>Ga0315547_1000856_pt1 | contig 26641 bp, 29 predicted proteins | sample SalMarSW160240MG_2_FD_202542 | JGI IMG/M metagenome (GOLD analysis project Ga0315547, IMG submission 202542) | Salt marsh sediment microbial communities from the Plum Island Ecosystem LTER, Massachusetts, United States - Salt Marsh Sediment SW1601-240 ...
AGGAAGTAGAGGATTAAGCAGCGTAAGAAGATTCCTGCTTGGCAGTGTCAGCGACGACATAAGCATGCATGCAAGAAGTTCAGTACTGATAGTCAGATAATGGCTAATTAATCAAGTATGAACATTACTGGCTACAGTGCTGGTTGTATAATTGTCCCAACAGCTTCAAAGTTGCTAGTCTTCACAAAAACCGAACTACTTTTTCACTACAAGCACGTTGCAGCTTGCTTTGGAAACTACCTTTTTTGAGACGCTGCCTAGCAGGAAGGCTGCGGCGCTGCCCAGTCCTCTGCTGCCTACTACTATCAAGTCGAATTTCTCGTTTTTGCAGGTGTCAACCATGGCTCGTGAAGGGTTGGAACCAAGAATAGCTGATAAGCTAGAATCAATTTTCTCTTCTTCCAAAAGCTGCTTCGCTTTTAGCTGAGTTTTTGTCGCTTCATCTTTGTGTCCTCGCTTGTAGACAGTTATGACTTGCACATGTCCTAAAAATTTTTTTGCAATACTAATTGCTTCCATAAGCGCCCACGTAGAGTAATCAGAACCGTCGACGCCGACCAGAATCTTCATTTTATCTTTCATTTATTACCCCCGCGACCTTTTCCCCTTTTGTATGCTAGAATTGTTACTATTCATTAACGCTTCAACCAAGTTTTAATGTTTTCTATCTACCTTCGCTTCCATAAGTCCCGGATTCTTTTTTATGCCCCTAGCAAGAATCGGCGGAAGGATGAGCGTAGTTATTAGACTCATCGATACTAGGGCTGAAAACATCTCTGGAGAAATCAAGCCATACTGTACTGCAATCAGCGCAATCACCAACTCCGCTGCACCTCTGGAATTCATTCCCCAGCCTACATAATAGAGCTGTTTCCAACTCAGACTAGAAACTGGTTTAACAATTAAAGTTCCTACAATCTTCCCAACAGATGCGATGATTACTGTGACTGCTATCATGGGGATATTGGAAAGAAATGTGTTGATGTCAAATGTTAACCCAACGTTTACGAAGAAGAACGGAACAGCAAAACCCATAGCAATGAGCTTGATCACGTTTAGCAACTCCGTCCTATGTTTGCTACTGATCTTTTTCATAGACGCTTGCAGGAGAAAACCGCCAATAATAGCACCAATCAAGTAGCCCACGTTCAAAGATTCGGAAAGAGCTGCAAGAACCAGAATGAAAATGAGCACTATGGAAAACAAACCAGTCTCTTCGTCATGCTTTTTGTCCAGATGCTGCAGAACCTTCGAAATTACCTTAAACGCGATAAACGCAACTACAAGGAAGACAATAATTTCAACAGGAACCATAGCCAAACCTAATAAGCTTCCGCCCTTAGCCAAGACCACGACCAGTGCCAAAAACAGAACCTCAAAGATGTCATCTATTGCACCCGCGGCAAGCATAATGGCTCCTAATCGAGTGTTCAAGCAGTTAAAATCCATAAGCACCTTAACATTCGTTCCCTCTGACGTAACCATTAATGCTCCCCCAAAAATCAACCCCGCTATAAAGCCATATTCTGGGAAAATCGCCATGATGAAAACAAAACCAAGTGCAAATGGAACGAGCGCAGAACAAAGTGATACAAGAATTGAGTCTCTTGAGGTTTCCTTTATTTTTTCGATTTCAATCTCTAATCCTGCCAGAAAAAGAAGAAGCAATACTCCAAGTGTAGCCAGAAAATCGATTATAACTAGGGCTGATCCTTCGCCAAAAAGCAGTTCCTTTATGACTGGAACTCCAAACAGCAACCCTGCAAGGATTTGACCAACAACGGCTGGTAAACCGATTCTTTTGAACAGCTCTCCAAGTAGAAAAGCAGCGATCAGAATAATGGGTACAATTGCTAGTATTTCCATGTTGTTTTTTCCCTCAGAAAACTCGGTTTAGTCAGTGATCTACCAAAAGTCAATAATGTATTATCTATAAACTTTTCTAAGCGCAAAACGATCAAATCTTATCCACACCATCAATATGTTCTCCAAATGCTCCCACGGGACTAAAAGCAGTCTCTCACATCATTTTTCTAGTTTTTAGCGGTAGGCACTGCCCATTATTGCAGGCGCTAAAACGAGTCATAGAAACTGAATTCTGTGCAGCAGTGATCGAAACTTTCTCCTTGGACACGTTTTAGTCTCCCTGTTTTTTTATGCTCGAAGGCAAAGAGCGGGATTTAACTTTTTCGTATAAACATATATATCCACGATAATTATTTAATCAAACCTAATAAAATTAAATTGATGGTGCCAGGTCATGTCTGAGACAAGAAAAATTCAAAAAATTGGCAACACCCTTTACATTTCCATTCCTAAAACTTGGGCAAATCAATTGCAACTGAATCATGGAGAAAAAGTTACGTTAGTTACCAAAGACGGTTCAATCTCTATTTATCCAAAAACTGAAGACGATAAACCTAGAGAAATAACTCTGAGCGTCAACAGCAAAGACTCGAGCCAATCCCTTAAACGAGGGGTTATTGCAGCCTATCTGGATGGTTTCGATACATTTGAACTTAAGACAGAGACGACATTCACTGAGGACCAACAATCTGCCATCCGAGAAATTATCAACGATCTGTTCGGTTTGGAAATAATAGAGGTAACAAGCAACACGATAATAATCGAGTGTTTGCTCAAACAAAAGATGCCCATCAACAAGACAATAAAAAGGATTCACAACGTAATCATGTCAATGTTCAGTGAGACGATTTCCGCCCTAGAAACACAAAACGTAAATCTAATCAAAGGTCTAACCAGAAGAACCCAAGACAGTAAAAGGCTTTCCTCAGTCACTAATCGCCTTCTCAGAAGCATCATCCTGTTCCCAAAGCCATCCCAGACAGAAGAAATAACTTTGATCGATTGTGTCGACTACCTGCAGATTCTCCACATAATCGCCGAAATAACTGAAAACCTAAAAAAAATCGCTGAGAATATTAATCCATTAATAGATCACCAGTTACCGAAGTCAATCATGAAACTTCTAGTCGAAACAAGCACAGGCATTAAGGAACTGTATAACGGTTCTATTGAAGCACTTTTATGCAAAGATATTCCTCTTGCAAACAATATCTTGGATACGTCCTTTAATCTCGCAAACCTGTGGAGCCTTTGCTTAAAAGCAAACGAGAAATCAGAAATCTCCAGTTTGGCATTAGCAAATATCCGCTTAGTCATCGACAGCTTAGAACAAATACAGCAACACACGCACGAAATCGCTAACATCTCAATTGACCGAGCCGAAGCTGCTGACGCAAGGTCGTCCACACCAGACTCATCCTCAAAGGCAAAGCACTCGATCTTCGGGAAGAAACTGGGAAATCAGAGACCTTGAATATACTCGATTTTTACGTTACGCGTTTACGGTAATAATATGCTTCTTTTGAACATGCTTGTAGCCGCATTCACACTCAAAACCTATTATCTTGTTTCTGCGAACTATTTCCTGCCAACTCTCAGCTCTGCACTTCGTCTTTTGCTTATGAAATTTCCAGAGAGTTTCAGCCTCTTTCCGAGTCAACGGAACAGCACGTTTTGCTGACAACAAAAGCCATGCCGTGAAAAAACCTAGGCTCAACCATATTGCAGGTATTAGTACTCCGGAATCGAGCAGAGCCTCCAAGATTTGCGCCATATCCCTCACGTTACTATCTATGCTTATAGATTAAAAAAATGTGGAAAAACGCTTTTAAGATATATGAATCTGAAATATACATGCGGTCATGCATGGATAGCAATTTTTTCAGCTCTTTTTTTAAAATAAAATGTTTTGATACTCATCTATATGGAAAAGCGTGGAGAATGTTTTCAGCAAGCCATGGCCACTAATCATATTTGATGCCTAATAATACTTCATTGTTGAAAACAGTACTTTTTCTGAAAAAGCAAAGGCAATAATGTTTGGTGCTCCGGCCGGGATTTGAACACAAATTTATTAGTAAATATCCCATTTGCACTGTCAATCATGGCGGGCTCTGGACCCGCTGACGGGAGTTCGAATCTCCCCCGGGCTACCACACTTCTCTATTTGGTATCCATATCCCCTTTTTTTAGTCTGAGACTCTTCGGTTCTGGTCTATAAGAACTAACTAAACACAAAAAGGAAGTTCTAACGCTAAGTGGAGATATCTCCCGTAAACCTAACTTTTTTTGCTTTTCCTACAATATTGATATACTATCAGAACAAATGGTTAACTGACTTTGAAGCAATCTCGTAAAAGAAAACGGAACCTTAGCATACGGGTCAAATTTTAACCTCTCTCTCTCACTACGCACGCAAAAAAGGGGTTTTTAGAGGCTAATTTTTAGCAACACTTGACGCAAATTGCTGTCTGTGTAAGGGAAACTCCGTCTACACTGTCTATGCCTCTCGCAACCATCTCGCCAACATCCTTAATGTCTTTCACTTCAAAGGTTGCTACTATATCAAAAGTGCCCGTAATAACACAAGCCGTTTTGACACCCTTCATCTTGCCCACTTTCGTAACAACATCCAAAGTTCTGCCCTTCTCAGTGTTTATGAACACATACCCAGTAATCAATTCATAATCCCCACACTCAAGTTTGTCACCTAGTAAATATACCCTCTGCCTTCTTTGACTTTATGCGCACGAACAAAGGCTAATAAGGCTGACTTGTGTAACAAGAGCCAGCAGTCAGGTTTTCATAGAAAGGGCAGAACATTAACAGACCGTTTTAGCTTTTTTCAATAGTTATTCTGGCTGAAATACTGCATCTGCCATATTGAACTTGACTTGGAATAAAAATACTTGAGCTGAATTTGAGAATGTCCTATGAAAAAGAGTATATTCGCGGCTTGAGAGATGTTGCCGCTTGCGAAACTCAAATTAGTTTTGTTGATCCTCTTGGCGCACTTTATTATGTTGGATATGACATTGATCGTCTCCTCGGACGAGTATGCTATGAGGAAGTGGTTCATCTTTTCTTGTACAAGAGACTTCCTAACCAAAGCGAGTTGGATGTTATCCGATCATCACTCATTTCCGAGATGAAAATACCCAAACAAATAATCCAAAGTATTACGAATGCCCCAAAAAGTAGTCATCCAATGGAAATATTACGAACCGAAATCTCGCATCTCGCAGAATATGACCCTAACCTAAATGACGATTCTGAATCAGCTAACAAGCGAAGAGCCCTTAGCTTAATAGCAAAAGTCCCTACGTTAGTGGCAACTATTCATCGAGTGAGGAACAAACAAGAGCTTGTGCATCCAAAGAAAGGATACGGATTTTCTGAAAACTTTCTATATATGTTCCGAGGAAAAACCGCAGATGAAGAAGAAAAAGAGTCAATTGAACGTTACATGATTCTGCATGCAGATCACGGACTCAACGCTTCTACCTTTGCTGCTCGTGTGACAGCTAGCACATTGTCAGATATGTACTCAGCCTTAACATCCGCAATTGGAACACTCAAAGGTAAACTGCATGGTGGAGCTAGCGAGAGAGTGATGAACATGTTACTTGACGTTAACAACCTTGCAGAAGTAGAAGCTTACATACAAGGAATGTTATTAGACAATAAAAAGATAATGGGATTCGGTCATAGAATCTATGTGGTAAATGACCCTAGATCAAGACACCTTAGAAAAGTGAGTAAATCCTTGTGTCAACGCATCGATCGAATGGACCTATACCGGAAATGCAGAAAGATTCAAGCAGTTGTTCACAAAAAGAAAAAAATTTATCCTAACGTAGATTTCTATGCTGCCGTAGTTCTGAAAGCACTGGGCGTTCCCAAAGAATTCTTCACTCTGTTTTTTGCATCAAGCCGAATAACAGGGTGGACCGCCCACATACTGGAACAATACTCAGATGCGATTCTCCTCCGTCCAACATCACGCTATAAAGGGGCATACGGAACCAAATTTGTTCCCATCAAAAATCGATAACCAAAAACCTTCGAAGATATCATCAGAGAGCGTGAACAAGAATTAAGATTTAATAGTGATATTTCAGGTAAGAAAATGCTTTAACGCTTAAAGTGGAGATGTCTCCTTTCTCGCAACTCCCATTTTTTAGTTACTTTTTAAGGGGGCATCATTATTTTTTGACTTTAAAATCTCGTCAAATTCTGATTTTTTAATAAATTTTCTTTCCTTAATTTCATAACAAATTATTTGTTTTTTATCGATGAAATGATTAATGTTAGTTTCATTTATTCCGAAATTCTCTGGAGCTTCAGACAATGTAAGCAGTTCATTTTTTACAATATTGAGTTCAATTTGTGGAATGAAAATATTATATAATCCAAGATAAGAAGCCACTTCTTTTATCTTTAAAAGGTATTCATCAGCCACTCTTTCAAGATGCTTCTGATTTTCATAACAGAATACAAACGAAAAACGAAGTGAGTGCCATAGACTTTAAGTTTCTATATCTCTTGTTAAAGCTACACCTTTTTCTTTATTGATCCCTCTTGGAGAATAATGCCGAGGACGTGTATCACTAAGCAAATAGCTTAATATGTGACCATTCATTACCTTACACATAGGATTCTCATACTGAATATTGCAAAAGCTTGCGTTTTTGCCGTTTTCTTTGAATATTATACTAAAAAATATAAAGTGAAAAATATGAAATTAAAGAATATACAGTTAAGCAGACCAACACAATCTTGGATTAAAAGAAGGGATAGAAAGCCTCAGATAAAAGTAGGCTTGCATTCTGAACTGAGAGATTGGGTGCAACATGTCATAATGGAAGCGGAAAAGAACAAAGACTTCAAGAAGAAAGATCAGTTCCTAAGCCTTCTAGAAGATCTGAATTCTACAGAGGAATAAGAAGGTTTGTGATTTGTCTCTTTCAGAGGTTTTAATTGATGGCGTAACAATGCCTGTTTTTGATGCGTCCATAAGGATCCAAAATGTTGTGGCATCTGCTACGTTGAATCAGAAGTTTGACCTTAATGCAATTGTTAAGGGGAATCCATTGGTTGAGTATCGTCCGGAAAAGTTTCCGGGCTTAGTTTTCAGGTTAAAAAGGCCTAAGACAGCCATTCTAATCTTCAGTACGGGGAAGATGGTTTGCACCGGAGCCAAGTCTGAGAAGGAATCAAAAAGAGCTGTTCTGAAAGTCGTAAGGGAACTGAAGAAGAGCGGGATAATTATCCCTGGCAAACCCGAAATTAAAATAGTGAACATGGTTGCCTCAGCGAATCTTTTGGGGAGAATAGAGCTGGAAGATTGCGCTTACTCTCTCGGAAGAACCATGTATGAACCTGAACAGTTTCCGGGTCTAATCTACAGAATGGATGAACCAAAAGTTGTGATTCTTCTCTTCGCAAGCGGGAAACTTGTTTGCACAGGAGCCACGAAAGAAGAAGACGTTTACGAAGCGGTTGCTAAACTTCATAAAAACCTTGAGGAAAAAGAACTGATATGCTACGAGTAAATATGATTGAAACCCCATGCGTGCATATGTTGGGTGGAATCGCCTTAACGTGCTTAAACCACAGGATAACACGAAGCTATATAGCTTTAAAAGCCAGTATGCTCCTATAAAAGCAGATTATAACGGTGAAAATTTTTGTCTCTGCCTAAAAAAGAGCCAAAGCTATCTATCGATATTTTTTCATGCTTGTTCTTGCTCCTACTCTTTTTCTCTCTCCTACCTACCCTCACACACAAAACGCGCACCACGCACGCACACAAGAATAACATAGTTTGATGTTAAAATTTAATTGCATACCCGTACACTATATAAGTAGCCGTGCATTATATTATGTAATAGAATTCTCTTAGTTAATGACGACAAAAGATTTGTCGTGATTTATCATTAATTTGAGTATTATTCTTAGAAAAAATATGGAGAAAACAGGAGAGATTTAAAAATTGTCTATGTCTGGGATTGAATTTAAAATGCGTCAACGGATTATTAGAAAATTTGAGGAAGTAGGAGCTATTTCAAAGAAGACTGCTGTACAGTTTACAGCAGCTAACCTAAATTTGCAAGAACAGTTTTGGCTGCCCTATTTTGGTGGAAGCTTTATCGCTAGCATAAAGAAGCCTGCTGGTCAGGTGTATTACTTCAAGGGGTAAACTGCTGGAACCAAATAGTATAAACCAATTTTTTTTAAATAGCATTGTAATATGCTTGGTTCTTTCTCTTTGAGATTTCCTTTTTTCTTCAATAAGCTTAATAATACTATTAATACTCATTTTCTGCTCCACACCACCTTTTCAGTCCTACCACAAGATTACATATTTAATTTTTATGTGGGGTAAATTTAGGTCTCTATTTTACCCCTTATGATTATTACTGACTGATATCTGTCTGAAATCTATGCTGTCAGATTTCCTAGTCCATTTCGCTTTCAATCTATTTTTTTCAAAGCATGAAACTTTCAGTATTAGTTTTTTTCAATTAAAATTCAATAAATCAGTAATCAAAGGTTGGTTGGGTTAAAATTTAACCCCAAACCCAAACCTGGTTACTCTTAATCGCGCGTAATTTTATATACTACATTTGAGGAATGTTTTTCGGTGTTTGTTTTTTGCGCGCGCAAAATTATCCTTTCAAGTAAATGCGTAATCACCATCAAAAAGAAAGTCAGGAAAAAAAATATAATGACAGATAGTTTTCATAAGCGGATTTATACAATAAGTGGTTTCTTTTATGATTTGTCAGCCATGATCAAGAGCACTCCAGATATTATAAAAGCTTCTCGCACCAAGCGTGTTACTAAAGCTTTCCGTGAGAAGCTATTTGTAGCTGTTATCAATGTCCTTGGTTGTCGATATTGCTCGTGGCTTCACACCGAAATAGCGCTCAGCAAAGGAGTGAATAAAAAGGAGATTACTAAACTATTGTCTCGGGATATAGGCGAATTCCCTGAAGATGAAGCTGTTGCTCTTGCTTTTGCTCAGCACTATAGTGAAACTGGGGGAAGACCTAAAAAAGATGCTGCACAACGGTTTTTTCAATATTATGGTATAGAAATGGCGAAAGATATTCTGAAGTATATTCAAATGATGTATTTTGGAAACTTAGCAGGCAATACGGTTGAGGCTTTTCTTGAACGTTTAAAAGGATTTCCAGTGAAAGAAAGCAACTTTTGGGGGGAACTGGTTATATTTTTGCTAACTTCTCCATACTTTTTAGTTATACTTCCATTACTTACGCGAGCACCCAGCGCACTTGATTTTTTCTAAGCAAATGCAGGCACACAAGATCATATATCATTATTTGCAATCAAAGTCTTGATATATCGGACATCAAAATATGCACTAAATAATTTTTTTGATAGTAGAATAGATGTGAATGTGCATACTTCTATTTTCTCCTTTGAGTTCACAACTGTTTTGTGTGCATTCACTTCAATCTCCAAATATTTTAACACGATCAGGAATGTACTGCGTGGGCATTAACCAAAATATTTTATATAATCAAGGGCATAAATATATAATGGGAATTTTATGGTAAAACATAAAGATTTAAGAAAAGAGTTCCCAAGCGTTATTGATCGAACATATGACGAATATAAGAAACATCCACATGTAGAAAGTATCATGAGCTCAGAAATTGTCACTACAACAACCCAAGTCACCATGAAAGAGGTAGCCAGAGTAATGGGTGAAAGGCATATAGGAAGCTTAATCGTAAACCATTTTGACACACCAGTAGGAATAGTCACTGAGCGAGATCTTCTCAGTAAGGTTATAGCACCGGGAAGGAAAACAAGTGAAATCAAAGTTGAGAACGTCATGTCATATCCCCTCATCACAATATGCTCTAATATCGAAATAAAAGAAGCAGCACGTACGATGATCAAGAAAAAGGGTAGACTTGCTGTATTTAAATGTGGAAATCTAGTAGGAATTGTAACTGCCTCAGACCTAATAAAAAGTCTACCTGATGTCCCAGAAACTAAGCTTAAAGTTGATGATTATATGACCAAGCAGGTCACATCAGCTGACGAAAAAACATCCATATCCAACATAGCAAAAATGATGGGCGAACAAAGAATTGGCAGCGTCATAATCACCAGCAAAGATTCACCACACATGAGCATATTCACTGAACGAGACCTTCTCACTGTCTTCCTAGCTAAGGGGAGATCATTAATGACAGATGTTGGAGATGCATCATCTTCACCCCTTATCACTATCCGTTTAGGTACAAGTATACACAAAGCCGCTGCCACCATGACATCTAAACACATAAGAAGGCTACCTATAACCAAAGATGGCGAACTAGTAGGAATTATCACTGCACGAGACCTCATTGAGACCTACGCCAAATAATACTCGTACAAAATATCAATATGCAGATTCTATGAGAACATTCCGATATCTTCTAAGATACCAAGCGCACAAAATGTTGTTTGCCTTATCACTTTTGGGTTTGGGTTAAAATTTATCTTTTATCCACCTTATCAAAAAATAAGGGTGTTTAACCAAAGATACGACATACATGCAGTTTATTGAGCAATACTTGCAGAAGTCCCATTTGCCACATTGTTCAATGATCTTTCTAGCTTTTTCTGATTTTAGACGATTTCTCAGATTCTCACCTTTTTTAATTTTCATTAGGGTAAAAAAGGGGCAAGGTAAAGCAACAGAAGCGTCAGGTTTTAGAGAAATTGTGGTCGATGCGGACGCGCACCTGATAGTGTTGCTAAATCCGCCTGAAGACCGAAAGTTGAAATAATCGCTTTCAAAATGTATTTTCTTGTATTTCCTTTTCTCTTCATTCAATTTTTTTAGAACCTTGCCAGTTTCATCGATCTTCAATTTCTGGGCTTCTGATTCATCCACAAATTCTCTTGGCACATTATCAACAGGCGAGAAATGGATCGGCAATTCAAGCGATTTTGCAAACTCGATTGTGTCATCTATGAACGGGAACGTTTCGTTGGTTATGACGGAAAGCAACTCAAGCTCTACGCCCAACCGTTTAGCATACGTGATGTTCTTTTTGACCCGCTCAAAGGCGTTAACACCTCGGGTTCTGTTGAATGTTTGCTTATGGTTCACATCAAATGACACAGCCAGAGCATCAGTGTATTTTGATAGTTCATCAATTTTCTTGTCCAAAAGGATTCCGTTTGTGACCAATCCTGTAAATAAGCCAAGTTTTCTACTGGAAAACTCCAACAGTTTGCCGAGGTCTTTCCTTAACAGAGGTTCTCCACCAGTAAAACTTGCAACCGAACAACCCAAGTCCCAGCATTCAAGTAATCTATGTTTAAGCTCAGGGGTAGTTGCTTCATTCTCAAAGATGTTTTTTCTCCAAACATTGCAGAATGCGCATTTCATGTTACATCGATAAGTGCACTCAAAATGAACAAATAAGGGATGAATTGGATTTTTATTCAAAAACATATGTACACGCGAGCGCAGAAGACTCCCTACGAGATTGCTTTTATTTGTCACAACAACAATTCTGAGGGTTCCCCTTTTTTAGATTTATCATTAAACACTTTCGAAACCAAACTATAATTAGTACCTCTATTGGGGAGGTAAACTTTTGTGTTGAGAAACGTTTACGTGTGCTAATGTTTCGTGAAATAATAAATATCACAGCTCTGAGGTGCCTCGGATGTTCTTTCACCTGCTGTTGACCACTAACTGCGATTTACAGTGCAGATACTGCTACGGAAAATCATGTGACGACATTGACGCTGACTTCGGAGACTTTGAAGTGGATTATTCTGTTCCCGACAAAATCAATTATAATATTGAAGTTCTGAAGAGGTTTATGGGAAAAGACCCTGAGCCTGTGCTGATTTTTTATGGCGGCGAACCAATGCTCTGCAATGACAAAATAAAGCAGATCATGGACAACGTTAAGGCTAAACAATTTAACATCCAGACGAACGGTTTACACCTGAACAGGCTTGAGCCAGAATACGTGAATAGGCTGTCAACAATATTTGTTTCCATAGATGGCACCGAAAAATTGACAGACTACTACAGAGGAAAAGGAGTCTACAGGAAAGTAATAGAGAACGTTAAGGCAATCAGAAAAAACGGGTTCGAGGGCGAGATAATAGCCAGAATGACCCTCATGGAAGAAACTGACATCCACGAAAACGTTAGGTGGCTCCTAAACAATCCCGACTACTCTTTTTCGTCGATTCACTGGCAACTTGACGCTGGATTCTGGAAAAACGATTTCCAAAAAAGACCCTTCGCAGAATGGGTTGAAGAGAATTACAATCCACAACTAAGACGACTGGTAGCTTTTTGGGTAAACACAATGGAAACCGAAGGCAAGGTTTTGAGGCTCTATCCACTTCTGGGAGTAACGCAATCGCTTCTCACAGGAGAGAAAAGGTTAAAATTTAACCCAACCAACCAAGGCAAAAAAAGAGCAATAGAGAACTATAGAGAATATTTCCAGAGATGCGCGCGCTAGCTTTCAATAACTTCCTTCACTAAGTCTTTGTTGTCTTTCAGCCACTGTATAATTAGGGCTTTGTTTTTTTCTATCATGTCCCTCGCTATTCCAGCGAACGCGCGGGGCATCTTGTCGCCCATATCTTGTTTAAGTCTAGTTATTAGTTCCTCTTCCGCATTCAAGGTGTCAACCTCCATCACACCAATTAACTACACCAAAATATTAGTTGTTTGCGTATAGTAACAACTCTAGCAGAATTTGATTGTACAAGAGAATATTTGATGTTACTGTTTTCTGGTGAAAAATAAAGCAGAGATATAAATGAAAGTAAGTAGGTGATAAGCTAGCTTAGTCAATTTTTCTTGACTAACTTTGGTCAATATTTCTTGACAAAAAAGCTTTTCTTTTATTTTTTGTAGGATGAATATGGGGCTGAGTTGCTCCAGCATATGTGATGAAGGGAAGGGCGGTAGGAGGTTTTTGTTTCATTTTTTCCTCCTCAATAAATGCCTGTGCAGGAGCCTCAGCAAACCCCGATTATTCTTTCAAATTTTATCATCGGAATTCGAGATGCCCACTTATCTTGTTCATTTCTCAAATATCTAGCGAACAACAGAGCCTCTTCGTTAATCAAGGTTTCAAGTGTTTGTTTTTTTCCATGTTTTATCCTTGGGATCTCGACTTCTGTTTCAAAAAAAGTTTAGCAACGTTTACCCGCCACTGTCAGTTGACGTGAGCAACTCAAAGCAATGGTGAAACAGGTATTTGGTCACGCTGGAACATGGTTCGCTCAGCCTAAACAGCCTCGCTAATTCGCTCCGCAACCTCGGCACTCGTAAAAAAACCTACAATTGGACAACGTAAAGGAATAAGTGACAAAGAGATAGATTGATTAGTTTTCTGAAACATATTTTAGTAGTGTTCCTTTATTGCCGCAGATGTAGATGCATTCTGGGTTTGGGGTTAAAATTTAACCCCAAACCCAAACCCCAAACTGCGTCACTGACCGACTTGAATAAATACCTAATAGCCCATAATATGTTTAACGAGCTAGCTTAACTAGGCTCATAATTCAAAACTTAAAGGGGCAATAGAATTTTGGGAATTAAACAATGTCCGACATGTAAGCGGAACGTTAGCCTCACCCAATCTCAGTGGGACTTGGGCGCAGAACTGCCGAGGGACTGCCCTTGGTGTAATAAACCAATAAAGAAAAAAGAAACTAAAACCAGAGAATACTTCCATGAGGAGTTGAAACCCAAGTACCATGATCACCTTGAAAAAGGTGCATAAACTGACAAAGAAGTCAGTTAAGGCTAATTATTTTTAAAATACCAGTATCCAGCAAGCGAGAACAAGAGCGTGCGCTACTCACTGACTTGACTAATGCTTTGCATAACTCAAACAAAAAACACACACGCAGAGGCGTAATTTAGATCAAGTTTTTTGATGTTGAAATTCAACGTAGTACACCGTTTAACATGGTGGCGTACACCATTCAACATGGTGTAAAAACGTGGATACAGCAATATTTTAGCGTTTTAAACCTTAATCCACCATGAATCCAGAAAAGAAGCTCAATTGGGGCTTTTACTCTCCAATTTACTTTCAACATGGTGTCACCCAAAAATAAGGAAGTGGCGTACACCATTTTCCATGGCGTACTACGTTAAAATGCGATTTTTTCAAAAAAAGTGAAAAGTCCCTTAATTGTCCCTTATTTTGTCCCTTATCAACATAGTTTATTGTTGAAATCAGTTTTGCGCGCGTTTGGGAACTAAACTTTAGCCATCACATATGGTAGTGTAGAATTTTTGTGGAAACATTAATTGTTATTTTTGTGTCTAATGTTAATTCTTAGGGTCTATTAAAATGGGTGTGCTTGCCGGGGTCCTCTTATCTCGGAAGTTGATATGAATGGGATTTTTCCCTCAGAAATTGATCTTTTTATATCTTCAGCAGAGCCTCCTTCCCGAGTGAATAACTCAATAAGCTCTTCTTTGCCTTCCAGACCTATCTCACTTAGAATATGCTTCAGAAGCTTTTTTGGAAAAGCAAAAACGAATAAATGCCCCTCAAAAGTTGAAAACCGAGGGCTGAATTCAATTACGGTTCCACCATATTTTTGAGTTACTTTTATCATGTCGGCTTCGACAATTTTTTTTGCGAAAGCCTTCCGAAAGTTTTCGCTTTTTTCGATGGCGTTAGCTATTTGTACGAAAAGGTTGGGCATGGAGTATGTGAGTAAATTTCGTGAAACATCAAGCCTGAACCACCATACGTCATAAGTGAAAAAGGCTTTTCTTTTTGTGACTTCGTTAGCTTTGCCAACTAACAAATTACGCATATACAGCAGATTAGGGTGATCATAAATTGTTAGGGGTCTCTCATAGTCACAGTCTTTTCCTTTCATTACTATTTTGTCAACAATTTTATCTTTAATGTCCGAGTTTTTAAACGAAATAATCTCTTTCAGCATTTTTTCATCTGCTGTATAATCTGCAATAAGGATTTTGGTGCCTTTTTCAGAACGTGTAGACTCACCCAATAAAATGTTCAACCAAGCCCTTTCCTTTTTTGCAGGCAAAAAGACGGGTTTGAAGACCTTTTTGTTAGAAAAAATATAAACCCCGTATCCTTTTAGAAGGAAAAAGCCAATAGCCAACTTTAAACCTTCACCGTAGTAACCTCTCATCCAACATTTCTTTTCTGAACTGCCAATGATGAAGGCATTGCCATCCAGCCCTCTTCCGTTATCAATTATCCATGTTCCAATTTCGTCAGTTCTGATTGTCACGTCAGGACTTCCCGTTGACAACTCAGTTTCATCTAGAGAATTTTGCAGGATTTCTCTGATGGCTTTGAATTCATTAAATCCCCTTTTTTGAATGTATTCTTTACTAATGTTCAAGGAAACCATGCCATCATACCGAATTATGTTGGGACTCAATTTCTGGGGGTCTTTCAGAACTTTTTTGTCCTCTTCAGTAATTTTTTTGGTTAGTTCCTGAATTGGCGTTACATAAATTCGATATTCCTTAGGAAAACCGTATTTTTCAGGCATCATTTTTGGTTCCCTTTGGTTATCGAAAATTAGGTGTAATAATTGTTTCGTTAATTTTTTAAACTAACAATTATTGTATAAAAAATTGGACGTTAATAAAAATGGTACGTGCGATAATGATAAATATTTTTTAATTAATGTTTTACTGTGATCTTTGTGGTTATCCAGTTGGACAGTAAAGACAGAAAAATCTTGAACATACTTCAAGGAAATTCAAGAGCTTCTTACACATATATCGCCAGTGAATTGGGAGTCAGTGAGGCTACAGTAAGATACAGGGTTAAAAATTTAATCGATAATGGCGTTATTAACAAATTCACTGTCTTACTTGATCCCAAAAAAATTGGGTTCTCCACGTCTGGTATATTGATGGTTAAGGTAACTCCTGATCATTTCGAAAAAGCGTCAGAACAGATAAGTGATTTAACCGAAACGTATCACGTCTTTCAGAATACTGGCAAATATGACATTGTAGCTGTAGTTCATGCACACGATTTGGAGCACCTAAGCGACCTCAGAAAGAGAGTGGAAATGATACTGGGTGTTAGAGAAGTATCGCTCTCCGCAACCACCCGTCTCATAAAGCTTAAAACCTCATTTGACCTATAAGACAGCTACACCAATCTGATTTCACGAATTTCGCAAACAATTCATATTTTTTTTCCGTAATGAGCAAAAAGTTTTATAGCATTACCACCATTCGCTATGACTATGCAACAAGAAACTGAATTAACCAAAGAAACTAACACTCGCCAAAAAATTGTTCGGGCACTTTTCTTTGTCGCTGGCTCCGTCTCTCTTGCACTTGGAACTATAGGAATAGTATTACCTCTTTTGCCAACCACGCCTCTATTGTTGCTTGCTTTAGCTTGCTACTGCAGAAGCTCTAAACGGATGACCAAATGGGTTCTAAGTAACAAGTATTTCGGAAGCTACATCAGAAGATACAAAGAGGGAAAAGGCATTCCAATCAAAACAAAGATTGTTGCATTAGCTGCTTTGTGGATAACAATAAGTTACTCAGCGTTTTTTATAGTGAACATCTGGTGGATAGTTCAACTGATTCTGTTCGCCATAGCAATCGCAGTAAGCATACACATCATCAGACTGCCAACATACAGGCAAAACCAAGCATAATCTATTTTGATTCTGCTCGCGATATTGCTTTCTTTACATTTTGACATAGAATGTGTGATTGTGTAAATGTAAACGTTTCAAGCGTTGTGAGGCACATAAAAATGAAAGTGAGAGCCTAAACCACTCTCTCTTTCAAGAGTTATGAGGCTCTCCGTGATTCCATATCCAGCAAACCAGAAACGCTGCGTCAAGGGCTTATTGAGAGTTGACAAAAAGTTTAGAACTCACGTGCCAGAAGACCAGAAGAGGAAGTTCCGTAAGCGATCAGCCGTCGAAGCTGTTTTCAGTTTCCTGAAAAGCCAGTACAGCCTAGCCGTAAACAAGGTTAGAGAACTAAAGAACGTCGCTGTTTACGCCCGCTACAGCATATCAGCCATGTCCTAACAAGGGAAGCGACAGAAAACATTGGAAGACCAGACAAAGCAGTCTCACCAACCTACTTCAACACATAATTTAGGGACAAACCAGCGCTCGAAAGGAAGAGACTATGAAGGTGTTTATTTGAATCTTCGTTTAGCGAAAGTCAGAATTGCCGTTACACTGGTGAATACTATAACTAGAGCTATAATAGTTGGGAACTCTGGAATGTTAAAGGGAACTGTTACGTTTTCATCTGATAGTATATTATGTGTCTGGTAGCGGAGATCAGGACTATCTGCAACATGTATTCCGTCAGAGGGCGTAAGAGAAAAATAGAGTCCTACAACAATGTACGAGTCCCAACTGTAATTAACGTCTTTAATGGTGAGTATTATGCTATCATCCTTTTGAGCGCCACTAGAAGAGTGGACAGTTATTATTTCTACATCTCCATCTGATAACCATTCAAGATTACTCGGAGAAATCGTTGCTGGACCTTCAACTGAAGCATTGGCTACAATTGAAGAATTGAGATGAAGCGTTGGTTTGAGTATAATATACACAGGTGGAGCTGGTGGAATTTCAATAGGTCCTATCGGTATTTCTCCGAGTGGTATCTCTTTTTCGTCTAATGGCGTCGTAACTGGGAGTGGAATTGTTTTTTCAACGTCTTTATACGCATGTCTGTCTTTGATGGTGCCGTGATATGTTATGTCGATGCTACCTATAACGGTGAATGTAACTTCTCCTTCTTTTTCTGGTGTAGTAAGTTTGTAGTTAACGTTATTATCAGTGTCGGGATCCATTGTTCCATCATTGTAAGCGTCAATATCAACTGGAAAAGTTACTGTGCCTGTAATAGTTAAATCCCATTCCACATCATAAGTATATGGGTTTTTCACAACGTTCCTCGCATCGCTCCACGGAAAAGTTTCCTGATGAGAAAATGAGACCCTTGTGGTTGCCGCTGAGCATAATGGTATCAACATTAGCAAAACTAGAATACTTAAAAAAAGAAGTTTACTTCTCAATTATAATCCACTCTTATATTTTGCATTTAATCTAATACCTGTAAACATCTTAGGTATGATCGATTTAAGTTTTTTGACCTAGACGAACTGGGAAATAATAGATGGGTCATTAACAAAGTTCAAGATGTAATTTAGTTTGTGACATCAAAGAGTGTTCATAATCGCATTTACCTTTTAGTGGCATTTCTAAGGCAAGTTCATAAAGTATCTTTCTGACATGCTCTTGGATATTTTCCAGTAACTCTATCTTTCTTTATGCTATTACGAATATTTTGGGTGTCTTTCTGGTGGGCGAGTCTAATCCTTTCAATCTCTTCTTTCAGTTTTACTAGAGTGTCGTTGTCGCTACATGCCACCATGCTGTCGTTATCCAAATACAAGGATTTGTTATCAATTATTTTCAAAGGTCTCAGAACAAGGTTCTAACCCAGAACAAAAAACTTTCACCTTACATTCTGTTTTCGCCATAAAATCATATAAATATGTCGCCAAACAGACAAGTTTCAATACAACTGTGTCTTGGCGGTTACTTGATGTCATTTGAGATAGTAGATAGAGATTTGATGGCGCGAATAGGCAGATTCAAAACCAAGAGCGGAGTCGTAGAGACGCCGCTACTGCTGCCAGTAATAAATCCTAACATTCAAACGGTTCTTCCCAAAACGTTAGAAGAAAAGTTTGGTTGCAGAGCCCTCATAACCAACGCCTACATAATACAAAAGAACTTCAAAGAAGCCGCTGCCGAAAAAGGATTACATGACTTCTTGAACTTCAACGGATCAATCATGACTGACTCCGGCGCTTACCAACTTCTCATCTACAAAGGCGTAGAAACCAGCCCCGAAGAAATCGTGCACTTCCAAGAGACTATAGACACAGACATCGCCACCATACTGGACATTCCCACAGGATGGGGAGTCTCCAAAAAATATGCAAGACACACTGTAAACGAAACCATCAAACGGGCAAAAAAGTTAGAGAAAATGAAAACACGCGACGACATAGCATGGGTTGGTCCAGTTCAGGGCGGACAATATCTTGACCTCGTTGCCAAATCAGCAAAGGAAATGGCGAAACTACCCTTTCAGATTCACGCTTTAGGCAGCCCAACCCCAGTAATGGAGCAGTACAAGTTTGACACCCTCGTTGACATGATAGTCACAGCCAAAATGAATCTGCCTGCAAGCCGTCCCTTTCACCTCTTCGGCGCCGGTCACCCATTCATTTTTGCTTTGGCAGTAGCCCTAGGATGCGACTTATTCGATTCCGCCGCATACGCCCTATTCGCTCGGGAAGACCGTTACCTAACAGAGTCGGGCACCACCAAGCTCAGCGAACTGGAATATTTCCCATGCTCATGCCCAGTATGCAACAAAACAGACCCAGAAAATGTGAGATCCCTACCAAAAGAAGATAGGCAAAAGATGCTTGCAGAGCATAACCTTCATGTTAGTTTCTGCGAGTTGAGGCGAATAAAACAGGCTATAACTGAGGGACGCCTCTGGGAACACTTGGAAATGAGGGCTCACGGGCACCCATCGCTTCTTCAAGCAGTAAAAAAGTTGGGAAAATACAGCGAATATTTGGAGAAACAGAGTCCCGTGACGAAACGGAGCGGCATCTTCTTCTTCAGTTCATTGGGGCTAGCCCGTCCCGAGGTCATCCGCTACAGAAAACGGCTTCTTGACAGATATTCTCCGCCACCAAAAGCCAAGATTCTTCTTCTGCTACCGCAAACTCGAACGAAACCCTTCCATAACTCAAAAGAGCATGAAACGGTCATGAAGGAGATGCAGCAGATTTTAGGTGACACAATTGATTTGGTTCACGTTTGCACTTATGCGGCTCCCTTTGGCGTAATACCCACTGAACTCGATGATGTTTATCCTCTCTCACAGAATGAAATTGCGTCTCCCTTTGACGCTGAAACAGTAATGTACGTAGCGAAACAGGCGGCAAACTACATCGAGAACACAAATTATGACAGGGTTATCCTTCTTCGAGACCCAAAAGTTTGGATGGGAAAGATCGCGGCAGCCTGTAGACGGGCTTGCAAAAAGAAGAAAGTTCCATTCACAACATTGCAAGAAAGAGACCCATGGGCTAAAAACACTATAGAACATCTTGCAGCTGTAATACAAGAAGCAGTGATGTCGCCCTAAAACATGTTTTAACGTTCCTTCCGAAAGTGACGATAGCAATAAACTTCCATGAAAAAGGTTACTGTTTAAATGCTAGCTTGTCACTAAACCAGTTAAGATTTCATTTAATATTACATAACGGAGGATGAAAATAATCCGATGAAAATCAGATTTCTCGGAAGTGCAAGAGAAGTTGGGAGGGCAGCGATTGCAGTTAAATCTGAAAAGAATCAGCTGCTCCTTGACTATGGCGTTATGCTAGATGATGAACCCGGTTTTCCCATGCACATTCCACCCAAAGAGGTAGATGCCATAGTTCTAACTCACAGCCACTTAGATCATTCAGGGGGTATCCCTCTCTTTCACATTCAAGAGAAGAAACCCGTGTACGGAACACAACTAACATTTGATCTAGCCAAGCCACTGATCTCCGACTTTATACGCCTGTCAGGTTACTACCTATCCTTCGAGTACCTAGAACTGCAAACCATGATGAAAAGCAGCGTCCACCTTGACTTCAGAAAAGAAAAAACCATCGGAGACATGAAATTTCAGCTCCTGAATTCTGGGCATCTACCCGGAGGCGCTCAAGTTTTGGTAGAGGCAGATGAGAAAAAAATGGTTTACACCGGCGACTATAACTCTGAGGACACCCAGCTTCTCTCTGGCGCAGACCGAGACTACGGAGAACTTGACGCCATAATCATAGAGAGCACCTACGCCAACGAGGTTCATCCCGACAGAAAAGAGATAGAAAAAGAATTCATGGAAAACGTCAACGGAATCGTGGAAAACGGAGGAACCGCCCTGATCCCAGCATTCAGCGTAGGACGCTCACAAGAAATCGCCTGCGTCCTAGCCGCCAACCATTTCAAGTATCCCGTTGCCATGGATGGTATGGCTCGTGAGGTTAACCGTATAATGATGAAGCACTCATCCTATATGCGCGATCCTGAGTTGTTCATGAAAGCTCTTCACAACACAGCTTGGGTAGAGGGATATAAGGACCGCAGAAAAATAGCCACGAAGTCTGGGGCGATAATATCTCCGGCAGGGATGCTGAAGGGAGGACCTGCTGCTTTTTACATCCAGAAGGTTGGAAAAAAGAGCAAGAACGGTGTTTTCCTTGTAGGTTACCAGATTTCTGGAACTCCAGGACGGGAGTTGCTTGATGAGGGAAAATGTGTCATCGATGGGAAAGTGCAAAAAGTGAAAGCTCAGGTTAAGCGTTTCGATTTCTCATCTCACAGCGGAGCCAACGAGCTTAAAGATGCAGTCAAGGATCTGAAGGGAAACCCGACTGTTTATGTGGTGCATGGAGAAGAAGAAAACTGTGAAATATTTGCTGAGTGGATAAAGACGGAAGTTGGACTTAAGGCTGTAGTGCCAAAGGCAGGGGACGCTTTCACAGTTTAAAGGAAAATGAGTTGGGAATAGAATTTGTGGACACTCTGTTGCTTGCACTGCCCAATGGTACTAAGTGAAAGAATTTTATGGTAGAATATCCATCCTGTTGTGGTCATAAGCGTTGAATATCGCAGAAAGAGTACAGAATCTTGAGTACGCAATTCGCGATGTTGTAGGGCACGCCAGAGAATTGGAAAAGAAAGGAAAAGATGTAATATACCTTAACATTGGAGACCCCTTGCTGTTTGACTTCGAAACGCCTGAACACATCAAAGCGGCATTAATTCAGGCAGTGAAGGAGGGCTTCAACAGATATTCTCCTTCAGAGGGCATTCTGGAACTAAGAGACGCCATCTGCGAAAAGGAGAAGAAGATTGGCGGCATCGACGTTTTGCCTGAGAATGTCGTGATTTCTGTCGGGGTTTCTGAGGGGATTCAGATGGTTCTGGGTGCCTTAGTTGATAATGGGTCGGAGATATTGGTGCCGGGACCCGCTTATCCTCCTTACATTTCATACACAGAGTTCTTTGGGGGTAAAGCTGTTCAGTACAGGACTTCTGAAGAGAATGGGTGGCAACCTGATCTGGATGATGTTCGATCTAAAGTAAATGATTCAACAAGGGCGATAGTGATTATAAACCCTAACAACCCATGCGGAGCACTTTACGACAAGAAGATTGTTAAGGCAATGGCTGATCTGGCGGGAGAATATAGCATCCCTGTGATATCAGATGAGATTTATGACCAGATTGCATATGACGAGCTTGTGAGCACAGCTAATGTAGCCAAGGATGTGCCTGTTATCGGGCTTAACGGCTTCTCGAAAGTCTATTTGATGACAGGTTGGAGGCTAGGTTACGTTTACTTTACGGGACAGGATGAAGAAATGTTGGAGGAACTGCGGGAGCATGTCACAAAAGAGGCGAGAATACGGCTTTCCGCTAATACTCCTGTTCAGAAAGCAGCTGTGGAAGCCTTGAGAGGACCACAAAACTTCATATCTCATATGGTGGAAAAGCTGCGGGAAAGGAGAGATTACTCGCATAAGCGCCTCAACGAGATCGATGGAATCAGCTGTGCAGAACCTAAGGGCGCTTTCTATTTCTTCCCTAAAGTTGACGGAATTGGTTCAAGGTGGGTAAACGATATGGCTTTTGTTCGTGATTTACTGGAGAATACGGGTATCGTCTTTGTTCACGGCTCAGGATTCGGAGCAGCATACGGTTCCGGACATTTCAGAGGAGTATTCTTGCCGCCCATAGAAACCCTTGAAAAAACATTCGATAGACTAGAACGTTTCATGGCACAAAAAGAACAATAACCCACACTAATGAACCGCAAACACGATTCTTGAGATCAAAACATCAACTGCAGAGAATTTTAGGAAATCGCGTTCCGTTATAATCAGCGTGGAGTATTCATTTGATGAGGTAATATCCTCTCCAAGCATCGGGATTTTGATATTTCACTTTTAGGCTGTCATTCTCAAATAACGCATGTAGAAATACTTGAAACTCTTTGTTTGAAAGCCTTTGTGCTGACATTGGAACCACTAACTTCTTTGAGTCTCTAGAGAAGATATACCCTTTACTGCGAACCCAAATATAACTCAAAAATCGATATATCCCTACAGAACCAAGTTTCACACCAAGTAACGAATTAAAGAACTCATGAGTGTGATGTTTTCTTTTTTTGGTTTTAGGCATATTTTAAAGCTTTTTTATGAGGTGACTTAAAGGGTCTTCTGAGTTAAAAGTCATGTATTTTTTCAGGTTGTAATTGAAAATTTACTATCGTTATTTACCGATACTATCGGCATTTACCGATAGTATTATATTATCCATCTTCTTTTTGTTTATAGTGGAAAATCTTTTGGAAGTGAGAGATAATGAAGTTGACTTCGCCTAAAGCCTATAAGGTGATCAAATACTTGTTTGGGCATAAAAAGACAAACATATTAGAGATCTCTCGTGAAACTAGAGTTGCTTATGGATGGACAAACGATGTCGTCAATTTCTTGTATGATCGTGGGATAGTGTCAAAAGGTTGGCGACGATGTGAACTGAAAGACCCACTTCAACTTTTGGAGGTTATTGCTATTGAGCGTCCAATCAGCAAACTTGTAAAAGATTCTTTTCAATTGGAAGTTTCGTCAATTGTAGAAGGAGAAGAGTTGCTGAAAAGGGTTTGTAAAGAACGGAAAGTGAAGTATGGTTTAACAGTGTTTAGTGGATTGAAAAGGTTTTATGAATATTATATTGCTTTTCCTGAGATTCACGCTTATGTATCTGACCAACAAATTAAGAAATACCTTCCCCATGGCCTAGGTCCAATCACTTTAAGTCTTTTCCATCCAGATCAACAGGACATTCTTAACGAAACAAAAATAATCGATGAATTTTCAGTATGCTCACCAATTCAAGTTGTTATTGATCTTTTCTGCAGTGGTATCGGAAGGGACGGCGCAATGAAGTTTTTGGAGATAATTCGCAATGGCAAGCTTTGAAATCTTATCTAAAGAATCGTTCAAAGAATTGACTGCTATTCTTGAATGGTTTTCTCACCGAAGTTTTATTCCTGTTCTAATTGGCGGTTGGGCTGTTTTTGTCTACAATTCATATTTCGGTTCCGTTGACATTGACCTTGTAGGACCTAGTATGCGCGGGAACTTCTTGGATTTCATTGTGAGGTATGAGAGAACCCATGGTTATGAAGAGGTTCATTCATCAGGTTTAGGAATTGAGATCGCCTATAGGAAACCCATAACTAAGAAAAACAAGTTCCATGGATATGTCGAAATAGATGTATGCAGTTACGAAGCTGACACGGGGAGCTTCCACGAAGCACCTAACTCAAAGTTACCATACATATTATGCGATAAGATGGATTATGTGAAAAAAGTAGAGTTCAACAAAGATGCGGTTGCTTATGTTCCTCGAAAATCTCTGCTCTTCTTGTACAAGCTGAAAGCTTTTAGGGATAGATCTTTTGATTTGAAAACAAAAGGTGCTATTATGAATAGGGAACGGCGGGAATGGATGCAAACTAAAGCGGAGAAAGATGGTTCTGATTTGATAGCCCTTTTGAATCCCAATCCAGATCGATGCTTGATAACTGATAATTTCGATTTCAAACTCTTGGGACAACTAATTGAAGACCAGAAACTTAACTTTGCTTTAGACACCATTAAAAAACTCCCGAGTTTAAGAAAGTGCTTGGATAGGCATCCAAGTCTTGAAACGGGAGAAATCAAAAAATGGGCAAAAAATTTCTTCAATAATTTATGATAAAAAAACATTACATACGCGTGCATCAGGAAAAGAAATTGAAAACAGATGCACTTTTTGTCAAGTCGTACTAGATTTCGCGGATTTCGCAGCGTAGTTTTTTGACTATTTCTTCAGCTTTTGTGGGGTTAACTTTTAGGGTGAACAGTTTTTTGGGGGTTCGAAGTTTCAGTTTAACTACTCGTTCAAGCCGCTTAATGTTGCAGTATTCTGCCCTCTCCGCAATCTCTATGAACTTGTCAACGTCAAAGATTTCTACAGGCATCTTCCTCGACCTCGCAGGTTCGTATAGAGCCGCCTCGTCTATTTTATCCTTTGTGGTTCCAGCTAGAGAACATTAGACTAATTTGTGTGCAGGGTATATGCAAACCAAAATTGGGTTGTTATGTGGGTTTCAAGTCCACTCTTATGTATAATCTCAATTATTAATCCATAAGACTTAATTTATTAGTTAATTATTAATGTGTATGAAGATTGGGAAGAGCGCTTAGGGACGTTATGTTCACCATAACTTTCGCAATCAAAAAATCGATTTAAGAAAAGTTGTCAAACGCCAAATATGACGGGGAGACTCTATGCCCATAACAAAACAGAAGTTTAAGGGAGGAAAACTCCACAGCAAAGTAGAAGATGAGATACTCTCCTTTCTGAAGGAACGGAAAGAAGGAGCTTTCACATCTCAAGAGATAATGGGTGGAATCCACTACCACACGGACTTCAACACGCCAGAGATAAGCAAGATGTCAACCTTCGCCATAGCGGACTTCACTGCCCTTCTCCATGATCTGGTGAGACGGGGAAGCATCAGGATGAAAGTCGTTGGGAATCGAATGTACTACATGGCAATGGACGCTCGCGTAGCCAAATGCCCTGAGTGCGGTGAGCTTTTTGAGCCGAAAAAAACTTGGAAGATGGCGGGGCGCCCGGACAGAAAAGGTAAACGACTTCAGCTGCATATAGGTCTCTACAAGTGCCCAAAACATGGAACCTTCAGAAAGGTCTTGGACAAAAGAAAAATCTGAAAATTCTTCGCTAAAATTAATGCTCTTGGATTCAAATAAACCAAATTTCCCTCTTCTTTTTCTGATCCTAAACATCTGTTACCTTTTTTCTACAGAAAAGCTGAACCGCCGATAAAATAAACACATACTTGTTGTCAAGAAAACTTGACTAAATGGATAATGGTTGGTCAAGAAAGTTTGACAAAAAACCTCTTAACTGAAGCTTTCAAAGGTTATTTAGGGGAGGTTTAATGCTGTCTAAAAGGCTGTTTCTTGCAAGCGTGGTTCTTTTTGTTTTGGTTAGTTTTCTTTTTGTTGGTTCTGTGAGGGCTTCTTCGGAAATGTGGAGCCAAACGTATGGAGGAGCATCTAGCGATTCCGCGGAGGCTATGGTTCAGACAAGTGATGGCGGATACGCAATAGCAGGCTACACAACCTCTTTTGGTGCTGGAAGCTATGATTTTTGGTTAATCAAGACTGATGCAAATGGCAATGTAGAATGGAACCAGACATACGGAGGAGCACATATGGAATCTGCTTATGCGCTGGTTGAGACGTCTGATGGAGGATATGCCCTAGCTGGTGTAACAAACATCAGGATTTGTCATTCTGATGCTGATTTTTGGTTGATCAAGACCGATGCATATGGGAACATGCTGTGGAACAAAACATACAGCAAAGGTGTAGACTGTGCTCATTCAGTGGTTGAGACCTCTGATGGCGGATACGCATTAGCTGGATTCACTGGGTTCTGGTTTGATAACGACATTTGGGTGGTTAAGACCGACGAGTATGGGAATATAGAGTGGAACAACGTATATGGAGATGGTAATTCAATAGCA
>Ga0315547_1000857_pt1 | contig 26625 bp, 26 predicted proteins | sample SalMarSW160240MG_2_FD_202542 | JGI IMG/M metagenome (GOLD analysis project Ga0315547, IMG submission 202542) | Salt marsh sediment microbial communities from the Plum Island Ecosystem LTER, Massachusetts, United States - Salt Marsh Sediment SW1601-240 ...
TACAACTCGAATTTTGTTCTCTTCTTTTTCGCAATCATAGAGAGGCACAAGGAATTTGTGCTGAATCTCTTAGAATCCTATCTAGCACGAACGAAGGGCCACCAAGAGACATTCTACAATCGGAAAACAGACGAAGAACAGCATGGGAACATCATAGATATTACGTGGAACTTGTACCGCTCGCTTTGGTTCCGTTCTGCCACCTAGCTTACTTTAAGCTAGCCACTACAGTTTCAGATCGAGACCAGCCGTCTGCTACCGCCCTCCAGTAGTCTTTCTCAATCTGTATTGTTGTCTCTCCGATGCCCACGATCCCCCCTTCCATTTTAAAAGACTCACCGACTTCCAGGATAGAGCTAGGAAGACCTTGTTTGATCAGCGCCTTCAAGGTTTGATCAAGCCGGGTCCAATTGATGGTGATTACTTTCCCCTCTTGGGTTACCGTCCTTTCTGGCAGGAGCTCTCTGTTGCCCAGGTAATTAACAAGCGAGAGAAAGCGGGCAGCTAGTGATTTCCTGTCGTAGTCTGCAGAGGATTCCAGGAAGGCAGAACAGCGAATCTTTCGTGCAGCTTCCTTGATGACAGGGGAGGGTTCCCCGGTGAGGGTCTGGAGAAAATGGTAGAAGTCGCTCGCGAGGCCGTTATGCCAGCATACTCCAGCTATGGTCTGCTTCTCCAGTATAGTTTGGATGAACGCAAGAAGAAGTTCAGGAAGGAGACGCTTCGGTAGCGCTGCAGGTTGAGATCTCGCTGCTATGAAATGGCATGGGTATTTTAAGGCTGCAAGATATGCTTCCAGCGGTGCCGCATAGAGAAAGGCGCCGTCTTTCTCTATTGCTGTGTGGACATAGCCGTCTTTAGTAAGCTGGAATTCCTCCACCATCCGTTTATGAAGTTCACCAGCTGGACCGTTCCGGCTCCCGACTAGAACTACTCGGCTTTGAGGCTGCGCATAAATTGGTGCTGTATAGAGAGCAGCCACGCCGAGTACTGCGGCCCAGAAAACGATATTTTCCAGTTTGGGCTCCAGCAGTGGCTGAACTCGAATCGGTAAATGCCTGGCACTCATCGAGACATGCTCGAAGACAGTGGGAGGTAACTCCGGAATGGCTAATTCATGAACAACCTGATTCGAAGAGACGATCACCCTAGGTAGAATAAAGAGGCTCTCATCTTTTTCAAAAGTGACCTGGCTATAGATCTCTCTAGAAGGCACGTCTCCAGACAGGCAATAGCAGAGATCGAGCCATTTCCTAAAGGTGGCGGTTGTCAGATCGGGAGCTGGGAGTTTGTTTTTCGAGCATAGTCGACGGAACCAGCTCAGTCCTGTTGCGGAACGTTGAAGAATGGCTTCTTCCACTAGGAATGGGTAGGAATGACCGCAGGCGTGGAGTGAACCACGAAAGAATGTCTTCTCTTCGTTTTCCAGCCTTTGGTGAAAGATTAGGTGGGAAGCATAAATCTGTATCGGTCCAGAAGACCGATGGAGGGCGATGCCGCCGCCTTCGTAAAAGGAGTAATCCTTACCACTGATCTTTGTCCTAGGGCGGTTCCGATTAAGACCAAGGACAGAGCGGAGAATTGCTTCCTCTTCGGGTTGAGCGGTACATAGCAGCTCATCGCCCATCCTTCCGTCCAGATGAAGCTTTCCAATCTCAAGAAGAGCCTTTTCAGGTGCTAGATGCGTGAGATATTCGCACAAGAATGCGTGTAGCGGAAGAGATTGACGAGTTTCCTCACGAAGAAGGGAGGCCATCCCGATTTGGGAACTGACATCTGATAAGATGGCCGGTTCAACCTTTCGATAAGTTACCCGAGCCTGAAGAGTCCGCAGGTCATTCAGACACAGAGGAAGCTCGTCTGTCACTAGTACAACCAGAGATTCAATATGGAAGTTACTCCAGCTCTTTCGTGTCTTTTCCGGGTGAAAGAAAACGAGCGGGCATTCGTGGTCAGTGGAAGAGTGGGTATATCCGGCATATAGATTCAGACCTAAAATTGGATCGGGGATGGCAATCAGGTTCTTCCAGTTGCTTGATGTGAAATGGAGACCAGCTTCGTTCAATGTATTGGAGTGAGATATCTTACAACATGCTTTGAAAAACTGCTTACGCCCGGTGATGGCAAGAATGCTGGAGACCAAATATGGGGCAGCCAGATAACTAAGAACCAAAGACGGATTTGCAGATTGATAGGGTGGTGAGAAACCTGTTGCTTGCCATAGGTCTTTTTCAGCATAACCGAAGTGAAATGCAAAATCAGCATCCTGAAGTGAGCCATGTATACCTAGGCGGGCTAGAATTTCTTGGGCTGGACGGAGATATTCTGGAAGAGCTGAGCGTGCTGCAGCGAGAAAATTTCTGATTGCGGACTGGCTCTGAATCGTATGGAGAAAGGGCATGTAAAAGTGAGCCTTTTCTGATTTTGCAGCAATAGCGGCGTAAGATTTCTTTTCTCGAGCAGCAACAACCGAGCAGACATTCCCCATAAATGAGCAGTCGCAGTAGACTAGAGGGAACTCCCAAAATGGGGTGTCGACTTGGTGGAGAGCGCGCTTACAGAAAGGGCATGTCTCTGCGCCGTTCAAAATAATCCGATTTTGTTGCTTTGACACTTGACTTACTAGGCCCATTCAGGCTACCATAATGGTCGAAGAGGAAATTCCCTAGTTCGAGGGTGACAATGGAGTCGTTTCAAAGTGTTCAATCTCGGCTGACCGCTCTTGACACCATTATACCCGTTCCTGAGTTTGTGAAGCAAGCGGCTGAGAGGAAAGAAGAGGCGAGAGATCAATTACCACTGTCTGCGTTTGCCGGTATTGGAAGACAGTACCCGGTAGATAGTAAAGCAAGCACCTGGCTAAGCTGCTGCGAGTTTGTGAAGAAAGCAGGGAATCTTACAGATGGTCGCTTTATGTACATTGAAGGAAGACTGAGCAAGGCTGCAGCTGATTACGGCCTGGATTTTGACGCGATTAGGAACCAGTATGCTGCCGCTTCTAGAATTGAGAAGCCTGCTGATGAGAAATGGGCACTCGTGGTCGAGAATGATCTGGGTGAGAAAATTCGTCTCTACCCTCTTCCTAATCGCGAATCCCTGAAGGCAGCTGCTGAGCATTTCTACACGAATCGCTTTCGCTATCCTTATGAATGGCGCCGGAAGATTGCTCGAGAGATCCTTTCTGAATTAGGTTCCTATGACGACGTCTTGGTGGCTCACGAGGACTATCTCCATAAAGCTGCTGGCTATGGCTTCTGCTCGCCATATCGTGCTTCGCTCGCATTTGCTGTCCGGGCCAAATTACTGGAAAGCGACATGGCCGAGACCATGGAAAAGTTTGCTACCTCGATCTGCATGGAGAAGCTAAGTGCTGAGCAGATCAGGAAATATTGTGGCTTACTGGCCTTGGTTGACGAGGCAATGGGACTCACAGATCTCTATACTGAAGCCCTTCCTATGCCAGAAGAGATCTTCTTCTCCGAGTCTGCTAAAAGTGCGCAGGAGTTGATCGAGTCTTCGATTCGCCTTTCTAATGGCGAAGTAGTGACTGTCGAGCAGCTAAAGCGTACACCGCTAGTTAAAGCTGCTCAGGCTATCGGTGGTAATACTGTATCGCGGCTCATGGGTGGGCATCTCCTTCCGGATATGGATATCGTCAAACAAGCCCTGTCGGAGTTGCTCCCCCATGAAGCCGACACGTTTTGCCTCTTCGTTCCAGAAGAGAGTCGGTGGAAAAACTACGCTTATCTTCGAAGGTCTAGAGCGTGAGCAGTAACTCCAGAATGCGCTTGTTAAAGTCCCGTACCACGACCGCTACTACTTTAGCAGCGATCGTGTTGGATAAGTTCGGGGCCGAAGGTCTGGAATTCGAGCCGGAAGTTCTAAGGACAGAATTGGAGAAAGAGGCTGGCGCCGCAATCCCTGAGATCAATATGGACAAATTCGGGGCTCTCACCGCAGCGATAGCCACGGACTTCTTCTATTTCGATCCCCAGTCTTTCAATCTCATCTGCAACTCTTTGGGAGGGTTCAATTACCGGGTTAATCCTGAACTTTGGGAAACACCTGAACCAGAGGAAGTTGCTTGGACAGTTTTCGAGATCTTTCTGAACGATCCTCCAACGGGAGATTCAAGCGAGTTCGGGAATAGGTTTAGTCCTATCATCAAGGAGTATATCGCCCTGATTCTTACCGAGAATGGGGTGTCAACTCCTCCCACAGCGCTCCGGTTCATTGAGATTCCGGAGCAGGACGTGGCCGATGTGTTTGCCGATGATCCGACCTTGTATGCTGCGTATCATCGGCTTCAGTCAGAAAACGTTCAACAGATCGAGAGTTACATAAAGGACAGGTTCCGGCAGCTCATTACCGAGCTCCAGCATGCAGAGCTTGCAAATGCAGAAATGCCGGATTTTTTCGAGAAGTTTCAGATTTAAGGCATTATGATAGGGAGAAGAAGATGGCTGAAATGGTAGAAGAGAGCATCAAACGAGTCTCTCTTAATGTTGTTGAGGTCCAGGTAAGAGGTAAGGATCGAGATGATGTACTTTCATATGATACCGGACAGATGGTGCTTCAGAAGGCTGCTGAAATGGGAATCGCCGATCCTGCAGTAGAGCCAGCTCGCGGTCGCCTTACTTGTGACAAGGCTACCGGCCTGTTTTACAAAACCTACCGCATTATCGGTGCTCAGTAAAACGTCGCTTGCACAGCGGGTATCCGGACGGCACCGATCTTCAATGCGATCGGTACCGTCCTTTTCTCCGGCTTCGGCAGTAGAATATGGCCCAGAGCGACCTCATCGATGTTGATCAGCTAGAGACCCTCCTTCCGTTTGTCCCGCTCCTCCGTTTTCGGCAGCCAGGTTCTAACGACATTCTGGATTTTAGTCTGGAGGCCTTCAAGCCTAACGAGGTCTTCTTCAAACTTAGACCTTCAGCCAGTTTGACATTCAAGAAGGGGCGCCAAATTGGTGCGTCAATGGCTCTAGCTGCGCAGAGCCTTCTTCTCGGTGCAGTGATTTCCGGGTTGCGCATCCTCTACCTGGCTCCCGAGAGCAGTCATACGGAATATTGGGCCAGAGAACGTCTAAACTCTATACTCCAGGTCAGTCCGGCTATCATGGGTGCTTTCTTTCCTGGAGATCCTGACTCAGTTAACAACCTGATGTATAAACAATTTTCCAATGGCTCAACAATACGGCCCTCTTATTATCTGAATAACTTGACCAGGATACGTGGTATGTCGGCTGACTGGCTGGATCTGGACGAAGCCCAGGAAGCAACTTCTGAAGAAGTCAGTGTCATTATTTCTTCTCTCGCGTCGAGTGCTTTCTCTATCTTCCAGACGACTGGCACACCAAAGCTCACAACTAATTACTTGATCGAGCGGTGGAACGATAGCTCTCAAGCTGAGTGGTTGATTTGGTGCCATCACTGCGGATATTGGAACATCCCGTCTATCGATCAGGATCTCCTCCGTATTCTGGAAGGCAAAGATGGTCCTGCGTGTGCTAAATGCGGGAAACCCGTGAACCCAGACAATGAAAAATGTCATTGGTGCCACGGTCGTCCGGAAAGACGTTTCTACCACAGCGGTTACCACGCTCCGCAAATCATCTATCCGATCCATTTTGCTTACCCGTTCAAATGGCACGCTTTGAAGAGCTATCAGAAAAACTGGAGGAAGGCGAAGTTCCTGAATGAGGTCTGCGGCGAGCCGTGCGACGAGGGAATCTCCAGACTGACCGAGGCAGCTGTGAGAAAATGCTGCACTCTTCCTCCGCTTGATACTACCGATACGCAGCTTCCCGGAGCGGAAGCTCTCAAACAGAGGAAGAAGTACCACCGAGTCATTCTGGGTGTAGACTGGGGTGGAAAAGGAGAAGCACAGGAGCTATCTCGGACCGCTGTAGTCGCTCTAGGCAAGACGTTTAATCAGCCCTATGAGTGCTTTTGGATGCACAATTTTGCTGCCACGGAAGATATGGGGACCGAGCTGCGCGTGATCAACTATGCCTTTAAGGCGCTAGGTTGTGAATATTTGGTTTATGACTTTCTAGCCGGACCGGATTACGAGTTCTCTATACGACAGAATGCCAGAGATATCCCACAAGATCGAATTTTCGGTATTCGATTAGACGTCAATCCGCGGCGTGAAATTCTCTACTATGAGCATGGTGTGCGCGGCCACTACGTTCTTGACAAGACCAGATCTCTAATTCTCCTGATAGAGGGGATCAAGAACCAAAAGATCCTCTTCCCAAAATGGGAATCTTGTGACGGGATTCTTCTAGACCTCCTCGCATTGCAGGATGAGTATAGCAAACGACGGGCCAGCGGAGACATGCTCCTGATCACCCGAAAATCAGGGCGCTCTGACGATTTTGCCCAGGCGCTCAATTTCTCCCTCCATATTCACGCTCTATGCATAGACAGAAACCGATCGGCAGGTTCTGAATATCGGTTTCTTCTCGGGGATAGAGACATATCTATGTCAGATTTAATATAGTCCTGCTCCCATTGTCGATATTATAACCTAGTTTGCCACTATTTTGATCTAAAATTCTGGTAAATTAGTGTTATAATAACATGCTAGGTTACCTATGCTCTCGCGGGGAAACTCAACGATCGCGACTATGAGCGACTCCGCATCTTCAATGGGAGGTTAAAACTATGCTCTTCTAAACAGCGATGACGTATGGACTGGAAGTGGGTAGTTCAGCACGTGTAGATCTCGCCTGCGAACTGTCTCTATTTGCTGCTTTCTTCTCTCAGACCCAGGAGGTTTCGCGATGCTTCCGGAACTGCAATTTGTCCTCAGTAGGAGCAACTTGTTTTGCACATGGGAATGTGGCGGCAGCTATTCTTCAACTGGTGCGGCCAGGATTATCTGTACTGGATCAGGTTCTCCAAAACGTCCGGTTTACCTCGAAATTCATAAGTCGAGATCTGGAAGCAGACATGCTCTCCTTCCAGTGCGAAAAGGCGATTACATTGTGGATCTCCTCCGGCATCGAAATGATATTGCTGTGATCATTCGACGTCTCTTCGAGGTTCCACAAATCGAGTCTGATGGAAAGCGGGAAATCGAAGGATTGAAGCTAGGACCTAACAATTTGGCCCTGGTGGCGTGCGGAGGGAACGAGATGCGCTATGTAGATGAGGCGTATCAACTCGCTGTGCAGGCCGCTTTGGAGAAGAGTGAATGCTACCACTGTCACGGACCTCACTTCGTTCAGTTCAGGCCAAGAGACATGACTGACAAGCGCTGGGGGTACTGCGAGAACGCAAAGGTCATCATTGGTGCTCCGCCTGAGACGGAAGAGGAGGAAGATGAAGTTCCAGAAACGGAAGAAATGAAGTTACTTGGGCAGCTAGTCTCAGACAGGCTGGCTGTTGCAGACAATGGGGAGGCGGCTCTGATCGAGGAGATCTCGGATGAGGAGGGGATCCCGATCGCCGCTCTTCCAGACATCGTGACTGACGTAGAGGAGTAGCCGTAGCTGAGCGGAGGGCGCCTCTTGCGGCTAGTACTTCGACCTCCGGTCTCACGGGGCGCCCACCCTTCTTGCACCTGGGAGAATAGACCATGAAAACCACCTGCTGTTTACCCGTTGCAGTTGCCTGGTGTAATGATCTTCCCAGCCCTGCTAGAGAACTGAAATTATTTTGGGCTATCAAATGTCGAAACAACAACCATTTTCTCTCCCCCGAATCTGATATGGAGGCTCTTATGAGTCCCTATCGGGGGCGGGCGGCTTTGCTATTACCGAAAGAGAGCTGACATGATAATCATTGTCGGAGACACACACCTGAAAAGGTACCTTTGGTATAGCCTCCGAGCCGTTCAATACGATACCTTCTTCGCCTTCGAGCAAATTATATCCTATGCTCGTGAGCATAATGCGGAGGCTCTTATTCTGGCCGGAGATATCCACGACCCTATCACCACCGAGTCATTGAAATTCTACCAAGAGCAGACACACGGTCTTCAAGATCGAATTTTTGCCATCGATGGAGAGCACGATCGCGCCGAGCCACCGTGGATTTCGGTACCAAAGATCAATGGAGAGAATCTAGATCAGACTTTGATTGAAGTTGACGGACATTACATCTGGGGGATTCGCCAGCAATCGAGAGCTTCAGTCACCCGTGATCTGACAAAGATTCCAAAGCAGGCCGATGTCCTAATCATGCATCAATTTCTCGATGCAGTCGCTCCTGTACCTTCGGCTGGTAATTTGGACGAAAATCTAATTCCAGAACATATACGTTGGTGCTTCATGGGCCATTGTCACGCTCCCTGCACGGTGGAGATACCGGGAGGACGGGCGTACTATACCGGCTCTACCGTTCCTCAGAAATGCGACGAGTTCTCCTTCGCTCATAGTTTCCTAGTCTTTGAGGACGGTAAAGTCCGTCGTCAACTACTAGAGGGGCGTCGTTTTTACCGCGTGCGCTGTGAGACTCCCGGTGATCTGGAGAACCTCGTGAGTTACTTAGAGGCAGGCTGTCCTAGTAACGCAGAGTCCTATCGAGGACTTCCCTCGGTTTTGTTCCTGGAATATAATGTGTCACTCCACAACGTTTCTCAATTGTTGACAGATCTGAGAGCTCAGTTTCAGAAGGTGATTTTTCACATGCGGCCGTTTCTTCAAACTCAAGATGGACAGGCCGGAAGACCTATTCAGATCGGGAAAACTATGGAAGAACTTGTCAGTCAAAATACTGACGATCCCGATCTTCAGGGGCTCCTTATAGGCCTTCTTCGAGAGGGTGACAGGAGGCCAATCGACGAGTTTCGGTCAAGGTTTCAGCTCGATTTGGAGGAATGCTATGAGCAACAAGACCTCTAGACATGAAATAATGTGTCCTTACTGTAGGCGGGCTAACTTGCGTCTGGTGACGACTGTGAGTATGCCACTTTACTATGACAGTGGAGAACTGGTCGGGGACCCGACCAAGATCGAGCCAGCCACTGATCTTTACGGAGTCATCGTTGAAGAATACGGCTGTCCAGACTGCCGAAGACTGTTTGACGGTGATGAAATTCTGCGGTTTGTGGAGACCACGGATGAAGCTACACCATCTAAGCCTTCATAATTTCTGCCAGCATCATCATGTAGAGCTCGATTTCCAGCAGGGATTAATCGGCTTGATCGGCCCGAATGGTCGTGGCAAGAGTAATCTTCTCGGAGCACTGCACCTTCTCTTGACCGGTAAGACGGCTGACGGGAGAGCTCTCGAATCGACTATTCGCTGGGGGATGGATTCTACAAAGCTAGAGCTGACTTTTGAGTTCAGAGATGGCGCGGAGGGCAAGATCACGCGTGTACTCGGCGCCAATTCGAGTTTTGAGCTGGAATTGGGAGAGGAGAGCAGGACTGCGCTGACGGAGGGTTATAAGCTCTTCTTGAATTCTCTCAATGCTTCTCCCCAGATGTTATCGACGGTCGCGTTCCTTCAACAGGATCAGCTGGGGCGTTTTCTTTTTGGAACTCCAGCTGAGAGAAGTCAGGCTTTCCAGAGACTCTTCCAGACTGAGCATGCGGAAAAGAGCAGGCGATTGCTGCAAGAGGAGATCAGCCTTGTTCCTCGTATCGACAGCTCCGAAGAATTGAGGCAAGCTCTTGAGACTTTTAACGCTCTCAGCGACTTAGAGAGCGATGTCTCCAGCGAAGTTGCAGAACTTGAGCAGGAACTCTCTCCAGAAAGCAATCTGAGTCAGTTGCTGGCTTCTGGAGGGGAGGAACGGAAGAAGCAAGAGGCTCTCCTCCTTAAAAAGTCCTGGATGGAGGAGACGCTATCCCAATTGAATGAATCTCTGGATTTCTCGCGCAGTTTCTCTCACGAGGACTTTGAGCAAATGAAGACTGCGGTAGCTTCCGCCAGGGATACCATTGCAACCTTCCAAAACCAGGCGCCTTTGAGGCTCCGTCGGAAGGAACTTCAAGCCAGCCAGGTGTCTCTCTCTGATACACTGGAGAGAACTCGCGAATTTCTGGAAAAGCACAATCTCGCTCAAGCCTCTAAGAGGCTCTCTGACAGCACAAAGCATCTTTCGCACCTCGACCTACGTGAGCACTCTCTTACCGCGCTCCTAGCCTCTCTGGGGCGGCCAGGAGAGCTCCCAGAACGCGAAAGCTGCCCTATTTGTGGGTATCTCCCTGAAGCTACCCCGGGAAGATGCCCAATTTGCCTTTCTACTCTGAAGATTGAAGATGCTGATAATCTGGAATTAGAACGCGAAGAGCTTTCCACCCGCTGCTCCGAGGCTCGGGAGATGGTCCAGTCTGCGAAGAAGGATGCAGCTCTGATTCAGAAAACATTGGAGATTTATGAGCAATCTAGCGAGCGCTTCTTGCTAATAGAGCATGAGCTTGCAGTTATTGGCTCTCTCGTTGAAGTTACGGATGCTCTGGCAGCCGAGGGAACCTTAAAGGACCTGGAGCCTCAACTGGAACCAATCAATCAGGCACGAGCCCAAGTAGATTCAACCAAGAAGCAGCTCGAGAATAGGACCAGAGAATTGGAGGAAGTGAATCAAGCACTCGCGGCTATTGATTGCAATCTGATTCAGCAGTATCATAGAGCAATTGAGAAGACTCAAGTCTTGCGGGAGGATCTGGCGGGTAAAAAGGGAGAACAGCGAGGACTTGCTCGCCAGATTGAATTTCAACTAGCTGCAATTGCTAGGTTAAAAGCTGCGGTCAAGTGCGAAGAAAAACGCGCACTTTACATCAGCAAATTGGAGAGCGCCCGTGCGCTGCTGCACCGCGACAATATCCCGGCTCAGGCTGCTCGGGAGCACTTGCCGATCATAAATCGGTTCCTGAGCGAGTATCTTCGGGTGTTTGATGCCGGATTTGAAGGTTGGATCGACACTGATCTTTCTCCAGTGGTGGCGTTTGCCAGTTCTGCTGAAACTCAGCCGGCATTAGTCCTTTCGGGAGGGGAAAGAACAATTATGTCATTGAGCTTTGCTTTTTCAGTCTGGAGTCAGTTCCTTCCAGAGGTTGGTTTCTTGTTTCTGGATGAGCCTACTCAGTTCCTGGATGAAAAGAACAGGGGGATGCTGCCAGACTTACTGAGTAAACTGGGTCAGTACTGCCGAGAGAGTGGAACGCAGGTGATCATTGTCACTCACTATGGCGAGCTTCTCTCTTCTTCCTTTGATCAGTGCATTCGGATGGAATAATGTTCGAAAGCATTCGGATTATACGAAGTGGGCGTCTGATCACAGTTGAACCTTTCCCCGATTCCCTGCGGAGAGTCCTGACGTTCAGCGTGCTCCGCCAAGATTACGAGGCTAGAAGCGGTAATCTCAGGACGAGCCAGGAAAAGAAGCGCATGTACTCTGTAGATGATGAAAATCCTCAGCTTCTTTTTGTCCTGGCCGGTTACACATTTCGCGTAATCCAGCATCTGAAGAGCCTAGGCTACACTGACGAGCAAATTCATTATGAAGACGTGAGGAATCTTCAACTCGAAGAACCGCGGATAGACCTTCTTGATCCTTTGAGAGACTGGCAGAAGGAGGCCTTGTCTCGCCTTTTTTCCTCAGACATGGGGATAGTCTGGTCGGCGACAGCTACAGGTAAGACCTTCCTGATCCAAGAATTCTGTAAAGCATTCCCTGGCGCTAAAATCATTATCACCAGCCACGATTCCCAGCCTCTGAGGAATATGTACCGCTATCTCCGAAACTTCTATGGCAGCGATCAAGTTCACGGCCTAGGCGTAATTGGCAGCCATAAAGAGGGGAGCCGCATTACTGTTGCTCATATCCGCTCTCTTCTCAAAACTCCTGTGGATGACGCGCAGATACTGATTTACGACGAGTGCCACGGTGCCTCTGCGCCGGAGAGATCGAAGCTGTTGATGGACGTGCCTGTGGCAAATATGTACGGCTTCTCGGCCACAGCTATCGGTCGGCTGGACCAGAGGGAGCCAATCATGGAAGCTCTGTTTGGGCCAGTGATCTATAAGAAACCCTATAGCGAAGCTCGTGATGAGGGCCTGATTGCGCCAGTAGTTGTCCATATCTACGAGGTTCTAGCTCCGGAGATTACAGCCTCCTCTCATTACCGTCGGCAGATAAAGGGTATCGTGCGAAACGATGCACGGAACTTGATGATCGCTCGCGTTGCTGAGAAATACGGTGACCAAACGCAAATTATTACTGCACAGAACAATTTGGAGCACGTCTTTCGCATCAAAAAGAGACTGCCTGAACATGTGCCGGTCTATGGCTCTGGTTCTATGACTAAAAAGCGCTGGGGATTTCTCAAGCAAAGGCAGCTGATTCCAGAAGGTTATCACTCGCTTTATCCCGGTGAAGAGTTCGTAATTGCACGGCAGTTTAGAGAAGGCAAAATCCGAAAAGCTATTGCTACTTCAGTTTGGGATGAGGGTATCGACCTTCCCGATCTGGAAGTCGTAATTCGCGCTGACGGAATCCCACAGAAGATTCAGTCTACTCAAATTCCAGGACGGGTTACTCGTCTTTCAGGCGAGAAAAAGACAGGCTTGGTAGTGGACTTCATTGACAATTTTGGAAGTAACTTTAAGCGTCGTTCAGAGGAGCGGTTTCGGATCTATCGTGAACTGGGTTTCCGCGTCGAACGCAAAGTTTTGTGATGGAAGGATGATAATAATGGACATCGATTGGACTTACGATGGGATTCTTGATCGTTTAGAAGAGAATACGTACCTTTCAGGTCTTATTCGATCAGAGATTGAGACTATTTTTCGAGATATCCTCTGCTCATCAGGCGTACCTATCGTATCGAGTGAGCTCCTAAGTATCTTTAACATCAATAGCAGCGCTTTTATAGGTAGGGATATCCGGAGAGAAGCAATCCTGATGCTCTATTCCGAGCTGGGAGATCTGATTATAAAGCACTCCCTTAATCCGACGACAGGACTTCGCTGGTTCTCTTCCAGCTTTGCAGAGCTTCGTGGAGAAGATACGGCCAGTGTCATCACGCTCTTCGGTTTGGCTGATTCAGAAAATAGCTGCCTTGCCCGGCTAGCCACCACCAGCTGGGTGCAATTCCCGCTCTGTGATTTTACGCCGGCACAGATTTCTGCTACTTTGCGTGCTGACTATTTTGAGCTCCTGGGTGTGCTGGAACAGGAAGCTCGGAGCATTAGAGCGCGGGTTTCCAATGTTTTGAGCTCAGATCGGGAACTGGAACCTAGGCAGCTCCTCCTCTTCTCAAGAGGTGGTTAGGCATGCGCTTTGGACCTGATCCGATACCAGATAGACCGGAAGTTGATAGGACACTCTTTGAGCCCGCTGAGAGAGCTCATCTGCTTATGAGCTGGTATGAACGAATGAGGCGCCAAAAGTCCCCTGGCTACAGTCTCGGATCAGGGGGGAGCTATGAGAAGCGCTTTAGGAAGCTAGCTCGTCTCTTGGAGGAAAACGGGATCGGACCGGGAGAGTATCTGGACTTTGCTTTCAGGCTTTACTCTCAGCCTTATATCAATATGATCTGTTCTCCGAAGACAGTTGCTGCATTCCTGAAAACCTACGATCGCGATGAGATCAAAAGTTCTATCGACCGACAGATCGCCATGCTGCGCCGACTAATCAAGCAAGTCGGCTCAATTGAGATGGTCATCCAGCGCCTTAGTGATCAGATTCCTGGCGTAATGTGGTTTTTCGTCCTATCAGAACAGGGTGAAGATCCTGATGATTTCTTGTCCGCCGCTCGCTCGGAATGGCTGTTTGCCGGAGAAGAGATTAGGCGGCATTACAGAAAGGAATTTCCCAGCATTGATATCAAGAGCTTGGAGCAGCCCTGATGGCAGATTGGTCAGATAAGAGACAAAAGGTACTGCTAGCATTTCTTCTGAGTAACCGGGATCTCCTCGACTTTCTTGATAAAGTAGATATCCAGAGTATCTACGGAGATTACCTAGCAGAATGCGCGATCATTCTTCATGCTCTTCGGAGCTATCGATCCTCATTCAAAGAACTTCCCTCCAGATACACTTTGTTTGCTCCACTTCTGGATGACAGCATCCGGCATTTCGATATTCGTGACGAGCCGGAGATTGTTAGTCGAATACACGGGTGGACCAAGGAGATTTTTGAAGAACCGCGAGAAGCCTATCAGGAAAAGGTAAAAATAGGCATCCAGTTGGCTCAGAACTTTCTCAATGATTTCTTTGTTAAGAATCGGCAGAGGGAAATTCTTGAAGCATCGCGTACTCTAGGCCAGACCAGGGAACTCCTTCTGCTGTTAGCGGCTGAAGTCGGGTCTCTGACCAGATCAGAAGGACCTCAGCATATTCAGCCTTTTGCTCATCCAGAAGACTATCTCTCTGGAATTCGCGTCATGCCCACTAATGTTGATGTGTGGGACGAGCTTTTTGGTGGTCTTCGCCACTCTGAAACCTATCTCATTCTTGGACCCACTGGCGGTGGAAAGACCCTATTAGCCATTCAAGTTGGCGTCAATGTTGCGGATCGAGGAGGGCGCGTTTTCTATGCTACATATGAACAGAAAGCGCTCATTGCTTCTGATCCTAGATATCCGGACGGACCGCAGCGTTCAGAATTTCTAATACGTGGTCTGGGCGCGCTAGGAAAGCTCTCCAGGACCGAATTCGAGCAGGTGACAACCACACAGGGCGAGGACGAGATAAAGACTTTTGATGACCTCCCTGAAGCTATGAAGAAGACAGCGCTTTTCTACAAGAACAGCCCGGTAGCAGAGAACTTCAACATTTATGACTACACTACTGCAAGCGATTACTCAGGCACATTTGCGGCTCTAACGGAAGATGTTAGACGTGTTCATGAGAAAACTCCGTTAGATCTGGTAGTTATCGACCCGGTTTGGCACATGATCCTAAAGACCTGCGCAGTAGCTGGGATACCTGCTGAGCCATCAAGAGTACGGAGTCTCGGACAGACTATGGCAGAGGAAATCTCCAGTTTCGTGAAGGAGTTGCAGATACCGATCATTCTGGTCCATCAGCTAGGAGCCAGCGCTGCCAGTACAAGAAATGCCCGTCCGACTGTATACGGAGCTGCTGAAATTAGAACCTTTGCCTGGCCGTTTGAAAACGTGGTGGCCATCACTCCGATGTCTCCGAATCATGAATGCGGCCTTGTGCGCGCCAAATCCCGAAATTCAGGAGAGATGAATAAGCTGATTCGGGCTATATTGGACGGAGATGAAAATCAACTCAAACTGATCACTGGCGGTGGTATCTCAGGAAGATTGGAGGATGCAAATCAGCTAGTCACACGTTCGATACAACATAAAGTGAGTATGTCTGATTCGGCTGAGGGTATTGCTGAGATCGTTCTAGGAGATACGAAAGAGTTAGAAACTCCGGGAGGATAGCCCATGCTGAATACCTCACTCTATCAGAGGCTGAAAGCTCAATTCGGGCGTGTAAGGATTGCTAATTCTGGTCAGAGAGCAGTGTTTCGAGTGCAGAAGAACGAACGGGGAAGCTGGGGTCAGCTGATTCGTTCCGGAGAAGAATACCACGTTAATTGCCCTTTCTGCGGTGATAAGCGCGGGCGCCTTTATCTTTCCTATCTTTATGGAAGTAAGCAGACTCTAGACGGCCAGACGGTCCGGTTTGGTTCAGGTCTGGCGCACTGTCATAACGAAACTCTCTGTATGCAAGAGAGGACCAACCGCAGAGCGCTATGGGATTTGCTGATGGGGAAGGAGGAAGAACTAGACGATTTCTTCTATCAGCCCATTACAGTGGAGGAAGAGGAACAACCAACAGTTATCAGGCCGAGAAATGTCATACCTCTCAGATATCTACCTCCAGATCACAAGGCTATACGCTATCTGCGAGACCGCCGGTTTGACATTGGAGAACTGGATGACCATGGTCTCTGTTACTGTTCTCACGAGGAGCAGCTGCCTATAGCTGAGAATCGAATTTTCATTCCGATTTATGACCATCATGGAGATTTCGTCGGCGGTCAATTTCGGCTTCCTTACGACCCCAAGAAAGGTGGAGAAAAGAGATACCTGACGATACCAAACAGTCACTTTTCTCACACTTTCTACAATATATCTCGGGCTATGAAGTACCCAGAGTTCGTGGTTATAGTTGAAGGCTTTTTCGACGCTCTCAGAATTGGAGATCAGGGAATAGCCATGTTGGGCAGCGAACTCTCAGATCAGAGACTCGCACTCGTTTTTCGCTACTGGAAAAAAGCCATCTTTCTTCCTGATCCTGATCTCTTTAATCAAAGGACGGAAAAGACAATCGCCCGGGTGCAAGAGAAGGCGCGCCTTTCTGGAAGGGAATTCATACCCATTCGTTTGAAAGGTACACGAGATCCTGCCGATTACTCACGTGAGGGCATTTGGGAGCTTCTACGGGATGTGATATAATGCTAAGGTTCTAACACGGGAGGGAGAACGACGGGATAGGTCGATCTTGCAACATTTCATCTCACTTCATTCATCAGGAGAAGAGCACATGAAGTTGGTTCATGTCAAAGGCGCAGAAGGTCAGATGTACATTGTCAATCTGGAAAGCAATGCACTTTGTTACGCACTTGAGTTACCTGGACGCATCGAACTTCATTACCTCGGCGATAAGATTCTGACCATTCAGGGAACACTGAGCGGCATTTTTGGTAACTGGATCGATCCGCTGGGCGAGTTCGCGGGGAACAAGCCACCTACAGCTGATTCTCCCAGTGTCGCCATGATCGACAGTGCTCAAGAAGATCTTTCCTTAGAGGAGGAGCCAGATCTGGATCCTGTAACTTCTGGATCTACCGGATCGGAAGGATCAGTGGATGTCTTCAAGTCCGATTCTGCCATTTGAGGAGATCCGCTTTGAAGATCTTAGCGATTGAAGGGCCAGACTGTTGTGGCAAGACCACCCAGATTCCTCGGATTCAAAGATGGTTAGAGGAACGCCGCTGGGGTGTCGTCCAGGCCAAGCAGCCAGGAACTACAGATGTCGGTCTGGCCCTGCGGAAAATATTGAAAGACCCCGATTTTGGAGAGGAGATCGGGCGGTCTCCTCTAGGAGAACGCCTTCTCTTTCTTGCTGATGCGGTGTTCTTCATAGATAATGCCATAACAGACATTGACAGCTGGAAGAACGATCTTGTTCTTCTCATGGACAGGCACACATTTGTTTCCGACCTGGCCTACGGTTCGATCGAACCCCAAATTATGCGCATCCTTCATGAGATAGCTGATCCACATTTTAAGTTCCGTCCCGATCTAGTTCTCATTCTGGATATGGATTTTGAAACTATACAGAAGCGCCTGGGAGCTAGAAAAGAAGCACCTGATCGGATTGAAGATATTGGGGTCGCGCATACACAGAAGCTTATTGATGCCTACCAAAATATGCAGTATACGGTTCCCTATCCGATCTGTCATATTGATGCCAGAAATGACCCGGATACGGTTTTCAAAGATATCAAGACGGCTCTTCGGGCGAGAGGATTCTAATGAGAACCGCGTATTTCAAAGAGCCACGTCCTGATAAGACAACGTGGTTTCTCGAGATTGCTAGAGTCGTGGCATCCGAAGCCACTTGTCTGCGCCGTAAGTTCGGAGCAGTCCTGGTGGATACACGCGGCTTCATTGTGAGCACCGGCTACTGTGGTTCAGTCCAGAAGTGTGAGGATTGTTTAGAGCGCGGTTGGTGCTATCGAGAGCGCGCAAGAATACCGTCAGGTGCTAATTATGAGCGCTGTTATAGCATTCATGCTGAGGAAAATGCGCTCCTTCAAGCCGGGTTATCTCGAGCTCGCGGTTGCACGATATATCTATTTGGTTGGGATGTGAAAGAACGGAAGCCTGTGACTGTCATGCCCTGTCTGATGTGCGCGAAGTCGCTAGTGAGATGCGAAGTCGAGCGCGTTGTGGAATGGGACTTCAATCGGCGCCCGACCGAGCAAGGAGACCCGCAGCCGATCATATCCTGGGAACCGTGGGATATCCTTTGTACCCGCCTTCAGGAGGCAGGTATGGAAGTTCCTCAGCGAAAAGATTAGAGCCACTGCTCACGAGGAGGAAAACGGGGAAGAAAAGGATTAAGTCGAACAAACACTTTCACCTGCCATTATCTCTTTTTACATGCAGTCTGACTTAGTGTAACTCGTAGCAACAAGCAAGAAAACACTCATAGATCGGGAGGAAGTACGCGTATGCCGGAAAGCGCCAAGTTCTACTACTCAACCAATGCTGACGGGGCAACCTATGACGGCTTTGTCCCTTTTACTAACGATTCTGTCTGTGCTGAAGCTCCAGATTGGATTGATGACGATAGGGAATGCGGTCACGGACTTCATGTTGTCAGCGAAAATCCGCTCAGAGCCCTGCTTTTTGTTTCTCGTGGTTATCAGCCAAAGTTCTATGAAGTTCAACCCTTCGATCTAAAGCCTGAGGTTAATGGAAAGTACCGTTGTCGGGCTCTCAGGCGCATTCGAGAGGTCCCCTATTCGGAGATTTTCCAGAATGGACCAGTAATAGTTCACGCTGACGGGAATCAGATTACTTTCGGTCTTCTGGATGGCCAGTACATTGTCAAACTTCGATCCGAACTAAAAACTGAGAGAACGGATTGGGACTGGATAGTCGAAGACGGTACTCCTCGGACGGTTTCCTCCAGGAGTTTGGTAAATAATCATGCCTCAGACGCTCAGTGGTCACGAGGCTGGAATGCTGACAGGCTGACGCGTTATCGAGAAGCGAAAAAGTTAGGTTGGTAGAGCTGCGTAGAACGGGGGCCGAGTGCCCCCGTTCTATTTTTCTCTAACCGAGCTTGTCAAATGGACAAGATCACAGAGACAATTTCAGACTATAGTATTCATGAAGCCACAATCGGAGACACGGCTCGAAGTCTGGATATGGAGCCGCTCCAATTTGCTAAAGCCATGCTCTTTCAGCCGTTTAACGTAGTCTTGAGGAAGATTTCTGACAAAGAGCATGCCGAGAATCAGGATGTCCCGCGTCTGCAGAAGAAGGTGACTTTCATTCCCGGGCATTTCAAATCCTCGCCACAAGAAGAATACGGACCGCGTGGCGCCGATATTGAGCTTATGATCATCGGCAAGTTTCCGCAGGAGGAGGAGAATCAGCGAGCCCGTCTTCTGGTCGGATCGTTCGGAACTGATCTATTCAACTATGCTAGTGAAGTCGGTTTGGACCTTTCCGGTGCCTACTTGACTAACCTTGTGCGATTCCATTGGGCTGGAAAGAAGCGCGTAGAGGCTTGGTGGAAAGACATCTGCGGATGGTTTCTCCATCAGGAGATCCGGATCTTACGACCGAGACATATTCTCATGCTTGGAACAGATGTGTCGCAATTCCTACTCGGAAAAAGATTGAGCAAAGTCCGAGGGGCTGTAATTGAGCATGAGTTCCCATACGGAGTGGCGAGCAAGATGGTTGCTACCACACTGGATATTTCCAAGACTCCGGAACATATCCCTGGCTTCAAACGTGATCTGGAGCTCCTTCGTGACACTATCCAGGGAGATGCTGTAAAGGCGAAGAAGCAGTATAACTACCGGCTGATTCAGAACGAGAATGAACTCCGTGAGCTGGTCACTCAACTGCTCCAAGAAGGCTTCAGTCGTTTCGGTGTCGATGCCGAATGGGGTGGGGGGCCATTTCCCACCGGGAGGCTGAGAAGCATCCAGTTTTCCTGGCAACAAGGCCAGGCTGCTTATCTGGACCTTCGTAATACCGATCTAGACCCGGTGTTTGAGCCCTCCATAGAATCTGCAGTGGAACAACTCAAGCGTCTATTCATACGTGACGGGGTAGAAATCAACGGTCAGAACTTCCGTGGTGATTTGAAATGGTTCCGCCGTATCGGTCTGGATCTGCTTCCCTATTTCAAATTCGACCCGATGTTGGCTGACCACCACATTGAGGAAAATAGGTCGCACTCCCTCACCGATCTGGCTCTGCGCTACACTGATTTGGGGCGCTATGATATGGAAGTCCAGGCATTTCTGGACGGCAAGTCCATCAATCCAGATGCGGACGGCTACCGACAAGTCCCGCTTGGCCTTCTATGCCCATACGGATGCAAAGACGCAGACGCGGTGTTGAGATGTTCGCTTGTTCTAGAAGAAGAGCTGGCCAAGCTACCAGGTCAGCAGGAGATCTTTTACGAGATCACGATGGGCTTGCAGCCTATTCTTCTGGAAATGGAAGAACGCGGAATGCTTTGCGATGTCGATAGAATGATCGAGTTGACAGATATCTATCTCGGACATCGCGATCGTCTAGCTGAAACCGTAAAGCAGACGGCCGCGATTTATGGCCTCGTGGACTTTAACCCTCATAGCGTGCCGCAAATCTCTGCTTTACTCTTCGAGCACATCGGCCTCAGGCCGGTCAAAGCCACAGATGGACGAAATTGGGATCATTACGCTGGAATGCCGCCGGAAGAGCGAAAGATCAAGGGGATCCGACCATCGACGGATAAGATGGTGCTAGCATATCTTCGGGAACAGCATCCGGTCGTAGATCAGATTCGTCACTATAGGACTATCGACACTCTAGCTAGTCGAACTTTCAAGTCCTACACCTACGACGAAGAGGGTAGATTGATCCCCGAATCAGGGTCTCTTTTGAGCTTTGTCGATTCTGATAAGCGCGTTCGGACTCGTTTCAGCCAGTTATTGAAAACCTGGCGTCTTTCCAGCAGTGAACCAAATCTTCAGAATCTGCCGGCTCGAAAAGAGGTCTATTATCACGAGATCGTCGGAGATCAGAGTATCCCGACTGTCAGATCTTGCTTTATGGCCGCTCCTGGATACATTATCCTAGAAGCCGACTATCGTCAGGCTGAGCTCATGACGGCAGCTGTGCTCTCGGGTGATGATGAGATGTATGAAGTCCTCACTAATCCGGAAAGAGATATCCATGCCGAGCAGGCTATTCGAATGTATGAATTGGAATGGAGGTCAGGCGATGGAAACCCCAAAGACTGGCTGAAAGACAGAAAGCTGAGCCATCTTCGCGACTATGCTAAAGTTTTCGACTTTGCGACCGGGTATCAGGGCGGTCCCTACTCCATCTGGTTGCAAATGGTAGAGGCTGGAGTGAATTGCGAAGTCGACGATGTAAAAAAGTGGATGGAAAGCTACTTTGCCGCTTATAGCAAGTACGCGGACTATGCCCAATGGTGCAAGAGACAGGTTTATGACCCTGGTTATATCGAGCAGCCTTTCGGGCATATCCGCCACTTTTACATGACGGACAATCAGGAAAAAATGCTCTCGCAAGAGCGGGAAGCTTCTAATTTTCCGATCCAGTCCACAGTCGCTAGCGTGATGAATAGAGCGTGTGTTAACTTCCATCGTGTCAGAGAGGAGGGCAACCTACACTTTTTCTTCTGGCATCAGCTTCATGATGGCCTTTATCTGGAAGTGCCTATTTCTGAAGCGGAGGTGATGGCTTACGAAGTGATACCGGATCAGACTGCCGTGGAAGTTCCAGGATACGGAATATTTCTGGATGTGGAGATCAGCTGCTATCTACGATGGGGCGTCGCTCCATCGAAGAACGATCTTTTCTCTCTAGGCTTTAATGAAGAGTTCGTAAGACGATTCTCAAGAGCAGGCTAGAATGGAGGATGCATGCCGCAGCGTGACGAGTACGAGGATGATCTTGATTCGATGTTTGGGGATGAAGCCCGAAAAGAGAAGATAGATCGCCTCAAGCAACAAAGATGGCGTACTAACTTCAAATACACGGACGCTATGCCAGTTGTATTAACCAAGCCGAGCGGAATTTATCGTTTTTATCCTGGTGTTGATCCAGATTCCGGGCAGTTGCTTCCCTATGTAGAAAACGGTCGCTTAACCTGGCTGACCACAGTAAGGGGAGTAGATTATCTCGGAATTCGGTTGCCGTCGGCTGGGATGAAGGCTGGCTTTAGCTTATGGATTATTCCAAGTGACATGGAACATTATTTTGGCACAGAGCTTGCTAGTTTAGAAGCTCCGGTTGACAAACTCAAATTCATGGTTCAACGTTGCCCCTACTCCTATCTTTATCATGGACTGAGGGAGAGCGCTGATGATCCTGACGCTCCAGCTGAATGGGCTGTCATGGAAGATCAGACAGAATGGAGAAAGATCGTTCATGACGGAAAAACGTGGGCCCCGTTAAGTAAAGTTGAGGTTCACGCGGTGGTTAGAGGTGCTATGCTGGAGAACGGAAACAAAACCTATACGAATGAGAGTTACGAAGATGGCCGTAGTCCTGGGGCCATCCATCCGATTGCGCTGGAGTTCAAAGCCAGCGCCACGCGAGCCCTGGTTTCACAGGACGGAGAATTTCGCCGTCAGCGTTCGGAAGCCAGTGGTGATAACGAGGAGAATCTCTATGTCTACTCCGAACTCATCGATCCTAAAAAAGGCCGCACTGTCCGTTTAGTTACGAAGGAAGTGGACAGGAGCGAAAGCCAAGGTTCTTATAATGTACATGATTTCATCTTCAAAGGCGGGATCGAGCATCCCGTTGATCCAGACGAGATTCTTCGAGAGTGGCATCCTTATCGGGTAGCCGCCGAATTGGGCGGAGAAACAAGGAAAGCCATCATTCGAAGGCTTCCTTGTGAGAAGCAAATTTCGCTCTTCCTGACAGCTTTTGATCAGGAAATCGTCGACTATTGTTTCCGCAGGACACCGTATTGGGATCTCCTTCCACCCTACGTCAAGGGATCTTACGACAGTTATATCTCTAAATATCGTGCTTCTCGCCGCGGTCATTGGCTGGACTATATCGCCGATCGAGCCCGCGGTCGCGAGGCACAAGATGACTACTCTGAACCGCCTCAGAAAGAGGAGGAAACTTCAACGCAGGATCGATTTGAACCAAGTCGTAAGAAGGTTCAAACGGTTCTTTCTGACGCCAGTGAACAGTCTGGAAACGGTGTCGGAGGCTATGATGACTCAAAAAGTCAGACCTACCGCAGTCTTTTAGATCGACTGGACGAGGATGGTGGAGGCGTATTCTAATCGATCAGCAGGTGGGAGGACCCAGGAAGTCCCCGTTAGGTACACTCCGGGGTTCTCCCACCCTTTCTTTTTTTCTCAGAAGGAGCTTCATGGTCAAAAAGGCGGATAAACGGTCTCAGTTGATTCAAAGAGCCTTGAATAATGTCCAAAGACGCTTTGGCGATAAGAAAGTTCTAGTCGGTCTGGGTATGGAAGACTTTCCTTACCTGGGTATCCCTCTGCACCCAGTTTGTCTCCAGTATCTCTTTCAGGCCGATATCATTCCACTGGAGAAGTTAATTCATCTATACGGAGATTGGGACACATGCAAAACTGTGTTCGCTCTTTATCTTATCAGTGAGTTTATCGCTGCCGGCGGCTATGGCATTTATATAGACGCCGAAAGGAAACTCCCATGGGACCTGGTTTATGACATCATTGGGAAAGAGGCGCTAGACGGCGGCCGGTTGGTCTATCAGCAATCCGGCTCAGCTGAAGAAGTACAGGAGTTCATGTTTAGCTATCTAGAAGTTTTCGCTGGCGCGAATAATGATATACGGAAAGCGAATGACAGCCGTAAAGATGGAGAAAGCCCTATACCTGAGATTCCTACGCTATTGGTCTTGGATAGCCTTGCGGCGGCTCTTCCGGTAACCGTGAAAGAAGGTATCTGGAAGGAACGCCACAATAATGTGACTGTGGCTCCATATGCGAGAGTTTGGACCAAGCCTTTCTCGGAGCTTACTTCAGCCTTAGTAGATCTTCGCTCACGCATGACCGTTCTCATTATCAATCACGAGCGACAAACGATCCAATTCAGTGGGCGCAGCAAACCAGGCGGAGGCATGCAGGATTTCTTGGGTTTTCTCATGTTGAGATTCTCTCACGGGAGAGGAAGAACCAATAGCCAGGAGGTTTATCCGAGCTACGGGTTGAAGCACATTAAAATAGCCACCGAAAAGAACTCTATGGGAACACGAAGGCGCGAGATTGAGTTATCAGCTAAGTGGGGTTTGGGAGAAAGCGATCTCCCTTTCCATTTCGAGTTTGATAAATCTACTATTGAGCTGATCTCATCTCAGCTCGGAGCCGGAAAGACACTCGGACCTTTAGAGGATATCAAGAGCTACCGCGGTCTCTACCGTAGTGAATCCCTGGGAATGGAAACAGGCGAAGAACCGGCTGCATTTCTTGCAAGGATAGAGTCTTCGGAGGAAGTCATGAACGGTATACGGACTGCTCTCGGAATCAAGAGACGCCATATACTTGGACAAGAATCTGTGGCCGAGGAAAGCACTAGCGTAGAAGCAGACGACGAATAAGCACGAGAGGAGGAATGATGCTCGCATATAGCAAAGAGGACGCCGAGGATCAGGAAGTGCTCGGTGATGAATTCACCGATGCGCGCATTTGTGAGGCCCTCCCTAAAAGATGGAGTGATCTCTGGTTTATGCTGGACGAAGGTGATCTTTCTCATCTCAACCTGAAGGATAGCTTGGATGTGCTGAAAGAGCTGCTTCTCCAGATTGAAAAATACGAGAAGTTGAAAAAGCAGATTCAGGAGTCTTTAGAGAAGGAGCACTAATGGAAAACTCCACGATGCAGCCAAAGCCTCCATCATTGACCCTAATGGACAGGATAAAAGCTTACGAGAGCGCTGCCGAAGTCACGCTTGAACGCAATCAACCTGTGATTATACGCGTCGATGGACGATCTTTCAGCACCTTTACTCGTGGTTACGAGAAGCCTTTTGATCCGCTGATCGTTATGGCGTTTGAAGCTACAGTACAAGAAGTGATGCCTGGCATTCAGAATTGCAAGCTAGCTTACCAACAAAGCGATGAAATCTCTTTCTGTTTGGATGACTCAGGTTCTCCGGCAACTGAGCCTTGGTTTGGCAATAAAGTGAGCAAGCTCGTGTCGATGACAGCAGCCATGGTCACGGCAGCCTTCAATGATGCTGGTCTCGGTAATACTGCTCTTTTTGATGCACGGGCATTCTCCCTTCCAGACTGGACCGAAGTTGAAAATTACTTCATCTGGCGCTGGGAGGACTGTCAGAGGAACAGCCTTAGTAGCTTCTCACGGTCTATTTTCAGTCATCGCGAGATGATGGGAAAGAATTCGGCTGAACTGATCCGAATGTTAGAAAGCGCCGGTAGATCTTGGAGTTCGGAAGTGAAGTCGGGTTTGCGCTTCGGGTTCTTCTGGATTAAATCAGAAAAAGAAAAAGAACTAACAGAGGGGCCCAATGAGGGGACTAGAGTCTTACGGCGTGTCTTCGAGAAGTTCGAAGGCCCGTCAGATTTGCGTTATCTCAGAGCTCTCATCGGACAAGCAAACGAGCTGCGTCACGATTGAGATCTTTCGCTAAAAATGGAGGACCCTTGATGGAAGAAAAATGGTTGTTAGTGAAGACGCCTAGAGGTATTAGAACTCATCTAGCTGAGGATTACCCGTCTAAAGTTAGACGTTGCGCGTGCGGTCTGGAGGTACTCCCAACCGACAGTCCGACCCGGGTATCTGGACCAAAGGATAAGCACGCGAATGAAGTGACATGCCACTCCTGCCGAGTTTCCAAGAAATTTAGTAGGTTCGTACGCCTTTTCGCGAGCTCATCTCAGCTGTCATCTGAAAGCGGTCAGAAAAAGATCACAGAACAACCAAAGCCGAAGATCGCTGTGCGTTCTTTACCAAAAGCAACTTTGAAGCTCACTCTTCAGCTTCCGCTGCCTACTGATCGGTTAAAGGAAACTCTGGAAGCATATGCTCGCGATGTAGTGAAAGATCTGCGGGCGAGTCATAAGGAGGTTGAATTTTGCGGAGCCGAGATCGAATGGTGATTGATACTTCAGTCTTGGAAGGAGCGACCAGATAATGCAGGTGGGTGACGATCTTGAACGCACATTGGCCGGAATGGAAGCTCAAGCGCAAAAGCGTTTCGAAGTTCGCGTGACAGCACAGCTGATGCGCAAACTAGGGTTTTCCAAAGCTTCCATTGGAAACGCTCAGGAAGTCTATTCTGACAAATTTGGCTGCGCATGGTTCAATACGAACTTTTCGTTTCCGTATATTCTTGGAAGTTTTCATGTTAGAAGGCTCAGTTTCTCTGAGATTATACAGGCGGTCACGAAGACAGTCATATGGGAACCGTTTTCTGAGCTCGTGCGCCTGGCACAAGGATTTGATCTTGGCTCTGCTGCACTGATTTTCAACATTCCAGACCACGGCACTTGGGTGGCCACTAATGATCCGTCGCTAGATCGCATTCTGGAATCACGGAGAGCAACCATCATCCGAGCGTTACCGTCTATTACAATCCAGATCGAAGAACTGAACGGTTTCTGTCAGGCTCTCGACTGGGATCCACATTAAGGAGGTATCATCACATGAGCACCGAGTTAGTACTGCCGTCAGTGTTTTCTATTGCCTTCCTGTCCAGGGAAGGAGATCTTTCACCGGCTCAACAATGGGAAACTGATTTGGCAAAGACCAAGATGTTGGGAACCGCTACACGAGCTTGTCGTAATGGCTTTTACTGGTGGGTCGGGGAGCTCTTTTCAAGAGCTTCAGATCCTGAAAATGAATATTACGGAGACGTCTTTGCTGGAGAAGACGCGAGTTCAGTGAGAAAGTTTT
>Ga0315547_1000859_pt1 | contig 26576 bp, 22 predicted proteins | sample SalMarSW160240MG_2_FD_202542 | JGI IMG/M metagenome (GOLD analysis project Ga0315547, IMG submission 202542) | Salt marsh sediment microbial communities from the Plum Island Ecosystem LTER, Massachusetts, United States - Salt Marsh Sediment SW1601-240 ...
AGCATAACCGTCTCTTCACCCATAGCGGTGTAGCCGGTGCCGGGGTGGGGCTGGAAGCCGGTCATGGCCGTGGCTGAGTTATCCATTATGACCATGGTTATATTTGCCTTGTTATAGACGGCGTTTACCAATGGCGGTATGCCGGCGTGAAAGAAGGTGGAGTCGCCCAGGTGGGCTACTATTGGTACGTCGACGACATGAGCCAGCCCGTTGGCAATGCCGAAGCTGCCCCCCATACAGATGATAGTATCTGAGGCTTCCTGCGGCGGGTTGTAGGCCAGGGCATAGCAGCCGATGTCGCCGGGGTAGATGGGTTCTATCTCTTTGCCAAGCTCTCTGGCTACTCTCCGTGAGGCTACCCTGACGGCGTAATGGGAGGCGCGGTGGGGGCAGCCGGGGCACAGCGCTGGTGGTCGCCAGGGTAAAAGTGGGGCGGTCTCCTGCTCCAGCTTATCTATACTGGCAAAATCAACCGGAGTCCTGGTTCTGGTTAATTTGGCGATGGCTTCGGTGACCTTTCTGGTGGATAGCTCCCCGATTCGGGGCAATAAATCTTTGCCGTGGACTTTGACCGGGATATTGTGCTCTCCGACGATGGCTTTGACATGGAGCTCAACAAAGGGGTCCAGTTCCTCGGCGACCAGCACCTCTTTTACCGAGGCTAGTAATTTTATTACCAGTTCCTCAGGAAGGGGGTTGGGGGTGCCAATCTTGAGTATGGAGACCCTGTCCTCAATCCCCAGCCACTTTACCGCTTCCAGGGTGTAGCTGTAGGACAAGCCGCAGGCGATGATACCCAGTTTGGCGCTACCAGCCAGCTTTAGCTGGTTATAGGGCAGGGTGTTAACCGCTTGCTTTATTTTGTCAAACCTTTCCAGCATCAGGGGTTTGTTTATTCTGGCTTCACGGGGGGTGTAGACCAGCCGGGTGCGGTCTTTAATAAATTGTCCCTTTCTCCGTTCATGTGATATCTCTCCCAGGGTAATGTCGCCGCGGGCGTGGCCTATCCTGGTTACCGACCTGAGCATAAAGAGTTGCCCGAACTGTTCGGAGAGCTTAAAGGCGTCAGCCATCATGTCTTTGGCTTCCTGAATGGAGGATGGCTCCAGAACCGGTATGTAGCCCTGCAGGGCAATGTAACGGTTATCCTGCTCGTTCTGGGAGCTCCATGCCCAGGGGTCGTCGGCGGAAAGCAAGACCAGCCCCCCCTTGGCGCCGATATAGCTGGCGGTCATCAGCGGGTCGTGAGCCACGTTTACCCCGACATGTTTCATCGATGCCATGGCTCTTACACCGCAGATTGAAGCGGCCAGGGCAACCTCGAAGGCTACCTTTTCGTTGGTTGACCACTCGACGTACATGTTAAGCTCTTTGGCTACCCCGGACATGGTTTCCAGTATTTCGCTGGAAGGAGTGCCGGGGTAGGCGGCGGCAATCTGAACTCCGGCTTCAATTGCACCTCTGGCTATAGCTTCGTTGCCCAGGACAAAAAGCCGCTGGCCGGGGGCATCGGAGCTTACGGTTAGGTCTTTCAAGGCCAGCCTCCTTCCCTGGCTTATAGGATACTGTTAAACCAGCCATTAGGCAGTATATCCGATGCCGGGAATGTAATCAAGAATTGGTATCTCTAACTTGTTGTGCTTGGGGGCAAATGGTAGAATTTAAATAGTAGAAGGGTGCTGGGAGAAGAATGCCTGTAGATAGGATTGTCGTTAAAGGTGCCAGGGAGCACAACCTAAAAGATATTGATGTGGTTATTCCCCGGGATAAGCTGGTGGTTATCACCGGTGTCTCCGGTTCGGGCAAGAGCTCATTAGCCTTTGATACCATCTATGCCGAGGGGCAGCGCCGCTATGTGGAATCCCTATCGGCTTACGCCCGACAGTTCTTGGGCAGGATGGAAAAGCCCGAGGTTGACTATATTGAGGGCTTGAGCCCGGCTATCTCTATTGACCAGAGGGGTCCCAGTAAGAACCCGCGCTCCACGGTGGGTACGGTAACCGAGACCTATGATTATTTAAGGCTGCTTTTTGCCCGTGTTGGTCATCCCCACTGCCCTAAGTGCGGCAGGGAGATTACGGCGCAGACGGTGCAGCAGATTGTTGACGCTATTGAGAATCTCCCCGCTCGCAGCCGTATTATGATTCTGGCGCCGCTGATAAGAGACCGCAAGGGTGAGTACCAGACGGTCTTTGATGATTTGCGCAAGGCGGGCTATGTCCGCGTCCGGGTTGACGGCGAGATTCGTGAACTGTCTGAAGAATTCCAGCTGGATAAATATAAGAAGCACTCCATCGAGGCGGTGGTGGACCGGCTGGTGGTGGGGCAATCGGGGAGCCAGAGCCGCATTGCCGATTCGGTAGAGACGGCTCTCAAGCTGGGGGCGGGGGTGGTTCTGGTGTCTATTACTGATGGTGAGGAGCTTCTCTTTTCGGAGCACTTTGCCTGTGTGCACTGCGGCATTAGCCTGGGCGAGATTGCCCCCCGGACCTTTAGTTTTAACAGTCCTCACGGTGCCTGCCGTGCCTGCTCCGGGCTGGGGTTCAAACAGGAGATAGACCCGGGGCTGGTGTTGAATAAAGACCTCTCCATCACGCAGGGAGCCATCCGTCCCTGGCAGTTCCATACCTGGTACTTTTACCGCCTGGAGCCTATGGCCCGGAATCACGGTATTTCGCTGGATAAGCCCTTGAAGGAACTAAGCAAGGAGCAGCTCAACCTGTTGCTTTACGGGGAGGGTGGTGAGACTAGGTATTACCGCAACCGCTTTGGCCGCTTAAGGCGGTATGGTGACGGCTTTGAGGGCATTATCCCGACTATGGAACGACATTACCGGGAGACGGAATCGGAGAATTCGCGGGCTAATATTGAACGCTATATGGTGCTGACGCCCTGCCCGTCGTGCCAGGGTAAAAGGCTGAAACCGGAGTCTTTGGCGGTAACCATCGGCGGCAAAAATATCATGGATATTACTGCTCTGCCTGTCACCCAGGCGCTGGAGTGGGTTAACGCTATCGGCGGCAGTGGCAAAAAGGCAGTGCTTAATAAGCGGGAGAAGCTCATAGCCAGCCAGATTATTAAGGAGATTCAATCCCGCCTCGGCTTCCTCAAGGATGTGGGCCTGGACTATCTTGCCCTTGACCGCGCCTCGGCTACTCTGGCTGGTGGTGAGGCGCAGCGAATTCGGCTGGCGACCCAGATTGGCAGCGGGCTTATGGGGGTGCTTTATATCTGTGACGAGCCGACCATAGGTCTGCATCCTGCTGATGATTTCCGCTTGATTGAGACCCTGAAGCGATTGAAGGAGCTGGGTAATACCATACTGGTGGTGGAGCATGATGAGGCTATGATGAGGGCGGCTGACCATATTATCGATATGGGGCCCGGGGCTGGGGAGCACGGGGGCTGGATTGTGGCTACCGGCACTCTGGACGATATTATGGCTTGCCCCGAATCAAGGACAGGGCAGTATCTCAGTGGCGCCAAACATATTCCATTACCCTCCACACGCCGCCCCGGCAATGGTGAGGAAATAGTCATCAAGGGGGCGAGGGAGAATAACCTCAAAGATATAGATGTCCCTATTCCTCTGGGTAAGTTCGTCTGTATCACCGGGGTTTCCGGCAGCGGTAAGAGCACCCTTATTGATGATATTCTGTATAAAAAGCTGGCCCATCTCTTCTACCGGGCGCGGGAGAGGGCGGGCGACTGCGATGACATCACCGGTGTTGAGCATATTGATAAGGTAGTTAATATCGACCAGTCTCCTATCGGGCGTACACCGCGCAGCAACCCCGCTACCTATACCGGCACCTTTACTCCTGTCCGTGAGCTCTTTGCCACCGTCCCCGAAGCCCGGATGAGGGGCTATAAGCCGGGTCGGTTTTCCTTTAATGTTAAGGGGGGGCGCTGCGAAGCCTGCCGTGGGGAGGGGTATATCCAGATTGAGATGCAGTTCCTGCCCGATGTGACCGTCCCCTGTGAGGTGTGCCAGGGTAAGCGCTATAACCGGGAAGCCCTGGAAATCAGGTTTAAGGGCAAGAATATCGCCGAGGTGCTGGATATGACCGTAGAGCAGGCGCTTGCCTTTTTTGACCATTTCCCCAAGATAAAGAATAAGCTGGCGACGATGCGGGACGTGGGGTTGGGCTATATCCGTCTCGGTCAGCCGGCGCCAACACTTTCTGGCGGTGAGGCGCAGCGGGTTAAGCTGGCTACCGAGCTGTCGAAACGCTCCACCGGGCGGACACTCTATATCCTTGACGAGCCAACCACCGGTCTTTCTTTTGAGGATGTCGCCGCACTGCTAGGGGTGCTGCAGCGGCTGGTTGACGCCGGTAATACCGTGGTGGTCATCGAGCATCACCTGGACGTGATTAAGAACGCTGACCATATCGTTGACCTTGGGCCGGGGGCTGGTGATAAGGGTGGCTATGTAGTCGCTACCGGCACCCCTGAGCAGATTGCCAGGGAGAAGTCGTCAGCCACCGGTCAGTATTTGCGCCGAGTGTTGCATAAAGATAAGGATATAGAGTATGCTTTGAGTGGATAGCATTTTAAGCCCGGCAGTAAAGGGGGCTAGGATGACTCGAGAAGAAGCGCTGGACTCAATCAAAGCTAATATAGAGAATCAGAACATGCTCAAGCACATGCTGGCTACCGAGGCTATTATGCGGGCTTTAGCTAGGCGCTTTGGCGAGGATGAGGAGGAGTGGGGGCTTACCGGGCTATTGCATGACATCGACATGGAGCTTACCGAAGGGGATATGAGTACCCACAGCAAGCTGGGGGCTGACCTGGCTAGGGAGCTTGGCGCCAGCGAGGCGATGGCTCACGCCATTCTATGCCATAATCAAGCCCATGGCATTCCTAGGGAGAGTAATCTGGATAAAGCCCTTTTTTGTGCCGACCCACTGACCGGCTTAATCATTGCCACCGTTCTGGTGCGGCCCGATAAAAAGTTGGCCGGGGTTGAAGCGAAGTCGGTGAGAAAGAAGTTTAAGGAAAAAAGTTTTGCCGCCGGCGCTAGCCGGGAGCAGATTGCCCAGTGCGCTGAGCTTGGGATTGAGCTTGACCAGTTTCTGGCACTGGGGCTGGAAGCAATGAAGGGGATTGCCCCGCAACTGGGGCTTTAGATCAACTCACCTCAATAGTTGAGCCTTCGGCAGTTTTAATCACATCAATCCTATTGGGGAAGGCGTCCCTCATTTCCTCCATGTGGGTAATGACCAGTATCTTTTCAAAGTCGTCCTGAATTGAGTTTATTGCCTCTTTAACCTTTTCTATTCCGACGACATCCTGGGTGCCAAAGCCTTCGTCGATAATCAGGGTGGGGAGGGGGGCTCCGGCTCTTCTGGCTAGCAGCTTGGATAAGGCAATACGAACGGCAAAGTTAATGCGAAAGGCTTCGCCGCCGCTGAACATCTCGTAGTTACGTGTTCCCAACTCGTCGGCAATTTTTATATCCAGGGTCTCCAGCAGGTCTCCCTTCTTGGTCTCCCTCTGGGTTTCAATCTTGACGTGCATTCGGTTGTCGGTCATCCGCCCCAGTAGTCGGTTGGCTTCGTTTTCAATCTCAGGCAGGGCTGTCTCAATGAGCAGGGCCTGTATCCCCTTTTTGCCGAAGGCTTGAGCCAGGTCTTTGTATATTTTCTCCTCCCTTGACGCTTCACCCAGCCGTTTGCCCTTTTCCTTCTGTTGTGCCTCCAGCTCAACACAGCGCTCCAGCTTTGATTTTGCCTGCCACATCAGTTCCTGAGCTTGCTTCTGCCGGGCGGCCAGCGCCTGGTGTTCCGTCTCCGCCTGCGTTAAATCGCTGGTTAGCTGGGGGAGGGCTTCCAGTTCTTTATTTAGCTCCTGGCTTTTCTGGTGGTCGGTCTCCAGCCTTTGCTTTAGCTCCTGGCTGGCCTCTGCGGCTTTTTGAGCCGCCTCTTTCTCCTGACTCAAGAGCCTGTCGGCTTCTTCCAGCTTACGCTTGGGGCTTTCGTATTTTTCTAACTCGGTGAGGCGGTGGCGCACCTGCTCATGCTGCCCTGAGTTGTAATCGAGCCGGGCGGTTTCCTCCTCAACCCGGGCTAGAGCCTCTAACTCGGTAGCGGCGAAGTCTTTGCTAACCAGGCGCTGTTCTATCTGGTTAAGGCTATCCCTTGCCTGGTTTAGCTGTTTTTCTACGGCCTGGGCTTCGTTGATGCCCTGCTTTAAGAGGCTGACCTGGCTCTGCGCCGAGGCTTTATCCTGTCCTAACCGGGTTTCCAGCGGTGAAATTTCGCCTTCCAGTGCCTCAAGCTCTGCTTTCTTGCCCGCAAGTTCAGCCTGGTTTGACTTTAGGGCTTGAGTTTTTCCGTCCCGGTCGGTGGTGTATTTGGCTTCAATCCGTTGTAAGCCGTCGGCGCCCACCTCGGTCTCACAGAGGGGACAGGTAGCTCCCTCCTGATGGGTCAGTAGATCGAGCTTTTCGGCTATCTCTTTTATCTCTTTTTCCAGGTGGGTCTGGCCGGACTCCAGATAGTTTAGCTGCTTCCGCAGCTCCTGGCTGGCCTGTTTTTTCTTGCCTAGCTCTGTTTCCTGTTCGGCTAGTTTTTGTAGCTGGGCTTCCGCCTGCTGTAATTCGGTTCTAAGCTGGGGCAGCTTTGCCGACTTAGCCTCCAGTTCGGTGATTTTGCTCTGGGCTAATTTGTGTTCGGTGATTAAATTAGCCTGAGCCCGCTCGATAGCCATCTCCAGCTGGCTCTTTCTCTCCCTCAGCTTGAGCAGCAGTCCCAGCTTCCGGTTCAGCTCCTCGCTTTGCTGGCGGGCTTCGGCGAGCTGGGTATAGCCCTCTTCTATATCCGAGCGCTGGGCGATAAGCTCTTCGTGTTCTTTGATGCGAACCTGATATTGATTAACCTCCTGCTCGCGGCGCTCACATTCTCTTTGGGTGGCGGCTATATGCTCCTCGAGTTGGATTAGCTGCGACCTCTTATTTTCCAGTGCCTCCTTTTTCTGCCTCAGGCTGTTGAGCCTGGATTCATGCCCGGTTATCAGCTGGTCAATCTGAGCCAGCCCCGCCTGCGCTTGCTCAACCTCAGCCTCATAGGCGGGCTTTTGGGCTAATTCGTTAGTTATCTCCTCGATGGCGCGGTCAAGCTGCTCTTTTTCCGTCTCCTGCTGTCTGGCGCGGTCTTTAGCCGCTTCCTCGAGTGCGTCATAGAGGGAAAGTCCCAGTATATTGCCCAGCACCTCCTTGCGCCTGGTGGGGGGTTGGTTGGTGAACTCGTCGGCGTGTCCCTGGCGGAGGAAGGCGCTGTTGATGAAGGTGGCGTAGTCCATGTGGAGGGTATCGATAATCTTCTGCTGGGTCTGGGTTATGCTATCGGCGCTGATTGATTTAAAGCCGCCGTCGGCGGCTATCTGGAAGTCGAGGATGGTTTTTCCCGAGCCTGCCCTGCGTTTGGGCCGGGAGTGCTTGCGGATGATGCGGTAGGGCTGCCCGCCCACGGTGAAGTCGAACTCTACCTCCGTTTCATTCTGGCCCTGGTGGATGAGGTCGTCGTCGCTCTTGGCGCGGGTCTTGCCCCAGAGCGCCCAGGTCATGGCGTCTATCAGGGCTGATTTGCCGTTGCCGTTGTCGCCGGCGATGCAGGCGGTGTGGATGCCGTTGAAGCTGAGCGCGGGCACGTTATCACGGTAGGGCATGAAGTTGCGCACTGCCAGCTTGACGGGAATCATGGGGTTATTTTAGCACAAGTTGGGGGCGACAAAAACGGGGAAACCTTCAGGGGTGGGGCTTAACTTAAGCCGGCTTGACGCTTGAGGCTCTACCCCCTTAGAATGAGATTGTCATGTTTGAAGTTTTGACTGAAAAATTAAACGCGGTCTTCAGTAAGCTGAGCAGCCGGGGCAAACTTACCGAGAAGGATATCGACGAGGGGCTGCGCCAGGTGCGCCTGGCCCTTTTGGAAGCCGACGTCAACTTTAAGGTGGTCAAGGAATTTATTGACCGGGTGAAGGAGCGCTCGCTGGGGGCGGCGGTACTGGAGAGCCTGACCCCCGCCCAGCAGATAGTCAAAATCGTCAACGAGGAGCTGGTGCGGATACTGGGGGAGGGGGAGAGCCGTCTGGAGGCTTCTGACCATCCGCCATCGGTGATTATGCTGGCGGGCTTGCAGGGTTCGGGCAAGACCACCACTGCCGCCAAGCTGGCTCTTAATCTAAAGCATTCCGGGCAGAAGCCGCTTTTAGTTGCTGCCGATAACCGCCGTCCGGCAGCCATCGAACAATTGGTGACGCTGGGCGGGCAGATTGATATTCCCGTATACCATGAGACGGTCAAGTCAAAGAGCCGGGGTGTCTGCGTCCACGCCCTGAAAAAAGCTAAAGAGCTTGGGGCTAACTGGGTGATTGCCGACACCGCCGGGCGGATGCACATCGACGAGGCGCTGATGGCCGAGCTTGCCGAGGTCAAGAAGGAGCTTAAACCCGCCGAGGTGCTTTTGGTGGTGGACGCCATGACCGGGCAGGACGCGGTGCAGATGGCCGATGAGTTTAACTCCCGTTTGGGGCTGACCGGGCTGATTCTGACCAAGATGGACGGGGACGCCCGGGGTGGGGCGGCGCTTTCCATCAGGTGGGTGAGCGGGGTACCCATCAAGTTTATGGGGGTGGGGGAGAAAGTTGGTGACTTTGAGCCTTTTTACCCCGACCGGCTGGCATCGCGCATCCTGGGCATGGGCGACATGCTGACCTTTATCGAGAAGGCGGAAAAGACCTTTGACGAGAAGCGGGTCAAAGAGCTGGAGAAGAAGGTGAAGACCGCCAGCTTTACCCTGGAGGACTTTCTCGACCAGCTTGGTGAAATCCAGAAGATGGGGCCGGTTGCCCAGATAATGGAGATGCTGCCGGGGGCGTCCAAGCTTGCCCAGGGAATGCCCGACGGCATACAGGATAAGCAGCTAAGGAAAGTTGAGGCGATGATACGCTCCATGACTCTTGATGAGAGGCAGAACCCCAATGTTATCGACGGGAGCCGCCGCCGGCGCATCGCCAAGGGGAGCGGGGTAACGACTACGGACGTTAATCAGTTATTGAACCAGTTCCGGCAGATGCAGAAGCTGATGAAGATGGGAGCCAAGGGCAAGCTGCCCAGTAATTTAAAGGGGATTTTCGGGTAAGTTATTCCAGGTAGTCTTTTAGGCGGCGGCTGCGGCTGGGGTGGCGCAGTTTGCGCAGGGCTTTAGCCTCAATCTGGCGGATTCTTTCCCGGGTGACATTAAATTCCTTGCCGACTTCTTCTAAAGTGCGGCTTCTGCCATCCTCAAGGCCGAAGCGAAGCTGGAGCACGCGCTGTTCGCGGGGGCTGAGGCTGGAGAGCACCGAGTCAATCTGCTCTTTAAGCAACTGCCGGGAGGCGGCGTCGGCGGGGGGGAGGGCGTTGCGGTCCTCGATAAAGTCGCCCAGGTGGCTGTCTTCCTCTTCGCCCATGGGCGATTCCAGCGATACCGGTAGCTGTGACACCTTGACTATCTCCCCGACCTTTTCCGCGGGTATTTCCAATTCCCTGCCGATTTCCTTGGCGGTGGGCTCCCGGCCGTACTCCTGCGCCAGCCGGCGGCTCACCCGCAGCAGCTTATTGATGGTCTCCACCATGTGCACCGGTATGCGTATGGTGCGTGCCTGGTCGGCGATGGAGCGGGTGATTGCCTGGCGAATCCACCAGGTGGCGTAGGTGCTGAACTTATAGCCCTTGCGGTAGTCGAATTTCTCCACCGCCCGGATGAGCCCGATGTTGCCCTCCTGGATGAGGTCGAGCAGGGACATCCCCCGCCCGATATGCTTCTTGGCGACGCTGACCACCAGGCGCAGGTTAGCTTCGATGAGATGGTTTGAAGACATCTCCGCCTCAAGCTCTATATTGTTCAGGTAAGCCTTGAGCTGTTGCTTGTAGGCTTGAACGTCATTGACGAAGCCGGGGTCGTTGACCAGGTTCTCTATGCCCGAAGCCGAGACCTTTTCCCCCAGGGCATCCAGGATTTCCTGCGGCAGCAGGTTGATATTGAGCGATAGCTCGGTGAGGAAGAGTTCGGTTTCGGCGATTGATATCTGGGAGTGGTGGGCTACTGCCAGGATGAGATTGGGGCTTATCTCACTGTCAATGCTGTCCCGTAGTTTGTTGTTGTAGATTTTTTCCAGAAAGCAGGCCTCGGCGGGAAGCCCCAGGTGCTGATGGATGAGTTTGATAATGGAGGCGGCCTGAGCCAGTTCGTGGAGTATAGCCAGTATTATATCTGTCGCCGAGGGTTCTACCTCGTTTCTTTCCAGGTAGTCCTGTTTAATCTGCCGGATGCGCCGCCCCTCCTCCATCTTTCGAGCCAGGTCCTTTTCCTCGGCGGCGGTGAGCAGGGAAACCCGCCCGATTTCATGGAGGTACATGCGCACCGGGTCATCGACTACCTCCTGTCCGCCCGCCTGTTCCAGCGGCGTTTCCAGCTCCAGGTCCGGCGCCGACTCCGGTTTTTCAATCTCCAGGTGCCTTACCTCGCGCCAGGGCGCATCTTCCTCAGCGCCGTTTCCGTTGTCTTCGTCCTCGGAGTTGGCAAAGGCGTTGGGCAGACCTTTGGGCTCTTCGGGTTCGCTGTCCAGCTGCTCTTCTTCGGTCGTTTTTCCGTTGTCGCTGTCTTCCGATGAAGGGCGCTGGCTACTTTTTTTCGCCGCCATTGCCTTTACCCCCTTTGTTCCAGCCGCCGCCGGCTTTTTACCAACTCAGCCAGCTGGATGTTGACCTCTATCCCCAGCTCCTTGAGCTTTGCCAGCTCGGCGGTGGTGCCTCCTGATTGAGCTTCTAAAGCTAATACCGCTTCCTGTTTGTTCTTCAAGTTCCGGAGGGATTTCTCCCGCAGGTCAAGAGCGCACTGGGCGTACTTCTGCTCCAGGTTATTGCTTAATAGTTTCCTGGTTGCCAGTGAGTCCAGGTGCTCGTGGATGGCCGGCTCCAGTTTTTTTCTTACATTCTCTATTTTAGCACTATGCTGCCAGGCAATAAAGATTTCCTTATTTTCGCTGTTTTGAAAGTGCTCCGGCAGCAGTCCTTCATCCCGTGATTTAAGCTCCGGGTGCTGCAGTAGCAGCGCCAGGCAGTACTCTTCTTTGGGGCTGGACACGGTTGAGCGCACCGGGGCCGGCGGGGCGGTTGCCTGCCTCCTGACCGGCCTGGGTCTAATCCTTGCCAGGTCGGCTTCCAGGTCGCGTTCACTGACATTGAGCAGGTTTGCCAGTTTCTGCATATAGTGCGCCCGGCGCACGTTGTCCCTGATTTCGCCGATTACGGGCAGCAGCCGGTCCCTTGCCGAAGCCTTGCCCCTGGCGGTGGTCAGGTCGAGCCCGGCGGTAGCCATATCGAAGGTGTAGTCAACGATGGGCACCGCCGCCGCCACCAGCTCCTGCCAGACCTTTATGTCCTCTTTGATAACGTCATCGGGGTCTTTGCCCTCCGGCAGGATGGTGACCTTTATTTCGGCGTCCAGGGTGTTTTCGTAGCCCACCGTCCTCAGCATGGCTTCTTCGCCGGCGGCGTCGGCATCGAGGGCCAGAGCCAGGTTGCGGGTTAGTCTTTTTAAGATATTGACCTGCCTTTCGGTGATTGCCGTGCCCATGGAGGCGACCACGTTCTTAAAGCCGTTCTGGTGGGCGGTGATGACGTCCATGTAGCCTTCGACAATGATAGCCTGCTCCCGCTCCCTGACGGCTTCCTTAGCCAGGTTTATGCCGTAGATGGTGCCGCTTTTATCGAAGAGGGGGGTCTGGGGGGAGTTGGTGTACTTGGGCATGGAGTCGTCCAGCGCCCTGCCGCCGAAGCCGGTAACGCGCCCCCGTATGTCCATTATGGGGAACATCAGCTTGTTGCGGAACCGGTCGTGGGTTTTTTTGCCTTCGGGTTCGATTATTAAGCCGGCGGTGGTCAAGTCCTTTTCGGTGTATTCTCTCTCTAAAAGATATTTTTTTAAGCTCTCCCAGCTGTCCAGGCTGTAGCCGAGCTGGAAGTCCTTTATAGTTTGTTCGGTAAAGCCTCTTCCGGCGGCGTAGCCCAGCGCCTTTTTGCCCGCCGGCGAATTAATCAGCAGGTTGTGGAAGTACTGCGCCGCCGCCTGGTTGACCTGATATAATTTTTGCTTCTCCTCGCTTTCCATGCCCGGTTCGAATTTGGTGGGGATAACGACACCGGCTTTCTGGGCGAGCTGCCTTAAGGCTTCGCCGAAGTCTATGTTCTGCTTTTTCATGATGAAGGAGAAGACATCGCCGCCGTTGTTGCAGCCGAAGCAGTGCCAGCTCTGCTGTTCCGGGTAGACATAGAAAGACGGGTTCTTTTCAGCGTGGAAGGGGCACAGCCCCTTAAAAGTACGGCCAGCCTTGGTGAGGGTGATGTCCCGGCCGATGACCTCCACGATGTCTATTCTCTGTTTTACTTCGTCAATAGCACCCATAATACTATATTATATACTATCTTTGCTAAAAATGCGGGGTGAAGCTTCCTTATAAGGGTGGTCGGGTGGGTAAAGATATAAAAAGTTTCAGGGGATGGGGGGGCCGCCCCGTTTTTACGGTTGTTTTTCTTCTTCACCAAACAGGGGGAGGGGTATGGCTTTGGGCTGGTTTTTGGGCTTTTTCTTTTCCTCAACGGGCGGCGGTGGCGGGTCGTCGGTGGGGGAAAGCTCCTCCGCCATCCTGATGGCGTACTGGTCGGTCATGCCGGCGATATAGTCGACCACCCTCCGCTCCAGCTCATCGCTGTAAAAGCGGTACTCCTGCGGCATTTTATCATCGTGCTCTTTAAAGTATCTATAGAGAGCGCGGATTATTTCTCTTGCCTTTTCTGACTCCTCCTGCGCCGAGCGTATGTTATAGACCCGCTCGAAGAGAAAATCGCGCAGGCTGTCGGTTGCTTCAAGTACATCCGGGCTCATGGTTATGGACGGTTTCTCCTTCTCCGTGCCCATCGACGGGTGGCAGCGCTCTATAATGTCAACGACCATGGTGTTGATGCGCAGGGAGCGGGTATTGCCCAGCCGGGTGATGGCGGAGAGGGGTAAATCACCCTCAGCGAGCATTCCCGCTCTGATGGCATCGTCGATATCATGGTTGATGTAGGCGATGGAATCGGAAATCTTGACCACCTCGCCCTCCAGAGTCCCGGCTTCTCCGCCGCCCTCTCCCTGAATGCTGATTCTGGCCTTGGAGTGTTCCAGGATGCCGTCCCTCACCTCCCAGGTGAGATTCAGCCCGAGGCCATCGTTTTCCAGCAGGTCAACCACGCGCAGGCTCTGCTCGTTGTGCCTGAAGCCCCTGTGGTAAAGCTCGTTTAAGACCTCCTCGCCGACATGGCCGAAGGGGGTGTGCCCCAGGTCGTGCCCCAGGGCGATAGCCTCGGTCAGGTCTTCGTTGAGGTTGAGCGCCCGGGCTATAGTTCGGGCAATCTGGGCGACCTCCAGGGTGTGGGTGAGCCGGGTCACATAGTGGTCGCTTAAGGGGGTAATGAAAACCTGGGTCTTGTGCTTCAAGCGGCGGAAAGCCTTGCAGTGGATGATGCGGTCGCGGTCGCGCTGGAAGGCGGTGCGCACCGGGCAGGGCTCTTCCGGTCTTTGCCTGCCCCGGGAGTTTTTGCTTTGCACGGCATGGGGGGAGAGGCTTTCTTCCCGTTCTTCGGTGAGCTGTCGGATATGGAGCCGACCAATCATTTGTTTTTTAGTTTGGCTTCCGCTTTGGCAATTATCTCTCTGGTGGTGCCTATCATGTCCGGGCTTATCGATACCGAGGTGATGCCCCATTCCACCAGCTTTTCGGTTAGCTCGGGGTAGACCGACGGCCCCTGCCCGCAGATGGAGGCGGAGACACCCATCTTTTTGGCTACCTTGATTACCCTCTCTAAGGCGACCATGACCGCTTCGTTGCGCTCGTCAAAGGTATCAGCCAGCTTTTCGCTGTCCCGGTCAATGCCCAGGATGAGCTGGGTTAAATCGTTGGAGCCGATGGATATGCCGTCAATGCCGACTTCAAGGAACTTTTCTAAAATTAATACATTGGAGGGGACTTCGACCATCATCCATAGTTTAAAGTCTTTAGAGCGCTTGAGTCCCTCGGCTTCCATTATTTTCTTGGTGCGGGTAAGCTCGTCAACCGTCCTGACGAAGGGAATCATCACCCAGAGGTTCTTGTGCTCTCTTCTTACCTTCTTGATGGCTTCCAGCTCCAGCTTGAAGACCTCCAGGTCGGTAATGTAGCGGGAAGCCCCCCGGTAGCCAATCATGGGGTTCTCTTCTTGCGGTTCGTACTCCTGGCCGCCGGTAAGCTCCCGGTATTCGTTGGTCTTGAAGTCGGTGGTGCGGTAGACGACGGGGCGGGGGTCGAAGGCCTTGGCGAAGAGATTGATGCCGTCATAGAGCTTTTCGACGAACTCGTTTCCCCGTTTCTGCTTAATCATATACTGGGGGTGCTCCCCAATCTGGGCGACGATGAACTCGGCGCGCAGCAGGCCGACGCCGTCAACATTGTGGGCGGCTACCGTTTCGGCCAGCTCGGGCTGAGCCAGGTTTACATAGACCCTGGTCCTGGTCTTGACGGCTTCCCGGAGGAGGTCGGAGACGGCGGTGGTCTTTATTCGGCGGGTCACCTTGCCTTCGTAGATTTTGCCGTGTGAGCCGTCCACGGTGACCACCTGTCCGTTGGTGAGCTTGGTAGTTGCCTGCCCGGTGCCGACGACGCAGGGGATGCCCAGCTCGCGGCTGACGATGGCGGCGTGGGCGGTGCGGCCGCCGCGGTCGGTGACAATGGCTACCGCCCGTTTCATTGCCGGGACGAAGTCCGGGGTGGTCATTTCCGCCACCAGGATATCGCCTTCGTGCACCCGGTCTATCTGGGCGATTTCCCTTATTATCTTGACCGGGCCTGAGGCGATTCCGGGGCTGGCTTTATCGCCGGTGAGGAGCACCGGAGCCTTAATTTCCTCTTCTTCTTCAGCGTTTTCCTTGATGGTGGTTACCGGCCGGGTCTGGACGATAAAGATTTCGCTGTTCTCTTTTGCCCACTCGATGTCCTGGGGGAACTGGTACCAGTCCTCCAGCTTTTTGCCCAAGGTGGCTATCTTGATGATTTCTTCATCGGTTACCTTCTGCCGGCTCTGCTCTTCCGCCGGTATTTCCTCCCAGATATTGGCCTCTTCGCCGGTGGCGCCCGGATTCCTGACCAGCTGGTGCTCCTGCCGGGCCAGTTTTTTGCTGACGATTTGGGTTGTCTTTTTATCAATGATATAGAGGTCCGGGGTTACCTCCCCGGAGACGATGGCTTCGCCGAGGCCGTGGACGGCCTCGATGATAATATGGTTGCTATCGCTGGTTACCGGCTCTATGGTGAACATTACCCCGGAGGCCTGGGATTGCACCATCTTTTGCACCGGCACGGCAATGCCCAACTTGAAGTGGTCGAAGCCCTGCTGGTGGCGGTAGAAGATGGCCCGCGGCTCGAATAGCGATGCCCAGCACCCCCGGACGGCGGCGATGACTTCTTTCTTGCCCTCAATGTTGAGGAAGGTGCGCTGCTGGCCGGCGAAGGAGGCTTCGGGCAAATCTTCGGCGGTGGCCGAGGAGCGCACCGCCACCAGCCCGCCGTCCATCTTATCGTAAGCCTGCTCAATCTCTTTGGCTATTTCCGGGGGGATGGGGGTATCAATGATTAGCTGTTTGACCTGGCCGGCAATCTGGTGAAGCTGGTTGCTGTTATCCGGGTTTAACGGTTTTAGCAGTTTGTGGATTTCGCCGATGAGCTTGGTTTTTTCTAGGAAGTCGAAATAGGCGTCGGCGGTTACAATGAAGCCGGGAGGGACCGGTATCTTAGCCCTGGTCATTTCGCCAAGGTTGGCTCCTTTGCCGCCGACGGTGGGTACATCCTCTTTGGTAACTTCGTTGAACCAGACAATGGCCTTCTGGCCTGGGCGCATGCTACTCCTCCTTGCTTTTACCTTTTAGACAGGGTCAGGTTATAAAAGTGGAGTTTTTGATTACTGTTTGGCTTAAGGTCTAAAGGGGTTTTCTCCTTTGGATTGCTGCCCTAATTATAACATAACAGGGCAGTTTGTCTAAAGGCGAACATTACCTATTATTTATTGACAGTGGGGGTGTTGTGGAGTAAAATCTAAGTTGCTGGTGTGATGTAGAGGAGGTATCCCCATGATAGAGATGACGATTGATAGTATTCGGGTTAGCCTGATGAACTATCAGCGGGTGGTCATTTTGAAGGAAAAAGATGCCGACCGTTACCTGCCTATCTGGATTGGTCCTTCCGAAGCCGACGCCATCGCCGTGAAGCTGCAGGACGTTACCGTGCCCAGACCCTTAACGCACGACCTGCTGCGCTCGGTCATCGATACCCTGGGGGCCAGTATCAACTCTATCATCGTCAGCGAGCTTAAGAACGATACCTTTTTCGCCAAGATTATTTTAAACGTGGACGGGGGGGAGATGGAGGTTGACTCGCGCCCCAGCGACGCCCTGGCCCTGGCGGTGAGGGCGGGGGCGCCCATCTACGCCGAGGAAACAGTTCTGGACAAGGCTGGCATCCTGCTGGACAAGGAGACGGGTAAACCTTTAGCCAGAGAGGGCGAGGCCGGCGGCCTCGGTAAGACGGTCAGCGAGGAAGAACTGGGGAGGATGTCCGCCTTCCGCGATTTTATCGATACCCTTGACCTGGACGACTTTGACAAGCGCAAGTCTTAAAGTAAGCACCTTGGCTTGATAATAGAGAGCCCCGAGCCGTAAAGTTCCGGGGCTTTTTGGTAGCCGCTATAGCTTGACCAGCAGGGGCAGATTTGGTATGCTGGTCACGGCATGGGAAGGTGGGAAGCGGCCTTAAGGTTTATTGGGGTGGGGTGGTTTGTTGGTGTATCAATCCTTTTGGGTGTGTGGGGTGGCCTCTGGCTGGATGAAAAATTCGGAACCGCGCCTATTCTGGTAATAGTGGGCTTAATTTTAGGTTTGGTAGTCGCTTTTTACGGTGTTTATCGGATGCTTTTACCCCTTATGCGTAGCAAGCGGGACAAGGAGAACAGCTAGTGCCTGAAAAGAAGGGCTGTTTGGGTTGCTCCTTCCCCTTAATAATAGGTCTGGCGGTTGTTTTCCTGGTTCTGCTGGGCATTGGTATTGCCGCCGGTCCCCTGGGCAAGAGCATTTTCGGCGACTTAGGGCTACCCGCCTGGCTCAGCGTTCCCCAGCCCGAGCTTAAGCTGCCGGCGGATACAGTCTTTCACCTATTTGGCTTTCCCATTACCAACAGCATTATCGCCGCCTGGATTACTATTATCTTCCTGGTGGTGTTTTCCTATGTAATTACCCGCCGCATGAAGCTGGTGCCGGGGCGGCTGCAGGCTATTTTCGAGTTTCTGGTGGGCTGGCTGCACGACCTCTGCGTGAGCGTCGCCGGCGAGGAGAATGGGCGCCGCTTTTTCCCGGTGGTTGCCACCATCTTTTTATTCGTCGCCTTTAACGCCTGGCTGGCGCTGCTGATACCGGGCTTTGGTTCGATAACCATCCATACCGCCGAGGGGGAGGTGCACCTGCTGCGGGCGGCCAATACCGATATTAATATGCCGCTGGCGCTGGCGCTGACCTCTTTCGGCTTTTTCTGGTACTTCGGCTTCAAGGCGCTGGGCATCCGCTTTATGGATAACTTCTTTAATTATAGAGAGTTGGGTAAGGGGTTCCGCCAGCTTTTCAAGGGTAAGTTTATGGACGGCCTGCTGGGGATTGTCACCGGGGTGATGACTCTCTTTGCCGGGGCGCTGGAGCTTTTGAGCGTGTTTATCCGGATTATCAGCCTTACCTTCCGTCTTTTCGGCAATATGACCGCCGGTGAAATACTGGTCTTTGTAATGCTTTTCCTGATTAGCATGCTGTCCGTCCTGGTTTTGCCGCTCTACGGTCTGGAGCTGCTTATCGGCTTTATACAGGCGATTATCTTCGGCGGTCTTACCCTTATTTTCCTGACCGTGGCGGTGCAGTCTCACGGGGAAGAGGCGCACTGACCGGGGGCTTAACATAATAATAAATAACAAAGGAGGTTGGTATGGATGCTGAAGTAATGAAGATGCTGGCGGTGGGGATAGGCGTTGGCCTGGGTATGCTGGGGCCAGCCCTGGCGCTGGGGCTTATCGGCTATTCCGCTTTGCAGGGGATAGCCCGCAACCCCGAGGCGAGGGGGCCCATCTTGACCAACATGATTCTGGTAGCCGGGCTTGCCGAGGCTATCGGTATCTATGTCCTGATTGTGGCTATTCTGCTGGTATTCGTGGTTTAGTAATCAATCATTTTAGGAGGCAGTTATGGGACAGGAAGGTTTACCTCTATCTATAGGTATTATCATCGGCGCCGCCGTGCTGGGGGTGCTGATACTGGGGGGCATGGTGGTGGCGGCGGTTCTTGCCTTATAGACGGAAAAGGGGTTAAAGAATGGAAGGTATTGGAAGTCTGGGTATAAACGGGTCGACCCTGATAGCGCAGGTTGTCAACGTTGCCATCCTTTTCGGGCTGCTCTACCTGGTAGCCTACAAGCCGATTATGCGCATGCTGGACGAGCGCTCCAACAAGATTAAGGAGAGCATGGAAAACACCGAGCATATCAAGCAGCAGGCGGAGCGCGCTGAGGAAGAAGCCTCCAAACGCATCGAGGAGGCGGCAAAAGAGGGGCAGGAGGCCATCGCGCGGGCGATGCGCACCGGCGATGAGGTGAGGCAGGAGGCGCAGCAGAAAGCCAGAAGTGAGGGCGAAGCCCTGATTGCCCGCGCTAAGTCCGAGATTCAGCGGGAGCGGGACGAGGCTATCGACCAGCTGCGCGGGGAGTTTGCCGACATAACCATCCAGGCGGCGGGCAAGGTTATCGACCGTACCCTGGACAGGAAAGCCCACCAGGATATCATCGACAAGGTGCTTAAAGAGAGCACCACCCTGAAGAAGGGCTAAAAGAAGTTTTTTAGGGAGTTAGAGCGTGGCCAGAAGGTTTTATGCCCGGCGCTACGCCCAGGCGGTGTTTGACATCGCCCGGGAGAGAAAAGAATTAGACCGGTGGCAGTCCGACCTGGACAGGATTACCGATTTGTGCCGGGATGCTACCGTTATGGCACTGCTGGAACATCCCAAAGTGCGCTTTGAGGATAAGGCTAAACTATTATCCGAGTGGCTGGGGGATATTAATCCTTTAGCCCTGAACCTGGTCTATCTGCTGGTGACCAGGGGCAGATTAGCCATGCTCGGCGATATCGCCGGGGAGTACCGCCGTTTGCTGGACGTCTATCAGGGCATAGAGCGCGCCGAGGTTACCACTGCTATTGCCCTCGATGACGAGGAAAAGCGGAGGCTGGAAGAGCAGCTGGGGGTGGTGGTAGGCAAAAAAGTGGTGCTGGAGACTAAAGTTGACGAGAGCCTTATCGGGGGGATTGTGGCCCGGGTGGGGGGTAAATTGCTCGACGGCAGCACCCTCAGCCAGCTTACGGCGATGAGAAAGATATTTGCCGGCGGGGAACTAAGATGAACCGGCCGTTAAGGAGGTGGCTTAATTGACATCCAGAGGTCAGGATATTGTTTCCGTTATCAAAAAGCAGATTGAGCAGTTCGGCGCCGACCTGACGATGGTCGACGTGGGCACCGTTATTGAAATCGGCGACGGCATCGCCCGCATCCACGGGCTGGCGGCTGCCAAGTACAACGAGTTGCTGCAGTTTCCCAACGAGGTTATGGGTATCGCCCTTAATCTGGAGGAGGACGGCGTTGCCGCCGTGGTGCTGGGCGACTACGCCAGAATTAAAGAAGGGGACGAGGTAAAGTGCACCGGGCGCATCGCCGAGATACCGGTGGGCGATGCCCTTATCGGCCGGGTGGTCGACGCGCTGGGGCGCCCGCTGGACGGCAAGGGTGCTGTCAAGACCACCAAAGCCCGCCCCCTGGAGAGGGTTGCCCCTAATGTTACCAAGCGCCAGTCGGTAAACACCCCGGTGCAGACCGGCATCAAAGCCGTGGACAGCATGTTCCCCATCGGGCGGGGACAGAGGGAGCTTATCATCGGCGACCGCTCCACGGGCAAGACCGCCATCGCCCTCGACGCCATCGTCAACCAGAAGGGCGGCGATTTAATCTGTATCTATGTCGCCATCGGGCAGAAGACATCAAGGGTTGCCCGAGTGGTGAGCACGCTGGAGAGCTACGGAGCCATGGAGCATACCATCGTTGTAGTTGCCAACGCCGCCGACTCCGTTGCCATGCAGTACCTGGCTCCTTACGCCGGCTGCGCTATCGGCGAGGAGTTCATGGAGGCGGGCAAGGACGTGCTGATTGTCTACGACGACCTCTCCAAGCACGCCTGGTCTTACCGCCAGCTTTCATTGCTTCTGCGCCGTCCCCCGGGGCGGGAAGCCTACCCCGGAGATGTTTTCTACCTGCACAGCCGCCTGCTGGAGCGCGCCGCTAAATACGCCGACGAGTTCGGGGGCGGCTCCATCACCGCCCTGCCCATTATCGAGACACAGGCGGGGGATGTTTCCGCCTATATCCCGACCAACGTTATTTCCATCACCGACGGCCAGCTTTATTTAGAGACCGATTTGTTTAACGCCGGCATCCGCCCGGCACTGAATGTGGGCTTATCGGTATCCCGCGTGGGCAGCGCCGCCCAGACCAAGGCTATGAAGCAGGTTGCCAGCCGTTTGAAGCTGGATATGGGCCAGTACCGCGAGGTGGCCGCCTTCGCCCAGTTCGGCACCGCCGAGCTGGATAAAGCCACCCGCGCCCAGCTGGAGCGGGGGCAGCGCATCACCGAGGTCCTGAAGCAGCCCCAGTACGTGCCGGTACCGTTGGAGAAAGAGGTGATGATTCTTTACGCCGCCATCAACGGCTACCTGGATGATGTGCCGCTGGATAAAATTAATGCCTTTGAGACCAACTTCCACCGCTTTATGGAAGCCAACCACCCCAAGATAGGCGACCAGATTGTTAAGGATAAAGAAATCAAACCCGAAAGCGAGGAGAAATTAAAGACGGCCGTAGCCGAGTTCAAGAAGGATATGGCGTTATAAAAATTGGCTAATATCAGATTAATAAAACGCCGGATAAAGGGCATCCAGTCCACCGCCAAAATAACCCGCGCTATGGAGATGATTGCCACCTCCAAGATGCGCAAAGCCCAGGAGCGGGGGCTTGCCGGGCGTCCCTACGCCGAGAAGATTATGCAGGTGATGGCCGACCTGGCGGCGCTGCGGCGGGAGGGGGAGGAAATGCACCCCTTACTGCAGAGCCGGCCGGTACAAAAAATCGGCGTGCTGCATATCACCCCCGACCGGGGCCTGTGCGGGGGGCTTAACACCAATTTGAACCGCAAGACCACCGGCTTTATCCTGGAGCAGGAGGCGCCGGTGAGCCTGGTCACGGTGGGGCGCAAGGGGCGGGACTTTATGCGGCGCTTAGGGCGGGAAATCCGCGCCGAGTTTATCAACCTGGGCGATCGCCCCGGCTGGCTGGATACACTGCCCATATCCCGCATTGTCATTGATGACTATACTAACGGGGAAATAGACCGGGTCTATATAGTCTATCCCCAGTTTATCTCCACCATGGTGCAGAAACCGGTTGTCCACCAGATACTGCCGGTGGAGCCGGCGGAGATACCCACCGCCCAGAATGTCGATTATATCTATGAGCCCGGTCCGGCCGAGGTGCTGGGTCAGCTTCTGCCCAGATTTGTTGAGATGCAGGTATATCACGCCATACTGGAGTCTATAGCCAGCGAGCAGTCAGCCCGTATGGTTGCCATGCGCAACGCCACCGAAAGCGCCGGCGAGCTTATCGAGGAGCTGACTCTGATGTATAATAAAGCCAGGCAGGAGATGATAACCAAGGAACTGCTGGATATTACTGGCGGGGCGGCAGCCCTGGCCTGAATTTAAGGAGGTTTTGAAATGCCAATCAGTAGTAAAGATTTTGAAAAGAATGACCGTGAGTCGAACCTGATGCTGATGGACTTCCTGCGCACCCATCCTCTTAACGCTTACAGCGCCGACGAGCTGGCCAAGGCGATGGCGTCCAAGCGGAGGAAATTAAGCAGAGAAGAGCTGACCAAGATGCTGATGCTGATGGAGTACGGCCGGAAGGTTACATCGAGGAAACTGGGCGGGGTGACCTATTACCGCTACCGCGAGTTTTTGGGTTACACTCCCCCGACAGGACCGATTTAGGGAGGTTAATATGGCCAAGGGAAAAATTGCCCAGGTAATCGGCACGGTAGTTGATATTGAGTTCCCCCCCGATGAGCTTCCCGCCCTGTTTAACGCCATCGAGATTACCGCCGACGGGGGCAAGATTGTCCTCGAGGCGCAGGAGCACGTCGGCAATAACTGGGTAAGGTGCCTGGCGTTATCGCCGACCGACGGGCTGCAGCGGGGGATGGAGGCTACGGACACCGGCAAGGCGCTGGCGGTACCGGTGGGGAAAGATACCCTGGGCCGTCTGTTTAACATCCTGGGGGAGCCGCTGGATGAGCTGGGTGAGGTAAAGACCAAGGACTACTGGCCTATCCACCGCCCGCCCCCGTCGCTGGAGGAGCAGGAGACCACCACCGAGGTGCTGGAGACGGGATTGAAGGTTATCGACCTGATTTCCCCCTTTACCAAGGGCGGTAAGATAGGCGCCTACGGCGGCGCCGGCGTGGGCAAGACGGTGATTATCCAGGAGCTTATCCGCAATATCGCCACCGAGCACGGCGGCTTTTCCGTTTTCACCGGCATCGGCGAGCGCTCCCGCGAGGGCAACGACCTCTGGAACGAGATGAAAGAGTCCGGCGTCATCGACAAGACGGTGATGGTATTTGGGCAGATGAACGAGCCGCCCGGGGTGCGGCTGCGGGTGGGGCTGACCGGGCTGACCATGGCCGAGTATTTCCGTGACGAAGAGGGGCAGGACGTGCTGCTCTTTATCGATAATATCTACCGCTACACGCTTGCCGGTATGGAGGTATCGGCGCTTCTGGGTCGGATGCCTTCAGCGGTGGGCTACCAGCCGACGCTGGCGACAGAGGTCGGTGAACTGGAGGAGAGGATTACCTCGACCAAGAAGGGCTCGATTACCTCTTTCCAGGCTATCTATGTTCCCGCCGACGACTATACCGACCCCGGGGTTGCCACCACCTTCGGCCATCTGGACGGCGTGGTTGCCCTGGATCGTGCCATCATGGAGCAGGGGTTGTACCCGGCGGTCGACCCGCTGACCTCAACCTCCCGCATCCTCGACCCCGCCGTGGTCGGCGAGGAGCACTACAGCGTTGCCCGGGGTGTGCAGAGTGTGCTGCAGCGCTACAAGGACCTGCAGGATATTATCGCCATACTGGGCATTGAGGAGCTGAGCGACGAGGACAAGCTGACCGTAGCCAGAGCCAGGAGAATACAGAGATTTTTGTCCCAGCCAATGTTTGTTGCCGAGGTATTTACCGGCCGACCGGGCAAATATGTACCGGTGGCGGAGACGGTGCGCGGCTTTAAGGAAATCCTGGAAGGTAAGCACGACGAACTGCCGGAGCAGGCTTTCTATATGGTTGGCTCAATCGAAGAGGCGGTGGAGGCTGCCAGGAGTTTGCAGACAGAGGTTTAAATGGCAACAACCAGGCTTGAGATTGTTACCGCGGAGAGGGTGGTCTTTTCCGAGGATGTGGACGTGGTTATCGCTCCCGGCATTGAGGGTCAGCTGGGAGTGCTGCCCAACCACGCCCCGCTGATGACCACGCTGATGCCCGGCGAACTGCTGGTGCGGAGGGGTGGGGAGGAGTTTTCCCTGGCTATTACCGGGGGCTTTGTCGAGGTGCGCCCCGACCGGATTATCATCCTGGCGGACGCTGCCGAGAGGGTTGAGGAGATTGACATTGCCCGGGCTGAGGAAGCTAAGCGCCGGGCTGAAGAGAGGCTTAAGGCGCCGGTGGCTGAGGTAGACCTGTTACGGGCGGAAGCAGCCCTGCGACGCTCTCTGGCCCGTTTGCAGGTGGCGGCGCGGCGGAGGAGACGGAGTAAACCCCAGCCTCCAACGGGTTAAGGGTAAAATTACACGGGGGAACGGGCGCAAATCAGCGGGGGAAAATCATCTGGGTTTGCCTTGATTTCCACGGGGCCGGTATTTGACCGGCAGTGATTGATTACCGTTATGCGAGCTTTAAGGATTAGAGAATTTCCAGAGTAGCCCTGGTGCCAGCTTTGGCCGCTTTTACCCTGATTAGGGTGCGCATTGCCTGAGCGACACGGCCCTGCCGTCCAATAATTCTCCCCTTGTCTTCATCGGCGACCTGAAGCTTGAGTACGATGCCCTGCTCATCGGTTTCCTCGGTGATGGTTACATCATCGGGGGCGTTCACGATTGATTTGGCGATGAATTCGACTAGTTCCTTCATACCTTTTACTTCTTTCGAGCCTTCGTGTGTCTCCGGGGCTTCTTGTTCTTCCGGGGCTTCTTGTTCTTCCGGGTTTTCTTGTTCCTCTGGGTTTTCTTGTTCCTCCGGGTTTTCTTGTTCCTCCGGGTTTTCTTGTTCGTTCATGATGGCTCCTTGCTTGTTTTGGTGGTTGGTTCGGATGGTTCCTCGCTAGTCGCGGGTTTTGCTTTGGTGCCTTTTTCCGGTTCCTCCTTGCTTGCTTTAGGTTCTTCGGTTACGCCAGCCTCCGGTTCTGCTGTGGTTGCGGCTTCCGGTTCCTCCGCGCTGGCCTTGGCTTCCTCGGCAACTTCGGCCTTGGGTTCTTCGGCAGCTTCGGCTGTGGCTTCCTCGGCGGCTTCGGCCTTGGGCTCTTCTGGAGCGGCAGCCTTGGCTTCTTCTGGAGCGGCGGCTTTAGCTTTCTTCTTCTTGCTTACCTTGCCTTTGGGCGCGCCCGCCTTCATCTTTTCTTTTATGAACGCGGGCTCTTCGATGATGCCGGCTTTTGCCAGCAGGCGGGCGGCGGTATCGGTGGGTTGGGCACCCTGTTTAAGCCAGCCCAGCGCCTTTTCTTGGTCAATTACTATCGTTTCGGGGTCGGTGAGGGGGTCGTAATGACCAATGTTGGCGATGAAGGCTCCGTCACGGGGGGCGCGAGAATCGGCTACCACGATGCGGTAACTGGGGCTCTTTTTGGCTCCGACTCGGCGTAATCTTATTTTTACCAATTTAGTCTATTTTCTCCACAGGGTATTATGCGTTATTACAGCCTTGTTTGTCAATGGCGGGGCTCGTTTGGTGACCTGGGGGACATTATTATTATGAAACCCGTTATGGGCATTATGAATCCTGCCCCAAGCGCGTAGAGCAGAACCCAGAGCCACATAAGCCCCATTGTTTTCGCCATAGGCTCCACCGCTACCCCTATTGGTAAGGCATTGACCCAGTAAATTGTAATCGGCGTCATAAATATAGACACGCCCCCATATCGGTCGCTTCAAGGTATCTTCCGTCTTATGACCAGAGATATTCTTGCTGATGTGACAGTAAAACCTCCCCTTTATCGTCAGTGGATTTTCAAAGCCCTCTCTTACACCCGAGGAGCTAGAGGTTGAAGGTGGAGGCGGTCCCGGTTTATCTTCTGGAAGTGGGGGTGATTCATACCAAGGGATAATTACTGGCGGCTTTTCAGGGTCCTCGGCGTCATACCTAGGTACCCCAGCAGGCGGGCGAGGGAGGGGGAGGTCACTGATCTCAGCACTATCCTCGAATACGGCAACGTAGAAATGATCAGCACCTCCATCTAAAGAACCGGGGCCAAGAGAAAAAAGAGCCTTGCCCCGAAACTCCCGATAACCGGTCTTAACTGCCTTTATGGTAGCCTGAATGGTATACGTTTTATCACGGAGCACATCTCCATACCATTCGAGTACGGTGTACCTTTTATAAAATATTTTGTCTCCAGTAACAGGGTCCTCAATAAGAATAGTTCCTCGTTCAAGCTCTGCGCGTATTACGTATTCGGCAGTTTTTTCATCAACAAGTTCTTCATATATTTCTGCTTCAATCCTTGAATCCTCAATAAGTTCTTCGCGTGATTCAAGGTCGCTCTCAACCACTTCAAATCCTTCGGGAACCATTATCTTGGCAGTTGTATTCTTTGCATCCAATTTGTGACCTTTACGCAGAGCGAAGGTAAAGGTTACCTGGACGGGTTTTCCCAGCACCGGGGCATTGGACAGGAGCAACTCAGTCTCCATTGATGTAGAGGGGGCGCTTGCCCCTGGCTGGAATTGTGTGCAGCCGGGAGTGGCGAAAGCTACAAGAACGCAAATAGAGATAAATATAGCAACCAGCGATTTCATTCTACTGACCATTTATTAACCTCCTTTATGGGAGTAGTTTATTTACCTATGCTTTACAGTCCCATTTCTGTTCACCCCCCAAGGGTTTCATCTTCAGAAAATGATGACACGTTCTGATATCATTTCGTATAAGGACATATTGACGTTTTGTGTGATATAGCGAATTATAGTTGCACATTTCTGGCTTTTATGCAATCTCGCCGAACATAACAGAAATTCACTTCGCGAAATCTCAATAACAGCAACTACATTCGTAGCTCATAAGAA
>Ga0315547_1000860_pt1 | contig 26574 bp, 17 predicted proteins | sample SalMarSW160240MG_2_FD_202542 | JGI IMG/M metagenome (GOLD analysis project Ga0315547, IMG submission 202542) | Salt marsh sediment microbial communities from the Plum Island Ecosystem LTER, Massachusetts, United States - Salt Marsh Sediment SW1601-240 ...
ACAGGAGCTGATGTTTTCTCCTCCCCTGCTGTAGCTGAGGGAGTTGTCTATGTTGGCTCATGTGACAACAGTCTTTATGCCCTGGATGCTAGGTCAGGAAAGCTTCTCTGGAAATATAAGACAGGAGCTGATGTTTTCTCCTCCCCTGCTGTAGCTGAGGGAGTTGTCTATGTTGGCTCATGTGACAACAGTCTTTATGCCCTGGATGCTAGGTCAGGAAAGCTTCTCTGGAAATATAAGACAGGAGATGATGTTTTCTCCTCCCCTGCTGTAGGTGAGGGAGTTATCTATGTTGGCTCGTATGACAATCGTACCTATGCCATCGGAAGAAGAACGACCAGAGCAGAGCTAATGCTTCCTGAAAACAGGAGGAAATTTTGTGATGTCTCGCCTAATACAAGAGCATTGAGGAGCTCATAATCGATGTGGTTCGATGTATCGGTAGTGATTATTGCGGGAGTCTGTGTCCTTCCCTAACTAGGTTAGAGCGCCCTTACCTCACTTTTTTCCTTATTCGGGCTACAGTTATCTTTGTAATCGCGAAGCCGATTTGAGTTTTCGCTCTTCCTCATAGGTTTTTCTGGGAAGAGAGAGACCACTTGGCAAAATTTCTCTTGGAGGGAAGAGATTTTTCCTTAGAGGAGGGGAAAAATTGGCCAAAAAGCTGTGTATGCCAGAAGGAAATGGGGCGGTGAATTTGGCAAAATAATATCTCCTCATCTAAGGAAGAAGACCTAACAAAGATGAAGGAAGGCTTTTTGTTCTCATCGTTTTTGACTGTTTTGCAGTCCGAGAACTCCCATAAGAACGAATCCCTCTTATCATGCATCAACTGGCATCAAACTCATTTCCTAGTACTGCCAGTACTCGAAAAATAGCGACCTGGCGAATTTACTGCAAGATTCAGGAGACCTGCCTCAAAACGTCTCATATTAGGCTCATATTAGCCCCTTGAAAGCCCTCAAGGGCCAAAACATCGCCTTAGTAAGTAAAAGAAAGGCCTTTATGAGCCAGTATTTTTGTCTTGTAATCCTCTCTGGTAGCTGTCGTGGTGGAAATCGGATTTTTAAGCATGAATAAGCTAAATTTTAGCCTTGGATAATCCAGGGTAATATAGTTTCCCTCTGCTTTTCAAATCAAAAGGCAAGAGAGAGACTGAGATGTCAACTTTTGTATGAAAGTACAGCATTGACAAAATTCCGAAGTCTCGCATCCTCTATTTTCTCTTCCAGTTTCTTACCTCCAATAATTTTTACTTTTTCAGAAAATTTAGGCTGATCTAAAGTATACACCAAAGGTAAGATTTTGAGGCATTGATCTCTATAGTGTATAATTATGCGCGGTTAGAGAAAGTTTTTTGAGGAGACTGATTGACAGGGAATTTTTGCACGACTGACCTATGGACAGATTGCTGCTTTTGCTGGCAATCATCGTGCTGCTCGTCAAGTAGCTTGGGTACTACATTCGACTGCTCGAAAAGACAAGTTGCCATGGCATCGGGTCGTTTGTCACGCTCAGTTTGTTTGGAGTCTCGAATTCTGAGTGGGCGAATAGGAGCGATTCGAATAAGTTCAATCTTGATTCCTTGTATATGATCCAAAACCCGAGAACTACCAATGGCTTTTAGAAACATTACAAGAAATAAGGCAGTTTTCATTATCTTGTTCATTTTACCTCTTACTATAAGGTGCCCTATTCAGAGTAGAGCTGAGGAATTTCTTATCACAATTGATGTTTCAAGACAGAAACTTTTTCTTTTTGAAAATATTTCTTTTGAAAATCCAAAACTGATCAAGACGTACCCAGTTTCCACCTCTAAATATGGGGTAGGCAACGAAAAGAATAGCATGAAAACCCCTTTGGGAACCCACTTTATTGCTGAAAAAATCGGCGATGGCGCTAAGATTGGCACCATATTTGAGTTGTGTGAAAATACAGGGGAAATTGCAGAAATCTACACGGATGCTAAAGATATTAAAGAAGACGTTATAACTACGCGCATACTATGGTTAAAAGGAATAGTACCAGGGGTTAACGAAGGTGAGGGTGTTGATTCATATAACCGTCATATTTACATTCACGGTTCGCCGGAAGAAGGTTTAATTGGGACACCGGCATCCAACGGTTGCATAAGAATGAAGAATAAAGATATAATTGAACTGTTTGATTCGATTTCCGAAGGTACATTAGTTGGGATTCACGAATAGTCACTATAATCATAGATGATGAAAAAATCTTTTCTCACAACAGAAGACATCATGGTTACAACCCCAAACACCCACCAGCCATTACCCTAGATAACCTGAATCTCCGCCACAGCCCTCCAAATAGATTGACAGTTACTGAAATTTGCTTCATTTATTCTCATAAGACCCGGGTTAAAACTTTTGCCATCCAAGAAGCCGAAATGGCTTGAATTTGGGAGGCCGAAGGTTGACTGGAGTGTATTCTTCAGCGCACCACAGCTAAAATCAACTACCATTCCAAGATCCGGAACAATATATACACCTTAGCACTTCGATCTATTTTGATCTTAAACAGGCTGGAGAATAATAAACTGGAATCTCTATCTCGTCTCTGGTATTCTCAAAAAAAGTTCTAACTTCGTTGCGTTCCCGCAGGGGACGCAACATGCAAGATTTATCTCATGACAGACGCTACCCTGAGTATGACCGCATGGGCGCCGATTATTGGCCAGGTGAATGTTTCATCAAATTGCAGGCATACATACAAAACTGAGCCAAAAAAGGCCAGTATGAATCCAATTGGTCCCAGAATGCCACCTCTTGCATGAAGCTTAGCGTACAGTCCTATCAAACCCAAAGACAACAGCAGAGAAGCGACAAGAGCGATAGAGTTTACTCCTACCCAACTATTGTGAAGAAACAACTCTCCCCCGAGGAAAAGCTCATCAATAAAGATTGAGACTCCTTCCAAGTTTCATACGATATTGCTATTAAAGTTTTGATTTGAGTACCACCTCCCAGCAACGAGATCACTACTCGACTGCTGGGAGCTTTTTTAAGTTGAATATTCTTCCTTTTTCTCCTTCTCCTTTTGCTCCTCTTGTATTCGCTCAAGATCCTCGGTAGTGAGACTCTCATAGTTTGGACGTTTTTCCTTAGATTCCTCTTCCTTAATATTGATCACGACCTCCATGTCAGAAAAACTCCCCCCTAACTCCTGCAACACCCCCCGCAATTGGGACCTTTCAACATTTACGACCACCTTCATTTTACCCTCCTTATTATTGTTATTGTAATTTCCAAAAATGCGAAGACTTCCTTCTTTCCTCTCGCTCTCTCTTTCCCCACCCTTTAGCCATAATCTCTAAATCAAACTTCTGCATAGTTGGCACCACCGCCAAGCAGAAGTGCCACGATGACAGACAGAGCCTTTATCAACTTTGCCTTCAGTAATCTCATCTCCTCGGCTCCTTCCCTGCAGTGTAACCGGAATGGCGACTATTCTTAGAGCAATTTTCTTGCCGTTTGCTGAAGAAAAATCCCGAAAACTACTATAAGCTATTCTTACACTATATTTATTTATCTCCTAAAGAATCCAGGATAGCTAAGCTAATGTGTTTTGCTCTATTTCAGTGCAAAGTGTCGCTGCAAAACAGTGCAATAAGACTCTTTTTCTTGAATTCCTTCAACTCTGATCTTTTTTTAGTCTACTGCACCAGGATCATGTGGAGGAAAGTTTTTGCTAAGGAAACTAAGAATAAGGTGAGTTAAGGAAAGTTGGCTGAAAGAGAAGGCAGGTGTTCATCATCCTCCCTGACCAGTATCGTTTTCGTAGTCTAACCCCATTCTCTGTAATAGATCGCATAGGTGCCTTTCTGCCACCCGCTGTCTTTCCATGGCTAATTCTACCTCTTGCTCTCCAACGTATCTCAGATCAGCCAGGATTTTCCCTATCTTCCTTTTGTCGCTGACCTGGATCTTCAGAGCTCTCATCAAACTAATTTATCATCAACACGGCCTGCCCTAATTGTACTGAAACGACCTGGCCAAGCGTATTTTGGGTATGTAAGAGTTAACCAGTAACTCTCTTCTGTTAAGTCAAATGCTAGAGTAGAGACCTCCTAGAGAATAACAGGTATTTGCGGATGAAAGCCGGCAGCGCATCTTGCCTTTTGGGGCAGTTGAGTCGTTCCGCCTTGAGACTCTGCTGCTTTTTTAGTTATATTGTCGGTCGTTGTCTTCTATGTAATGTAGAATCATACCTGGTTAGAGGAATTCTTACAAGAGAGAACTGACAAAGAAAAAGAATGTGATAGATTAATGTCGAGTTCAAGTATAGTCAGAAAACAAAAAGGAGGTTCTCAATTCAAGTTCAATAACTTAACGCCCAGATAACGACAACAGAAGTACTTTTTTGTAAATTTCTCTTTTTCAAACTTCACACCAAACCAAGCATTTCCACATTATTTATTCTATCTATCCTATCCATCCTTTCTCGGAGAGTAGCTCTTCCGCCTGCTTTTCGGAAGAACAGGAGATAGAGATCATTAAACCTTCTGGAGCAAGATTTTCTAGAAGCAAATTAACTTCCTGCGGCCTGCAGTAAACAATAATAGCTTTTTGCTTAGCCTGAATTTTGCGGTAAATGGGTATCCACTTGGCAACACCCTCTTTGTTCTCAGCTGCACCTGGGACCCACTGAACAGCATTCAAACGAGAAATTTCCAAAATCATATCAAGATGTGGCAAAGCATCTGGACCATCCAAATGATATATAGAGTAATCCAAGTAGTTAATCTCATTCACTAATTCTTCTAAGAAAAACTCTTCGTACATTGAAGGAGAAATCATAACAGAAAGATCATTTTCTACCGGATAAAATTTTCCTGGGGCCCAGAGGTTTATCCAAGCAGAAGTTCCTTCTTGCCTTTTTGCTACAATGTTATAGTAACTTTCTTCGTAAACCTTAAGCCAGGCTTCCCAGAGAAGCTTTATTGTTTTCTTTACTCCTTCTGGATTATCAACTAAGTCCAGACATAACTGCTGAGGGCTCCCTCTTAAAACTGCGAGTGAGTCCATACTGGGATGAATATCAGTTGAACCAACAATGTAATTTCCTTGTGACCTCTCTAGAGCGCTAGATACAAACTCTTTAGTTTTCTGCCAATAGATGTTGCTTTCCTTGACTTGAATGATCGATAAATCCGAATAATCTTTAAGCATCGGATTGTTCCATTTCGCCCAAGAAACAGGATTTACCCCTTCCTCAATCGCTGCTGGCCCGGTAATAACGGGTGGAAAAATAGGTAAAAATTCCATGCCTGCGCCCATATAAGCAGAAAAAACATCAGTGCCGAAATTTGGCCAATAACAAGGAAAAGCTACACCACCGTAAAAAGTAGCCTCTAAAGTTTTTTCAGCATTTCGTATCGTTTTTTCTTTGTTAAACTTTTCCCCTTTCCTTATCCACATCTCTTTCCCGGATAGTATTTTCCTAGATTGGGGATCATCACGAGGAGCCGCTAGCCAGAGAGGCACTTTATCTAGAATTTCACAATTCCACCAAGCTTCATAATAATCTTTTATTTTCTCCCAATTTTCAATTAATATTCTATTTCCCTCCTTTGTCTATTTTGCTTTAAGTTGTCAGAATCTTCAGATTTTTATGAATCCTATTCTTATATACTCTCTTAGACTCAATAATGCAGTCTTCCTTTGTATTCATCCTCCGAAGCTTTTGTGAGTACATCTGCCTTTCCAACCACACTTGTAGTAATCCAACTTTAATGGGATAGATGCCACATTTTTTAACCCTTTACTGCACCCGCAGTTAAACCCCGAACCAAATATTTTTGGGTGGCAAAGGTAATGATGATGGACGGTAACAGCAAAATCGTTGCCATCGCCGTTAATCCCTGCCAGTCAACTTGTACGAAGCCAATGAACTCTGAAATGACAACCGGCAAGGTTTTAGACGAAGCTCTCGTTAAAACCAAGGCAAATAGGAATTCGTTCCATGACCAGATAAAAGATAGAATTGCGGTTGCTGCTAACCCTGGAGCCACACTGGGTAACATAATCCAGTTAAAGAGCCGGAAGTAGGAACAGCCATCGATCAAGGCAGCATCATCCAGATCCCTGGGTATCTGGCGAAAAAAACCCGCCAACATGAAAACAATAAAAGGTAAACCATAGGTAGCATGAGCAAAAATCAAGACTCGCCTGGTATCCACAATGCCTATCCGCGAGGCGAAGAGAAAAAAAGATGGCAAAAGAGCAATGGGGGGAAACATACGAGCCGAGATAATAGCTAGAGAAACCCAGTTATATCCTTGAATCCGCCATCTAGTTAAGGCATAAGCAGCTAGTGCCCCAAAATACATAATTATTAAGGTAACGCTGGTAGCCACTATAAAGCTATTTAAAAGGTAACGGCCAAAGTCGTGCAATTCAAAAATTCGCTGATAATTTTGCCAGGTGATGGAAAACAGCAACACTGGCTTTTCTGTGTAGACATCCACACGGTGCTTGAGAGATGTCGTCACTATCCAAAAAATAGGAAAAACAAAGAAAAAAACTGCACAGATCAAACCTATGTAAAAAACAGTCCATTTACCAATACTATTCAGGGTGAAATTCCGTTTAGTCAAGATTAGTTACTCCTTTTTTGACTATCTTCTCCATATACCAACTCCCAGCTATCTGACTTGTTCCAATAATCCCTTTTGTAATATCCTTATGAAGTACCAAGAAATGAGCAACACGACTACCAATATAAAGATAGCAATTACTGATCCTTGTCCCATATTGAAATGACGAAAGGTCCGCTCGTAACTCAGGAAACCAATGGTTTCCGTCTTACCCCCGGGACCACCGTTAGTCATTATATAAATAAAATCAAACACTCGGAAGGTGTCCATCAGGCGGATGACTATTATCAAAAGAAAATTGGGTACTAGCAAGGGTAAAGTAATTCTAGTAAATATCTGCCAGCGTGACCCTCCATCGATACGAGCAGCTTCCATTGGTTCCTGGGGAAGGGCTTGTAGGCTGGCAAACATTACCAAGAAAACGAAGGGTGCATATAGCCAAATATCGGCCACCATTATGGCCGGTAAAGCAAGCTTAGGACTGGCTAACCAAGCCTGGTTAGGAATTCCCATTACATTAACGAAGTAATTCACTGCTCCCCACTGCCCGTCAAACAGAAATTTCCAAGTTAAAGCAGCCGCTACGGGGGCAGTCATCATTGGGAGTAAAATGAGAGTCATAAACACATTTTTCCCGGGAAACTTACGGTCAAACATCACCGCTAATCCCAGACCAATAAGAACGCTTAACCCGGTAGAAACAATCATAAAGACTATTGTATTGCCGAAAGCTTGCCAAAACAGGGATTCAGAAAATATATCGATATAATTGTTTAAACCGGCCCACCGAATGGGTTGCTGAGGTTTGTTCCAAAAATAACGCAGAAAAGAAAGAGCGAAAGTACCAATCATAGGAGAATAGACTAATATAGCTAAACCAACTAATAGTGGAGCCAACATCCAGTAGGGAATCAATCGTTCACTTCGAATTAATCCCCTGATAATCCGCTCTCCTTTACTTAAAAATCCTGGCCGACTAATAGTTGGCAATCTTTGTCTCACATCCATCTCCATTACGAAGAACACCGGGTACGGTTGGTAAAAAAAGCATCGCACCCGGTGTTCTTGCCCAATATTCTAGTGGGGTCTACTTACTATAGTATCCCGCATCATCCAAAATCTTGCGGATTTTAGTGGCTGCTTCATCTAAAGCACTTTTAGCATCAGACTGCCCGGTAACCACCTTAGAAACTGCCAGACCCCAGACATCAATGATAGGAGTAATCTCGGGGATACCTGGTCTTTCTTTCGTATGTTCAAAGCTCTTATTCACAGCATCTTGCCACAGAATCTTATCCTTTAGTTTCTCTGCTGTCAACAGACGGCAAACTGCCACACCAGAAGGTACTAAGATGTTGTCCGTATTTTCCTCGCTGTTATAGAAGGCTACCCACAAGTAAGCCCACTCTTTATATCTGGAGAACTTGGAAACAGTACCACCCCAGGACCCTAGTCTAGGAAAACGAAGTACTTTCTTGGGTAGAGGAGCATAACCAACTTTGCCTACCACTTTGGATTGAGTGGGATCTTCCATAGCCGCTCCTAGGTAAGGCCACATTTGAAGCATCGCCAATCTACCCTGCTGGAAAGCAGCACCGGCTTCCTCATTCGCCCAGTTAGGGGCATCCGGTGGGGCGAACTTATTGACAGCCTCAGCGTAAGCCTCCAGAGAGGCTACTCCCGTAGCATCATTAAAAATCGGGTTCCAATCTTCATCAAAGTAATCACCACCCCAGGACCAGAGCCAGGTACTCCAAGTGCTAGAGGCAAATTCACCTTGTTTAGCAGTAGTACCAAATCCCCAAACTCCCGGATATTTGGGATTGTTGGTAAACTTTGCAGCGATTTTAAATAACTCGTCGTAAGTCTCCGGAGGTCTCAATCCTTCGGCTTGCAACAAATCTTTCCGATAGAAAAGGATCTGAGTTGTGCCGTGATGTGGAATCCAATAAATATTACCATTCTTAGATAATAGATTAACTACGCTTTGTGGATAAGCCTCAATATCGAATTTCGGCAGATTAGGATTGTTCCAATACTTGTTTAAGGGTTCGATAAAGTCGGCCTCGATAAATTCCAATGCCCACAATCCAGGTATGAAGATTACATCATACGTCCCAGTACGAGCAGTTAGGTCAGCAATGATTTTCTCGTGCAGGTTAATCCAGGGTATGGCGTTGACTTCAACTTTGATGCCAAATTTCTGCTCAAAAAGCTTACTTACTTCGATAGCTGCTTTCTGTTCTACCGGCTCGTAAAGAACAACTGTCAACTTTTTGGGCTTAGGACCTTTGGGAACTTTACTGAAGTTCGGTTCCGCCGCACTAACCACCGCAATACAATTCAGGATGCTCAATGAAAACACTATCCCGAGAATTACTAACGGCCTCTGGATCAAATTTTTCCAGTTCCTCATCTCTGCCTCCTTTTCAACATAATTCATTTTTCCTTCAAAGAAATACCGCTATCCTGCATTTCTCTTTGGGTAATTTTTATTCTAAAGCTGACACCGGCCTACCCAATCTTTTCACCTCCTTTCCGACCTTGATTTTTAACTTTTACCCTCTTATTAAGAAAGATGCTACCAATATGCATTTTTATCATTTTTTGGGTCGTGTCTAGATTAGTGTGCAGGGTTCTCTGCAAAAATGTGACTTGACCAGTCATCTATTGAAATAGCAGGCTCGTCAAACTTGACGGGAAAGAGCCTTTTGCTTTTTCTGACGAAAGGCCCGAGAACCGGTATCTCTGGATGAGATAGAATCATTCTATGTCAGAGAAGATAGAACCGTGTCTTACTATACCACACTCATTAAAGCTGTCAAATTCCTCAGGTTATTAAAGCCCTAGCCGAAAAAGTAGACTCTGCAGGCCGACCTCAAATTTTTAAATAGGTTAAATTCCGGTGCTAAAAGAGCCTCCGTAAAACACGGTTGCAATCTGCGAAAAATTGGGAAATTACATAGAAAAAGGTTAATTCTGTAAATTTCTGGTTGGCCCTATTGGATCGGCAAATAGTCAAGTAAAATAGCGGAGTCTTGTGACCAATTTGTAACTGCACGAGGCATAAATTTGTGTGAATTGAGACAGATCGGTGGGAGGAAGAAAGCAGTGAAAAAGCTCGCTGGGGAGCAGGTTTGAGCGCACCCGTCTCAATTGTGGGAGACCGATTGGGTTAAGGACGCAGACAAACCTCATGCAGCAGAGATTTTGCTTCAATCATCTGCCCAGAGAGGTCTTCACAGAAAAACCTAGCCTGTTTGCATACCCCCCTATTGTAACATTCCTGCCTTGGCTTGCTGCCTCGGAGGCCGAGCTTAGTAGCTGATGGTAGTTTCACCTGGGCTTTCAACTACCCACAGCCCATCAAGCGCATCGCACACTGTCCTCTTTTCCTTGTCCCAACAGTGCACTCCCTTTATGAATATTTTCTCAGGATAGCCCAATTTCTCCAGTGGAACTTTGATTTCGATAACATTGTTAATGCCTAGTTCACAACCGCCAAGTTTTTCTCCCTCTCCTCCTAAGCTTTTGTCCCAAATAGACGAAGGGATTGTATCAACTTGATACCTTTCTCCTTTCCCCATATCGAATTTAACCAGATAGTTTTTTCTTTCTGGTTTAGGATAATGAAAATCAATCATAAGGTAGAGATAGTCTTTATCCATTAAAGCATACAGCCCTTTAATGTCTGTTTCATGGGTTTTTGCATCACCTTCGGGGTCGGCTGCTAATAGCTGAATTCCTTTCCAATCCTCTGAATTGCCATCTATTTTAATTGCAACAAGTTCGACAGCTTGTTCAGCTAATTGAGATGCATGACTGAAATTACCCTGATTATACTCTGCTTCAGCTTCTCTTACTAGCTGCCTGGCTGCATCCAGTCCACTTATCTTACCCAATTCCTCTGGCCATTTGAGTTTAGACTGCGCTTCCCAGAGCTTAGATTTTATTTGTTTCCTGAACTTTTCTAGAGAAGGAAAACAAAGCGTTATGGGAGTGCTACTTAGAAACCCTATTTCTTTTGAAACAGTGACATTGCGCGTTCTTGCCTGTAGGTTCCACATTTTAGCGTAGTTCTCCTTGGTGAATTTCATAGTTAAAAGAGCCTCGCCATGTTCATTAGTTCTTCCCATCCATATTCTATCTCCTTCCTGATCGATTAAGCTCACTTGAGCATCGGGCAAAGGTTTTTTGTCTGTATCTTCGACGATTATTGGGAATTCTCTGCTTAATGTACTTCTGTGCCAGTAGACTTTGTCCACTGTCATCTCTATATCGACATTGCCTCGTATGATAGCGCGCTGACCTGCCATTTCCAGGTCTTGGCACCCAAATATTGTATTTTCGAATTCTATTACGTGAATGCCCTTCCAACGTCGAGTGCTAAAAGGTCCCCCGGCCATGACACAGAATGTCCCGCTTATAGTGGAGTCGACAAATTTGATCCATTTTACTTCACCGGAGAAAAAATTGGAAATTTTAGAGTTTCTAACTGTAACTTTTGCATAACCATTAGGAGCAATTTGTCCTTCATAGTTATCAATTTCAACTTCCGTGCCAATTAATATCATCTTCCACAGATCTACTCGGGTATTGATGAGGGTTAGACGGTAAGGAAGAGTATACCCTTATATATGCTTGCTTAGCTGAAAATCTTTATAAAACCCCGAAGTTAAGCCGCTGCCCTTCACTCCGGTCACTCTGGGCAAAGAAACCCATACATTTTGAAAGTGGCTGTTTTTTAGAATGATGTGCTTGTGGCACTTTGTCCCTAACTCCATCTCCCACCCGTGTTGAACGACCGTGTTTCTAAGCTCAAGAAATCCGGTCTCTTTTTTGAGTTTTATGCTCACGTCAATGGGCTCCGTGCCAGGCCTAAGACCTGTTAACTCGACAACTTCGGATTTGCCCCGTTTAAAGCACAGGGGAATACTTTTCCCCACCCATGAATTAGTTACTGTAACCTTCCCGGAAGGATTCCAGTATATAAAAGCCACTGAGGAAGAGATAACTTTTGTCTTAGAGGTGCAGTCAATCCGTGCCCAACATTTGCTATTTTCAACAGTAAGACTGGCTTTGTCCTCTACCGAAAACATCAAATCTGTAAACCAGGGTTTTCCAAATCTCTCTTTTTGGTAAGGGTGAAGCTCTTCGATTACTGAGTCTATTATCTTAACCTCCGCATAATTCCGAAGGCGGATACTATACCTTCCTTTATAGGTGTTATTTACAATGATTCTAGCATTGTCTATCGTTAATTTCCCCCGACCTTTAACAATTATGTTTCCATCTATAAAAAGAGTTGAACCTTCAATAGTGCGGGTTTTCCTGCCAGAGATGACAAGGTCCCCGCTACGATACACCAGTGGCTTTCCTTTAGTTGCGGTGATAAGCTCATAATATTTTTTGACTACATTCATTGGGCCATTTCCTTGTCTTCCTGGAACAATTCGATCTCTATATTTTTCTCCATCTTTTTCAGTCTCTACTTCAAAAAAAGTGATTTCTGACCCAGGCACCCAGTCCCAAAATGACAAACCCGCTGCCCTACCAAGCGTCTCCTCAAACAGAATTTCATATAATTTTACTTTTGCCACTTCCATTTCTTCGGGAGACAAATCCCCATGTCCCCAAAATTCTGTACCTTTTTCAAGTATCCCTTGGGGGCTATTTGGCGCTTTGACCGGAGCGGGAACCAGCACGGCTACCCTCAATGCGCTAAAAGAAGAAGCAAATAGCCCTGTGCCGGTCCTGGGATATACCGTGCCCTTTGCATTCGGAAATGTCCTCCTTACCATTTGGGGAACTGTATTGGTGAATGTGATGTAGAACAACCCCTATTAAAAGACTCTAAAATTGGGGCGGAATCTTAAGACATAGTAGATACGGCAAAAGCATTACTTGCACATTCATTTTCCTTAAGGTATAATATACAACATGTCAAAACGCGATGACTTAAAGAAGATATTGATTATTGGCTCAGGACCGATCATTATAGGCCAGGCTTGTGAGTTTGACTATTCAGGAACTCAGGCTTGCAAGGCATTGAAAGAGGAAGGATACGAGATAGTGTTGGTCAATTCTAACCCCGCAACTATCATGACTGACCCTGGTATGGCTGATAAAACGTATGTTGAGCCACTTACGCTGGAAAGTTTGGAAAAAATCATTGAAAAAGAAAGGCCGGACGGGCTTCTTCCTAATTTAGGGGGCCAAACTGGACTTAATCTTGCCGCCGGCCTTTATAAATCTGGCGTATTGAAAAAACATGGAGTTGAAGTTATTGGTGTTAAGGCTGATGCTATTGAGCGGGGTGAGGACCGCATTGTCTTCAAAGAGACTATGGGAAAACTCGGTATTCCAGTGCCGAGGTCTGAACCCTGTCATTCTGTTGAAGAAGCTGAGGAAATAGCGAAAAGGCTTGAATATCCTGTTGTTCTCAGGCCAGCCTATACGTTAGGCGGAACTGGCGGAGGAATTGCATACAATGTAGAAGAATTAAGGACCATTGTAAGTAGGGGCCTTGCTGCAAGTCTTATCCATCAAGTCTTAGTTGAAGAATCTGTTCTGGGGTGGGAGGAGCTTGAGCTGGAGGTTGTGAGAGATGAGAAGAATCAAAAAATTACCGTTTGTTTTATTGAAAATGTTGATCCTATGGGGGTGCATACGGGTGATAGCTTCTGCGTCGCACCGATGCTTACTATTCCTGAAAGTTTGCAAAGAAGAATGCAGGAGTGGTCTTACAGAATAGTCGATGCTATTGGTGTTGTGGGAGGAACGAATATTCAGTTTGCCCATAATCTTGAAGACGATAGGTTGGTAGTGATAGAAATTAATCCCCGGACATCTCGTTCCTCTGCTCTTGCATCTAAAGCAACCGGTTTCCCCATTGCTCGCATCTCCACAAAGCTAGCTGCAGGAATAACTCTGGATGAGATTCCCTATTGGAAAGAGGGAACACTTGAGAAATACGAACCCAGCGGAGACTACGTGGTAGTTAAATTTGCCCGGTGGGCCTTTGAGAAATTTCCTCAAGCGAAAGATATCATAGGAACCCAGATGAAGGCAGTGGGCGAAGTTATGAGCATAGGAAAAACGTTTAAGGAAGCGTTCCAAAAAGCTATCCGCTCCCTGGAGATAAAAAGGTATGGTCTGGGGGTTGAAAAGTTTAAAATCCTTTCACTTCGGCAATTAAAAGAAAAACTGGCTACACCTTCAAGTGAGCGTATATTCTTAATGTATGAGGCTCTGCGTAAAGGCGTAGCTACTGAGGAACTTTACCAAATGACTCATATTGGCAGGTGGTTCATTAATGAGATGAAAGAGCTGGTGGAGTCTGAGGAAGAGTTACTTAAATATAGATGGAATGATTTACCTCACGAAAAGCTGGCCAAGGCAAAAGAGTGGGGTTTTTCAGATAGATACTTGGCAGGCCTGTTTAATATAAGAGAAAGAGAGGTCAGGCAAAGAAGAATTACTATTGGAAAATATGGACGATTCGATGCGGTTCCTGTTAGTGGCATTGAGAATGCAGCGTACTACTATTCGACCTACGTCGGTGAAGACAAGGTACCAGTTTCCTCAAAGAAAAAAGTGATGATTTTAGGTGGTGGACCTAACAGAATCGGTCAGGGAATAGAATTCGATTATACCTGTGTGCATGCGGCCTTTGCCCTGCGTGATGAGGGCTATGAGTCAATCATGGTTAACTGCAATCCTGAGACAGTTTCAACAGATTATGATACCTCCAATAAGCTCTATTTTGAACCGTTAACAGTTGAGGATGTACTAACAATTTATGAAAAAGAAAGACCAGAAGGTGTTATTGTTCAATTTGGCGGCCAAACACCATTGAATATTGCAGAGGAGCTGAAAGATAACGGGGTGAATGTTCTAGGGACTAGTCCTGAGAGCATTCGTTTTGCCGAAGATAGAGAACACTTTAGAGAAAAAGTAATCTCTCTCGGCATATCCCAACCGGAGAGCAGCACGGCGCGCTCTTTAGAGGAAGCTGTGAAAATCGCTAACAGAATTGATTACCCTCTTATGGTCAGACCCTCTTTTGTGCTTGGCGGCCGTGGTATGAAGATTATATACGATGAGTTAACGCTACGAAGATATGCTGAGGAAGCTATCCAGGTCAGTCCAGAATACCCCATGCTTATTGATAGATTCCTTGAAAATGCCATTGAAACCGAGGTTGATGCTCTTTCTGATGGGAACAAGACTTTCGTTGCTGCTATTATGGAGCATATAGAGCTGGCGGGTGTTCATTCAGGAGATTCTGCCTGTGTAATTCCTCCCAGGACTATAAAAGAAGAACATCTAAAAACGATAGAGAAATACACCCATCAAATCGCAAAGGAACTAAAAGTTGTCGGTCTTATAAACATTCAATATGCTATATGCGATGACAAGGTATATATTTTAGAGGCTAATCCCAGAGCTTCACGTACGGTCCCTCTGGTCTCTAAAGTAACAGGAATCCCTATAGCCCGTATTGCTACTTATCTAATGTTAGGTAGGAACCTCAAGCATTTTCCTGAACTTAGAAAGTATAAATTTCCTTACGTTGGAGTCAAAGAAGCGGTTTTCCCGTTTAACATGTTCCCGGGGGTAGACCCTCTACTAGGTCCTGAAATGAAAGCGACAGGAGAGGTTATGGGAATTGCTGATACATTTGGACTTTCTTTCTATAAAGCGCAAGAAGCCGCTGGTTTAAAACTTCCTGTGGAAGGAAATGCATTGTTGACTGTGGCAGATAAAGATAAGTCAGATTTACTTCCTATAGCCAAGGAAATTCATAAACTAGGGTTTAACATTTACGCTACTGAAGGCACTAGCCATTTCCTAAAAGAGCATGGCATACCTAATAGAAAAATAAAAAAATTACATGAAGGAAGACCTAATATTGTTGATGCCATTAAGAATAAGGATCTCCAGCTTATTATCAACACACCAATTGGTCGCAGCAGCAAATATGATGATAGTTATATTCGTATAATGGCCATACAGCACAAGGTTCCTTACATCACTTCAATAGCAGCTGCCCAAGCCAGTGTTGAAGGTACTGAAGCTATAAAGAAACACAAGATCCTACCGAAATCTCTTCAAGAATATCATAGGGAAAGGCTACCGGCTACAAGCTCAGACGAATAAAGCCTACCATCCACAACTTGAAGCCTGAAGCATGTAGGCTACAATTGGAAGTCTGAAGCACCCTTGGCAAAGAAGAGATTAAACAGTCAGTCGAAAATATTTGTATTTTTTGAAAAAAGAAACGGTGGAGTGGTATAATAAAGGCAGGGTATAATTCCGCCTTATTCTTTAGAGGCTTTGGAAAGGTCAAACCAAATGAGTCTAAAGAACCAAGAAGGTCACCGGAAGAGATTACGAGACAAATTCATAAGATCCGGTATTTCAGGATTTCATGATTATGAAATAGTCGAGCTGCTATTAACTCTGGGAACCCCTCGGAAAGACTGCAAACAACAGGCAAAAAAGGCTATAAGAAAGTTCAAAACTCTTCGGGGTGTTCTTGAAGCACCCGCAGAAGAACTTCAGGAGATCAAGGGAATTGGACCTCATAATGTCTTTGGTGTAAAGCTTTTCCAGGAGATATCGGAACGTTATTTAAAAGAAAGAATTATTGGGAAAAAGATTCAACTAAAATCCTCAAAAAAAGTCTACGATTATTTGTTCCAATCAATGCAAAAAGATAAAAAAGAGATTTTTAAAGTAATGTTTTTAGATGGAAAAAATAGACTGGTTGAAGTTGAAGACCTATTTGAAGGAAGTTTAACTTCCAGTGTTGTTTATCCTCGAGAAATAATGAAACAGGCAATCAAATATAATGCAGCCGGTTTAATTTTTGTTCATAATCACCCCTCGGGCGATCCAGATCCCTCCCCGAGTGATAAGGATATAACAAAAGAGCTTGTCTTTGCAGGTCACCTTATGCAGATTAAAGTCTTAGATCACATCATAATAGGTGATAATAAATATTTTAGTTTTGCCGATGGGGGATTAATTGAAGAATATAACCTTAGCTTTTTGAGCGTGAAGAAAGGGACGAATGCTTAAGCCAAGATTTAGAATAACTAATAAAATAGTACGATCACTTACCCAAATATCTGCAGCAAGAGAGGTAATTCTAAATTCCCCTGTGATTGGTCATTATTATCAGAATGACTAGGAGGAAGGTGATGAATATGGATAAACAAATGGATATATCAAGGCTGGAAAATTGGCTTTGGAAAGCTGCCTGCAGTATTAGAGGACCAATAGCTGCTCCACAATACAAGGATTACATTCTTCCTCTACTATTTTACAAGAGACTTTGTGATGTCTATGAGGATGAGATAAAAAAACTTTCCAAGGAGTTTGGGGATGTAGAAACAGTCAGAGAGCTGGTGAAATCAGACCGTAAATTAGTAAGGTTCTATATCCCCCATGAATACCTGTGGCACCAGATACGAAAGATGACCACCGATTTGGGTGAAAGATTAACCACTGCCCTAAGAGAAATAGCAAAAGAAAACCCCAGACTCAATGATGTAATCGATGTTGTGGATTTCAATGCTACTGCCGCAGGGCAGAGAATACTTGATGACGGCACTCTTGCCAGGCTGATTGAGATATTGAGCAAGTACAGGCTGGGTCTGGATGATGTAGAACCCGATATGCTGGGGAGAGCTTATGAATATCTTTTGAGAAAGTTCATTGAGGGCTCGGGGCAAAGTGCAGGTGAATTTTACACTCCCAGAGAAGTTGCCATCCTAATGGCTCACATCCTTGATCCTGAAGAAGGTGAAGAAATCTATGATCCTGCTTGCGGGTCTGGTGGGCTTCTCATTAAAGCCCAACTTCGTCTGAAAGAGAAAATTACGGATATCAAAAGACCCCCTAAACTTTTCGGCCAGGAAGTAAACTCATTAACGTTTGCTATGGCAAAGATCAACGCCTTTATCCATGATATGGTTGCAGACATAAGAATTGGTGATACTATAAGGAATCCTCGTTTTACTGATGGTGGTAAGTTAAAACAATTTGATAAAGTGGCTGCAAACCCTATGTGGAATCAGGGGTTCCCACCCGACGTTTTCGAGTCTGACCCCTATAACAGATTTTTGTCTGGAATTCCACCGTCGAATTCAACCTCAGACTGGGGTTGGATTCAGCATATGTTTACATCTCTAAAAGAGGGAGGCAAACTTGTTGTAGTAATAGATACAGGTGTTGTCTCCAGGGGAAGTGGCAATGCAGGAAGCAACAAGGAAAAGGAGATAAGGAGAAAGTTTATAGATGATGACTTTGTTGAAGCTGTTATTTTGCTTCCGGAAAATCTATTCTACAACACTACCGCACCCGGCAATATTATCGTGGTAAACAAAGGCAAAAAACGTGAAAAGAAAATTCTTTTGATTAATGCTTCGAAAGAGTTTGCTAAGGGGAGACCGAAGAACTACTTAACTGAAGCAAATGTAAAAAAGATCAAAGACGCTTATAAGAATTGGGAGGAAATAGAAGGCTTTAGCAAAATAATAACCATAGATGAAGTAATGAGAAATGACTATAATCTGAGTCCCTCAAGGTATGTAGCTACAGGGGAGAAGGAAGAATATTTACCGGTAGACGAGGCTTTAATAGAACTTGCTGAAGTCGAAGAAGAGAAGAAGGAGATAGATAAGCAACTTAGCGAGATTCTCAAAAAGATAGGTTTTGAAGTATGAATATTGAGGAAATTTTAAGTAAAGGAGAATCCGAAACAGTAGAGTTTAAAGAAAGTTTTGATAGGGAATGCATTGAGGCTGCTTGTGCCTTTGCAAATACAAGGGGAGGAACGATTTTTATTGGCATAAATGATAAAGGCGAGATAAAAGGCATCCAGTTGGGCAAAAGAACTCCGAATGTATGGATAAACCAAATTATCCAATCTACCGAGCCGAAGGTTATGATAAGACCTGAAAAGTTATCAGTAAAGAAAAAAGCAGTTATTGCCTTTCTTGTCTCTGAAAGTCGTATTAAGCCAGTTAGTTTTAAGGGAAGATATTTTAAAAGAATAGGTTCAAGCAATCGTCAGATGAGCTGGGAAGATATAACTAAACTTGTTCTTGAAAGTGTAGGCACTACTTGGGATGGTTTAACCGAACCTCGTGCTACCCTTGAAGATATTGATTTAGAAAAGGTCAAGAAATTCGTATCGCTTTGTAACAAGACAGGACGTCGTCCCATTCCTGAGAATGAAGCTCCATTCATGACACTGGAAAAATTAGAACTTATCCAGAAAGAGAAACCAACAAGGGCTGCAATTCTCCTTTTTGGAAAGAATCCTCAGAGATTTTATCTTCAGGCAATTTTAAAAATGGGAAGATTTAGATCAGAAACTATAATTGTTGATGACAAAGAAGTCCACGGAACTCTTCTTGAACAGGTTGAAGAAGCAATGTTATACTTTAGAGACAGACTACAGACAAGATTTGAATTTACTGGCGAGCTCCAAAGAAAAGTTATCTGGGAATACCCTCTGGAGGCATTAAGGGAAACTGTGATAAATGCTGTCTGTCACAGGGATTATCTGGACAGCGCTAACACTCAGATTAAAATTTATGACGATCATATCCTTGTCTGGAATCCTGGCAGACTTCCTCCTGACTTATCCTTAGACCAATTAAAAACTGACCATCCTTCTCGCCCCCATAATGGTCTTATTGCCGAAGCTTTCTTTTATGCTGGTTACATAGAAAAATGGGGAGGCGGAACATTAAAGGTTATTAGAGAGTGTATTGATAGCGGTCTCCCTGAACCCGAATTCTTTGAGGATATGGGAATGTTCGGCGTCACCTTGAGGAAGGACATCTATAGTGAGAAAAATTTAAGAGAATTGGGTTTTAACGACAGACAAATCAAGGCAGTGATGCATGTAAAGGAGAGGGGAAAAATTACGAATCGGGAATATCAGAAAATTAATCAAGTTTCTCGCCAAACTGCCTCACGCGAATTATTACACCTTATAGAAGGTAGATTATTGATTAGATATGGAGAAACAGGAAGGGGTACTTACTATACCTTAGCCAAGTTTGCGACTGAAAATCAAAACGCCTCAAAAATGCCTCAAACGCCTAATAAACGCCTCAAACATGCCTCAAAAGCTAGACCAAAATAAACAAAATGAAGAAAAATAATAACAGGTTCAAACAAACCGAAATTGGCTTAATCCCAGAGGATTGGAATGTAGTGAGACTGGGGGATGTTGCGGAACTGCTTCGCGGAGTATCGTGGCGGAAAGAGGAAGCAAATAAAAGTGGTAGAGGATTACCCATAATTGCTATACCTAATATTGGTATTGGAACTTTAAACTTTGATTTTCGTCATTTTCTAACTAGAGAAGTTTCAACAAAAAAACTTTTAAAGAAAGGTGATATACTTTTTGTGGGATCAAGTGGAAGTATTCACAACATAGGTAGGAATGTTTTAGTGAGATTTCTCCCCTTAGATAAAATTTCATTTGCTTCCTTTTCGGCTTTAATTAGACCAGAGAAAAGTGAGGTAACTTCAGACTTTCTTTATTATTTGATTAATAGTAAATGGATAGATTTCAAGAAATTTACTAAACGCGCAGCAGATGGCAAATACAACTTTCAACTTAGGGATTTCCAAAGTAACGTTACAATTCCCCTTCCTTCACTCCCCGAGCAGCAAAAAATCGCTAGAGTTTTAAGTAAAATCCAACAAGCAATAGAGCAGCAGGACAAAATCATAGAGGCAACAAAGAATCTCAAGAAATCCCTGATGCAGAAACTCTTTACCGAAGGCTTAGGACATAGAGAGTTTAAGGAGGCAGAAATCGGGCAGATTCCGAAGAATTGGGAAGTAGTGAAGCTGGAACAAGTTTGTAAACCAAGGAAAGAAATAGTGCAACCTATAGGGGAAGGGAAAATCAAGTACATAGGGCTCGAACATATTGATTCGGGAAAGACGGCATTGCAGCATTTTGGTTCGGATAGCGACGTGAGAAGTTCAAAAAATCGCTTTTACCATGGGGATATTCTCTACGGTAAATTGCGGCCATATCTTGATAAAGCTGTAGTCACAGAGTTTGATGGTATTTGCTCTACCGATATTATTGTGATAAGTACAAATTCAAACAAAGCGGTCTCTGACTATATTGCAAATTTGCTACATCTATCCCCTTTTGTATCCTATGCAACGTCAACAATGACAGGAGTCAACCATCCACGTACATCCTGGAAAGCAATAGGTGCCTTTAAAATTCCCCTCCCCTCTCTCCCCGAACAACAAGAGATCGCCCACATCTTAAGCACAATTGATAAAAAAATAGAAGCTGAAGAAAAAAGAAAAACTGCGCTTAAAGAACTCTTTAAAACCATGCTTAACAAATTGATGACTGGTGAGATTAGATTGAAGGAGATAGAACTCTAGAATGCCTCTCATAACGGAAAAGATAGATGTACAAAACAAAGTAATAAATTACCTTATCTCTATTGGATGGGATTATCTTCCTCCTTCAGACGTTCTAGACTTGAGAGGAGGAAATTTAAGAGAGCCTTTTTTAACGCCTATAGCCAGGGAAAAATTAAAGGAATTAAACAAAGGACTCGTAACCGATGGAAATGTTGAGGATATCGTGAATGAATTAAGGCTTCTTCCAGCTACCATTGGTGGAAATGAGGAGTTTGTGGGTTTCTTAAAAGGTCAGAAGCCTCATTATTTTGAGAAAGAAAGGCGGGAGAGAAATATAAAATTCATTGATTACGAAAATTTCAAAAAGAACAGTTTTATCCTTACTCAGGAGTTTGAATTTGAAGATAAAGATATTAGAAGAGCCGATTTAATTCTTTTCATAAATGGTTTTCCCGTGGGAATCGTAGAAAACAAAAGTCCAACGGTTGAAGAAGCAGAAGAGGAGGCATTAACCCAGATGAGACTTTACACTGAAAGGATTCCTGAATTCCTGAAATTCCCTCAATTTTATGGAACCTGCGATGGTATTCGGTTGTATTACGGTCCTACCTGGAAGTATGAGTCAAAGACATTCTACAAGTGGAAAGGTGAAAATGGATTTAATTTTGATAACTTGGCAAAGACATTTTTTGACAAAGAGGAGATTCTCGAGACTTTAAGAAAGTATGTCGTATTTTTGAGGATTGATGAGGAGCTTGAAAAGTATATCCTGAAACAGCATCAACGAAGGACAGTCAGGAAGATTCTCGAAAGAGTGTTGGAGGAAAAGAAAAACAAAGGCCTTATTTGGCACACTCAGGGCGCTTATAAAACCTTAACTATGATAGTTTGCGCCGATGAATTGAGAAAGTTTCAACAATTGGAGAATCCAACAACATTGGCCGTAATTGATAGATTAGAGTTGGAGAGTCAGATTAAGCAGAATTTCGAAGGATTTGACTTCCCTAATGTTGAAGAAGGAAGAGCAAAAAGTAAACGACATCTCCAAGAACTTCTTGCCTCTGATTACCGAGGACTTATTATTACCACCATCCAAAAGTTTGAGGGAATGCCTAAACATATAAACAAAAGAAACAATATCATCATTCTCATTGATGAAGCACATCGGAGCCAAGAAAGCGACCTTGGCAACTATATGCGGGGAGCCCTGCCCAATGCTTATTACTTTGGTTTTACTGGTACGCCCATTGATAAGAGTAAAATCGGAAGAGGCACATTTCTAGCCTTTGGTTATCCGGGTGAACCTTACCTTGACAAATACTCCATAGATGAGTCCATAGAAGACAAAACAACTGTACCCCTATACTATACTCTTACTCCTACAGATTTACATGTGGATAAGAAAATGCTTGAAGAAGAATTCTTTAAGGTAGTGGAAGAAGAGGGAATTGCTAGCATAGAAGGAGTGAATAAGGTCATCGAAAAAGCAGAAAAACTAAAGGCAGTATTGAAGGCTCCACAGAGAGTAGATAGGATAGCCAGACATATTGCTAAGCATTATAGAGAATACATTGAACCCTTAGGGTTCAAGGCTTTCATAGTGGCTGTAGATAGAGAAGCCTGCGCTCTTTATAAAGATGCGATAGATAAATATCTCCCTCCTGAATATTCACAAGTTGTCTATACAAGAGACCATAAAGACAGTGAACTTTTAAGAAAATATCACATCAGTCAGGACGATGAGAAAAACATTAGAAAGACATTTAAATTCCAGGATCAATTACCAAAGGTTTTAATTGTCACCCAGAAGTTATTAACTGGGTACGATGCTCCTATACTTTATGGGATGTATTTGGATAAACCCCTCAAAGACCATACCTTGCTCCAGGCAATTGCTCGGATAAATAGACCATACCAGAAAAAGGCCTGTGGTATAGTTATAGATTACATTGGTGTTTTTGAGAATCTGCAGAGGGCTCTTGCCTTTGATTCTAAGGATGTAAGCCGAGGTTTGATCGATATAGACGTGCTGAAAGCAAGGTTTAAAGATTTGATGAACCAAGCAAAAGAAACCCTTAGTAATCTCAATATTGAAGATGAAGAAAAAAGATTGGCCAATATCATAGAATACTTTTTTGATGAAGAAGAGAGAAAGGAGTTTATAAAAACATTCAACCAGATTCAGGAAATTTACGAAATCATTTCACCTGACGAATTCCTGAGGGATTACATAAGAGACTACCAACTCTTGGTTCAGGTTTATAAGGTAATATACAATGCCTATAATCCTGAAGCGGAAAGAAAAAGAATCCATCGCCAAATACTTAGCAAAACAGAGAAGTTGATAAGAGAAAGTGTAGAATTGAAAAGCATAACAGATTCTTTGCCTACATATGAGATCAATAAGGACATCGCTAATTTGATAAAAGCGGATAAATTGTCTGAGCGAGTTAAGATTGTAAATCTGTATAGAAGCTTGCGGATCTATATAAGCAGCAACAAAGAGAAACAACCCTTTTTGATATCTATCTCTGAAAGGGTTGAAGAGATAATTGAGCAATTAAAGGAGAGACAAAGAAGTGTTGAATCAGCATTTGGTGAATTGACTAGGCTAGTCGAGGAAATCGCAGCTTCAAAGAAAGAGCAGGACGAATCAAAACTCAACAAAGGAGAATTCAGTATATTTTGGGTTCTTAGAAACTACAGGGTAGATAAACCAGATGAGATGGCGAGAAGGATTTACAAGGAAATAGAGACGCAAAAAGAATGGCTCTACAATGAGAAAATAGAAAGAAAACTGAGAGCCGAACTATATAGATTATTATTGCATCTCAGAAAACCAGGCTCCATAGAAGAAGTGTCACCCTATGAAACACGTCGTTTGAAGAAAATTGTGGATAGTATTTTGAAAATTCACGGAGCTTTGATCGAAGTGAGATAATGAAGATAAAATTTGAAAGGCAGAAAATAAAGAAGCGTGTCTTAAAAATCGAAGATGAAGGAATTGAGGTCTCGATTCCTGACTATCACAGTAAAAATGATAAAGGTGTAAAAGGCTTCAATAAAGAAGGCTTAGAGAAAGCTGGTAAACATGGTGACCTCAAATTCTCGCAGTCATTAACTAGGTCAGATTTGTTAGAAATTAGCAATATGTGGCTGAAAAAATTGAAAGTGAAACCAAAAAGAATCCAAATAAGGAAGATGAAAAATAAGTGGAGCTCATGCTCATCCAAAGGAAATGTAACCTTTAGCAGTGAGTTAATATTACTACCAAGGCAAATTGCCGAGTATGCAATAGTTCATGAACTATTGCATTTGATAGTTCCAAATCATGGAAAAACCTTCAAGGTCTTATTATCTACTTATTTACCAAATTGGGGAGAACTACATTCTAAACTTAATTTTCTATCAAGAAACCGGTTGGCGGAGAAAATACCTCCAAAATAGATCCTTCGGTAAAATTTCTCGATTTTAGTTTCTTCACTCCTACAAGTTACGTCTTTTTCCAGGATTTGCGAGAAGGAGAATACAAAACATTTAAGTCAGAAACTGAAGCTGAATTAGAGTATTTTGATCAAGCGAACATATAGACAGTATATTCTCCATCTGAAAGTATTGGGAACCTATATTAACAGTCAATATTTCTCTTTCTTTCATTTCTGCTCCTGACATCTACGTTTTTCGGATAAAATAATGGCTATTCAAAGAGATCTCGGGCGGCAATTAAAAGAGCCCGGGCATAAGTAGTGTTCTTGATATTCCTCCAAGAAGATTTAACAAAGATTTTGGCTACGACCACTTGACATTTTCTCACGGCGATTTTATAATGGCAGTGCTCATGCGAAAGGACAAATCCTTCGCAAGGAGGGAACTCGGGGTGATCTCAAAATAATAAAACACAGGAGGGAGGTGAGGAAGAGTTTCGCCAAAATCGATTAGATTAGGAGGAAAAGATGAAGAAAGTTATTATCGGGTTACTCTGTGGGTGTTTAGTTTTATCGCTTGCTGCGGGTGTTAACGCCAAGAAATTGAGATTTGCCTTTATGCCGGGTATTGCAGATCCTTTCTACTTCACTATGGAGAAAGGAGCTAAGGCAAAGGCAGAGGAGTTGGGGGTTGAGTTAATCGTAGGAGAGTTCCCCAAAGCCTGGGGACCAGAATATCAGGTACCTATTCTCAAAGCTCTTGTCGCTCGTGGGGATATCGACCTACTCTTCACTGCTCCTACATCGACAGAAGCTTTGATTCCCGTCTTAAAAGAAATTCATGATAGCGGAATTCCGATTATCACTGTTGACACTTACCTTGGAGACGGTGACTACTCTAAACCCAGCAACTACAGTTTCCCCTTGTCCTACATCGGTACCGACAATTTCCTGGGAGGTCAGGTGGTTGCCGGCGCTCTGGCTCTTTTGCTTGATGGAAAGGGAAAAGTATTTTTGGAAAACACCAATCCTGATGTCTCCAGTGTTATGGGTCGGGAAAACGGATTCAGGGCAGGCCTAAAAATATTCCCCGACATGGAGCTGGTGGGGGTGGAATACTGTCTGGATGTCCAGGAGACAGCTGCTGATCAGGTCAGCGCGGCTTTGCAAAAACATCCTGACCTTGTGGGGGTTTTTGGAGTAAACGTATTTAGCGCTCAAGGAGCATATCAAGCTGTAGTCGCTGCTGGTCTAGTAGGAGCAGTCAAGATCGCCACCTGGGATGCCACTCAGACTCTTATTGAAGCTTTGAAAAAAGGTGAAGTAGATCTCATTCTGGCTCAGATGCCAGCAGAAATGGGTTCCTTGTGCGTTGAGTGGGGAGTTAAACATCTTACCGAAGGTGCAGAGCTCCCCAAGAAAGTCATTCCTGGGTTCTTTGTCTTCACCAAGGATAATGTCAACGACCCCGAAGCACAGCAGTACATTTACAAATAAGTTCCGAGTAGAAGATAAGATTGGCATTGTCACCATTCGACGGCAGGGGGCAAGTTGCTTCCTGTCGTCGCATTTTAACTACAGAGGGGAAATTTTTATGAGGGTGTTAAGCGATTTTTTTTCTTTTGGAATATCCAGGACGAAAAAAAGGAAGGTATTGAGCTGCATTGGAAGAAACTGGGCTCTGCTCTTTTTGATACTTATGCTGATGCTGTTTAGCATTTTAGGAAAACATTTCTTTGGTCTTAGAAATTTTTCCAATATTCTCCTGGCTGTCACTACGCTCCTGTTGTTGGCCAGTGGAGAGACCTTTGTTATTATCAGCGGGGGTATTGATCTTTCTATCGGTTTTATCATGGGGTTTGTATGTGTTACCTCCGCTATAATCATGAGAGATTTGCATGCGGCTGGCTTTCCTCAAGCGATCAGTATTCTGGCCGGTTCTTCCATCGGGATTCTTTTAGGACTTATTCCCGGGTTCATTAACGGAGTCCTGATAACTAAACTCAGGGTTCCCCCTTTTATTGCTACCCTGGGAATGTGGGGTATCGCCAATGGTTTGGCCTGGAGGCTCTGTGAGGGTTTTCCCATAGCCTTTTTGCCCTCCAA
>Ga0315547_1000861_pt1 | contig 26490 bp, 22 predicted proteins | sample SalMarSW160240MG_2_FD_202542 | JGI IMG/M metagenome (GOLD analysis project Ga0315547, IMG submission 202542) | Salt marsh sediment microbial communities from the Plum Island Ecosystem LTER, Massachusetts, United States - Salt Marsh Sediment SW1601-240 ...
CTCTTTTTCTTTTCTATACAAAGATCGAGCCTTTTATATGAAACGACATAAATAATTGCGCATCCCTTGTAGCGACTTCATTTATGAAGCCAGAAAATTGGCGGGTTTGATGAATCAAACCTCTACAGATAAGCGAAAATATATAAGACGTTTCATATAGTTAAGATAACCCGGAAAAGAGGACCACTTTTAGGCGAGGAACCCAAATTAGAGGACAGCTCTACTTTCTCCAGAGTGATTATTTTTTCCCTAAAGAAGAAGGTATCTTTCAAAGGCTCAGTTGTTAGGATCGCCTCTTTAAGGTGAATCTCAACTTTCTCTACTTGTCCATTTTCGATTTTTTTTTAACCAGATAGAGCTTCACTCCACACTCTGAGCAGCGAAAGCGCTGCACGGTTCCTTTTTCTGAAATTCTCAAAGAACGAGAAGTTCTTTCTCCGGTAACCTGGTAGGCCCCATTCTTCCAGATGCGGATACCTCCACATTCAGGACACTTACTTGGTCTTTCCTCTAAGAGAGAAGGAGTCTTAGTTGAGACAGTTATCTGAGATATATGTGATAATCTCTCAACTTTATCTTGCAGTTCTCCAATCAAAGAATTGAGATGTTCATTTTCCTCTTCTAAACGAGATAGAGGATCAACTTTCGGCCCTGGAGTAGAGGGTACAAGGGATTTCAGGGTCTCTTTCTCTACTTCATTAATCCAGCGATGGATTGAATCCCGAGAAATACCAAACTCTCTGGACAGAGGAGCTATCTTTGCTCCTTTCCAGATTCGTTTGATAATCTCAAACTTGGTCTTTGCATCATAACCTGGGTATGCCATGACATCACCTCCCGCATCTATTATACTATATGAGGTGTCCATGTCAAGGCAAAAATGTCAGAAAGATTACTCACTAGAAGATGAATTTTCACAGGGAAAAATATGGTCATTCTTGTTTCCTGCAAAAGTTGGTTGACAGAGTAGACTCAAATTTTTTGAAATGAGCCAATTTTAGGCTGAACAAGGAGGTAAAGAATATGGCTAGGGCTGAGGAGATTATTAGAGCAGTTGCTAGTTTATGGCGGGAAGGAAATCATACATTCAGTAGGAAGGATGTTCGAGACCAAATTGGTGTTTCTCAAGAAAAATGGTTATCAGGTTATACAGCTATTTTTCAAGGAATAAGAGCGGACCATCCTGGGGGTGCTCCATCAGTTAATAGTAAATTTCAGAATGTATTTCGACAGATTAGACGGGGTGAACATACTCTGACTGATTATGGAAAAAAATTGCTTAAAGAGTATTAAGAGAGTAAAAGTAGCAAAGTGTAAAAAACATTGCCTCAAGCTCTGAACTCTTGAAATGGCGGGCATTTACGAAGAGGTGAGAAGAAATAAAGGCTAATAGTTCTCCCAGGGAAGTAGAAACAATATTTAAAAATAACAATACTAAAAAGAAAAAAGGTATTTTTAAGAGGAGGGAATGAAAATGCTTGGTGTGAAAGAATTGAAAGAGAGCATCAAAATAACCGAAACAACGGTTGAATGTCCAGTCAAAGGTTGCAGTGAAAAAGTAGAAAGACAGAGAAAAGTCTTCAAACGAGAAGAGAGATTTAAATGTACAAAGCATAACATCTATATTTCATCTTCAACTTTTGAATATCAAAGTGAATTAGACAATTTACTTTGGAAGGGTAAAGCTGATTTGGATTTATTTGAAAGGATAAAGAGAGTGAAGCGTGAAAGCCGAATCGCACGAGATAGAAGTGAAGATGCGATTACCTGGAATGTTTTCAGATTCTTGGAAAAATACGATTTGCTTTCGGGGTACCTATCTAAATTAGTTAGGAATAGAATATCAAACTCAGAAATAATCTACTGGTCGTATTCTCCATCGCAGAAAAAAGCTTGGGATGAACTCCAAGGGGCAAGGAAACAATTTGAAACGAGACCGCAAAAAGGCTCTGAGCCAGACATCATCATTAAAAGTAACAACGCTCTGTTTTTCGTAGAAGCAAAATTTAAAGCAAGCAATAACACTGTCTGTAAATCAGAAAATCCAGAAGTTTGGAAGAAGTATGAAACCAGTGATGATAATTGGTTCTCAAAGATCTTTAAGTCGAATTACAAAACAGTTGCAATAGTTGAAAAGAAATACGAGTTATTACGTTTCTGGTTGCTTGGAACTTGGATAGCAAAACAAGAAAATCTAAATTTCTATCTTGTCAATTTAGTATTGTCAGAACGAAACGCAGACATAGAAATGACCTTTAAAAAGCACATCTACGAAAATCAAAGGATGAAATTTGTTCGAATTACTTGGGAAGGCATCTATCAACACATTCTAAATAGTGCCTTACCAGGAAGAGATAAAGATAAGATGATAGAATATTTTAGAAATAAAACCACTGGGTATGATAGTAATAGGAAATTACAAAAGGCATTTTTGATACAATAAGCGGGTAAACTGAGAAGACATGGGAGGTTGTTGAACCTAAAAAATGACTGAAGCCTTATTATCTCAGGTAATTGGAGTTCTATTATTTGTGACTGTTGTGGTTATCGTAATAATAGTAATTGCCCAATTCTCAATAAAGGCGGGAGCAAAAAGAAAAAGAGAATCAGCAGAGCGTCTGAGAAGAATTTATGAGGAGGAGAGGGAAGGAGAAAGAGAAACAAGAGAAGAATGGAAAAGACAAGAAAGAGAAGAAAGGGAAACACTAAGGACCCTTTTCTCCAAGATTGAAAATCAAGTATCATGCGAACAAACACAGGAAAAGAGTGCAAGTGGTATTGTGACTTTACCGAATGACAGACTGTTCTCAGCTCCCGGTCAGAATATGCAAGAATTTTTACAAATGATTACCGTTGAACTAAGCAGGAAAAGAACTGAATACCTTGTAGTGGGACTACTAAATGAAACGAACTCACCTTCCTATATGCTGGAGTTGAAAGGACGTAGTGTATGGGTCAGCTATGACGCTGAAAGCATATTGGACAAAGCAGCAGAACTTGACACAGTGGGTGTCATGCTTATTCATAATCATCCTACACCTTCCGGATTTGGTCCTAACCTGGAACCCTCTGAAGAAGATATTTCCTCGGGTTATTCCTTCTATGTAAAGTGCAAGAAGAGAGGGTTCAATTTTCTAGGGGATTTCATTGTGAGTAAAGGGTGCTATGAGGAATTCTTAATACCATTGATGAAAAAAGCATGGGACGATGTTTCTGACAGCACCACTGAAAGGGAAGAGCAAACACAGAAAGAAGAAAGAGAGAAAGAACTCCAAGTTGCTAAGAACACCCCAGTTTTCCTCTTAGATGAAATCCCCCGATCTCTTTTCGTAGAATCCAGAACTCTACAAGAAAAAGGTTGTTATGAGAAATTGACGTTTCTCAGAATAGCAGGTTATCTGGGGAAAGACCTTAAAACTATACACGGTCTTATCGTCCAAGGCAAGACACCCATTGTCAGGAGGGTAGGTGGTGAAGGACAGTTCCTATGGCTAGTTAGGAAAAGGGATTTTGATGCCTGGATTAAAAAATTCCGCAAGATTTGATCCTTCCTATGGAATGAGTACGCACGTAACAATAGAGGAACTACTCCTCGAGAAATAAATAGGGACAGCGACCATCATTATTGACAAATTGATCTGCTGTATGCAAACTCATGACATGCCACAAATTTCAAGAGCAGTCGTAGCAGGTTTTCCTCATCATCCTATTTAAAGGGAAAATTATCAGGAATGCGTTTCTGAAGACAAAGATGTTTTAAGGCAACCTCTGGGGTGTCTTAGAGGTTACACTCGAAGAAACTTCTTGAAGATATGGATATATTGTCCCACAAGTAAGAATCAATAAATGGGCGCTGTTCCTATTTACATCAAGAATACGCTAAAGCGGGAAAAAGTTAGTGGATACTTCTTGTGAAGTTCAAAACGGGAATTCAAACAAATGAAGGAAAATGAATCTAAGCCGTAAGCGAAATACCTAGATGACCAAATAGAGAGACATCTCGACTCAGAAGATCCCGTCGTATTACTATCATATGGGGCGTCAAGCGCTGCTACTGATAGAAAGTATGAGAAAAAAGACTGAGCCATTGTTTCAGATCCTGATAGCAACAAAGAATTTGATTACCACTCTTGCTGTGAAACACCCTGCTTTTTTCACCGCATTCTTGCTACTGGCGGGTTGGTTTGTCTTTGTTTTGGGGACAACTCAAATAAGAATGGTTGCGGTTCTCTGCATAATCATATCTCTAATATCCACGATCATATTTGTTAAGACAAGAGAATTTGGTCAGACGTCGCTTGCATTTATCATTGGATTATTCACCGTCTTCTCGATCACCTGGAACCGGGAGCTGTGGTGGATTTTCGTTGGCTTTTACGTGGGATTCAACACACTACTCCTAGTAATCGCTTCCGTAAGAATAGCTGGTGAAGTGGAGACCATACTTACACAAGCTGCAAGTTTTTCCGGCGAGCCAGACTTTAAGAGAGTTTATCGAAAACTTCACGGTATTGTCAGTAATGGCGCAAAGCATCAACTTGGCATTATCGAGCGGTCTCATATTGTTCGATTTTTATGTTTTCGAAAAATTCCGACGACAGAGATTGAATTATTGCTGCCACAAATCGAAACCGTAAATACTGCATCGATGGTAGGCCATGTACAAGTAACCAATTTCTTTTTTACACTATACAATGCAACTAATTCAAGAGGCGACGGTACAAAGGTGCGGAATCTTATCAAATGCTTCGATGTTATTTTCCAACTGCCATGCGCACCGGAAGAATTCTTCGCACTATTTGAAAAGACCAAGAATTGTCTTCTGAGAAACAGAATCGCCCTGGATACCTATTTGGCAAAAATCCACAGTCTTATGGCTGAAGGACGATCAACAGAGGAAATTATTGAGGAGTTCACATGACTCTAGCTACCGCGTCTTAGTGAAATAGCGGAGGGTCAGCTCTCGATTCTTGAAAATCCTTGAACTATGGGCCTGTCTTGACTGTTGGATTCTTCAACCATGGAAAGACCCGAAGGAGCAGAGAATAGAAGAAGGTCAAGACTGCCATACAATAATTCAAAAATCAAGACCTGACCCCATCTATATGCAAAATTAAATGAAATTGGGAGGAGTGAAATGATAACATTAAATACATTTGGCGTGGTGATGTTGGTAATTGCTATAGTGTCAATAGTAATAAATCTAATACAACTCCAAAAGCAACTTCAAGTAAAAAAGGAAACACTTACACCTATCTATAATGGATTAATAGGAAAAAAAGGGACAGCGCCTATTATTATTGAGAGATTGAGTTGCTGTATGCAAGCTTTTGGCATGCCACCCACATCAAGAGTTGTAGCAATAGGTTTTCCTCATCATCCTACTTAAAGGGGAAATTAGGAATGTATTTATGAAGACAAGGATGGTTTCAGGCAATATCTACAACGGCTCAGAAGTTATTCTCGAAGACACTTTCTTGAGATACAGGTAAATTGTGCCACCAGTAAAAATCAATAAATGGGCGCTGTCCTATGTAAGATAGGATATCATTGAAAAGGAGGAAAAAGTGGCTAGAAGACGTGGTACTGATTCTAAGGGACGTAAGCTTCGTGAAGAAATCATTCAAGAGGTTTGGGAAAAAGGCAAGCCTGTTCGAGGCAAAGACTCTGGTCTATATCGGCGAGACGTAGCAGGGAACGTAATTTATAAACCATCCCATGGGAAAAACTCTGAGATGGGGTGGGAAGTTGATCATAAGAGACCTGTATCAAAAGGCGGAAAAGATAATCTCGGAAATCTTCAACCACTTCAGACCGGCGAAAATAAAGATAAAGGGAATGAATATCCTTGGAAACCTTGATATTAATGAAAAACAGTAACCGGCACAAGAGCAAAGAACCAGAGAAACAGTAGTTCCCTCCATTCTTGTAGGGGGAACTATGCGAAGACGAAAGGGGGTCTATATGCCGGTATATCGTAGGAGAAAAAGTGGCGCTTGGCACTTGTGTACGAATTGTTAAGCAAGGTGGGTCAGTTTTGCTTTATAATTGACTTTTTTGGTAACTACTTTGTTTAATAACAAAGTTATGCTTCCTTAATCTTTATCTCTTTCTTAGTCAAATTTTCGTCTCAAAAACACCCATACTCCCTTTTTTCTGGCTTTTACGGAAAAGTGGGGGGTGGCAAGCCAAAAGTGCAAAAGTGTCCTGTCCTTGACAAAAAGTATTCATAGTGTATACTAGTGTATGTATGAGAAATCAACTATTATCAGATAAAGAACTAGAAGCTATTCGGCAAATCCGAAATTCCTTAATGCATCGCGGAAAAATGCCTTCTGTACGTGAAATGATGACCTCATTAGGCTATCGTTCTCCACGTTCCGCTTCTGTACTTATGAAGAAGTTAATGAGCAAAAGAATCTTGCGCCAAAAGCCAAATGGTAGCTATCAACTAATAGATAATTTGCACGACGATACAATGCGTGCTCAGACAGTTGATATTCCATTAGTAGGCACTGTTGCCTGTGGGACACCTGTACTCGCCGAAGAGAATATTGAAGGTATGATTCCTGTTTCAACTAAACTGGCAAAGTCACCTCATCAATACTTTTTACTTAAAGCAGAAGGCGATTCAATGAACGAGAAGGGAATTAATGATGGCGACTTAGTTCTTGTACGTCAACAGTTAACGGCTGATAATGGTGATACGATTATTGCTTTAGTAGATGACGGGGCCACAATCAAAGAATTTTACAGATTAGGAGACATAATTATTTTAAAGCCAAAATCAACGAACAAACAGCATAAACCTATAGTTTTGACAAAAGACTTTCAGGTTCAGGGAGTTGTTGTAACGGCAATACCAAATGTATAGAATTGTTCTATATTTCTTTATTAGAAGGAGGAAAATGTGAAATTAGTGACAATTCAAAAAGCTGCGGAATGGGCGAGTGATTTCTTGAAAAAAGAAGTATCTTCCAGTAATATTTCTTATCTAATTCAATATGGAAAAGTCCACAAGCATAGAGATAACGGAGCCACTTTCGTGAATTTGGATGATTTAAGGAAGTATTATAGGTCATATAACGGTTGGCGAGAAACCAATTGGAAAGAGAGATTGGGAAAAGATTTAAACTGGACATTATCTTTCGATCATCTAAGAGAGAAGGACACGACAAAACACGTTCACAGATTACACCCTTATAAGGGAAAATTCATTCCGCAACTCGTTGAATATTTTGTCGATGAACATACTGATAAGTTTAAACAAAAAGTCTATTTTCGGAAAGACGATATTATCTTAGACCCCTTCATGGGATCAGGTACAGCTCTGGTACAAGCCAATGAATTGGGAATTCATAGTATTGGGATAGACATTTCCAAATTCAATTGTTTGATTGCCAAAAGTAAACTACAGAATTATGACCTAAGTTATTTGCAGGAGACAATTAAGAAAATAATTTTGGCATTAAATTGCTATGAAAAAGATAATAAAATTGGCCAATTCGAGGAGAATTTGTTAGATGAATTATACATTTTTAACCAAAAATATTTCCCGAGTCCTGGGTTTAGATATAAGGTAAACAAGGGGATAATTAACGAAGAGAAATACGCCACTGAAAAAGAAAAAGAATTCCTTCCGATTTATGAGGGGCTAGTTAGAAAGTACAATGTAAAACTTCAACAAAGTAAATCAGTGACTTTTCTTGACCAATGGTTTATTCAAAATGCAAGAAACGAAATCAATTTCACTCTGGATTTTGTTAGGAAAGAAAAAGACCCTAGAGTGAGAATATTGCTGGCAATAATCTTAAGCAGAACTGTTAGGTCATGTAGAGCAACAACTCATAGCGATCTGGCAACTCTTAAAGAACCTCAATTTACAACGTATTATTGCCATAAGCATAGGAAAATTTGCAAGCCATTATTTTCAATCAAGAAAATGTTTAATCGCTATGCTTATGATACTTTGGTTCGAATAAGAGAATTTAAAGAGTTAAGAACAGATAGCTATTGGTCAATCATAACTACTGATGGGAGAGAAGTTGATATTTTTAGTGAAATAAAGAAAGAATCACCAAGTTTTTTTAGACTTTTGTCTACTCAAAGAATACAAGGCATTTTTTCTTCACCACCTTATGTTGGTCAGATTGATTATCACGAGCAGCATGCCTATGCATATGAATTGTTCGGCCTTGCTCGAAAAGATGAGTTAGAGATTGGGCCACTAAACAAAGGACAAAGCTACAATGCTCGACAAGAGTATATTCAAGGTATTGCCGATGTCTTGAAGAATTGTAGAAAATTTCTGGCCCCTAATTTTGATGTCTTCCTTGTGGCAAATGATAAGTACAATCTGTACCCAGCGATAGCAGCAAAATCAAACATGATGATTGTTAATCGATTTAAACGACCTGTTTTGAATCGAACGGAAAGAGATAGAAATCCATATTCAGAGATAATTTTTCATTTTAGGGAGAGTAAATAACAGTGCTGTCAAAAAATCAAATTGAGGGTATCGAACAAGTATTAAAGAGTAGCCTTCGCTACAAGTTTCAAAACTACAATCCCGAGCCTGCCTCCATGCCTTTTCACATGCGACTTCTGGGAAAAGACAGATTGGCATTGTACTCTTTTATCCACTCATTAAGTACAAACTTCGGAACAGCTATTTTTCAACCTGTAGCAGTTGCACTGGCTGAGAAAAGATTTAAGAGAGTTCAAACGCAAGTGAAAGCAGGTGATGTTATTAGTGAACGTGCTCAATTAGAAATTCAAAAAATTATGGATAACCTCACGACAGCAGCTGCAACTCCAAATAAACCAGAAGAAATTTCAGCTATTAGAAAAGTATGCCAAGAAGGTAGAATGAGAAAGGTTAAGCCTACTAAAATTGATGTTTTACTCGAAAGCAAGAAAGGTGAGTTATACTTAATCGATATAAAGACTGCGAAACCAAACGTTGGAGGATTCAAGGAATTCAAAAGAACGCTACTAGAGTGGGCCGCCGCTACGTTGGCTGCAAACCCCAAAGTGGAGGTAAATACGCTTATTGCCATACCTTATAACCCTTATGAGCCCCAACCGTATAATAGATGGACAATTAGAGGAATGCTAGATTTAAAGAATGAGCTAAAAGTAGCACAAGAATTCTGGGATTTCCTTGGCGGTGAAGGGGCATATCAGGATTTATTGGATTGTTTCGAAAGAGTAGGTATTGAGCTAAGACCAGAAATTGACAAATATTTTGTGAAATTTGAAAGATAATATTAATGTGTTTTTCAACAACCTGCCTGATCTGCTCCCGAGGCTATTATTCCGTTGACTCTAACTTAAATTAATGGGGGCAGGTCGGTCAAGTCTTTAAAAATGTTTCTAGATATTTAGTAGATAATGTCAAAATACTCATTGTAGCAAACGATAAATTCAACTTATATCCTGAAATTGGCAAACTCTGTGGGTTTTTAAATTGATGGATGTTTTCCATAGGCCGGTTTTAATGAGAACAGAAAGAGACTCTAGCAAGTATTTTGAGTCTATATTCTACTTTAAAAAGACCACTTAAAATGAAAGATATTTTTGAAAGAATGAGCAACGTTCTCAGACATCTCGAGGTTCTCCATGAAGTTTTTGTAAATGAGGAAAACTTCGAGACTGAAGAAAAAACTGATTACAAAATATACAAACAAAATCAAGAGGAACTCAGGAAACTTTTAGATGGGTTGGATTTTAATAGTCAACTATACGGCAAGAAAGGTAGGCAGATGATCCTGGCGGACCTTATCGAATATATTTTTTTGGGGAGAGGATATTATTCTATTCAATCGGCAAGAGATAAAGAAAATTTCGTCAAAGTAATCTTGTATTTTGTTAATTTATTAATGTGCTATGAAGCAATGACGATTTCTAATAATTTGAGAAAGAAAGTCTTAGAAAGATTAGGACAGGAAATTCCAGAAATCAAAGACGAAGAATACTATGGTGAACTTAAAGATTTTCCGGGGGCAGTAGGGCTTAAAAGAGGAGAATCGCCTGCTCCACAACGTATAGATAAGTATTTTGATTCTATGCTTCCCAAGACTGCCGGAGGTTTATGGCATGAACTATTGGTCTATGTTTTCTTACTTAGAAACAGTTTTGGATATATTATTCCCTTATTGTTATCTCAACGTTTAATGGGATTTGATGATAGTATAGTGCCGCCTGACTTTTTGATTATTACATATGAAAAACGTATATATGGTATTGAGGTAGGTAGAAAGAAAGAAATTCAATCAGGTTCGTTTTCCTTGCAAACCGCTATCCCAACAGCAAGCGTCGATACAGAAAACTCCAGGGTATCTGATAGGTGTCCTATATGCAAACGGTGGATTCCATTTTGTGACTTTGTAATAGAAAACTATTCTGACTTCGAGCAGAAAATTATGAAGAGTGAAATTAGATGTTTAGAGAAATGTGACAAATATTCTAAAGAGGAAATCACTGCAGGAAAATGTCCTTATACAAAGTATTCTAGAAATAAAGCCAAGACGTTAGAATACGCCCAACATCAGTATGCGAATAAATTACACTACCATTATCAATGTGTACTAGAAAGGGTACCGGAGCAGATTAGAAAAAAGATAGTCATCGCAAAAGATAAGATTGCCCTGAAAACGCATTATCCATACTATTCGGGGCTCGAAGAGTTAATGAAAGAAAAGGGAATATGAGTCTATTATCAAAAACGGCAGATAAAATTGCAGAGCTTCTTGTTACGACCATCAGAGAAAAACTAAGAAAATATAAACCCGAAACTACGTACATGCCTTTTTATTATAGGTTTTTGGGTAAGGATAGGTATACAATGTTTTCCTTTCTCCAATCACTGAATACTACTTTTGACGTGCCCCGCATATGAAGAGTTGTAGCAATAGGTTTTCCTCATCATCCTACTTAAAGGGGAAATTATCAGGAATGTGTTTCTGAAAACACAGATGGTCTAAGGCAACGTCTGGGGTGTCCTAGAGATTACACTCGAAGAAACTTCTTGAAGATACGGCTATATTGTCCACATAAGTAAGAATCAATAAATGGGCGCTGTCCCTATTTAGAATTTTTTCATCATTTGTGAAATCGAGGGTATCAACTATGATAAAGAAAACGGAATTCTCTGCGAAAGTGCTAATATGTTCTTGGCAAAGTCAATTTCAAAGCGAATCGATGTTTCTGGTTTGAACCTAGAAAAAGAGGACATGTATGAAGCGCGCAGATGTTAAAGAACTACACTATATTACACATATTGATAATCTAATATCAATTTTTCAATATGGACTCTTATGTCATCGTAAAGCCGAAAAAGTCTTGTGCCACTCTATCGCAGATCCTGTAATCCAAAACCGCAGAGAAAAAGTTGTCATACCAGGCGGGAAACGTAAATTGCATGACTATGTAAATCTATATTTTAACGCTCGGAATCCAATGATGTTCAAGAGGAAAGGCATGCATAAAGAATTAGTTATTTTGCAAATCAATCCTGCTATTCTCGATGAGTCCGAAGTGGTTATTTCAGATGGCAATGCTTCCAGTGGTTATGTAAAATTCTATGCGTCACCAGAAGGGTTAGAGTGTTGACAAATCCCTGATTTATGCCGACAATTGGAGTACAAATAGAGATGTTTTTCAATATTGGGCTAGCAAGCGTGCGATCTGTGCGGAGGTACTTGTACTTAATTCGGTTGCTGCAAGATTAATTAAGGGGATTTATGTTTCATGTAGAGAGACTCAGTCAAGAATTAACGACTTATCAGGGATAATACGGTTTCAGGATAAGATTATAGTTAATCCGAGGCTATTTTTCCAGGAGGCGTAAGATGGTCGAAGTTAAGATTGGTAATATTTTTGAGTCTAAAGCTCAGACATTGGTAAATACGGTCAATTGTGTCGGCGTAATGGGAAAAGGGTTAGCATTGGAATTTAAGAAAATATTTCCTGATATGTTCGAAGAACATGCTGCACGATGTAAACGAGGAGAAGTGAGATTGGGTGAACCTTATCTCTATAGGAGACTAGTTCTTCCCTGGATACTACTATTCTCCACAAAACAGGATTGGCGGTCAGTATCTCGATTATCTGACATTGAGGCCGGTTTGCGCTACCTGCAGTTAAGACATAAGAAATGGGGTATTACTTCACTTGCTGTGCCTCCCCTTGGTTGTGGTCTGGGTGAACTAGATTGGAGCATCGTTGGACGAACTCTGTATCATCACTTGGCAAGATTGGAAATTCCGGTTGAGTTATACGCGCCGTATGGAACGCCAAAAGACGAGTTAACCGCCGAATATTTCGGGCAGCCAAGCCCAGCTCAGTTAGTCGAAGCAAATAAGCGGCCCAAATCTTACATAGAATCCGGATTCATTTCAATTATAGAAGTGTTGAGAAGATTGGAGAAGATGCCTTATCATTGGCCTGTAGGGCGAACAGCTTTTCAAAAAATTACTTATTTTGGGACTTTGGTGGGACTCGAGACAGGCCTTGAACATAAGCGAAGTAGTTTTGGCCCTTTCTCCTCTCAACTAAAAACTAAACTAACGAAATTAGTGAATAACGGGCTTATTGAAGAGGAACAACTTGGAAATATGTTTATGGTCAAGGTCGGAAATACTTTCAAGGATGCCCGAGAAGTTCACAAAAAAGATATAGAATCAAAAGAAGAGATTATAAAGAAGTTGACCGATCTTTTTTGCCGCTTGAATACAAAACAGGGAGAGATTGCTGCCACTGTGCATTTCGCATGGAAAACAATGGAAACAAGATCCGGTTCCAAGCCTTCCGAGGAAGATGTTTTGAATGAAGTGATGAATTGGAAGCAGAAACGCAGACCGCCTTATGATAAGCTTGAGATTGCCAAAACTGTTCGAAACCTAGCAGTTCATGGATGGTTAGATGTTGAACCGAGTAATACGCTACCCAAAGAAATAGAAATTGAATTGGAAGTATAGAAGCAGCTGAAATTACGTGTGACTATACAGATGCAAAATAAGTACAAAGAAGATAGGGACAGCAGACACCACTACTAACCCATTGATCCGCTGCATATAGGGCTTTTGGCATGCCCTACATATCAAGAGCCGTAGCAATGAACTTTCCTCGTTGTCCTATTTGAAGGGAAAATTATCAGGAATGTGTTTCTGAAGACAAAGATGGTTTAAGGCACCGTCCGGGGTGTCCTGGAAATTACACTCGAAGAAACTTCTTGAAGATATGGGTATATTGTCCCACAAGTAAGAATCAATAAATGGGCGCTGTCTCTATCTACCTATTTAGTGAAGACACAAGATAATGGAGGTGATGTATGCGTAGAGTAACGGGAATATTATTGGTGATGATTCTAGCGGCAGGACTTGTCTCAGTGATTTCGGGTTCTTCGTTGGCGGAAAAGGGACTTCCGGAAGGAATCTTGAATATCATAAACGATCCACTCTATAAAGGCTCCTCCTGGGGTATTCTGGTAAAAGACCTTGAATCAGGCGAAGTTGTTTATCAGTTCAATATGGAAAAACTCTTTGTCCCTGCTTCTACCACTAAACTCTTTACTCTAAGCGCAGGACTTGATACTTTCGGGCCAGATTACCGCTTCCAGACACCAATATATCGCAGGGGGAAGGTTGATTCTCAAGGCACATTAGATGGAGATCTAGTGCTTGTGGCCAGCGGTGATCTTACCATGGGCGGCCGCACTACCCCCGATGGGAGAATAGCGTACACCAATATGGACCATACAGATGCAGGTATGGACGGAATATTTGAAGCCATATTGACCAAGCCTGATCCGCTTGCCGGCTTGAATGAACTGGCAAGGCAAGTAGCTACCTCAGGTATCAAGCGTGTCAAGGGAGATGTCATCATCGATAACCGTCTTTTTGAAACAATAACCTCACCGGCAGGCATAGCAAGAACCCCTATGGTAATAAACGACAATATTATCGATTTTATCATAACGCCGGCCAAGCTGGGTGAGAAGGCATCGGTTGACTACCGGCCCCGAACCATTGCCTACCAGGTAGAGGCAGAGGTAGATACTGTTTCTTCCAACAAAGAGCCTCAGATCGAAATTACTTCTCCCTCCCAGGGCCGTATAGTGGCACGCGGTAAGGTGCCCGAGGGGTATCAACCCGTAATCCGTACTTATGAGATTGAAGATCCGGCTTCCTTCGCCCGAACGCTTCTCATCGAGGCGCTTGCGCGAGCAGATGTCAAGATCGAAGCATCACCTTCAGGGACTAATCCCTCTCAAAAACTCCCTGAAAGTGGGACCTATAAAGAGGCTGAGCGCGTAGCGCTATTAGTGTCACCCCCTTACAAGGAACTAGTAAAGCTTATTCTCAAAGTCAGTCACAACCTTGGCGCCAATATCACACCGTTTCTTATCGCAGTTGAGAATGGTAAGAAGACCCTTGAGGAAGGCCTGGCTATAGAACGTGATATTTTCAGGAGGATGGGCATCCAGACCGAATCCATATCCATAAGTGACGGGGCTGGGGGAGATAGGGGCGATCTTATCAGTCCGGAGGCAGTAGTTCAGCTTTTGAGTTTTATGCACAAAAGCCCCTACTTCGAGTATCTCCATAACGCCCTTCCCATACTGGGTGTGGATGGTTCCCTGACTCATTTTGCCGCACCAGATAACGCAGCACGCGGCAAGGTTTTTGCCAAGACCGGTACACTCATTTTCGGAAACCTGTTGAACAACAGCCCAGTTATGATAGCCAAAGGCCTGGCTGGTTATATGACCACCGCAAAAGCTCGCCAATTGGCCTTTGCTCTATACGTCAACAACACCCCTATGAAGACCGTTGTCGATTTGGGGAGAATCGGGAGCGATCAGGGTAGAATCTGTGAAGTCATATATAAAGATAATTAGGCATATGTGATCCATAAATTATGAAGAAGATCACTATCTTCGATAAGAGTACTCATAAAATTGTACCAGGGTAGGGGAAGATTCACGGCAAAGTTCAAACTGAAATGAGAAATCACAGAGTATTCAGCAAAAAGGCAACCCCGAGACAGTCTTTGGCCTCTTATATCCCAAATACGGCCATAGAGGGGTGAATCTGTAATAGCAAGGGGTCAGGTCTTGATTCTTGAAAATCCTGGGACTATTGGTCCTGTCTTGACTGTTCGAGTCTTCAACCATGAAAAGACTCGAAGGAGTAGGGAATAAAAGAAGGTCAAGGTTGCCATGCAATAATTCAAAAATCAAGACCTGACCCCAACTATAAAGGGAAAATTATCAGGAATGTGTTTCTGAAAACAAAGACGGTTTAAGGCGACGTCTGGGCTGTCCTGGAGATTACACTCGAAAGAACTTTTTTGAGATGCCGGCATATTGTCCCACAAGTAAGAATCAACGAATGGGCGCTGTCCCTGCATTGTCCTATCTTGTCCCTATTTTTTGTAAAGAACCAGAAATTTGACAACGTGCTCTGGGTATGCTATATTAATGCCGCTTTGAGGACTGCGGTTGATGACAGGGTCATCGAAAAGACCAATCATCGAGAACAAGGGACGGGAAAATCAAAACGGTCAAACCACGATTTCGATTGAACGGATTTATTGATATATCTCAAGCATGCCATATTAAAGAAGAGTTACAATGACGGTAAAAGTCCATCCCCATGCTAGAGAGCGAATGCAGGAGCGTGGAGCAAGTGAGAATGAAGTGACGAAAACGGTGCAGACAGGAGAAAGATTCCCTGCAAAGTTTGGACGAAGTGGATTCAGACGCAATTTCGTGTTCGATGGGATATGTACAAAATAAAACAGATAGAAGTATATGGCATCGAACAAGCCACAGACTTTATTGTAATTACTGTCGTAGTAAAATACTTCTAGGAGGTGAGACTTGAAAGTAAGTTACGATTCCCGATATAACATCGCATATATAAGACTTAGAGAAAAAGCAATAGAAGTTGACACTATCCGTATAAGTGACGAAATAAACGTTGATATGTCCCCGGACGGAAGAATTTACGGCATTGAGCTGTTAAATGCAAATGAACAGCTCCAAATCACCAAAGGTGGGAGGTTTACTCTAACTGATGAATCTACAGGTAAAACCGTGCGATTTCCGATAGGCACCGAAAAAGGATAAATCTCTCTCCCTTACGCCATACCCCTAAGCATACCTATCTCAGATCCTGCAAGCCTCTCCTCCACAATCTCTATTCCCCGGTTAACCAACGCTGCAGATCTTGTACAGGACTTCCCGAAGAGATGGAAATGGTAAACTGAATTCCTAGTATTGTGGTAAGCAGAAATCCCATAAGGATGGTAAATGGAATTCCCATTTCAAAAGAGCTCCTGTATAGCAAGTATAGCAAGGGGTCAGGTCTTGATTCTTGAAAGTCCTTGAACTATTGGTCCTGTCTTGACTGTTGGAGTCTTTAACCATGGAAAGACTCGAAGGAGTAGAGAATAGAAGAAGGTCGAGATTGCCATACAATAATTCAAAAATCAAGACCTGACCCCATTTATAGCGTTTATAGTCAACTGGAATACTTACTAAGAGACTTAAGGAAAATTCATAGGCAAAGAGAAGGATATAGGAATGGCAAAATATTTGCTGGTCGGGGTTTTGCTGTTGGCGGTTTTATTCAGTCTAATTATGGCTGGAGCAAGAGCTTATGAACCCGCGGCGGAATTGATGGAGGCACTGGTTATCGAGGTGATAGATGGGGACACTATTAGAGTTAAGCTGGGCTGGATGGAGGAAGAGGTCAGGTATATTGGTATAGATGCGCCTGAAGATGAAGAATGCTACTGGCTAGAAGCTACCGAATGTAATAAGAACCTCCTGAGCTGGTCCAAAAAAGACAACGAAGATATTAGGGTTTGGCTCGAGGGAGATATTGAAAAAAAGGATAAATATGGACGTTTATTGGGATATGTCTATCTGGACCCTGAGGGTACTTCAATGGTGAATGAAGAGCTCTTGTCCCAGGGGTACGCCCTACTGGAGACTATCCCCCCAAATTATAAATATAGACAGACATTCAAGGAGCTTGCCAAAGAAGCGTGGCAGAAGAAGAAGGGTCTTTGGAGCGCTTGCCGGATAGAAGAAATCCTAGACTCCGATGAGGTGGAGGATAACATTGAACGATACCTGGGGAAGATAGTTACAGTTCAGTATGAGGTCGCCAGTATCGGGATTACCAAAGGGATTGTCTTTTTAAATTCGAGGGAGGATTATAAAGGTCACTTTACGGTCGTGATCTACTCTGACGAGTTGGCAGCCGATTTCCTCCAATCGGATATTGACATATCCTCCTTAAAGAGGAGGGTACTCAGAGTAACAGGAAGGCTGGAGCTGTATGAGGCAAAGGATTATGAGCAGCCAGAGATAATTGTCGAAGCCCCCTGGCAGATAGAGTTAGTGGAGAAGTGAGTATTACTACTTTTTTTTGCAGCAGGGTGATGAAAGTAGCGGTTAGATTTATCCGAGATTTTTAGGCTTTATCCTGTTCCAATTCCATAAGATATAGGTATATTGTCCCACAAGTAAGAATCGATAAATGGGCGCTGTCCCTATTAAATGTTATAGCAAACCGAACCTGGGGTCAGTCTATTGCCTCCAATACTCCAAATACGGCCATAGAGGGGTGAATTTGGGCACTTTTGTTTAAAGATGTAAAACTGATTCACGTCACCATCAACAAAGCCTAAACACGGACTATTTTATCTACTTGAAAAGAATTAACCCGGTCAGTCAACTCATCCTCCACCAGACCTGCATCCTAACATATAATAGGGTAGGGGGCTTTCTGGATCAAAGTGACTGTCCGGACAGCGGACACCATGCTTAAACCATCATCATTACTGACTTTACGGCCATGAAATAAAGAAATATAGAAAGGTTTATAGGTGAACAAAAGGAGCACTGCTTATATGTCTTATTTGATTTGACAAAATGCTATAAATTTGCTATAATTCTACCTATGACATAAGTGAGGTTATCATACGGTGAGGTAAGCCACCAGGGAGACTATCAGAAACGACAAGGAGGGAAAAATCAAAACCTTCCAATCAAAAGTAAATGTCGTGCAAAGGTTGTTGGATAAACCCGTTTTCTCAAATAGAGAGAATGGGTTTTTGTTTTTTTTGGCAGAAGAAGGCAGTGTACCGCGAATAAATCGTAACTTCTCATCCATATAGACTCGATGTTGGGAAATATGGACAGCAATTCACGATGCAGGAGAGATAATTGGCACAGAATACACACATTGCGACAATACTGAGTCGTATCTCTCTTAACGATTAACCATATGAATCTTGGTATCATTCCTGAAATGGTGGGTGTATTAACGACTAGTACAGAGAGGAGGTAAGGCCGCTCTTATCTAGCCTATTGTGTACTGGGTCTTATCTGCACCAAGAACAACAAAGGAGGAGTCCAATATGAAGTGCTGTGATATTCTCAATTCCTACAAGAGAGGCGATCTTAATCGGCTTGCCAAAAACAAAATTGCAAATTACGCCGGGCTCCCGGTAGATATTCTTCGCGACGAACTTAGTAAGGCCCTAACTACCTACGACTACGTAAAGAGAAATATACAATTCAGAAAACCTCCTGGTTACACTATTTTAGACATTATAGTCCATCAAAATAAGTGTTCTGTTCCTATACAGAACATAAAAAGTCTGGTGCAAAAAGAGATAAGCAATGTTATAGAAGAAGCCAAAAGTGGAGATGGTCTCAAAGAAGACAAGCAATATGACTTATATGGGAAGATGCTTAAAACTGCATGGGACTACCAGGAAGACCTCCTACCTCCAGAAGCAAATCTCTTAACAGCCTTACGCGAACACCTCGACATCACATTAGCTGAACATAGACTCTTAGAGGCCCGTCTGTCAAGTTTCAAATTTAGTGAAAACTCTTTCAAGCGAGAAATAGAGCATTTTGCCAATGCTGGGATTATATTCACCTATGGAGCCAGCTATATAGTCCCAGAAAAAATAGTCGAACGCATAAAGGAAGTATGGGGTATTGAGCTTGATCCCGACGCATACCAGAGACTCCTGGATTATTTAACTACTTCCCAGTTGAGCTCAGCATTAGCAAGATTAGATCTGAGCAAAGGCGGGAGCAAAGAGGCAAAAATCAAGCGCATTTTGGATAAAGGGATAGACCCGTCCAACTTGTTGGGTTCCCTAACAGCAAATGATCTAAGAATCATAGCCCGAAATACCAAATGCCCTTACAAAGCTAGAAAAGACGAATTGATTCCCACAATAGTCAGTCACATAAAGAGAGGACAGGACATCAAACCTCCAGAACCACTTACGCCACCGAAGCCCAAGCCAGAACTACGCGTGGTTACGGACGAAGCTTTCAAGGAAGCTCTGTCCAAATTCGTTAACTCTCAGCTCGCCGAGATTCTTGCAAAAAAGAAACTCAGAATATCAGGGACCAAGAATCAAAAGGTGGAGAGATTAGCCAACAGTAGGTACTCATTGAAAACCATTTTGAATAACTTGAATGTAAATGAATTGATTAGCTTGTGCAGATTATACCATCTTGTTCCAAGAGGAAGGAAGTTGGAGATAATCGGAAGAATTATTGAGCACTTTCAGGACTATCAAATAAAACGAAGCACTGCTACATCCAAAGAACTTTTCTCTATATATGATGATCTAAGCAAGCAGAACAAGAACGCCTACAGGGATATCGGCATTGACGATGCTAGTATCTCGATGCCAACTGTAACTGCGGATTTTGAAAGAGCAACAAGATACATTTTTGAGTCAATCTTCCGACTCACCGTTAAGCCACAAACCCCGGGTCGAGAAGAACCGGATGGAATCATAAAAGAGGACAAAATAATACTTTACGACTGTAAAACTGTCCTATCGCCACCATATGAATTGCCGATAGCACATCGTGACCAATTCTCTAGATACATAAAAGACCAGTACGACAAATTAGAACCGCATGCAAAAACTGCATTGAAATGCTTCATTATTATAGCACATAGCTTCGCTGATAAGATCGAAGATAAAATCAAGCAAATGAAGATTGAACCTTATGTCCCGTTCTGTCTAGTCACCGCAAGAGACTTAAAGCTTATTACAGAAAAATGGCTTGAGGAGCAAAAAGGAAAAACCCTACCAACCTCTGCACTCATTTTTCAAGGTCGCTATACTCTGAGCGAGTTTAAGAAAAAATTCGTATGAGTTAATTCCAAGACAAAGCAACAGGGAAACTTCCTAAGGATGCACTATTCTCCAGCAAGCAAGGCCTTGAAGAAGGCTAAAGGTAGAAAATAAAAGAGAATCAAGAATGTAGCAATTCAAAAATCAAGACCCGACCACAGGTAGTGAAGGGATAGATAAAAAAGGATCATAAAGCCAAATAAAAAAAGGTGCTTTTACCCGCTAAAAGGAAAGCACCCAGAAAGGAGTTATACTATGTCTACTCAACCTCAAAAGAGTCCAGGGGTGGCCACTGTCTTGTCCTTTTTTTTCATGGGACTTGGCCAGATTTATAATGGACAGATAGGCAAGGGGATTATTTTTATTATCCTCTATGCAATATCGGTCGCATTGATGCTTGTCATTGTTGGTTTCATCACCACTCCCATACTTTGGATATGGGGTATGGTGGATGCAAACAAGTCAGCAAAGAAGATTAATGAAGAGATGGCTCAGGGAAAATAGATGTGGAAAAAATAGGGATAGCGCCTATTATTATTGACCGATTTATAAGCTTTTGACACGCCACACATATCAAGTGTTGTAGCAATGGGTTTTCCTCATTATCCTATACTTAAAGAGGAAATTATCAGGAATGTGTTTCTGAAGACAGAGATGGTTCAAGGCAACTTCTCGAGGATATGCGTATATTGTCCCATAAGCAGTAATCAATAAATGGGCGCTGTCCCTATTTATTAAGTTGTTAAAAAGAAAGGGACAAAGACTAATGAAAGAGAGAAAAAACAAAGAAATCATTGTTACAATAACGTGTGCAATCTTCATTGCTATCACTTCTATAATGGCTGCGTTGCTAGCAAGAGAAAAGGTGACACTCTATGAATATAAAGAGATGCCAACTTTCAAATTTATTAACACTTCTGATTATTTCCCCTTGGCACCTGGAAATCAATGGGTTTATGAAGGTACTGTTGCCAATGCAGTAGTTGATAGTTCAGAAATAATTGAAAAGGAAGTTATGCTTACAATGTCAGTACAGGATATTGTCCAGAATGGAGATATTATTCTGTACATAATGAATGGCCACCCTAGTGATGCTGCTTGGGCATTGGAGACGGAACATATTGATGAAAAAATTGTAAGAATACCTCCAACAAAATATGGGTATCTTGTGGTATCAAATAAGATTTTCTATATAGAAAATAGCAAACTTAGTCAGATAATTCAGAGTCTAAGAGGAAATGGCTATTTGGGAAATAATATTGTAAGCCAAAATGATTTAGAATTTGAATTTCCCTTATTCAAAGGTCAAAGGTTCGGGGAAGTATCTCAAATTGTTAGACAAGACCTGCGATATTTCTGGTATGTTAATGATAGAATTGATTTCCATGAGCCAAAGACAGGTTTGGTGAGGGTGGTACCTGAATATCAACTTATTTACAATACCTTACCTGGTTTTGTGGAGATCAATTTCAGACCTTATTTGGGAATACTTTCATATAAATATAGCCATCACGGAACCAAATCTGAGGTGAACATTTCACTAAGTGATTATAAGATTCACCTTGATAAATAATCAAGCGAACTAATTGCCAACACCGCGTAATATTTTCCAAGACGTGTCAACCGATCTTTTTTTGGAAAAAGAGGTTTCAGTTATAGGATGCATTTCCCTATTTTGCTCAAATAATTGCTTTTGCTTCTCACTTACTAATTGAGCTACCCGATAGATCTTTGTAAACACAACAATGGCGACGTTGATTGTTATTCTCCTCCCATCTATTTCCCCTAGGTAAATAGTGGATCCAAGGAACCAATGTTCCATTGGGTGCAGAGCACACAGCCTGGACCTGAGAAATATTAGGAGTTCCCTCGATTTAATATCGAGAAGTAGTATAAATATTGATCAAGAAGACCGCACATACCGACTCAATGAGAGATAATAAGAAATTGCATATCCCTAAACTGCAAAAAGCGAATTTCACACATAATTGACTTAGTCGCCGTCCGGCGTGGAGTACTGGGAATGGATAAGAAGACTATGTATAAATTCGTTCAGCAAAAGCGAATCGAAGACTCCATAAAGCAGGAATTTGAGCAAACTTTATCAGACCGAGCCGCCCGTTACTTGCAAGTAAAGCCTCAGGGGATCATACCGTACGAGCACTTCTCAGCTGCATCAGCTGAGTGCAGCTTACTCTTTCGGGATGGGCATTTCTACGGGTGTATAGCCCTTGCTCAGGCCGTAACAGAGGCTCTCGCACGATTCCTTTGCCAGAGAAACTCCTGGAGACCTGCCAAAAGGTTTGAGAAGAATGTAGAGAAGCTTTCTGCGAGGAATGTTATCTCTGGTAAACTGAAAAAATCTCTCCTCAGAATATGGGTGAAGCGGGATGATTATCATCATTTGAACCCTACTATAGAAGGTGATCGCCAGGCGCTGGAAGAATTGGCAAGGGAAAAGGTTCACCTTTTTACTGAGGTAGAGAGTGAGGTATTTCGCTTTACGGTTGCTGACGGCAAGATAATCCCGGAACAGCCGAAGTATTGGAAGGGAAGCGGTGACCAAGTATTTCTTCGGCTTGATCCGTAATCGCACGGACAGGGCTAACACGGCACAAACGACCCACGCCAAAATGTTGGCTGCGTTCGCACTTCGTTTGTGCCGATGACGTTATATGAAGTTGTCCTAAGACATTAAGAGCAGGAGACCCCGATAGATGAAATTACCATCAAATGAGAAAATAGCTTCGGTCGTAGGCAATCGACTGCTTGCGTCAGCCATTCATAGGTCGGTGGCCCGGGCACTTGGATGTCCTTTTGTTCATCTTGTTGATGGTAAGAGCGTCCAGGATGTATTTAAACGGTCATTGGATGCCGCAATCCGAGACATTGAGGAACATCCGCGAGGTAAGCTCTTTCGCCGCTTAATCGAATATGGCCCCCGCAATCCCGATGAACCAGAGGTTCTCACGAGCGACGGCGAAACAACTCTTTCGGATCATGAATGTGGCTCGTGTGTCGAATTCATCTACTCACACATGGTCAACCGATTTAAGGGTGAGTTGGCTGAACTCCTTGCTCTAGAACCTTGCGTTACATTCGTCCAGCGACTCCAACAAAAACAACATTTGCCTTCAGGTGTTCAGCTTTACTGGGGTGAGATACTTCAAGAGCGCCGTCAAACCAGAAAAGCAAACGAAGAATGTAAGGTGCGATGGGGAGGCTTTACAAAGGGTGCCGATGGATTGCTCGTTGAGCAAATTCCAATTCAACAAGGCAAACCTCAGAATTTACTAAGGATTCATGGGATCGTTGAAGTAAAATCTATGACTCGGTCCAATAGAAAAGTACTTGAGCAGATCAACAGTCACATCATGAGATTAAACGGCGGAGTCAAGCTGGGGACAAGAGAGTGGCCTCCTGATAATATTGCTCTTTTCAAAAAGGCAAAGAAAAAAGATTGCGGTTTGATTCGTATTATGGTAATGCCATCGAGCTGGAAGCTGTCTCGAGAATGGCGTAGTGTAGAAAATGATAATGGACGTACCATAATGCTTCCAGAATCCTCTGAGCCCCCGGTGAAGACTCGAGTTGAGGATTTGGGACCAAACCTTTGGAAGATCACACTTGCGTGGTCGCAGGAAGCGCTTAATCAAGCGGCATACGAAATGACCTTCTGGTACATGTCTCAGGTCGGTAGGTACGTTTACACGAAGAAAAGCACGCCAAAAGGTTGGGAATATATGACGCCTGAGGAGGCTGGATATAATGCTATAAAGATGATGCTCTATTATATTCCTTTGCGCTATATCTCTAATCGTCAAGAACGCCTTGCTGTTAAGCTTTATAATGTTTATTGCTTTGGCTATCCTCTAGGTGTGGACAGCAAAGAAATGCTTTGGCCAGAGGATTTCCCTGACAAATATGAAAATAAAAATGAGAGCAGTTTCATATAACACGGACTTTGCAGCTCACTTCGTTCGTCCAAATGCCTTCGACAACTTCTTTTATCCGGAAAAAAAATAGGAACAGCGCCCATTATTATCGATAGATTGATTCGCTGTATGTAAGTTTTTAGTATGCCACGTACATCAAGAGTTGTAGTAATTAGGTTGTCCTCATCATCATGCTTAAAGGGGAAATTATCAGGAATGTGTTTCTGAAGATAAAGATAGTTTAAGGCAATACCTGGGGTGTCCTGGAGATTACACTCCAAGAAACTTCTTGAAGATATGGGTATATTGTCCCACAAGTAATAATCAATAAATGGGCGCTGTCCCTATTTAGCTTCAAGAATAACAGCCTGAAACACCGGAATCAGATACATCCTGCCATACTACGGTATCGCTCTATTCTAATTATCCTTTTCTATGTCCTTTAAGCAAACCTCCTACGTGAATTGCCTTATCCATTTTAATCCAAACTTTCCTTGTTTAACCTAACTTCCCGAATGACTTGCGGAAATAGGCATCAATAAAGGCATTGATTTTTTATTATACCCTACAAATCTCTGTATCCCTAGCTAGGTCAAAGGAAGGAAGATTAAATACCTCAAAGAGCACCTTTTTTAGGGGATTTTTCTTTTGCACCCGCAGGATATTCTTATCTTCGATAGAAAACTTGCCTAATTGGATAGTTCCTAAGAGAGTGATAAACTTCTCTAAGGTATTCTCTTTCTTTTTACCCAGCCAGCCTCCCTCTTTTAGTTTTCTTCTTGTCCTGCCTAATACTACCTGTGATAGGAGGCATAAGAAGATGTGGCTCTCTACTCTTTTCTCTATCCAGTGATATACCGGTCGTATATCTATGAGGTCCTTTAGGTCTCGAAAAACTCTTTCTACTTCTTGCAGTCTTTTATAGGATCCTTCTACTTTCTCATCTGCCATCTCGGTTTCCGAGGTCTCTAGGATGTAATAGCCACATAACCTCTTTGCTCTTTCTATTTCAGCTTTTTTCTCAATTATCCTAAATTTTTCTCCTTCTTTATAGGAAAAATCATAGTATTTTAAAGCTTTTGATTGGGTTAATTTCTTCTGTGCCCTCTTGATGACCTTATCGTATTTCTTTAGTCTGCCTTTATCTACCATTCTTTCTACTACTTCCAGCGCTTCTCTTCCTTTCTTTAAGAGCTTGTTAAAGACATAAAGGTCCCTTTCTTTTCGGCACTCTGAACCACAGAGGACATATTTTTTCCCATCCTCCTCACTAATGGTGACCGGAAGCTTCTTATCAAAAAGCAGAGGCTCGATATCCTTCTCTCTTAATAGGTCCTTGGCTGCCTCATGTTTTAAAGCCATAATGTAACCTAATTTTTCGTCGGTTACAGTCTTTATATTATCTAAAGTGATCATTCCCCTGTCACCAACAAAGATGGCTTTTTCTATGGCAAATCTTTCCTTTACCTTCTTTACCACTCCTTCTAAGGTTTCACTATCTTTGAGGTTTCCCTCAAAGATTTCAAAATGGACAGGGAAACTTTTTTCATTGAGGACCAGTCCTAAGAGTACCTGAGGTCTGTCAGGGCGCTTATCTCTACTATATCCATTCTTACCTTTCTTGACGCATCTTCCTTCAAAGTAGACCGAGGTTATATCATAGAGTAAAAATAGTGGTTTTTCTCCTGAGAGCTGGTAGAATGATTCCATGATACCCTCTAGATTATCATGTACCTCATCCATTGCCTCATAAACCCGGTTAGCGTGGTAGTCTTTTTCTTTAAGAGGACAAAAGTGAGGAAAAGAAGTCTCCTTTATCCAGCCAATAGCTTCCATTTTAGAAGAAGGTTTTATGATCCGGTTTAAGATAACGGCCAAGACAAGAGAAAGAGCTTTTCTCGTGAGATATCTTTGCAAAATACTGGTAAGTCCTAACTCTTTCATTTGGTAAAGAAAAAACACAATGTCTCCGTAACTTACACCTTCCTGGAAGAACTCTTCCATACCTTCTATGAGCTGAGCATCAGGACTTCTTAAGAGCTTTACAATTCTTTTGCGCTGAGAAGAAGTAAATCTGGTAACATTCATGATGTAGCGGTGTTTTGACATTCCTTTCTCTCGATAAGCTTCTACTATCCACCAGCTTTGGTAGGTCTTTCCCTTATGTAGGCGAGCACATCTTTTCAGAAACATACCATATTATATATCATAAATCTAATTTGTCAAGTCCCTACCAACAGAATCTTTTCATAGAAACCATTCAGTCTATTAGAGACTACAAAGAACACATAACAACGTAGAAGAACAAGGATAATAAAGGATTTTAGGATTCTTATCCTAATATTTCGGGAAGTTGGGT
>Ga0315547_1000864_pt1 | contig 26458 bp, 33 predicted proteins | sample SalMarSW160240MG_2_FD_202542 | JGI IMG/M metagenome (GOLD analysis project Ga0315547, IMG submission 202542) | Salt marsh sediment microbial communities from the Plum Island Ecosystem LTER, Massachusetts, United States - Salt Marsh Sediment SW1601-240 ...
GCATTATATCTAAAGAGGGAGACTACATTGGCGGCATTATCGCCACCGGCATCGCCACCGCCGCCGAGGCGCTGTTCACCCGGACGGCACAGCTGCCCCGCGTGGAGCTGTTCCACCCTCAGCATGTTATCGGCACCAACACGGTGGCGGCTATACAGTCGGGGGTCATCTACGGCTACGCCTCCCTGGTCGAGGGGATGCTGTCCCGCATCCACAAAGAGATGGGGGTAAAGGCTAAAGTGGTGGCTACCGGCGGCTACGCCGGACTCATCGCTAAGGAAACGGGGGTCATTGATGTGGTCAATCCCGACCTGACCCTCATCGGGCTGAGGCTTATCTACGAGATGAATAAGGGGTAATGGGCGTTTATCTACCCACCCTGACCCGCCCTACAGAGGCAGTGCCTCTAAAACTCCCCTGAACAGGGGGGAGAAAAAATAAGAGGGTGATATAGGGTATACCACCCCAGCGGGGGGTGGGTTTGAGAGTCTAAAGAGGCAAAGCCTTTTTGGGCGGGTGGGTTTGGGAAGAAAGAGAACTGTTAAAGTGGGGTGGGGTTCTAAAAACCTGGTAAGGTGAAGAAAGTGTTAGCTAACAAGACTATAGTATTGGGCGTGACCGGCAGTATTGCCGCCTACAAAGCGGTAGAGCTTGCCGGCAAGCTGACCCAGGCCGGGGCTAAGGTCGAGGTGGTTATGACCGAGTCGGCGACCAAGTTCGTCACTCCGCTCACTTTCCGCAGTATCACCGGCAGGAAAGCAATGACCGATGTCTTCGAAGACGCCTCTGAGCACGGCGTCTGGCATGTTGCCATGGGGGAAGCCGCCGACCTGGTGATTATCGCTCCAGCGAGCGCGGCGACTATAGCCAAGCTTGCCGCCGGCATCTGTGATGATATGCTTACCCTGGTGGTGATGGCGACTAAAGCCCCCATTATTTTAGCCCCGGCCATGAATGTCAACATGTTTGAAAATGCCGCCAACCAGGAGAACCTGGCCAAGCTTAAAAAACGGGGATTTGCCGTGGTTGAACCTGAGTACGGCCGTCTGGCTTCGGGGGCGAAGGGTAAGGGGCGGCTGGCTGAGCTGGGCAAGATTATCGCCGCCATCGAGGGGGCGGTGGGAGTTAAAGCCGACCTTGCCGGCAAAAGCCTGGTGGTTACCGCCGGCGGCACCCGGGAGCGCATCGACCCGGCGCGTTACATCGGCAACCCCTCTTCGGGGAAGATGGGCTACGCCCTTGCCGAGGCGGCGCGGGACCGGGGGGCTAAGGTTACCCTGGTTACGGCATCTGCTCTGCCGGAGCCGGAGGGCATGACAATTATCCCGGTGGAGACCGCCGTCCAGATGAAGCGGGCGGTGGCTAAAGCGGTGGCTAAAGCCGACGCCCTGATTATGGCGGCGGCGGTTGCCGACTACCAGCCCAAGACTGCCGCCAAATCCAAGATAAAGAAAACCGACCCCAGCTTGAGCCTGGAGCTGGTGAGGACGCCGGACATACTGGGCGAGGTCAAGGGCAAATTTTTAAGGGTCGGCTTTGCCGCCGAGAGCGAAAACCTGGTCGCCAACGCCAGAAAGAAGCTGGCTGAGAAAAAGCTCGACCTCATCGTGGCTAACGACATTACCGCTAAAGATAGCGGCTTCGGCGTTGATACCAATAAGGTGACCCTGATTGCCAGAAAGGGCAAAGCCGAAAGCCTGCCCCTGATGAGCAAGCGGGAGGTGGCGGACAGGGTACTGGACAGGGTGGTGGGGATGATGGGGAAGAAGAAGTAAAAAAGATAGGGGGGAAGAGGGGAGGCACACATGGGAAAGAGGGTCGAATCAATAACTAGAGGGACTGTCCTTTCTGATAAGGCTACGGAGAAGCTTCGGGAGGGAGTGGTCACTGTTGATGTTGTTATCCCTGCGTTCAATGAAGGAAGCTGTATCAAGGGCGTGCTACAGGACGTCGTGGTGGCGAGACAGGATGACTGGTTTCAAATCCAGAATATCTATGTGATATCGGATGCATCGACGGATCAAACAAATGGCATCGTGCAACAAATGGTAGCAAGAGACCGAAGAGTAAAGCTAATCAGGGAACTGGAAAGGAAGGGCAAGCATGCCTCGATAAATTTAGCTTTCTCAATCACCAACGCCGATGTTATTGTTTTTATTGACGCCGATGTCAGGTTAGCGAGTGAAGATAGCATAACCAAGCTGGTGCAACACTTTCGTGGCGGTAATGTTGCCGTGGTTCAGGGTGGTCTCGTCCGTCACCGTCCTGGCTTTACTCTCAATCCAGCGAAGCAGGCGGCATATTTTGACTGGATTCTGGTAGACAAGATCAGAAGGCGGAAGGCTATCTCCTGGTGGAGTATTGATGGGCGGGTAATGGCTCTATCCAGAGACTTTTACCAGCGTCTTGTTTTGCTACCCTCTCTTGCCGATGACCAGTTTATCTTCTATTCCTGCATTCAACAAGGTTGCCAGTTTGTATGGGCTGACAATGCTATTTTCTACTATGGACCGCCCGAGTCAATTGCAGACTTCAGCCACCAGTGGAGCAGGTACTTCTTCTACACCAGCAAATCGCGTCAATACTTCGGCAAAGACCTGATAGACAGGAAGATGAGTGTTCCTGGTCTATGGCAAGCCATCTTGTCTACTTTTCTTCGTCATCCCTTGTGCGGACTGATGTGGGTCTTGTGCTATGCCATAAGCAGGGTTGAGTTCATGCTTCGGGTTGATTTTGAGAAGTATGAACATGGTTTCTTTTGGACGAAATCTGAATTACTAGAAAATCTAGGGAAGCCCCCTCTCTAAAATCCCTCCCCTCAGGCAATGAATAAATCTCCCTGTGGTGGGGAGTGGGTTAAAGAGGAGTCAAAGAGGGGCGAAGCCCCCTCTCTTAAAACCTCCTCCCCCTCTCCTAGTAAGGAGAGGGGGGTTTCGCAATTGACATCAGTTGGGCGCTTCTCAAAATTCGGAATGACTACCTCTATATCCAGGTTGTTACTTTCGTCCACCCAGATCCGTTCCACCACGAACCGTAGGAATTCCTTCTTTTCCTGCGCTGTGAGGCTCCCCAGTCGCTCACGAATCGACATACACATTCGCTCCGCATCCGCCAGATTCCGGTCCCCAGCTTGCAGAGACCCCAGCTTCTGGGTGAGCCTTTCTACTTCCCACTCCCAATGCTGTCTCTGATCGCGTACCTGAGCTAGTTGAGGTTTTAGTTCATCGGCGGTGAGCAAGCTTTGCCTCGCCCAAGTAAGTACCTGCTGTAATTCCAGATGCTTCTTCCCAAGCTGGTCTTTTGCCAGGTCGAGCTCTGCCTTGATAGCCTTGGCTTTGTCAGTTGCCGCAGTATTTCTGGCTTTCAGGATTTCTATTAGAGCATGAGGGTCGGCAAATGCCTGAGCTACTTTGTCCCATACCACACTCTCCAGGGTGGGAGCATAGAGCTCAGCCGGCCTGCGGCAGTGATAAGCACCGGGGCTCTGTTTCATACCCCGGCAGCCATAGTACCGCTCCGGTGTCCTAATTGGCTTGCCATGCCTGTTGGAATGGCTACGAGCCTGGAAGGTCTTACCACAGACACGGCATCGGAGGAGATGCTGCAGAGTATATATCAGCTTCGTGTTGCGTAATGATAGAGAGCGGTTCTTCTCCAGTTGCCGTTGTACCCTATGGAAGACCTCTTCCGACACGATAGGGCTTACGGGTATTAATATCCTGTCCTCATCGCTCTTTTTAGCTACCAGGACTCCATTTCGGCGCTCTCGCTTACCCCAGTATGCCTTCCCTATGTAGATAGGGTTCTTAAGAATCTTAAGCACCTGCTGACGGCTCCAGATCTTCCCATGCCTCGTTAAGATACCTAGCTGATTGAAGTTAGTCACCAGGGAATTAATTGATTTGCCCTGCGCCACCGAATTGAACATGTCTAATACCTGAGTCTTTTCCTTTTCATGGTGACGCAACTGCTGAATTGACGGGTCGTACTGAAACCCGTACGGCGGATTCCCCGTGGCCAGCTTCCCTGCTCTTGCCATTGCTTCCCTTCCCATCATAGTCCGCTCCCGAATGTTCTGAATCTCTCGCTCGGCCATCCAAGCCCACAGACCCAGGGTACTCTTGTCCATGGGTAAAGTCACTGTCTCCACGTCGACACCCGTAGCGTCCATAACCTGTTTGAGTCGTGCAGCTGGCCATAGACTGCGGAACAGGCGGTCCGGCCGCCAGGCTATAATGACATCAAAGACACCTTTTTTCGCATCCGCAAGCATTCGTTCGAAAGCTATCCTGTCCTTACGACTGTCCGTCCCGGACTGGATATCTACATAAGGCAAGCCGACTATGTCATAACTCCTGCGACTACAGTAAGCCTTACTTTCTCTTTGCTGTACCTCCAGGCTCACCTTGTCGTCTGCGGCCTGCCCTCTCGAGCTCACCCGTATATAAATTCCGGCTCTTTTCTTGACTTCCGTATCATGCTCCTCTCTGGGGCATAAGCCCCACGAACTTATCATCCTTGATCTGGTTTCCCAATACTCAGTAAAGACTACCTACACTATTTAAATAGCCGAATCGTTGGAGTTTTTACACCGGACAAAGCCGACAGTGTCCCGGGAAAGCTCGTCTCAGCGAAAGCACTTCCACCTCTTCATCTATCTTATCTTTAGTCTCTGCCATCTGGCGGTAGAGCCGTGTCGATTCCTTGACCTCTTGCCATTCCGCCATATCTTTCATCAGCTGTGAAACCTCTCCCCGCAGCTTGGCCATGTCCTGTCCGGTAGCCAGCCGGGTGGACTGGCCGAGCCAGAGTTCTTCTGGATAAATATTTTTTCCCTGGTTATCAGCGAGGCGTACCTCAATCATCGATGAGTCGTACAGCAGAGTGTTTCGCGCTAAAGAGGCCGCTTTCTGAACGAGCACCTCAATGAGTTCTTTAGTAATCGCGCGGGAGACTCCCGAGGATAACTGCCCAAGCTTGGCCGCTTCTTTCACTACTCTCTGACGAAGGGCTAAGAGTGTCTCGTCGTAAGACTTTCTAGCCCGATTCCAATCGTCCCACCACGCCCAGAGAGGAGACTCTTTAGCGTGAGCTTCCCTTAAAGCTTGAAGGAGAAGACGGGTACGCCGCTCCGGAGTGGGTGGCTGCCAGCTACCGGGTATCATATGCCTACCTACCTCTGGCGTCTCCAGTAGTTTACCCAATGAACCTAAGGCGAGCACCAGATCACGGAAATGGTCTGCCAGAGCTCCCTTCAGGGCTTCCCGTCGCAGTTCTCGCCCTTCCCTCTCCTGCAGGGCCTTGATGACATACTTACGTACCGTCTGCCAGTGGCGACCAACTTCTTGGCCGATGGCTTTGTAGGACTTACCCTCAAGGTAGAGGGGTATCATCTGTTCTAATTCTTCCTCGCGGATGCGAGGGCCACGCCCCCTTGACAAGCTCTTCTTGACCATTGTCCCTCCGTCTTATCTATATATATCGCTATTAGTCGCTCTAATTATACAGGTGAGACATAATTTTGTCAAATATGTCGTCTGGTATACTGTTGTTTGTGGTTAGAAAAGCTGGTGGTAAATCACGGGACATCCTTTCCACTGGGAAACCAGGAAAGGGATATCAGGGTGCTGTCTCGATCCGCCATATAGAGGTGCCTGAGGCAAAAGCCCGGCTGGAGCAGGCCCTGGCACTCCTGCTAGCAGCAATGCCTTTTTCGAACGAAACAACGCCTACCGACGACATGGTACGGAAAAACCACAACCGGGATAGCAACCGTCAGGATGGATAAGAATAATGAAAACCTATCTTGAACCAGAGGAGATAAGACTACTCGAGAATGAAGCGGCCAATCTCAGAGACCAGCTTCTAATTCGTGTATTATTTCGGACGGGCTGCCGTGTTTCTGAAACCATAGGACTTACGGTAGGGGATATAGACTTCAGTCAGGGCACTGTAACCATCCAGCACTTGAAGACCCGTATTAAGCTCTCCTGCTCTAATTGTGGACAAAGACTCGGCAGGAGCCATACCTTTTGCCCCAAGTGTGGCAGCAAGGTCGAGAAGGCCCAGGCCGAGGAGCAGCAACACCGCCGACAGCGGGTGCTTCCTGTTGACGAAGAAACTTTAAAAATGCTTCGAGAATACATCGAGCGCGGCGGCCCGGTTCTTCGCGATGGAAGGGAATTCATCTTCGGCGTCAACCGGCACCGAGGCTGGCAGATTGTCAAAGAGTGCGCTGAGCGGGCTGGATTGCCAAAGCTTATCAATACTGAAACAGGCAAGGTTCATAATGTTAGCCCTCATCGATTACGGGATGCCTTTGCTGTACACGCGGTAAAGCGTGATGACTCAGGCGATGGATTGAGACTTCTTCAAGAGCATCTCGGCCATCAGAGCTTTAATACCACTGCCAAATATCGCAAAGTAGCCGGCGAAGAGCACAGAGAGTGGTATCGGCGCCTGTGGGAGAAAGAAAAGTCATGACAATACCACTCAGGCCAGAGCGCGGCGGCTTCCTAAGGCCCTTCGGCTGCGGCTGGTTTATAAGAGAGTTTCTACAGGGTAATAGCCCCTATAGCTCTCCGACGATTGAACCGGAGGTAGGAGCTCCGCAATCAGACATCTGTTATCACTATAAACAGGCACTGAGACGGGTTACGGCTGAGGACAGGGCAGTAAGGCAAGAGGAGAAAAGCGCCAGGAGGGCTAAACGCCCTATCAATCCGGAAAACATAGAGGCATTAACAGAAAAATACCTTGAGAGACTGCCTTACAAGTCGAGAGGTTGCCGCTATCACTCATTCGTGACCTACTTCTCAACGCTCCAGAAGCTGGGCTGGGTGGAGCCGTCGGGTTTAGTAGAAGCATCTGCTTTCCAGGAGCACTACTCAGAGGGTAAACCACGCATCTACTTCCGGCTTACCCCAAAAGGTAAATCTGCATCAGACAAACAATGGGCCGACCCCCGTAAGGCGCTCTACGGCTAGAAAGCCATATCCTCAATAGTCTCCTGTGCCCCTACACCACACCCTAGAATCAATAACCATCCCTTTTGCTGCCTTAAGCCATAGTAATCCCTGCCCCGCTCTGAATTGCACAATTGCTCCAGCCTGATAACAAAAAGTGCAGTGCCTTGCCCTCTTGAGAGAGGCTGTAGCGCCTGTAGAGGCTTTTGCCCCTCGGAAGCTCTACCACGAATTGTTTAATCCGAGACTGTTCCAATCCTGAAGGCGGCTTTACCCATAAATAAGAAATCCCGTAAATATAGGTTCATTCTGTTAATGAACAATCGTTCCTTTTGTTGGATGATATGGCTGAATATATTGAACCTTAACAACTGAATAGAGCCAAAGCCGAACGCTTGCCTAGTCTAGGGCAAACAAAATGCCCTAGCCACAGTGTTAGCCGAGCTAGGGCAAATCTAACAAAGCGGGGTGAACCGACAATGCTAGACATAGGCGAGTATATCATAGACGAACCTTACCATCAATTCGGTAACGGCTATGACCAGCTAGAGGGCGATTGGTTTACCTATTATCAGGTAGCGACAAAGTTCGTTTACAAGGCACAGGCACAGGATAGAGAGGACTTGCTACATATCATAATGCTAAACCTAGCTATTGCTGGCAGGAATAACGGACACAAGCCCGATAACCCCTCTTGGATGTACCGGATAGCCAGCTTTACCGTAGCCCAATACTGGCGGGACTACTACAGACGGACTTACGGAATAGACTGCGGGCACTGTAGCAATCAGCAGCGCAAAAAGTGTAAGCGGGATAACCTATACGGTAGCCAATGCCCTAGAGCTATCAGGATTGAGAGCCTGCAAAAGCCGATAGCCGATGGTGATGGACACTTAAGCGAACTCGGAGAGCTGATAGCCGATGACAGGGCATTAGACCTTGCCGAGTGGATGGACATAAACACCTTTTTGCTGGGTTGCCCGCAAAGGCTGATAGACATAGCCGAGAAGATACGGGATGGACAAACCCTTACCCAAGTAGAGCTAAACTACCTATGCCGATGGCGAAAACGGCAGCAAAAAACCTTGTTTTAGGGTGTTATGTTTTAGCCCCTTTGCCCAAATACTGTAGTGGAGCACCAGTTATGCCAGCGTGTTGCGGATAACTGGCAAGCTACTACTAGGTGAAGCCGACAGCCTTGCCCACTGTCGGATAGCCAAAAGGGGTGATTAAACTGGAACAATTGAATATCGTGGGCAAGCGTTCAGGCGATGGCTTTGTCGCTCATAAGGCTTTACTGGTAAACGCCCTGTCAAGGGGACTATCCGAAAGGGTAGTGCTTATGGATTTGAACATAGGGTTAAAAGGCTTACTCGGTTACCTTAAGGCTCTTGGCGGTAGTAATGTCGTCAAGATGATACCGTCTAACGGTAGTGCTAGCGGGTCGCAGGCTAACGGACATAAGAGGCTTAAGGTTATCTGCGGAGCTAATACCAGCTACTTAGCCGACAATGAGTGGATTGGCGATAAAACGCCTCTTACCCTTTGCCAAGTCAGGGTAAGCCCGTCTAACACCGTCACGCCGAATGTCGGAGCCAGTGAGCTAGCCGAGGTATTGGCTAGGGTGTTACCGTTTACCGCTAAAGATGACAACCGCCCCGTTTTACAGTGTGTCCTCTTTACGGCTAAAGACGGTAAATTTACGCTGGTTAGCGCCGACGGCTTCAGGCTGGCAGTAACTAGCCTTGATTATGATGACGGAGAGGGACAAGCCTTAATCAACCGTGATGACCTTAAGGGCATTACCAACGCCCTTAAGAGGGCAAAGCGGGCGAGGGTTAGCTTTGAAGATGGCGGGGAGAAGCTGTCCAGCACCAGCCTGATTATAGACACGGAGCTAATCCGCTATAAGTGGACAGGTGTTGACGGTAGCTACCCCAACTATGAGAAGCTAATCCCCACCGAGTTTACCTGCCAAGTCCACTTTGACACGGTTGAGGCAGTCAAGGCGGTCAATTCGCTCAAAGCCTTAAGCGACGGTAAGAGCTACCCGATAGACCTTACCATTGGCGACGGCAAGCTCATTATGGCTAACCCCGATGATAAGGGGCAAGCTGAGCTAACAGCCGATACCGATGGCGAGGTCAGGATAAGGGTTGACGGCCAGTACCTTGCCGAAGCCTTAAGAGCCTGTGGGGGTATGGTGGAGCTTAAGCTCACCAATGCCTACAGCCCGATGCTCTTTACCGCCGACGGTTATCAACTGGTAGTAATGCCGATGATGACCGACAAGGCTAATGAGCAAGCCAAAGCCGATAGAGAGGCAAAGGGAGAAGCTGCCACTACCGAGCCAGCCGAGAGCCAGCCAGAAGCCGAGAATACTAAGCCAGCCAAGCCCAAAAAGGTAAAACACAGCAAAGCCAAGGAGCCTGTAGCAGTAGCCTAGAACGCTTACAGCCCAACCTAAAGCAGAGAACGGGAGTTCTTCAGTGAACCCCCGTTTTTTGTTATTTCCAGCAAAATCGGGATGGAAAGGAGCAAGAAGTGAGATTTGGTAAAGGGGTAATCTTCATATTAACCAGAGAGGATATTATTAACCTGGCCAGTGAAGCCGGTATCCCAGAAAACACCGTTGATGACCGGTTTCTGGAAGAGATAAAGGATGGGGTAGGTGACCTTCTGACAGTTGAGATTAAGAAGTTTATGCGTGAAATAACGGGATAAGCCCAGGAAAGGGAATAACTTCCGGTTTCAGCCTAGTAATCAAGGAAAACGGAGGCGGGTAAATACACCTGCCTCCGTTTTTTATTCTCCAGCGCTATCTCCTTGTGCTCCAACGCCTTTGGAAAGGGATAACTATTCGCCGACCCGAAAGAATGCCTAGAATACGATTCTAGAGCGTTTCCTAACACACCCAAGCCTCTCCCTGGGGAGAATTTATTTTTGTCTTAGTATTCCTATTGACTTCTGCCTCACGAATAATGTAGTCTCAATGTAAATAAAGCAAGGAGGTCAATAGATGCAGGCATACTGTATGAAATGCCGGACCAAGAGAGAAATGAAGGATGCCAAAGCTATAACCATGAAAAATGGCAAACCGGCGACTCAAGGCGTCTGCCCCGTGTGTGGGACTAAGATGTTTAGAATCGGTAAGAGCTGAAATTAAAGGAGCAAGAAACAATCAAGGCTGGGTATTTGTACTTGATGAATACCCAGCCTTTTTATTGCTGGTTGAACATAATGGACATTTGTTATCTAAACTACCTATCCTGAATAAGCACAAAATTAGAAGACCAGTACAGCTTTTCAGCGCACGCATGGTGAGGCAAGATATTCAGCCAACTGCTCAAATTTCCTCCCCTCTACCCCCGAGACAAGCTCAGTGAAGTAAGCACTAATTGTTTCCTGATCTTTAACCTGTTTGACTACGATGTCTTTAGGAAGAAAAGGAAATATGTTATGATAGCTCCCCATAAAAAGAAGTCCTGTTTCCCCTTCTCCTAGAGTTTCATTGATCGTTTTGGCGACGAATTTATCCCTTTCCTTTGTTAGCTGGTTCTTACGGAGTTTATACCTAGCAGAGACGATGGTCTTCTCCTGAATCGATCTGGAGTGAGTAAGCTTAGTGATATATTCGTACTCCTCTTTGAGGAGAGAGGGGTCCTCAGTTTTTATTATCTCAGCGCCCCTGGCTATCAGGCTTAGGATAATTTGGTGATTCTTGCTCCCGCGTTTTGCTGCCTCCTCAATAATTTTTCTGCCCAATGCACCATCCGCCGGGAGCCCATCCTGATATATTTTTAGCGTGGAAGTGTCAACGGTAGCAAAATAATCGGCTATCCTTTCCCAGAATTTAGCCACACTCTCTTTATGCTTAGCCCACCTCTCCTCTCCAAACAAAGAGGCACTCTTGCTGTCGATGGCAGCTGCCTCGCTTCCCAGGTCAGACTCCATATGGATGATGGGGACATAAAGGAGTTTCCTCACGACTGGTCGTCAGTCCTCCGCATTGTTTTAAGTGCACTGCTGAAGTGCCGGGCACTAATCTTGAATTTGGTCACGTCCTTCTTTTTCTGGTTTATGAATTCCCTTATGGCCAGTATAGAAGCCCGCTTTGAAACTGCCTCTATATCTGAACCAACCATACCTTCGGTTGCTTTAGCTAAGGACTCGAGGTCGACATCATCAGCCAGAGGCTTACCTCTCGTATGAACCTTGAATATCTCCAGTCGTGTCTCCTCATCAGGGATAGGTAATTCCAACTGGAGGTCAAACCTGCCGGCCCGGAGAAGAGCTGGGTCAATAATATCAGGCCTGTTGCTAGCCGCGAGAACCAATACTCCCTTGAGTTCTTCTATCCCGTCCAGCTCAGTCAGCAACTGGCTAATGACTCGCTCGGTGACATGGGAATCAGCGCTGGCACCGCGGGTTGGGGCGATAGCATCTATTTCATCAAAAAAGATGATGCAGGGGCTAGCTTGTTTAGCCTTTTTAAAGACCTCCCTGATTCCCTTCTCTGACTCCCCTACCCACTTCGAGAGCAAAGCCGGGCCCTTAACTGAAATAAAATTCACCCCGCTTTCACTGGCCACCGCCTTTGCCAGCAGAGTCTTACCTGTTCCCGGGAGTCCAGTAAGCAGGAGTCCTTTGGCTGGATTGGTACTGGCTTGCTTGAATAACTCTGGATACTTGAGGGGCCACTCGATGGTTTCTTTGAATACCCGCTTGATCTCTTCAAGACCACCGACATCGCTCCACTTTACGTCAGGAATCTCTGTGAAAACCTCCCTGATGGCTGAAGGCTCCACCTCCTTTAGTGCCTCCAAGAAGTCATCCATAGTTACTTCCAATTCCAGTAGCAGTTCATAGGGAATATAGTCGGCCTCAAACTCAATCTTGGGCATTATCTTCCTCAGGGTTATCATGGCCGCCTCCCTTGCCAGGGCTTCCAAATCGGCGCCAACAAAACCGTGGGAGATTTCAGCCAGTCGGTCAAGGTCAACATCGGAAGCCAAAGGCATACCTCTGGTATGGATGTGAAGTATCTCCAACCTTCCATTCTTATCAGGAATACTTATTGAAATCTCGCGGTCAAATCTACCTGGCCTCCTAAGCGCCGGGTCAAGTACATTAGGTATGTTGGTAGCTCCAATAACGATCACCTTTCCCCTTGATTTCAGGCCATCCATTAGAGCTAGAAGCTGGGCGACTACCCTTCTTTCTACCTGCTGGTCACCCCTAATTTCCTCTCGCTTGGAGGCTATGGCATCAATCTCGTCCAAAAAGACAATTGCTGGCGCATTCTCACTAGCCTTTTCAAAGATAGCCCTGAGGTGTGCTTCGCTCTCTCCGTAAAACTTGTGAATAACCTCCGGTCCGCTAATGTGGTAAAAATAGGCATCGGTTTCATTGGCTACAGCTCTGGCAATCAGAGTTTTGCCACACCCCGGAGGACCGTGCAACAGCACACCTTTGGGAGCTTCTATCCCCAAGCGGTCAAAGACCTCGGGATATTTTAGGGGAAGCTCAATCATCTCCCTTATCTTTTGAGTCTCTTTATGAAGCCCACCAATGTCCTCATAGGTAACTCCTACCTCCTCTTTTTCACCAACCTTTTCCCCTTTCACTTTAATCAAGGTCGTGGGATGAATGACAACCACCCCCTTGGGGCTGGTATCTAACACGGAAAACTCCTGATAACGGGCGCCAAATAGGGTTACCCTTACCTTATCACCCGAGGTAGTCGCCAATCCTTCCAGTAGCCGGCCAATGTAGCCGCTATCCTTCTCCCGGTCAAATGTGGATGATGGAGCTATCGGAGCCAGGACTATGGCAGTAGACGTCTTATAGTCTACTTTCTCAACCTGCGTTTTCTCGCCTAGCCCAATCTGGGCGTTCTCTCGAATAATGCCATCTATCTGAATGACCTCTTTACCGCGGTCCTCCATATAGGCAGGCATCACTTTAGCTACAGTCGATCTTTTGCCCAGAATCTGAATGATATCACCTACCTCAGCATCCATCTCAGCCATATCTTTGGGGTCAATCCTGGCTATGCCACGACCGACATCTTTAGCCAGTGCCTCAGAAACCCTGAGGGTTAGTCTCTTTGTTCCTACTTCTGCCATATTCTTTACTTCTTTCTGAGCTTTATCTCTAAAATCCCGTTCTTGTATGAAGATTCCATAGAGCCGGCATCTACTAGTGAAGGGAGTAGTACCTCTTTACTGTATTTCCTGTCCTTAGCTTCAGCAGAGAGGTCAAGAATATCATCCTTTACCTCAAGATAAATGTCCTTCTCTTCTACACCGGGAAGCTCGGCAATCACTGTTAGTTTCTCCCCTTCGTCAAAGACATCAACTATGGGTTCTCTAACTTCAGCGACCACTGCCCCCTTCTCTGTTGCCTTTATGTTACCGAACTGCTCGATAACTGGCTTTCCGCCCAATCCCATCTTTACGCTGAAGCCATATACCCCCTTGGCCTTGTCGCCTAAGCCTCTAATCTCTCCGGTACGGGTATATTCCTCTTCTCCCTCCTCAGTCATCCTAGAAACGAGGTCAAAGAGGTTGCCAATCCCCTTAAACAAGCTACCAAAGCCAAACTCAAACTCCCCACCCGCTTTCCTCTTTTCTTCAGTCATAGGAGCACCCCATAGTCTTTTTCGTAGTTCCTCCAGCTTGAGATTCAAAATAGGTAACGGCTTGGTTAAGCCCTCCTCCCACCGTCTCACCGTCTGCAAGGAGACCCCAAGAAGCTGGGCGAACTTCTCCTGAGATAGGCCAAGTTCTATGCGCAATCCCTTGATTTGCTTATCTTCCATCTGCCACCTCAGTTCATATTATAACAGATGTTATAACACATGTCAATACCTCTGTCAAAATTTTTGGGAGAATCAAGCTAAAACAAGTGGGTAAGGACTGCCTTGCTATCAGGTCAAATCTCGAGCTTTGGGGGTGTTCTGAGTAAGCAACAATGAGAAGGCGAGGTGGGAAGTCATTATTCTTTATCTGTTGTCACCAGCAGAGCATCAATGAAGCGACCCAGCCTGACTTCAACGTGAACTTCTTCCCTCTCAACCATGACCACGAATTCACCGTTTGGGAACTCCCAGCTAGCCTTACGCGGCGTCTTCATCACTTTCACATCTTGTATTGAGGGAAAGGGTGCTTTACGCAGGGAGGACTGCCGTCGAACAGGGGGCACCAATGGATTTTTGAAACCGGTGGCATCTTCCAGTCTAAATGGGGTTACTTGTCGGTAACTTCTGCCACTTTTGGCTAGACCTCTATGTAACGGGGGGATACTTCTTAAAGGCACTTTGTCATCCTTCTACCTCTGGTTCTTGTCACCTTCATTTCCAGCTTAAGCCACAGGCATTAAATACACATAAGAATCTTGTTAAAGTCTCCTTAAGATTTCGACGGTATTTGCGGAGATTGGGAGAAAGCCCCTAGAAAATAAGCTTCCCCTTCTCCTTGTCGGGGGAAGGGGAACAGGAATACCCATCGAAAAAGTCACGTACTTTAATAACTAGGGGACCAGATGAAAGAGATTGAGAAACATCCGTGAAAAATATATTTCTTCGGTAAAGGGAGGGGGATAAAACTGGAGGTTGATGCGAGCTCGGTGACCGAGCAGGCAGGCTAGGCGCTTTGTCTAGCGCTGTTTCGCACCTTCCTATAAATCATGCCCAGTAGCTCTCTCAGCTCTGCGCTTCGGCATCTTATCTCGTCACTTTGCCCACTGGCCAAAGCCTCTTTGACATCAAGCACAGCTCTCCAGACTTCTTGTGCCGGCGTTTCGGCACGAGATTTATGGAGTTCTTCCATAAGCATCTCCGCGGCACGGATGGCACTGTCGGCTTCAATGCCTGCTTCCACCAGTTCCCGCTTTCTCCTGTCCTTATCGGCACTGGTTTCTGACTCTTCAATCATGCGCTGTATTTCCAGTAGACTGAGCCCTTTTGAGGAAATAATCTTTACACTCTGGGTATTTTCGGTTAGCAGATCGGTGGTAGATACATGGGCAATACCATCAACATCCACATCGAAGGCAACCTCAATCTTGGGTGTTCCTCTAGGGAGTGGGGGAATGTCCTGCAGTTGAAAGTGGCCGAGCGCTAAGTTGTCGATGGCAAGCTCTCGCTCACCCTGCAATACCTGGATGTCCACCGAGGTTTGATTATCATCGGCTGTGGTGAAGATGCGTGATTCTGATGCCGGTAGCGGAGTGTTCCTATGGATTATTCTGGCAAAGAGTCCCCTTTGGGTTTCAATACCCAGAGAGAGGGGGAGGACATCCAGAAGAACCGCTTTATCGACTACCCCGAGTAATATTCCTGCCTGAATGGCCGCCCCCAGAGCCACAACCTCATCATGATTGATACTCTGGTAGGGCTCTTTTCCTAATAACTGTCGGGCGAGTTCTTGGACAGCAGGCATCCTGGTGGCTCCACCGACTAAGACTACCCGGTCGATGTCTTGAGGCTTCAGCTCGGCATCAGCCAGAGCCTGTTGGGTTGGTGCAACCAGTTTTTGCAGCAAATCTCCGGTTAGCTCTTGGAACTTTTCGATGGTCAAAGTTGTCTCCAGGTGGCTGAAGGCAACCGGGGTTTCGCCAATAAACGGCAAGTAAATGGATGTAGATGACCTTTCGGAGAGGTCAATTTTGGCTCTCTCTGCAGCCTCTCTCAGCCTTTGCCGGTCTGCTCCGTCCCTCGGGAAGTCAGTACCGTAGGTTTCTCGGTACTGCTCTGCCAGATACTCCGTTAACCTCTGGTCATAGTCATCCCCGCCCAGCCAGGTATTGCCGCTGACGGCTCTCACCTCAAAGATGCTCTCATCTAGCTCGAGCACAGAGACATCGAAAGTGCCACCACCCAGATCCCAGAACAGTACGGTACGGATATCTTCTCGGTTGAGGCCGTAGGCTAGGGCAGCAGCCGTGGGCTCACTAATAATCCTGATAACATCCAGACCGGCGATGATGCCCGCCTCTTTTGTCGCCTGGCGCTGACAGTCATTGAAGTAGGCAGGCACCGTAATAACCGCTTTCACTATCCTTTCACCCAAATACTGCTCAGCATCTGCTTTGACCTTTCGCAGAATTAGGCTGGAAATCTCCTGAGGTGTATATTCTCTTCCACCGATGCTCACCTTGTAATTAGAGCCCATACGCCTTTTGATTGAGAAGACCGTCCTCTCAGGATTAGCCGCAGCTTGTCTCTTAGCCATTTGTCCTGCCAGAGGCTGTCCATCCCGTGTAAAAGAAACCACCGAGGGTGTGAGCCGCTGGCCCTCGGCGTTAGGTATTATCTTCGGCTGACCATTTTCGATGGCACCGACGACAGTGTAAGTTGTTCCCAAGTCAATTCCGATTGCTCTAGTCATCTTGTTATCTAACTGAAAAAGGGGTCGGGGGATAACTAAACGGCAACAACGGTTTATCCGTAACTAATGTGAACACTTTTTCCCTCACACTCTCGCTGCATGATCCACATCTCAGCGCTGTATTCGCAGAGCGGACATACGGCTTGTTTCTTATCCGCCCAACAGTAGAACTGCTGACCACACCCGCATTGAATCTTATACCGAAGGCGCGGCCGGCGTAAGATACCGCTGAGAACATAGTCCATATCTATTATCCGCAGCTGAATCCCAGGTCGCCGCGATTGTAGCTTGATCCTTGTTTTCGCTTCTGCCTTAAAGTCCATCATGTTTCAAATCCTGCTTCGTGCCGTGCAAATCGGTTCTACATTCTTTTTCCGGCGTTCGCTCTCCCAGGCGCGAGTGCGTGCATCCCACTCTTTCATCAGGCCATATTCCAGCATGGTCTCCATCCCAGCCAGGGCAGCCCTGAGGTTCACCCCGATGAGGGGAACACCAGCAAGTGAGATGATGAGGTCGGCATTGATTACCAGTCCCTTATCCAGGACCCTGTCTAGCAGGTCAATCAGCGTAGCGTGTGAATTCCGCGTTGGCTCCATAAATACTTCTCTCAGGCACCCCCGACAAAGCTATAGGGAGGCCAGGGTCCGGTAAAGCGCACCACAAAGCCCCTCATCCGGTTTATCTTTCCCAGTTCCTCCCCCAGCTCCGCATACCTGTCTCTGTAGACCAGACAGGAGAGGTTCATAATCATTTGCAAGTCTGGCTCTGCCTTCCTCGTTTTTTCCACACGGACATTATCGGTGTATTTTCGAATTTGGCTGTAAAAATTCTTAAAGCATTCGTCGGCTGCGGCTTCCATTTGGTGCTTTATGAGGTTTTCCAGCTTCTGCCGGTACATATAGCCCAGGCCCTTTGGTTTGGATTTAATTTCCTCATCCAGCCTTCTTATTTCCGGGCTTATCCACGTCAGACTTTGGACAATAACCTTAGGCTCCCAAAAGACTTGCACACCATACTCAGCCTTGCCTTTTACCTTCTCGATTCTCCTCTTGAGCTCTTCATACTCCTGCTTAAGCCAGTCCTTCACATTCCGCTCAGCACTTTTCGCCGCTTCTCCCCTAATTATGGTGTCGAAGCTTAGCGGGAGCACCACGCCCCACCTCTCCCAGGCAGCATCAACCACTCTCTGATGCGTCATTACCCACCCTTTCACCACTTCCTGGTTGTCTGACTGGTAGGGCTGCGGCGGGTAATTGTGAACCACAGCGCAAATATCCTTGTAGGGGATGGTGTAGACGTCACCCCCCTCTATGCCAATTTTCCCTAGGCTCAACCCTTCTCCGGCGCTGGCAACACAATAAACATATCTTCCCTCTTCCTCTACGATGGCTTCAGTGACCAGTGTAACTTGGGTTTTACCACCGTGTTGCGTCTCTAGACCCATTGCTCAGCCTCCTGTCTCCATTTTTCAGGGTTTATCATTCTGTCGAGGACATCATCCACAACCTCGTCAAGGCCATCCCTTACCGACTTCACAGACTCGGCGATTCCCTGCTCTTGCTTTATCTCCTCGATAGCGCCGTCGAGATCCATAAGCGCTTGCCCCAGCCTCTCCATTTCCTCATCGGTTAGGCTTCCGCCTTCCATACGTCTCATCGCCTGAAGCTTGAGAGCGTCCCTTATTATCTCAACAAGGGCGATTACCAGTCCGAGAACGCCGTGCTTCAGGTTTTTCTCATCGATATCGACTACCATATCTCCGGCTCACTTTAATTACGTTTTCTTCTGCAGATGAATTTCCAGAATGCCGTTTCGGCAACTCGCTTTCAAACTGCTCTCATCTACCAGGGAACCTAGCTCAATCTTTTTATGGTAGTTCCTGTGAGCAGTTGGTTTTGTTGAGAGCGAAAGGACATTATCCTCGACTTTAAGCTCTAGGTCTGCCAGCTCCACACCCGGAACCTCAGCTACGACTATGATCTCTTCAGCTTCGCGAAAAACGTCTACCGGTGGCTCAACGGCTTCGGGTGGTTCTGGGGCCTTTTCCTTTCTCTTGCGCCTGGCCACCGGTTCTACCGGTGGGGTAGTAGTGCCTACATGATACTCCCTATCTCCAAGAATACCGCTGGTTTTGAAGTGCCCGCTAATGCTCGCTCCACCACTCTTCCACTCCTCATCACTCATCACTTCCCTACCGCCAGCCTTCTTCAGTTTTTCCCTAAGTTGTTCAAGCCCACCCTTTACATCCTCCGGGGAAGAGATAAGCTTGACCAGGTCTATCTTGAGGCCGAAGATATTAAGCGTGCCGCCGAAAACATCAGATATGTCAGACTTTTCATCTTCTTTTTTCATAAGACCTCCTATCTAGCCTCTATCTGGGGGATCTTTTCCTGGTGGTGCCCATTGCCAGAGGGAACTGCGCCTGTCTTCTTCGCTTTGGCACTTATCCAGCCGCACCAGGGGCATCCTTCATTCATGAGTTCTTCCACAGGTACCCGCTTGCCACACTGAAGGCAGGTCTCTTTGCCAACCATCGCTTCATGCCAGGCTGGCGTTTCCATTTTTGTTCCAGAGGGAAACTCCAGACCGTACTTGGCTGCAGTTTCGAATGATGCTAGGGCTGCCCTTATTTTTATGCCGAGAAGCTCAACACCAACCACAGAGACAGTAATATCGGCGTTAATCACCAGCCCTTTATCAAGTATTCTGTCTATGACATCAGCTAGGGTACCAGCAGTGTCCTTTTGTGCTTGTAAAACCATGATTCCCTCCTCTCACATGTGACTCATGTGGATTATTACTCTCCAACCACTATGTTTACGAAGCTATAGGGAGGCACCGGACCTACGTACTTGAACTCTATTCTGCCATTATACCGGGCGGCAAGCTCCTCCACCTCGCCATCAAATTCCTTCTCCCGGCTCCTGTCAACCAAGAAGGTAGCGTTTAGGAGCATGTCATCGCTATAGGTCATGTTGAGGCAAGAATCACTGGAGAGCTGCCTCAGCGGCTGGAGCAGAACTTCTCTTTCCTTGGCCCTCTTATTTTCGAGAGCCAGCTTGAGCATCTCGCCTAAAGCGCCCTTATCTTGGCCAGCCTCTTTGGCCGAACAGCCTGTCATCTTAGCCCTTAACGCCTTTATCTCTGCGTTTTCCTTCACTATTTCCTGGAAAATACAATCCATATCTCTCCAAAAAACCTTGAGACCTAATTCCACCTTATTATCCAATTCCCTGAGCAGCTTCTTAAACTCCAGGTAGCGTCTCCGGAGAAGACTGCGGATTTCCTCAGCATTCGGCGCCACGGTGTAGAACCTCACTGGCAGGAGAGCATGGTCCTTCATTACTGCCTCAATTACTTTCTCATGGGAAATCATGGTTTCCTTACTGACGACATACTTCGTCATTGGTATACTGCTCACCACGGCACCCAAGTCCTTATAAGCGATAGTTGTCACCGGGTCGCCTCGATCGCCGATACCAATGGGGCCAAAGTTTCTTGCCTCGCTGGTTCCGACTATGCAATAAATGTATTGACCTTCTTGCACCACACTCGCTCCAGAACTTTTCGCCGCCGTGTCTTCTAACATTAATATTAGCGGAGTCACAAGCCTGTTTTATTCCCTTTCTTTCTTCTCTATAGGCTCGCCGCGGAGGCGGGTTCTCTTCCGCTCGAACTTCATCATATTGCCATCTTCATCCACCAGCACATCGTAGTCACCCAGGACATCAGTGGCAGGGGGAATCCTGGACATCTCAAGCATGTCCAACTCTACATGCCAACCCTGCTCATCCTTGAAAGTCCCGCTGACGGTTACAGGCTTTAGTCCGGTAACCTCTGCCAGTTGGCTCTTAGCTCGTTCAGCTAGCTCTTTCATATTCATAAATGGTCCTCCTTTAAGTTCTCGCTGCCATAGTGGGCATCATCACTGCTGGTGCCGCTCAGCCTTGGCTTCTCGAATGGCATTTAATCGCTCCATCAGCACCCCTTCTTGCTCGTCGTACTCTTCTTCAGTGATATCGCCCATATCAAGGCTCGTTTGAAGCTCCGAGAGTTCACCCCGAACTTTACTTTCGTCCAAGAACTCATTCTCGGCTGCCTCAGCAACCTTGGTCGCCAGCCAGTTGACACCCTTCATCGGGCCCAAGACCGGGGACGTCAGCAAATCTAAAACAAAGCCCATCTTTCTCTCTAGCCTAGCTCCTCCCAGTTCACTACTATGTTGATAAAATTATAAGGGGGTGCTGAACCGATATACCTGAGAGTAACTCTTTCACCGGATTGCTCATCCAGCTTGCTTACTGCCCGGTCAAATTCCGGTTCTTTGCTCATATCGACCAGAAAGGCCGCATTGGCTACCATCCTGACTCCCATCACCTCATTCTCTCTAAATCGGTGGGCAAGCTGACGGAGCGGTTGCAATATTTTGGCAGCTTCCTTAGCTCGCTTACGATTCAGCGCCTCTTTTACCATCTCCCCAAGGCGCACTCTGTCGAAATGGGTGGCTTCTGGGGGTTTCCCGGAAAGTGAATCACGAAGCCTTCTTATATCGGTGTTCCCGGCGACTATCTCTTCAAAAATGGTCTTCTCGTCGCGCCAGAAAGCCTTCAGCCCCAACTCTACCTTATCCTCCATATCCGTCAGCAACTTCTCAAACTCTTCAAACCTGCTTACAAGGAGCTTCTGGATGGCATGCTCAGGAGAAGCGGAATCAGCAACGGTTCCAAATCTCACTGGCAGAAGGGTAAATTCCTTCATAACAGTCTCCAGGACCTTCTCATGAGCTACCATGTTCCGGCGGGTGCTTTCATACTGCGTCGTGGGGGAATCACTGACTACAGTTGCGAGACCGTTATGAGGCACCGTGTGCACCACCCCACCCCCGTTGCCGATGACATCCGCGTCGAACGTGCGATTCTCAGAGCAAGGAATGATACAGTAAAGGTATTTCCCCAGTTCAGCCATTGGTAACTCCCGCTACACCCCAATTTCAGCGAAACTAAGGTGCTCAACCTCCTCATTTCTCAAGCGTCTTATGTTAATCAACAAGTTGCCATCTGACTCCCCCTGCCCACGACAATAAGTAATAAGGAGTTCCAACGCCTGGTGAAGTTTGGCTAACTGCGTCTTTGTCGGTTCGTCTCCCGGGCTATAGTCCGGATGGCTTTTCGCTGCCAAGCGTCGGTATGCCTTCCTTACCTCAGGCTCGGAAAAAGTTTCACCCAGGTGAAGGAATTGTCTGGCTTCCTCTATCTTCTCAAGGCTCGGCCTGGTGACCTCTAAAGTAGCAAAGGTGTAGGGTGGCAGTGGCCCAATGATGCGAAAGTTAATCTGGTTATCGAAAATGTCATTCAGCTGCTTCACGCAGCTATCAAACTCCTCCTGGTTAGTCTTCTCCACCAGAAAGGCCACGTTCATTACTATCTGATCAGAAACCAAGGTGTTGGGTTGCACATCAACAGCCACCGACATGAGGAAATTTATCATTCGCTCTCGGTAGCTTGTGCGGCGCTTGTCCATAGATGCCTTGACCATCCGTCCCAGTTGGATTTGCTCTTGGAGAGTTGGCTGTCCCCTGACGGCAATAGCTTTACTAAACTGGATAATCTCCGGCTCGGCGCTGATTTCTTGTAATATCTGCCTCCTATCCCAGGTGGCAGCTACCTCTATTTCAACTTTATCCTGGATCCAGGCGAGAGCATCAACAAATTGTGAATGACCCTGTGAAAGCAGGTTCTGCACTTCATCTGAGGTAGCAAGGACTGTCCCGAACTTTACTGGAAGCACCGTACGCCCCTTCATAATGAGCTCCACTACCAACTGATGCGCCAGTAATAAGCGGACCACCGCCTCCTTCGACATGGAGCTAAGTTCCTCGCTAAAGTAGTCACTCACGACACAGCTGAGGTCTTGATGGGCTATCGTGTATACAGAACTGGAGCCATCCAGCCCGGAGATACCCAACACATTCTCATTGCTGCTATCTATAATTCCGTAGATATATTTGCCATACATTGGACATTGCTCCAAATAGATTTGTCCCCATGCAAAAGGCACAGGGGACAGATGCTCCCTGTGTTACTACTGTTGCCGTTTTAGCCATTTCAGAACCTCCTTCAGCTAAGAAAATTATGCAGCCGGTTGTAGATACGGCTTGCCGCGTACACCTTCTTCTCAGCTTCAAAGCGCTGTGCCAAGCCCAGCAACTGTTCCTGAGCGCTATGCGCTTCCTCAGTCTCTGGAAAGTACTCCACCAGCTTGAAGCACGCAGTTATCGCTTGATGGGTATTCCCAGCTTCCTGCCACGACTGCGCCTCCTTAAGCAGAAGCACTAGTGGTGTTGCCTCTTGCGTTGCTATTTTCTCTACCTCCCCTGGTCGTTGGCCTACATCTGCTTGGCTCTTTCTTCTGCCCAGCGTCTTGCTTCTAGTTCCAGAGCCTGTGCCTGAACATCCACCGGTTTTCTGCCCAGCATCCTGGCCCTTTCTATAGCCATCAGTCGCCGCGACAGGGCGCATACTCCAGCCATATTCACTTTGCTTGTTACCTTTCTAGACACACTCTTATCCCTATCATCCGCTTGCCCCACGTTATAAGGCTTCAAGCCCAGTTCGTCCACCGTTGTAGACTCGCTTAATAATTGACGGTCATCTTTTTCCATTGCCGCCCCCCAGACTGTTCCCTTGCTTCTGCCTGAACAGCTGCGATAGGCTTTGCCAAAGAACTATCGGCCGTCTTTTCTTGCTGTGCTGTGTCCTCCATTTTTTCTATAGCTCTGTGAACTTCTCTTAGCCGCTCATGAACGCGTTTTTGGCGCTGTTCTAGGCGAGACAGCTCCTTTTCCAAGCGCTGTCCCTCCATGCTAAGCGAATAAAGATCAAGATAGGTTGTTCCCTGCCGGGGCGGCTTTGAAGCGATATGATGCGTTGTAGCTGTTCTCAAATCGCTCAAACCCTTAGCGCTGGTAACGTCTTTCATGGTACCTCCTCGAGCCCTCGTGTCTTAAAAAAGAATCAACGGCTATCCTTGTGGCCGGTGCATGATATCACGTGTTGTAAGAATATCCCTTGCTGTCTTGATGGCATGCTCAGCAGCCATATGGTGCTGGAGCCGCGTTTGGCTGATGAAGGCTTTGCCACACCTCCCGCATTGATGCGGTTTTGCCTTTAATTCTCTCGATTCCTGCTGCATTCTCGGACCCTCCTTAACAATATTGGTCAACGAGCCGGTTCACTACTTCCTTTACTCTTGAGGTCTGGGCACTGCTGCCCACCCTGGTGGATTCGGAACTCAGTATATCAAGGCACAACTGCCTGAAGGCCTCGCTTCCGGTACCCGCCGAGCCATTCTGCACCATCAGTGCCCTGCCTACCATTATGCAGCCCCTGACGGTTGGCGCAAACTCACAGACCCCGGACTCTCTTAAGCCACGCACGACATTCACTATCTTCTCAGCATTGCTTCGCTCAAGTCCGGACTTGGCCTCGGTTATGGCTATCTCCGTTTCTTTATCAAAGTGGTCCAGGTCGAGGGTCACCATCCGGTCACGGAGGGCATCCTGGCTGCGATAGACGCCGGCGTATTCCTCCGGGTTGCTGGTAAAGATAGCGGTGAAGTCCGGGTGGACTCTAAGGTAGCCTTCTCTTTCCTTGGCTGCTGGTATGTCGAGCATCTTCTCCTGGAGTACCGAGAGGAGAGCGTTATTAGCCTCGGGGCGTGACCGGGTGAACTCGTCATAGATAAGGGTAAACCCATACTTGCAGGCCACAGTGAGGCGGTTGTCCACCCACTTCCGGCTCATATCTTCCTCGGTCTTGAGCACCGAGTGAATGAAGTTGTCAATCACCTTTTTCGTCCGGTAGCCGTATTCACCACCTACCAGGTCGGAAGTACTGAACTCCTCATCCCCGTGGAGCATAACCACGGGGTGGCCAAGCTTGCTGGCGACATGAAGAGCTACCGTAGTCTTGCCTGTGCCGGAGGCCCCCCTGAAGTGGATGGGAAAGCCAGCAGCAATATAAGTTAGCGCCCGGTCAACAATGCTCTCGACAAAGGGCGTCTCTACGAAGTTGGCTAACGAACGTGGCTCCAATAAAGTATCTACGGCTTCCTGTATCACCATGTAACTCACCTCTCTTTCTGCGCGTTCTGCACGACAGAGTACCAAACTTCCACAAAGGCAATAGCCGCTACGTTAGCGCGCTGCCTGACAAAGTCTCCTGTTACCGCCGACATTTGGCGTTAGCCCCTGTGCAGTAGCCTTGCAATTTCTTTTTTATATGGCGAAATAATAGAGTTCCCGCTTTTCTACCTTATTCTCATCCATGAGGTCTTTGAGCACCCTTGCCATCTTGATGCGGACCACTCCGAATTCCTTCTCTAGCTTAACCAGCTTGGTGCCGTCGGGGTGATTGGCCAGATACTGAAAAACTTGATTACGAAGTGTAGCAGCTTCTGAAGTTATCCCGACAGCTTCTTTGGCAGGCGGCTTCACCGCAACTGCCACTCCCCCTCGTTTCGACTGCATGGTAGCAGTCAGTTTCTGCCATTCATCCCTAACACCGGCTTGAATATCAGCGAACTCCTTCAATTGAGCACTTACTGCGGACTTTATCTCGGCAACACCTCTAACCAGATCCTGCTTTAGAGCCCGCGCCTCTCGAAAGCGCTCCTGTTCACCCTTAGCCAGTCCTACCCGTAGCTGAGTGCTCATGGCAGCGTGGGCACTATCGAGTTCCTTTAGCAGAGTTTTTACCGTAGCCTTTCCTTCAGCGATTACTCTAGCCAGCTCACCCCTGAATTCGCGTGCCTCCACCTGCCGCTCCCTTTCCCCCTTTGCCAGAGCCTGGCGTCCTTTAGTTAGTTCGGCTCTCATTTCTCTACTCATAGCATTATGGGAGCTGTCGAACTCACCCAACAGAGTCTTTACCGCCGTCTTTCCTTCAGCCACAGCCCTGCCAAGCTCACCCATAAATTCACGCGCCTCACTCTGCCGCTGCCTGTCATCTTCCGCAAGGGCGGGACGAACTTTGGAAAGGTCGGCTTGTAGCTCCTTAGCCATAGCTGTCCTGGAGTCCTGAAATCCCTTTAAGTCCATTTTTACCGTCTCTCTAAGCTGTGCTATCCCGGCAACCCTGTCCGCATAGGAGCCGACAATATCTTCGGCTAAGCTTCTCATTTCTTCTCTGGTTGGCATTTTATCCCTCCTTTTTTGCGCTTATGGGGTGACCACACCTGTTGGGTCACCATGCCAGCACCTTCTCCGGCCATCAATACCATCCCTTTGAGACCCACCCGATACGGGGAGCCCGTTGCACACATCAGGTTCCGGCATGGTCACCCCGAGGCGCTCTAAATAATACTACTTCTAGGCGGCTGCGGCTTCTGTCAGTCCGACGGCCTCAGCATACTTCAGGAAGGTGTCCACGCCAGCAACTACGACCCTGGCCTCGAGTGCCAGGATTTCAATGCCGACGAGACTGACGCGCACCCAGGCATCTACCACTATCCCTTTGTCCAAAATCCGGTCAACGACTTCTGCCAGACTGGACGATGCCATCGCTTTCTCTATAGCCATTCCTTCACCTCCAAATTATTTGGTGGGCCAGTGCTGAAAGCAGTGGGAAAGGGCTCCCCTTTTCTCCTCACGTGCCTTCTGTCATTAGTATGGCATATTTAGTGCCTCTTGACATCACCCATTCAGGTAGTTTATTATTGAGAAGACGCCATCTGTCCATATCGTATAGGAGTACGAGTGCTCTTACCCAAACAGGTTACCCCTAATGGGCCAGGGGTACTGTGGACGGAGAACCTCAGGAGGTTTGGATGCCGCAGAAAGGACAGGCCAACCAAGCTGCTAAGGAAACTTTGGAATCAAAGCTGATAGGCCTCCGCTCTGAGGTTGAAGCCCTGCAAAGGGAAGTCCGTGAAAAAGAAGAGCAAATGCGGAACCTTATCAAGGACACCCTGGATGCACAGGAAGCTGAGAGAGAGCGTATCAGCCTCGAGGTTCACGATGGGGTGACCCAGACTTTGGCCTCAGTCTTCCAGCATCTACAGAGTCTGGAATCCACCGAACTCAAGGGCGCCCATGCCAAACAA
>Ga0315547_1000867_pt1 | contig 26403 bp, 23 predicted proteins | sample SalMarSW160240MG_2_FD_202542 | JGI IMG/M metagenome (GOLD analysis project Ga0315547, IMG submission 202542) | Salt marsh sediment microbial communities from the Plum Island Ecosystem LTER, Massachusetts, United States - Salt Marsh Sediment SW1601-240 ...
GAGGGCAAAGTCTCGGTAAATGGTACAGAGGTTTAATGTCAAGATGAAGGCTTGTTAATAGAACAAATTAATTCTTTTGTAACCAGTAAAAATGCTGTCTATTCGCACATCGGCTTGCCCATAACGGCCCGGCAATATGGGGAGGTTGTGTTACCCGACGCAAGCACCGGGCAGGGTCCCGGTACCCCGAGTACTCGGGGCCAGAAAGCTGTCACGGTGCAAGGAGGGTATGGCACGTGTTTTTGCCTTCCAGGTACAAAGTTTGTTGAGCATTACGAGTGTCGCGGTACAAGTTTTATCGGAGCCGCGAATTTATCCCCGGTTACAAAGTTGGTTGCGGGCACTGGCCCCGAGTACTCGGGGGTACAAGCTGTCTCGGAGCCAGAAAGCTGTCAAGATGCAGGATTTTAAATGCGGGCAGATGCGCGTGTCCGGGTACAACAACCATTACAAATTTGTCTTGGGAGCAGGAGCAAAAGCAAAAAGTGTGACAAACAACTTACCCATATTGTCCGTGTTAGCACCTGTTGTTTTATTTATTTATCTCGTTGATAAGTTTCTCAAGGGTTGGGATATTTTACTTAATTATTTCCCAAACAACAAAACCATGCACACCTAAATGGTTATGGATGAACTTATCTTGCATTCCAGCAATTTTTTCCCAAGAGATCTTATAATAGGATTTTTTTTGCTGTCATGTACATTTACGAGAAGTACTTGATTATGATCTATAAGAGCAGAAGACACAAGTTACAATTTAATGATAGTAAAAATCCTTCTGTGACTTTCATCTCCCACCATAACAAAATATAATCCATAAGATAACTCAGTAACATCAATCTCAATAACCTGAGTGTTTAAGACGTTCCTGTATTCTTTTACTGAAACAACCTGACCTTGTGTGTTTATGATCGAAATCAACATTTTATCAAACCGCTCTTCTCCAAGATATAAAAAAGTAGAATTATAGGTAGGATTAGGATACATCTTCAGGTCTGAAAAGAATCCGTCATTCACAAGAACCGGCTGGTTGATCACAATATCAAGAGATGCTGAACATCCATTCGAGTCGGTAACAACGACCTTGTAAGTCCCCTGAGGAATATTGAGCCGGTTTGCAGTAAATATTCCATCTGACCAAATAAAACTATAAGGTGGTGTCCCTCCTGTGACGGTAAGTGTAATCTTGCCATCAGCAAAACCCGGAAAAGAAGCATCTTCTTTAGTATATGCAAGTGAAAGTGCTGCCGGCTGTGTGATAGTGAAAATAGCTGTTACAGCACATCCATTTGCATCAGCGATAATTACTATATAGCTACCTGGTAGTAATCCACTTATATCTTCTGTCATTGCTCCATTGCTCCACAGGATTATATATGGCGGAGTACCACCACTAACTCTAAGATAAACAGCACCGGTATTGTCTCCGAAGCAAAAAGGATTGATTACTATTGGGTCAATGACTAATGCTGAAGGCTCTGTTATCGTAACTGTGACATCAAAAGTACTGAGTGCGGCATCTCTGACGGTTACTGTGTAAGTCTCGGCTGCTAAAGCTCCGAATGTACCCAATGACTGGTACGATCCTGCGTTCAGCTTATAATCATAAGGAGTTACACCACCAGAACCGGCTACTGTAACACTTCCTGTAGAGTTGCCAAAACATTTAACATTGGTTTGTGAAGCAATGCTTCCTGACAGTGGGGGCGCTGTTGGTGTTGTTGTAAAACTTATTTCATTTCCGTAAGAAATTACTACGCTATTGGATGCATAAGCTCTGGCACAGAATGCCTGTGGTCCTATCAGTCCTAAGCCCAAAAAGAGTACTATACTTAATTTTAATTTTTTGTGTTGCATTTTTGTACTCCTTTTTTAAATTTAATCTGAAATTCTGAATCTATTTTCATGTAGGCATTTATTAATTTAACTTTCTCAGAATAAATATTTTACCAAAGTTATAATTTGTTTAAACAAAAGGCAAATTTAAATTAAAAGCCATCCAACAACCTAAGTATCTCTCGTTTTAAGAGACCGATGGCCATGACCGATTTAAAGAGACCAATTTTCTTTTGTTATAGTCAAGATAGATGTGTCTGAAATTTTGTCCCGTTAAGCGGTACGACAATTGGTGCTAACGGCCCGGCAATATGGGGAGGTTGTGTTACCCGACGCAAGCACCGGGCAGGGTCCCGGTACCCCGAGTACTCGGGGCCAGAAAGCTGTCACGGTGCAAGGAGGGTATGGCACGTGTTTTTGCCGTCATGGTACAAATTTTAATGAGCATTACGCGTGTCGCGGTACAATTTTGATCGGAGCCGCGAATTTATCCCCGTTTACAAAGTTGGTTGCGGGCACTGGCGCAGTGTCGCGGTACAAAGTTGATCGAAGCCGAAAAAATGTCAAGGTATATTGAAATTAAATTGCGAGCATATGCGTGTGTCCGGGTGCAAGAACCATTACGAATTTGTCTTGAGTGCAGGAACAAAAGCAAAAAGTGTGACAAACAACTTACCCATATTGTCCGTGTTAGCAGCTGTAATTTATTCTCTTTTATATTTGAGTTTCATTTCATTACTGAAATTTATTTTTAAGAAATAAAACATTTTTTTTGGTTGTCCATGAATGTATAATACGTCCCACTCTGGAATTAATTTTGCAACTCTCAAAGCTTCGCTATTATATAAAGAATCGATGCCACTAAGCATTGATATTTGAAATTTGTTTTTCTCCTCTCCAGAAACTATCCTTAATGCCACTATTTTTTTATTATCATCAATGTTGGGTAGAGTTTTCCAATTAATCTTACTATAAATAAATGAAAGCGCATAGTCAATATTTTGAGTAAAAATTGATTTATGCGTTTTTAAATTATCGTATTTATAGTTTTTTATAAATGATCCTTTGTCGAACAAGAAAACATCCTCTGACTCATATGTTGAAATTTCCCCAAAATCAGTCCTTTCTCCATGTCCATGTATTAATTCTCCAGATACCCAAGTAGCAAAGACTCTCCCATTTTTAAAATCATTGCCAAATATCAAACTTAAATCAGCCGTGTGATTCTTACCATTGATATCCACTATGCCTACAAGGTATAATCTATTGTCTTCCAGTCTCCAATACGTTATGTACTCTGATTCTCCACGGTAGAATTTTGAAATGTCACATGCCCGTACTTCATAAGGATTTGAGTATAGTCTTAAAGTATCCTTGCCAATTATTAAAAAATCGATGAGGATACCAGCTCCAAACATTTGTAAGCTACTTGTAAGAATATTAAATAGAAGTAAAAGAATTATTTTTTTAATCATGATGAAAAGGACTTGTCAGTTAATTCCACCAAATTATTTTAAAATAATTTTTAATACTATTTGCCATAAAATTTTGATCCAATTTTATTTTGACCGTTAGCAGCATTAAAATTAGATAGAATAGATGAATCTGTCATGGTATACGAATGTTAAGGCTTGCGAAGGGAGGGCGCTTGCAGATGGTGCTCATGAACCGGCTCTGTAAGTTTTAAAATACAAAACCGTGAATTGCCATTTGCACGTGTGTGTCGGGGCAAGCCGGTAAGTGGTCTGGCTATCACGTTGGTGTCCAGATTATTGCTGCTAACGGCCCGGCAATATGGGGAGGTTGTGTTACCCGACGAAGCATCCGGACACGTCCTGGGAACTTTAGCCAGAAAGTTGTCACGGTGCAAGAAGGGTATGGCGCACTTTTTGCCGTCCAGGTACAAATTTTATTGAGCATTACGCGTGTCGCGGTACAAGTTTGATCGGAGCCGCGAATTTATCCCCGGTTACAAAGTTGGTTGCGGGCACTGGCGCAGTGTCGCGGTACAAACTATCTTGAAAGCAGTAATTTAACACGTTGCAGGATTTCAATTGCGGGCAGATGCGCGTGTCCGGGTGCAACAACCATTACAAATTTGTCTTGAGTGCAGGGGTAAAAGCAAAAAGTGTGACAAACAACTTACCCATATTGTCCGTGTTAGGGGGTGTTGTGTGTCCTGAGTTACTCCAGGGTACAAGGAGTTTAATGTTCTTTGAATGAGTAACTTAACTTTAAGTAAGATGGTAGTCATGTGTTCAGTTGTTAAGTCCTGATACGAGCTGAATCCCGATAGTCAGGGTCAAATTCAGAGGTCTCACATTAAAGACTTGTCATCTGTCATATGAAATTGGTCTACCGGCAAAGATGTTTCAAGCATATTTGTCAAACCGTCCTGCGGTGCTGGGCTTTCAAGGTACTGGTGCTGAACGGTCAGGATATAGCTTAGTGTATTCCACGGGTTGGAAAAGACTTAAGTTAGGGTGTTGATAAAAGAGATGAACGAAAGTGAATCACTGATGAAGTGTCGTAACTAACAGTCACGGTATCGAAATCGAGCGGTTGACGGCTGCCAGAGAGCAAGGTGCAAGGCGTAAACCTGATTAGTGCTTACATGATATCCGGCATTTAGGTGACATGACTTTTATCTGGGCTTACTTAAGGAACAGGAGAACCTGCAATGAAATGTCAAGGAAAAAGGACGAGAACCAGAATAGGAAAGTCCGAAATACCGATGTTCATTGTCAGGGGCGGACTGACTCGTAGTAGTGACTTTACCCAAGGAATGAATGAGTAATGTCATTCGTAGTGAAGGGGTCAGCGAACTCGAGGCAATATATGCCAACCGATTTATTCGGGATGAGCTTAATTTCATAGCCTGTTGACCTGAGATGGTTGCGTGAGTTCGAAGAGCCGTATGAATCGAGAGGTTCACGTACGGTTCCGTGGGAGGTTCGGGGGTGAAATTCCCCCTTACCTACCCGTCATTATTTTCTTTATTTAATTGGTCCAGTAGATTATATTTTACTTGCCTGTTATACCATCTTTCACGTGCATATTTTTGCATATCAACAATTGTGTCTTTTTCATCAATAATTTCCAGACCAAGCAATGTTTCAATGATATCCTCCATTGTTACAATTCCGTCTATCCCACCGTACTCGTCGACGACCAGTGCAATATGTTCTCTTTTTTCTAATAGTATTTCCCAAACATCGAACAATACTTGTGAGGCAGGTACAATTACAATTTCCCTTTTTAGATCTTTTAATTTTAATTGGAATTGATCCTCAGCAAGTTTTTCAAATACGGTATGTCGAAATACATATCCTGTAATATTTTCAAATTCACCGGAATATACAGGTATACGTGAAAATTTCAAGTATTTGATGTCCTGAAGGAAATCTTTTGTAAGGAAATTTTCGTCTGCCGCGGTTATTACAACTCTTGGAGTCATTATTTCGGATACTCTGACATCTTTAAGACGTACCAGATTGTGGATTATTTTATATTCCTTTTCATGGAATATTCCTTCATCTACCCCTATACCTGCCAATGCTGAAACTTCTTCTCTGCTGGCAGTATGCTTTGTTCCTCTTTTTGTAAAAACTCGTGTTATAACCGCGGACATTATAACTAAAGGGTATGTAATAATTATCATACCTCTTATTGTATATGCTGAAATCCAAGCTAATCCTCTCCAATAACGTGCTCCAATTGTCTTTGGTATAATTTCGGTAAAAACAAGAATTAGCAAGGTAAGAATTGCAGATACTATACCAAATGATGGTTCACCGAATACCTTAACAGCCTGAGCTCCAACTCCAGCTGCTCCGACAGTATGTGCTACTGTATTAAGTGAAAGAATTGCTGAAAGTGGTTTATCAATATTGCTTTTTAAGGAGATGAAGTGTTTGGCCCACGATTTACCAAGCTCCAGTTTTACTATTAAAAAAGACTGTGATGTAGAAAGCAGAACAGCTTCCATAATTGAACAAATAAAGGAAATAAAAAGGGCAATAAATAAATATATTAACAGGAGTATCATGGTTTTGACTAAAATTTACAATATAAGGATTTCTTATAATTTCAACTGGTTGCCTGGAATTCAATAATGCCCCCTAACTTCCTTTTAGTACCATCATAATTCCGCATTACAACCCGCATTTGCCTGATAAGAGCAGGTATTTCTCTTTTAAGTTATTTACCCTGGTCCATTTAATGCACGGCCCCGTCAGTTACAATAGCATAATAAAAGAGTTTATACTGTTTGCATTCCGGCAAACAGATATAATGCTATTGCCTGATAATAACCGATACTTAATAATCACGGGGGTAGAGAATTATCAAATTTACGAGATAATTACTATATATGCTAAATTTATTTTCGCGTTTATTACGGGTACAGCATTAAGAGTTAAGTGTCTCCACGATGGAGACTGGCTTTAGACCGGTGTATTTTAAGTTAAAACCTCAGACGATTTATACCTGGGCACAAAACGGGAAAATACCGACAGCAAAATTGGGGAAGGGATGGAGGTTTAAGAAACCAATTATCGATAAATGGTTCAATCAGCACATAGATGTTAGATTCTCAGAATACCTTGAATTGTAGATGTTATCTCATTGTGTTGAAATGCTTTGTCCTGAAGTAATTCAAAACTTATATAAGGTATTTCCTCTGTTTTAAGATATCGTAAAAGCCCTCCTTATAACTGCCCGAAACAGATATAGTTTCATTACCGATCTTTATCCGGTTCCTTTCTATACTTTCGATTTTTGAGATCGCAACCACATATGAATTATGGACCCTGATAAATTTGTCTTCAGGCAAAAACTTAAGAATATTTCTGAACGACTGTAATGTCATTATCTTCTTCCCTGTTGTTACAATTTGCAGGTAATCCTTCATTCCTTTGATATAGAGTATGGAATCGAGGCCAACCTGTTCAATCCTGTTTTCTGTTCTTACAAATATATGATCATGGGAACCATCTTTTTTACCGGCATTGATCAGGGCATATACTTTTTCAACTGACTTGACAAACCTTTCAAAAGAAAATGGTTTTAACAGGTAATCGGAAACGTTCAGTTCATAACCCTTAAGGGCATACTCATCATAAGCAGAGGTGATTATCACCAGTGGCTTTTCCTGTAAAGACTCCAGTAACTGGATCCCGGTAAGATTCTTCATTCTGATATCCAGAAATATCAGATCAACACGGTTCGTTTTAAGATAAGCTATAGCATCAGTTGCATTGCTGAATTCCTGCAAAAGATTCAGATAACCGATCTGTTTTATATATCCTGTTACCTTTTGCAATGCAAGTGGTTCATCTTCTATTACAATGCAATTAATTATCATTTATCTGTATCTCAAGTTTTACTTTATATTTAATGCCGTCATCGTCAATATTTAACAGATGTTTGCCGGGGTACAGAAGTTCAAGTCTCTTTTTAATTGTAGTTAATCCTATACCCGGTGTTTTATCCTTTTCAGAAACCTGATGATCGTACAGGTTTTCACATATAAAGTTAATATGGTTTTTATCAACATTCAATTGAATAATAATACCATTTTCACGATTAGTATCAATTGAGTGTTTGAAAGCGTTTTCAATAAACGGGATAAATAACATGGGAGCAATTCTTTTTTCGCTCTTCTCTCCATTTATGCTGAAATTCAGGAAGTCAGGATTCTTCAATCTCAGCTTTTCAAGAGAAACATAATTCCTGACATATTCAATTTCCTTTTCCAGGGGTACACTGTCGGACTGGCAATCATGCAGCATATAACGCATTATATCCGACAGTTTTATTAACGACTGCGAGGCTTTATCCTGGTTTACCTTAATCAATGTATCGATGTTGTTTAATGTATTGAACAGGAAATGAGGATTCAGCTGCACTCTTAACAGATCCAGTTCACTTTTCAGGCTTTGTTTTTCCATCTGCTCCTGAATCCTTTTTTGTTCAATAAATGCTAAAAAGCTCCGGAAACTGATACCCAGCACCAGAAATGCATTGAGAAAGGCCAGCGAGAAAAGTGTCTGAAGAAATACCCCGGGAATAAAACCGTCATCCATAATGCTTGTCATGACGGGATAAAATATTCCGAACAAAATCGTGAGTGTTATGAACAACTTTTTCTTCTTATGATAAAAAAGAAAAGGCGTCACAAAGTAACCTGTATAGAAAGGAATTGCCAGGGAGATGATTATCAACACATTCCATGCATACAAACTAACGTCTGCCAATGGATCATATTCAGGGATTCCCGGATACCCCGGTATTAACCTGAGGATATACCAGAAGGTGAAATAGAGCAGTGCCCAGAGTAATACGTGAATCAATAATTCAATTGACTTTTTCATTACTTGTTTTTTTGGTTAACAATATCACAAAAGTCAATCATTAAATGTTTTTCTGAAAAACAAATATATTGTTACGGGTTTCTCATCGACATTTTCTGCTTTATAATCTATACCCTGGCTTTTCGGCAATGTTTATATATTTCATCTGAGGTTAAAATATATAAACCGTCAGGTATAGTCTTTAATCTTTGAACACTCTGTCAAAACTAATAAAAATGTCTGTTTAATCTGTGGGATATATGTCCGGATTGTAAGATTCTGTGAAATAAAAATCCTGTGAGGGAAATTAGTAATTTTGTAAATCAGATATATTATTATAAATCCGAATGATAAAGCATTTATCATTATGAAGAAATTGCCGGGGTTTTTGATAATATTCATTGGAATTTTTGCCGGAAGCTCTCAATTGTCACTATATAGCCAGGAGCAGGAGGGGATGGTCAAATATACTACTGACTTCAGGTTCACTGATGGTATTTATCTTGATTTCAACATGGTTAAGATGAATAATCCCATACCAAAAACGAAAATTGTAACATCTATCGATTATTACAGTGATGATTTCTTTGAAAAGTTAACAGCTGATGAAAAGTTATATTATTATGATGACGAGGGTGTGAAGAATGAAGTGGACAGGCACATGATATGGGGATATGCAAATAATGGTATTATTTATATGCAGATGTTGGGCAATTTCAGCCCGTTCACATTTATGGGAAGGATATGTCATATCGTTGCCGAGATCAAATACAATGACAGCAGTTATTATAATCCGTCCGATTACAGGTCATATTATTACCCTTATTCCATTTACCCGGATTACCTGCCTGTTAGTGATCCGTATGCCAGGGGATATTACAGACCTTATGATCGTTATTCGCCATCATGGGAGAAATCGATGAGAAAGGATTATATTCCGTATCTTATTGATTTTGAGACCGGTAATACCTGGACTTATGATATACAAAGTGTAAAAATGTTAATTAAGAAAGACAATGAGCTATATGATGAATTCATTAAGCTCCGGCACAGGATGAAGAAAAGAATAATGTTTTCTTTCATCAGACGGTTTAATGAAAGAAATCCATTATATATTCCTGAAGGCAAATTTCAATAAATTTCCGGTATCACATACGTTCCTGTCATTCTGAACGAAACGAAGTGGAGTGAAGAATCTTTCTCCACATTTTCAAAATTAACCATTTTGTTATGATTTTTTACCATCCCTGACATGAAGATCGAGCTGGGGGAACGGAATTACTATGCCATTTTCAATGAATCTCCTGTTAATTATTTTCCTGATATCACTTTTCACCTTCTCGATCCTGAAAACATTACTGCTGAAAAAGAGAACCTGGAAATCAAGAGAAGAATTGCCAAAGTCAATTAATCTTGCCTCAATAAGGTTTTTTTCAGTTATATCAGGATGCTCTAATGCGCTTTCTTCCAGGATTTTGATAACCAGGTCAACATCACTTCCATAAGCTACTCCGACATTAATCCTGAAACGGGTCTTTTTCGACTGGTGGCTCCAGTTTATTACTTTATTGGTTGTAATTAATGAATTGGGGATTATGACAACTATATCGTCCCTGTTCAATCCCCTGGAGGTCCTCAGTCCGATATTCTGTATCATTACCACATCACCGTCAATTTCCAGCACATCACCGATTCTGGTTGTTCCCTCAACAAGCAGGATAATCCCCGAAATAAAATCATTGAAAGTCTGCTGCAATCCGAGTCCTACACCAACCAGAAGTGCAGCAGATCCGGCGATCAGTACCGTGATGCTTATTCCTACTGTATCAAGTATCAGGATAATTGATATTGTCCAGACTACATATCTGATGATGTGGAACAGTGAGAACGAAGTGCTTTTGTCGAGTTTTTTAAACCAGTGTTTTTTGATTACCCCTATTTTAATGATCCATATTAACAACTTGGTAACCACGAAGATCAGCAAAGCGGCCAGGAGAGTATAGACTTTCAGCTCATATTCCCCTATGCGGAAGATCACAAATTCCAGTATTTTATTAACTATTTCCATATTGTAGTTTTTTAAACCAGCATATAATTAAAAATTCAGTCTGACTAAATGAATTTTAATATCAAGATAATGAAAAATTCTCTAAAATTATCATGCGATCGCACGATTAGATTTTCTGAGGATCTACGATCGAACCTACCTCTGCTTCCCGCTTTAGCGGGAGAGGAGGTTCATAACATCATACCGGCTTATTATTCTTCCAGATTTTGAGTGATCAGTTCTTCACCTGTAATCTTGAATTTCCAGGGTTCTTCAGGCTGAGCCAGGTAAACCATGTCGCCCGGCTCAAGTCCCTTTTTGACAATTATATTTTTGTCATTCATTTCACCGAGGAGCACAACCTGCTTGTCGCCTTTCTTAGTATATGCATAAGTAACACCGTCGGATCCTGTCCTGACACATTCGGTAGGAATGTAAACAACATCATTGATAGTATTGATTATGATCTTGTTCCATGTTGTCATTGAAGGCCTGAGTGAATTATCGGAACCATCCACTTTAATCAGCACCTCAAACATTTTGGCATCTGAATTAGGCAGCACTTCACCTATATTTGCAACACTGGTAACTGTACCGGTAAATGATTTTTCAGGCAGTGCATCTATGGTAATGAAGACTTTCTGTCCTTCCTTTACCTTGCTTACCTCTATCTCGCTTACATATGTCTGGGAAATCATTGAGGAAAGATCAGGGAGAGTGGCCACAACCCTGTCGAAAGGATTAACCGATGATCCTGCTTTTCTTTTTGTTCCGTTCCAGTCCTCCTTGTAAATGATTATACCGGAAGAGGGTGCTCTTATTGTAAACTGTGCCAGAAAATTCTGGAGTGCTTCTACCATTTCAGTACCATCGGTTAAAGCCTTTTTCTGCTGATTAATATTTACCAGCACCTGAGCTTTTCTCAGTGTATAATTCTTTCTCAACTGTTCAAGGTTCCGTTGTGCTTTATTAAGGCTTATCTCTGCCTGGCGTATTGTAGCAGGCGGTTCATATTTAGATTCGGCAAGAGTTATTTCTGCCTCCTCAACAATGTATTGCTGATTTTTGATATCATCTCTCAGGTCAGTGAGTGTTACTGCCGTATCAAGGATCTTCATCTCAAGGTTTGACTTCAGGGTCACCAGGTTCTCAAGTTCATCCTTCAGTGTGTTGTCGTATTCAGTCCTGTCGAGTTGTGCAATATAATCACCTTCTTTCACCATTGTACCTTCAGTTACAATATCCTGGATCTCAAAATCCATTGCACGCATTCTACCGAAACCACCTGGTCCTCCTCCTCCTCCACGCTGTCGTTGATTTCCCATGTCGATTTCGGGACCTTTAATATCAACCGATTTTTCAGCGAACAACTCACCGGAATTAGCTACCGATATTTCAAAAAGTCCTCTCTTTGCTTCTGCATATAAATTAACGCCCTTATCCCTTGAAACAACTTTGTTGAAGATAAATAGTGCCAGTGTTATTGCTGTAAAAACAATAATTGTAATAATAATAGTCCGTTTCATAGATAATTGTCCCTTTATTTATTTAATAGACAAATTTACTATCAATTTATTCCATATTGACCATCTGAGATACAAAAAACAAAATAAGCAATGATTTTCCATGTAAAAGATTCCTCGCAGACACCTGGAAAGACATCGCATTTAAGAAGATCCCGCATGAGAAAAGGATAAGTTTATCATTAATGTTATCTTTGTACAAATACAAAATGTTAAATATATGGAATACAATCAATTTAACAAGACAAGCAAACCACCGGAATGGAACCAGATTATGCCATGGTTAAAGTATATCATTTCCGGGTTACTACTGATTATACTCCTCTCGATGACATTCTTCCAGGTGCGACCTGAAGAGGTAGGCGTTATAACACGTTTCGGCAAATATATCAGGCAGGAAGAGTCGGGACTTCACCTGAAGTTCCCCATCCTTGAGAGAGTGTATAAGGTAGCAGTGGAAAGGCAGAACAAAGAAGAGTTTGGTTTTCGTACTACAAGCAGCGGGATTCAAGCACAGTCGCAGTATACAAAAGTGGGTACTGCGGATGAATCACTGATGCTTACCGGTGACCTCAACCTTGCTGATGTGGAATGGGTTGTCCAGTACCGTATCAGCGATGCATACAAGTACCTTTTTAAGGTAAGAGAGCCGGTGAATACCATGCGCGACATAACTGAAGCATGCGTGAGGCAGATTGTCGGCGACAGGACTGTAAATGAAGTACTTACGGTTGGAAGAATTGAAATAGCAACAAGTGTTCTGGCAGAGATCCAGAGATTATGCACTGAATACTCCCTGGGCATCAAGATAGAACAGGTGGTACTGCAGGATGTTAATCCTCCCGACCCGGTCAAGGATGCCTTCAATGCCGTAAACCAGGCACAGCAGGAAAAGGAAACTTTGTTAAACCAGGCCAGGTCGGAATATAATAAAATCATACCAAGAGCCACGGGAGAAGCGGAAGAGACAATCCAGAAAGCCGAAGGGTATGCTACCGAACGTGTGAACAATGCACTTGGTGAGGCAGCAAGGTTCAATGCCCTGTACAGGGAATATATCAAAGCCCCGGAGGTTACCAAGCGAAGGATCTACCTCGAAACAATGACGAGTGTGATACCGAAACTGGGAAACAAAATCATCACGGATGAAGAGGGCAATAATGTGCTTCCTCTGCTACAGATGCAAATGACAAATAAATAATACCGGAAATCATGAAAAACAAAAAACTCATAATGCAGATTGTCCTCATATTTGCTGCGCTTATATTGATCCTGGGAACAGTTTTTAAGGTGAAGGAGACGGAGCAGGTTGTAATTACACAATTCGGAAAACCTATCGGTGAAGCAAAAACAACTCCCGGGCTGAAAATGAAGATGCCTTTTATTCAAAAAGCCAATTATTTTGAAAAGAGATTTTTAGAATGGGATGGAGATCCCAACCAGATCCCCACAAAGGATAAAAAATTCATTTTTGTTGACACATATGCCCGCTGGCAGATCACGGACCCTCTGCAGTTCTTCAAAAGACTTACCGATGAACGCGGAGCTATATCAAGACTGGCGGATATCCTTGACGGAGAAACACGTGATTATATCGCAAACCATGATCTCCTGGAAGTTGTGCGAAGTGTGAACAGGATTCCCGCCTCATCAGGTTCGATTGGAGAAGAGGTAGGCGATACGCTTATTGATATCAATGAAGGACGACTGCAGATACAGGATATGATCCTTAAGTCATCAAATGAGAGAGCCAGTGATCTTGGAATTGTAATACTGGATGTCAGGCTGAAACATCTCAATTATGTTCCGGAGGTACAAACCCAGGTATATGAGAGAATGATAAGCGAACGAATCCGTATTGCCGAAAAATTCAGATCGGAGGGGCAGGGTGAAGCTTCAAAGATCAATGGTGAAAGAGAACGCGACCTGAAAAAGATTCAGTCGGAAGCCTACAGGAAAGCAGAAGAGATACGGGGTAGAGCTGATGCCCGTGCCACTGCTATCTATGCAGCAGCATATGACCAGTCAGCTGCCGCAAGGAACCTCTACACCTTCGTAAAATCGATGGAGACCTTCGAGAGGACATTTGACTCAACAACCACTGTCATCCTTTCAACAAAAAGTGAATTGTATAAATACCTTGTTGACTTTGAATAGACAGATATAAACGGCATCTGCTGCTTTATAACTGATTACAAATTAAAGGTATAGGTATACTTAACCATAACTGCCCTTGAATAATAAACCGGCAGGTTGGGCACTTCGCGTGTCAGATTCGTATTACGTCCCTCATTGAACACCAGGTAAAGATCATTTCCCTCTTTAGGATTATACCTTATACGCAGGTTTGATATAATCTCATGGACAGATTTGTTGTACTGGATAAAAGCATTTACCGAAAACTTTGTATTGAGCAGATAAATAGCCTTAATTCCGAGGATATGATTGGTCCATATAACGTCTCTTTTACTGATGTTCACATGATCGAAATTATATATACCCCCCAGTTCAAAATGCCTGGAAATATTCCATGTCGGTTCCATCTGAACCGAGAGCCTTGAACCATCATAATATTGTCCTGCCTGGATTCTCGACCTTACATAAAATGGTTTTGACATCGGGGTGACTAACATGATCCACAGGTTAGAATAATAATATTTACCCGGGTTGATATATAATTCCCCCGGACTTATTTCAAGACTGTCGCGCAGGTTATCAATATTGTAAACGAGGTTCAGGTCGAGCATCCACTGGCTTTTTGTTACGAAGGACCAGCCGGAGTAACTTGTGAAACTCATCATTGACCCGTTGTCAATATAGGTCCTGTAAAACATCCTGGTTTGAGGAGAATGACTGTAAAGCTTTGAATCTTCACCCGGGAGCCATCCATAACTTAATGCGGCATTAACGGCAGTATAGTCATTGAGCATTTCAAAACCGACGCCGGGATTGAAATGGATACCTGATTGCATATATCCAAGTCGGTAGCCAATGCCTTTTCTTGCGCGTCTTTCCCACGAAACAGTAAAAAGTGAAGGATCTTTTACCGAGGTGTTGCTTACAGAGTCTTCAAAGGTCTGGCTCCATTTAATATCCAGGTAATCGTCACCGAAGATACGGAAAATACCGTCAACACCATAGGCAAAATTATATGATCCGTCTGCTCCCAACCGGCTTGTTGCGATAGCTCCGATATAAGTATTATCATTTATCACCTGGCGGCGAAGCCTTAATACACCAAAGTTCTCTGACGGTAGTATCTCGGTAAATGTGCCCGATGCATTCTTCTTTCGGAGCGGAGCGGTTTGCATATCCAGAAATCCAACATCCCACTTTTTAAGCCTGCCCGTGAGTCTTGCCCCACCATAGATACGTACAAGTTCCTGATTTCCCATTTCATCCTGTTCACTCAATCCTATCCTTCTGCTGTAAAAAAGGTTGTCGTTTCTCCCGGTGGTGAAATCGAAAACACTTGCCCTCTCCAGAAAGAAGAGCCGCTTTTCAGGGAAATAGAGCGAATATCTTGTGAGGTTAACCTGCTGATTATCAGCCTCTACCTGTGCAAAGTCGGTATTGGCAGTAAGATCCAGGACAAGATTGCTTGTAAGACCATATTTAATGTCCAGACCCGCATCAATTACAGGATCATCGGATTTTAAATACTGTGTTGCATCACTGTTAAGATCATATATGCTTTCAAAACCTGCCACGGCATAAGGAGCAATATAAAACGGCCTGCCTGGTTTTACGCCATTAAGTACAATTTCCTGTGCCTGTGAGGGTTTCATAACTGATACGTCTCCCCAGTTAGGGGGTATTGCAGGGTAAAGATCTGTTTCATTTTTAGCAGGTATCCATCTTTGTATGATTATCCCCATCCTTACTTCACCATTTATCTCCTGGAACCTGATACTTGAAAGGGGAATTCTTATTTCTGTTGTCCATCCTTCCTGATCCCGTTTTGTAACTACATCCCAGAAGGTGTTCCAGCTCATGTTCATCGGCATCTCGGTCGGATTAGTAAGAACAGCATCTTTCCGGATACTTGCATCAAACCTTAAACCGTCAGGCGAGGTAAAAAATGCAACAGCATTCTCTTTGTCGTTATATGTGTCAAGAATAAAGCCGAACCAGTCACCGCCCATCCCCGAATAATCTCTTTTATAACTAGCTGATCTTATCATGGAAACATCTTTGTAATAGAGTTTTGCTCCTGTATACAGATATTTATCATCATAAGCCATACGGATATCAGATCTTTCCGTTGGTTCTTTTCCGAATACAGGGGAAAACATTATAAGATCAATAGGTTCAACAGATTGCCATGCTTCTTCATCAGGAATTCCGTCGAAAATGACAGGTTGTGAAACCTGGTTGATTACCAGTGCCTCTTTAAGATTTGTATCGGATCCGGATTGACTGTATAAAATAATTCCCTGACCGATAAGAAGAAAAAATATTATCAGGCTCCGGATGTTCACGATTTACTAATTAAATATTTATATGGATGCCAAAGATATTAAAATACTGAAATGAATACCCATGTATGAAATTCCAATTTCATATTAAATAAGCCAATAGAATTAATAAGTCAATGAAATGAAATTGAAAATCAGAGATTATTACTTGTATTCAGTAATTACATAATCCCCGATCATCCGCCGGGCCTCTCTTACATAGATATAATATGGCCGGTATCCGTTAAGAATGTCATATCCGCAAAACTATTCATAAAGAAGAGCTACTGAGGCAGCGCCTACTCCGGCATTGGCTCCGATAACGGGAGATATATTTACAACCGAAACCGGCTTTTTACCGGTTAGATTCTCCATTTTTTCAGAATACCATGATGCTGCTTCTTCATTATTGGCATGGAGAACTATATAGTTCCATATTTTTCTCTTCGGGGAATCTGATTTTATATGAGTCATTACTTTTTCCATATTTGCTTTCTGGTTGAAAGCCTTGTCGAATACTATTGCTTTTCCTGTTTCATCGAGGGAAACGATAGGGTTAATGTTAAGTATCCGGGCTAAAAGCCCTCTGGCGGAGGAAACCCTGCCACCCCGTACCATATATTTCAATGTTCTGACACTGACAAATATTCGTGCTTTACTGATCCATTTCTCAGTCATTGAAACAATCTGATCATGAGACAGACCAGCCTCGATAGCTTGAGCTGTCCTCAGAATTATTAACCCCAGAGAGCCTGAGATATTCCTTGAGTTTATAACAGTCACAGGTTTTTTAAATTCACCGGTTATTACCATGGCTGCTTTCTGGCTGCTGTTAAAAGTTCCACTGAGCTTATCGCTTATATGAATTGCTATAATGGAGTCATAATGTGAAGCAAGATGTGAATAAAGATTCATGAATGCAGTCTCATTGACCTGTGAAGATTTCGGGTAAACAGGGCTCTCAGCAAGCAGCTTGTAAAACTGTTCAGGTTGTATAGTAATTTTATCAAGATAGTTATTCTCGCCGAAGCTGATATTAATCGGGAGCATGTTAATCTGGTAATGGTCAATAAGTTCCTGTGGAAGGTCACATGTTGAATCGGTAACCAGGGCTATTTTCCATTTCCTGTGGTAAACAGCCTGGCTCTGACGTATCATATCATCAGCTTTTTGAAATGTAAGTGTTCCGTTATTTCTCAGTTCATCGAACAATCTGGCTGGAGTATTGGTATGTACATGAAGTCTCCGAAGTTTCTCAGAACCGGCAATTACAACGGAATCGCCATACTTTTTAACAATGGTTTTAATTGAATCATTATCAAGAACACTATCTTTAATTATGGCTTCTGTACAATATCTGTAAGTAACTTCTTCTGTTATCACTTCCTCGATCTTGGGGAATGATACTGTTTCGCTTTTTGACAGTATCAATTCCTTTATATTCCTGGAACGGATGAATTCAATTATACCCTCAACAAAAAGTACAAAACCTTTTGCTCCTGCATCAACAACATTATTCCTGGCAAGTATTTCAAGCTTAGATTTTGTCTCGAGGAGCGACCTTTTAAGTATTTCATACGAGCTGACAAGCAGGTGATTAAAATCTGTGAATCTGTGCCATGTCTTGTAAATATAGTCGGCCCATTCCTTGATTACGGTCAGCATTGTCCCCTCAACAGGATTTGCAACGGCCTCATACACGTATTTTACTGAATTCTGAATGCTTTCTGCAAATTGTTTCAGGGTGACAGATTTCAAATCCCCGGTTTCAGTGCTGAGGCCATAGAAAAACTGGGCAAAAATAATACCCGAATTTCCCCTTGCATTTATAAGTATGGCTTCTGCTATCCTGTCGGCAGTGATTTTATATGACCTGTCAGGATGGAGTGATTCTATAACAGATCTGATTGTTGAGGCAAGATTGGTTCCTGTGTCTCCGTCATTGACAGGAAATACATTGATCCTGTTCAGCTCAATCTGATGTTCTATAACTTTTTTTGCCCCGGCAATAAAAGTGTAATACAGGTTGCGGCCATCCATTCTTTCCATAGGGATTGAGACAAGTGTCATTCTCTTTTTGATAAATTATGGGTTGCAAAGATACGAAATATACAACAACTGCTTTGCAGATTGTTCAGGATCTCTGACAGACTTCGCTTTTGGATTTTTTTTGTGCTCCTGGTGTAAACTCAGTGCTATTTGTTGTTAAGTTCTTATTCCTGATACACCCTTATCCAATCAATCTCAAACTTGATCGGAGAGGGACTTTTTGATGGGTCGCCTCCGTTTGCACCGATTGCAAGGTTCAAAAGAAGATAATGTGGCTGAAGAAAAGGATTGAAGCCATCTGGATTTACGGTTTCACTTATACTGACATAATTTAACATTTGATTATCAAGGAAAATCCTTATTGACAAACTATCCCAGTCCATTCTCCATACATGGAATTTCGATACCCAGTCAGGATCGTTAGCCGTAAAATCTGACAATGGTTTTTTGAGATCATCCCACTTTGCCTCAAATATTTTTTTTGTGTCCCAGGCAAAATTGGCAAGGATGGTCGGGATGCCGTTGATTCTGTAAAACTCCATTATATCAATCTCGCCCCCGGAGGGCCAGCCTCCGGAGATGCCCAGAGTCCATATCGCAGGCCAGGAACCGCATGCTGTATCGATTCTGGCACGAATCTCAAAACGCCCGAACTGCCAATGATGAAGCCCCCTGGTCTGTATGCTTGAAGATGTATATTCAGTGAATTCCCTGGCTTTTTTCCAGTCGGCACTTCCGGGTATATAAAACGGATTTTTGATTTTTTCTCTTTTACCTTCAATAATAAGTAATCCTCCGGTACAGTTAGCATTATCCGGCTGGTACCATTGGAGCTCCCTGTTTCTTACAAATCCAATTTCATATCTCCACGATGAAGGATGCGGTTTTCCATCTTCATTAAACTCCTCATTCCAGACAAGGTTCATGTTTTTTATGTTCGGCGGATTGCTGAAATCAGGTTTATAGGGATCAACCTTCTGTGCAAAAAGACCTGCTGAATAAATTAATGCGATAAAAAGTAATAGTAATTTTCTCATATTCACAAGATTTTCTTTGTACTCCGGGTGTTTAAAATATTTTTCTTTACTTCATTTTCTTTAAAAGATGCGGATACAGATTGTCTCTTACATATATGAAATCAGGCTCCAGGACAAGTATATACTCATAAATTTCCCTTGCCGGAGAAAATTCATTAAGAGAACAATATGACTGTGCGATATCTATAAGAAGGTTTATATAATTCCAGTTCTCTTTTGTGTTTGCGGGATCCTTTTCGAGGATTTCCCTTGCTTTAAGATAATAGCCGATTCCCCGTTTTATTGATCCTCCTGCCGATGCAGGCATATGAACCTGAACATTACCATTCTGTATATACGCCATAAAATTATTACTATCCAGCTTAAAAGCCAGTTTTGCATACCTGATACTTTTTAATCCGTAAAATGGAACCGAAAGGATATTATATTCCATCCTAAAACCACAGATTGCAGATTTATAGGCATTTATTGTCGATAATCTGAAGTTGTTCTTTTCGAGCAGATTAACATTTTCCCGGATAAGATCAAGATATTCTTTAGCTTCCTCCTTTTTACTGAACCTGAGACAATATCCTATATAGCCATACTGGTAGTTTACCAGTTCCAGGATCAGGTCGTTACTTTTATTTTCTACAGAACTCATCCTGTTCATCACGTTTTTCCAGAGCTCCATATTATTGCTTATGTATGCATGATAAACCTCCGACCTGAAGGAAGCATTAATATCTGCTGCTGATATAACAAAAAACAGGATGATAAGCCTGTACTTAAACCATTCCATTGAAATGCCCAATATGTATTATTATAAAGAAATAAATCTTATTCTTTACAAAGATATTTATTTAAAAAAACTGATTCAAAATAACCGGATTGATAATTAAGAATTCAAAAATTTTTATTATCTTTTTAGATTGAATCTAAAACCTGATCCGTATGAAAGAAAAGCTGAAAAAAATACCGGTATTGAGTTACACGATTCCGGTCATAATACTATTATTATTGCTTACTGCTTTTACCGTCAGCAGGATTTCCTCACAGGAGGATTTAAAAAGCAAATATTCATACAAGGATTTTGAATCGGCAAAAAAATGCCGGTCATGTCATCCCGGGACATATGAGCAGTGGTCGCAGGCTATGATGTCGCAGGCCTATACACATCACTGGGATGAAATAGAGTATTTTGATCTTGCTGTACCACATTCGGAGATTAAACCTGACCTTAAGGAACCTGTTGATGGCTGTAACGGCTGTCATACTCCGCTGGCATATATGGGAGGCAAAGAGTTTCCTCCGCCCAGACCGTCAGAAAACAGCATGGCAAACGAGTCAGTATCATGTGAAGTATGTCACCTTATACAATCGGCACAGGCAGATCCGCCGGTAAATTACAGCTATTACATTGAACCGGGTATGACAAAGTATGCCGTTCGTGAACCGGCCGTCAAATCACCAGCACATAAGATAGTCACGAATGAATTTTTCAAAACCACCGAGTTTTGCGGTAATTGCCATAATGAAAAGAATCAATTTGACATTTGGGTAAAGAGCACCCAGCTCGAATGGAAGGAAGGGCCCTATTCCAAAGAGGGTGTGCGGTGCCAGGATTGCCATATGCCGAAAGGCGGCCCCTATCTTAATGCACTTATGACGAAACCTTATGATGATGCCCGGCTTCATCTTTTCCATGGGGCTCATGATCCGGGGAAAGTGAGAGGAACAATTGAACTGAGAATTGAGCCCGACATACGTGAAGCAGAACCAGGAGAAAAAATCGTTTTCAGTGTGGCTCTCTTCAACCAGAAGACAGGGCATAAATTTCCCACCGGTTCTGTTGAGGACCGTATCGCATGGCTCCATGTCGAGGTAACGGACGCAAAAGGGAAAGTATATCACCTGGCTGTTGACAAGAAAGGTTTCGAAGGTGAGGAGTATACTATTGCAGGAGATTACCTTGCATACCAGGATATGGGAGTGCCCCTTGGACTTCCTGATTTTAAAGGAGTTCAGAGGGATGGTGTACCTGAAGGAGACCGTATTTTCAGGCTGCCATATTTTGATCCTGAGGGCAATATGACAATAATGCAGTGGAACACGGCAACCCAGGGTGTCGATTACCGTATAGGACCTCGTGAAACCAAAGTTGAGAAATTTACATTCCGCCTCCCCTTCGATGTTGCACCCGGAGAGATGAAGGTGAGAGCAGTGCTTAATTACCAGCTGCTGGTAAAACCTGTAGCCGATCTGCTAAAAGTACCGGCAGAGGAGTCGGAAATAAAGATGGTTAATGAGCATTTAACAAATGTGGTGATATTGCCTTAGCAGGTGAATTGAATTATTTATTTAAAGTTGCTTGTTCCTGGTTGCTGGTTAACTGGGTCTATTCTTACGCGGAACCCGAAACGCAGAACTAAAAAACAGTTAATGAATAAAGAATAAAATGAAAAGATATCTTTTTAATCCGGGAATCACACTTGTGATAATAATCATTCTTGTTTTTTCTTCAACTAAAAGCCAGGCAATTCCTGCCTTTGCCCGCAAATACCAGATCAGCTGCCAGGTTTGCCACTCCCCGGCTATACCACGCCTGAAAGGTTTTGGAGATGAGTTTGCCGGTAACGGCTTCAGGATGACAGAATATGAGTCACCACGCTATTTTGTAGAGACAGGTGATGACAAGCTCTCTCTTTTCAGGGAGCTTCCACTGGCTGTCAGACTTGACGGGCATGTTACATATAACTTCGATGAGTCGGAAGAAGTTGAATTCGGAGCTCCATTTATTTTGAAGATACTGTCGGGAGGAGAACTCTCGGATAAACTATCATATTATTTCTACTTTCTGATGATGGAGGAAGGCGAAATAGTAGGTGTTGAAGATGCCTTCCTGATGTACAAGGACCTTTTCGGAACAGGGATAAATATCTACCTGGGTCAGTTCCAGGCTTCCGATCCTCTTTTTAAAGGAGAACTCAGGTATACTCTTGAAGGATACAAGATCTATGATTCAAAACCGGGTGCGTCTAAAGCTTCACTAAAATACGAACGAGGAATAATGCTTGAGAAATCTTTTTCATCCGGGACAACAATTATTGGTGAGGTCGTAAATGGTAATGGGCTTTCCAGCCTCCGAAATATATTCGATGATGATAAATATAAAAATTTCATGTTCAGAATGAGCCAGGACCTGGGTGATAGAGTATCTGTTGGTCTTTTTGCATATACTGGTAAAGAGTTACAAAATGATTTAACAGGTAATTATACAAGTAACATACTTATGCTGGGTCCCGATTTGGTCATAAATTTTGAGGATAAGTTTGTACTCAACATGCAATATGTCAGAAGGAGTGATTCAAGAGTCTTCGACTGGACGGATCTCAGTGAATATGATGATTGTATAACACAGGGCGGCTTTGCAGAGATCATTTTTTCACCAAAGGGTGATATGAGTAAATGGTATCTCACAGGATTGGCTAACTGGGTCGATTCTGACTTTGATGCATTGGATTACCGGTCGGCAACACTTCATGCAGGTTATCTGCTAAGGAGAAACTTAAGACTTGTAACCGAATATACATACTTTTTCTCCAGAAATACATATGGCAAGTTGAATGCAGGTTTTATTACTGCATTTTAATGGGGCTGCTGCAGATTTCCACAAAATGACCTAACCTTTAAATGCCATTATTGTCTCATACACTCTTTGCCGGGTCTCTTCAGGTGTCGGATTGAGTTCTTCGGTAGTAAAGCTGCCTTTCTTAATATCAATTCTTTCAAAGGCCATGAGGTAGAGGTTAAAAATTATCTCAAGACTCAGATGGTATCTTAACTCATGATAATGCCGGATTTTATTGATCATTTCTTGAGTTTCATGCAGGTATTTCTCTGCAAGCGAATGATAATTCATTATCAGGTTGCGGAAGCCATCACTTACAGGATGTCCCCAGGCAATCTCCTTAAGATCATGCCTGGTCAGTCTGTGTTTCTTTAATAAATCATCGGCAAAATAATTCAGGTTATTCAACTGGTCCTTCTGGAAGTCGCGGATTATATGAACAATGTAACTGAATATAGCACAGGGAGTTGCAGCCTCTCTTACATTGAATACCGGTGGCTTATATATGCCGTTCCTCAAAGTAAGCCCGTTAAGATGGACAAAGATAGAGGCAGGTGCCACGGAGGCACCACGGGAATATTCGAGAAAAGAATCAATGGTGGGAAATCCATCATTGTGTATATCATAGATCATCGAATGGGCAAAATCCTCAAGAGGCCATATGGGGATTTTAAATTTTTCAACTGTATATATAAGATCCCTCTGAAGCGGATTACATCCTTCCGATTCAATAATCATTTTCAGCCATTCATTAACGTTTGCCACGAATTCCTTCTTTTCCGGTTCATCAATTACTTTATGTGATGACTTGTAATCATCTATCATATCGTCAATTCTGCGCATGAATTTATAAAAGACCTCTGCGGCACAGTATCTTTCTTTTTCCCAGAATCTGGCAGCAATAAGAATGTTCGGATGATCCTTTATTTTATGAAATTCGATTGAATTAAAAATTTCCAGAAAGTCGTCTTTTTGTGAACTCATTGATTAAACAAGGTTTGGTACTTACAATTTTGTTGCTCTTTTAGGATTCTTTCAGCTACCAGTTTTGCAGAAATCAGTACATTGGGAATTCCGTTACCGGGATGTGTGCTGCCTCCGACAAAATACAGATTATGATACCTGTTGTGGCGATTATGCGGGCGGAAATAACCCATCTGAAAGATATTGTGTCCAAGGCTGCCGAAAACAGACCCCCTTGAAATATTGCATGTGTTTTCCCAGCTTTCAGGGGTATGGGCTATTTCAAATTTAATATGCTGTTCAATATCATCCATTCCGAATTTTTTAAGACGTTCTAACACTCCGTTGCGGGCAGTCTGTTTTATAGCTTTCCAATCCTGTTTTTTACGTCTGTCTATATGTCCGACGGCGACAGCAAACGATAAAGTATCATGTCCGTGGGGTGCTGCAGTTGTATCTGTTCGGCAGGGAGCATGTACATAAAAGTTAGGATTTTTACTTACTGTTTTATCGATCATGATCTTGTCGAGTCCTTCCCTGAATTCATCTGAAAGAAAAACAGTATGATGATCAAGCTGCGGGTATACTTTGTCAAGACCCCAATGCAGGCAAACTGCAGAGCATGAATATTTCAACCTGTCGAGATGTTTCGATTTTCTTTTATCAGGAAGAAGGAGTCGGTAGACATAAGGCAGATCGGCATTGGCTATAATGATATCTGCTTTATGATATTGTCCGTCTTCAAGTAATATTCCTTCAGCTTTCTTATTTTTGATATCAATCCGTGTTACAGGGGTATTGAAATGAAATCGTATGCCTGCAGATTCTGCAGCCTTTATGAGTTTATCAACAATTGTGAACATGCCTCCTTTCGGGAAATATGATCCTTCGATAAGCTCTGCTGCAGGAACCATGGAAAAGAGGGCAGGTGAATTGAAGGGGCTCTGTCCTACATAAATATTCTGAAATGTGTATGCCATCAGCAGATGCTTATGCCTGAAGAATTTTCTGGCATAATTCCAATTTGAGATGAAGACCTTAAGTCTTATAAGAAGACCGACGTTTTTGAAATTGACAAGCTGGAAGAGGTTATAAAAATTGCGGTCTATCAACTTTTTCATCCCAAGCTTGAAGATCTCATATCCTTTGGAAACATATTTTTCGGAATTCTCAAAACTGCCCTGTTCAATTTTTTCCAGCTGTGACCTCATTCTTTCCCTGTCGGATGTAAATGACAGGCTGCTGCCATCATCGAAATGTATTTTATAAAGTTCATTAAGAGGAAAGATATCGGCATTCTCTTCAAGCTTTATGCCAAGGGAGCTGAAGATATCTCGATATATCCCGGGCATCATGAGCATTGTGGCTCCCAGGTCAAAGCGATGGCCGTCGCGGATAATTTGTCCGCAGCGTCCACCCGGAGTTGATTCTTTTTCATATATATCAACTGACCAGCCGCTTTTCGCCAGGTATACAGCTGTAGTTATTCCACCTACGCCGGCACCTATTATTACTGCCGTTTTATTTTCAGCCATTTATTATACTTATGAAATGCAAAAGTATAATTTTTACAATCAGCTTCCGTGTCGTTTCATTATCTCTTTCCAGGTGGTGATGATTATATCATTATCCTCAAAGAATTGTTTTACAACAGGATCAGAAAAGAGTTGAGCTTCCCATACACGCTGCTGCCATGAATCGGTAATGTACTTAAGATTGTCTGTTTCAACCGAAGGATGGAAAATGATCTCTTTTCTCTGATTTTCATAATTACAGTATATTTCAAAACTGATTTATTTAACTGGTTATATCAGATTATAAATTTAAATAAATCTTTTTAACCACAACTTGTCCTGATCAATATCAGGGGAGTTGTCACATAATGGTTATTTCTTCTTCACGGAGACACTTTCCGATGAAAATGAGGAATAGTTTTATATTTCAGAAAATAAATAAGCATCAGTAATGCTGAAAGTGCAGCTGTTACAGCCCCGAAGTAAAAAGGAATCGAAGAATTTACTTTATCATAAAGAAATCCGGCTATCAGGCTGGCCGGTAAAAGGGTGATACCAAGCAGCGCATTATAAATACCCAGCCCGGTTCCTTTTTTATTACTGTCGGTTATATCGGAAATGAACGCTTTCTGAATCCCGTCGGTTGCGGCCGAATACAGACCATAAAGGGCAAAAAGTGCAATAATTGCTCCGGTACTTGTTGTTACACCGAATCCGTAATAGACAACAGCATAGATCACAAATCCTGTGATAAGAATCTTTTCTTTGCCAATCCTGTCGGAAAGAGATCCGATCGGTATTGAGGCAAGAACAGACACTGTATTGGTGATCAGGTAAACGACAGGTATCAGTACGACCGTAACACCTGTTTCATTAGCCTTGACCAATAGCAATGCGTCAGTTGAATTGCCGAGAGTGAAGATGAAAATAATCCCAAGGAATAAATAGTATTTTGCCGGAAAGTCTTTGAAGTGAAACCTGGTGAAAAGATCATGCTTATTCTTTCGGGCTTCT
>Ga0315547_1000870_pt1 | contig 26226 bp, 29 predicted proteins | sample SalMarSW160240MG_2_FD_202542 | JGI IMG/M metagenome (GOLD analysis project Ga0315547, IMG submission 202542) | Salt marsh sediment microbial communities from the Plum Island Ecosystem LTER, Massachusetts, United States - Salt Marsh Sediment SW1601-240 ...
GGAAGGCAAAGGCTTTAGGGCGGGTTTATCCAGGGCTTCGAACAGCTCCCTGCGGGTAGTATCCATTTTTTGGAACGTGCGGCTGTTGAGATCTGCGAGTTTTTGGGCGATGGCCCGGTTGAGCTCAGCGAGGCTGAAGAAGGTGTGATTCCTGAGAGCCGCCAGGATCCAGCGCTCCGCCACGAAGACGGCCGATTCCACCTTTGCCTTATCTCGGGGACGGTGAGCCCGGGCGGGGATGACCGTGGTTGCATAATGCACGGCAAGGTCCTGGTAGGTCGGATTGATATCCGGCTCATACCGGCAGGGGTGGGTCACGCCGGTCTTGAGGTTGTCGGGAACCAGGATCTCAGGCACGCCGCCGAAGAACTCAAAGGCGTGAACGTGGGATCGGATCCATGAGGGCAAATCCTGGGCATGAGATGCTTCGGCAAAGGTGTAGCTGCTTGCGCCGAGGGCGGCAATGTAGATCTGAGCCTCTGTGACTTCACCGGTTGTAGGATTAATGATGGGAACGGTCTGGCCTGCATAATCGACAAAGAGTTTCTCCCCGGCCCGGTGTTCCTGTCTGAGGGTAACGTCCAGCTTCTTTTGCCATTGACGATAGAGATTACAGAACTGGCTGTACTGGTACCCATCCGGATTGCTCGCTTTGTACTCATACCAGAGCAACTGGAGCGTCACCCCCTTTCCCTTAAGTTCCCGGTAAAGGCGGTTCATGGAGGGCATTTGGCGTTGGATAGAGGTGAAAGCGAGGTTACCCGGGAAAAGCAGGTTTTCGAGGGCTTCCTCGTCCAAGTCAGGATCCAGGGGCCAGCTGAGACCGGCTTTCTTTGCACGGCTTACATACTCTCTTACCGTGCTGCGGGCAATCTTACAGCTCTGGGCGATTTGTTTATTGGGGTGGTTGTGCTGCCATTTGAGTCTGAGGACTTCTTTGATCTTGCGCATGGATAATCTCCTTCTGGCCATATTCGCCTCCTGAAAGTTTTTTCAGAAGGCTATCGCCTGACTTCTCGATTATCCAGCGTCGCTTAAATTATCCCGACTGGGGGTGGCGAGATGCTTCGGAATGGGGTGGCGGAATGGATCGGAACAGGGTGGCGGAATCGCTCGGAATACTCAAATGTGTCTGGAAGATAAATGCACCTACCTCTTTATGGTTTATTGGGTTAATCAGTATTGATCAACGACCTTATGAATTTGTCAAAGAACAAGAAATAACTTTACAGGATGAAAGACTAAATTTAAGCTGTCCCAAACAATGGGATTTAGTTTGATGACTCATGAGGGAGTGATGAAGGTTTCAGCAACTATAATTTTCATCTTCTTGACACCCTTTTTGTGGTATGGAGGCTACTCGAGGGAAGAGACCTCCCAATCTCCCGGAGAGCACCACCAGGTAGTGGTGCCCATCAAAAACTCTCCGCAGGGAAAGGCCGAAACGAATTCACCTGGTGGCGAGAAGAAGCAAAAAGAGGGGCCAGGCGAAACTGCGGAGTTGCATTCTGCGACCATTCCTGAGCACACAAAGGAGTCATCGGGGACTGAAACAGAAGAAAGGGAAGCTGAGGCTCAGGAGGAAGTCACTGGATACTATATCGTCATAAATGGTGAGGGCCTCTCCAGTATCGCGGCGAGGGATGAGGTGTACGGAGACCCACTAAAGTGGCCCATCCTCTACCGCCATAATATGGGTAAGATTGGTGAGTTGCAGTTGGTTGAAGATTTTTTAGACAGGGAGCTTCCCGAGGGAGAGAGGCTGAGAATCATTATCCCTGGTGAAGCACGGGAGAACCTACAAAAGAAAGCCAATTGCTTCTGGGTGGTGAATGTGCTCTCCACCGGAACCCAAAAAGGGCTCATTCCCTCCGCCATCAGGCTCATGAGGGAGGGCTACCTGGTCTATATCACCTCCGCCACGGTGGAGGGAAGGGAGTGGGTGAGGCTACGGGTGGGCTTTTTCAAGACCAAGTTTGAGGCCAATCTTGAGAGGAGGAAGATCAACATCCTCTTACGTATTCGCAACTCCTGGATCACCAAGGTGGGGCTGAGAGAACTTGAGGAGTTCGGTGGTTATTGAAAATAAGGGAAAAATCAGTAAAGAAGGTAAAAAAGACATTGTCTGCATGTACATCCGGGGATATGAAAAACAGTAGTAAATTTGAATTATTACAGACAAATATAGAGCTTTGAAAGGATCCCCTTATGCTATTAGATTCCCTAGTTGGCTTATTCTCTGATGACCTTGCCATTGACTTGGGTACGGCCAATACATTGGTCTATGTCAAGGGCAAAGGTATAGTGTTAGATGAGCCTTCTGTTGTAGCAGTGAGGAAAAGGCATAAGGGGGGAGACAAGATCCTTGCAGTAGGAAAAGAGGCAAAGAGAATGCTGGGCCGAACACCGGGGGATATCGTGGCAACCAGACCCTTGAAGGATGGGGTCATCGCTGATTTTGATGTTACCGAGACAATGCTCCGGTACTTCATTCGAAAGGTGCACCACAGGCAATCGCTGGTAAGGCCGCGGATTGTTATCGCGGTACCCTCTGGCATAACTCCGGTTGAGAAGAGGGCAGTCCGAGAGTCTGCAGAGTCTGCTGGGGCTCGAGAGGTCTATTTGATCGAGGAACCTATGGCTGCGGCTATAGGCGCAGATTTACCTATAACCGAACCAACGAGCAATGTAATAGTAAATATAGGAGCAGGGACCACAGAGGTAGCTGTTATTTCCCTGGCAGGGATCGTGTATTCTCGTTCAGTGAGAGTAGGTGGTGATAGGATGGATGAGGCCATCTTACAGCACATTAAAAGAAAGTATAACCTTTTGATTGGACTTCACACAGCAGAACTAATCAAAGTCACTGTTGGCAATGCTTATCCAAAAGATGAGCAAAAGTGTATAGAGGTTAAGGGCAGGGACCTTCTGACCGGCATACCAAGGATACTCGCCATAGATTCAGAGGAGGTTGGAGAGGCAATATCTGAGCAGGTGGAAACCATTGCTCAAACAGTGAGAATTGCTTTGGAGCAAACTCCACCTGAGTTATCTGCTGATGTGGTAGATAAAGGAATAGTTTTAACGGGCGGTGGAGCACTATTAAAAAACCTTGATGTCTTGCTCCGAAGTGAGACACGGTTGCCCATAACTATAGCAGACAAGCCACTTACCACAGTTGTTGTAGGGGCAGGAAAGACATTAGATAATATGTTACTTTTAAGAGAAATTATGGTAAGTTAATCAAAAAATTGGATTTGTTATTGTACGTTACAGCTTCACTGATCGCCTTATTACAAATCCCCCATGAACCATTATCAGCATCTCTACAAATTCCTACTTCTGAAAAGCTATATTGAAATTCCGAGCTTCTCAATTATCCAGTTGCTCCGCTATTATGCGGCTTAAAATTGTCCTTAAACCAGCTGGGTGGTTTATTTCCTATACTTTTCAACCCCTTGGCTTCAAAACATGCTATGGCCAATTGCAAAGTATGCTCATCTAAATCAAAGCCATCCCAGCCCAAATGATGCAATCGCTTGTTTACCTGCAAAACGTTCATCCGGGGATTAACCAAAATGCTATTTGCCAGGTCCCTGATAAAGCCAGGCATTATAGTTGGTTCTATCCCCTTCTTTTCCAATCGTTCTATAAGGATCTGTGCAAGGCGGCTCAACTTCTACACCATTATTATTTTGAGATGTGATCAATAGCGATGAGCCCAGTATAACTTAACTAAACTTTGTGCAAAAATGAAACAACTTGTTGATATCTTTATATTTAAATTTTAAAAAGTAATACATAATTATAGATAAATAGTGTATAATTATATTCCAGAATCTTATCGTAAGGAGCAATCACATGAAGATTCTGGAAATGCCGAAAGAATTTCAGGAGATGCTCATCCCCTTTCGAACCTTTATGACAGGACCACAATTTAAACATTTCAGCCGATACGTTTTTGGGCTGATTGTTGCTGAAAACAGGAAGAAAACGGTAGAGGGCATTAATGCACTTTATGCAGAGACAAGAGATCGGAGCAATTTGACTCGTTTTATGATTCAATCTTCTTTGGATATGGACCTTATTCTGAACAAGGCGTTGGAGAGGCATTGGAAGCATTTGAATATGCCGATGGGGGTCAATCTTTTCTTGATCATCGACGATTCCGACACAGAGAAGAGCGGAAAGCATATTGAAGGTGCTGGATATTTCAAATGCCATACTGGAGAGAAGAAATACATCTTTGGGCATAATTTCGTGCTTATGCTTGCCTCTTTGAACGGTGTGGCTGTCCCTGTTGGGATAAGACTTTACCTGAAGGAAAAGTATTGCAAGGAGAAGCGCATACCATTTAAGAGCAAAAATCAATTGGCCGTGGAACTCCTTGAGGATTTCAGGCCGCCTCGAAATGTTCGGATAAGTGTGCTGTTTGATAGCTGGTATTTGAATCCCACGGTGGTAAAAGGCTGCCAAGAAAAGGGATATACTTACATTGCTCCGGCTAAAAGCAACCGTACCATCTATGTAGAAGGGAGTAAGTTTTCGGCTGCTGGGTATGGGAAAATGCAAAACGAAGGGGATCTGAGTCTTACTACCTATAGGCCCCGTTCCCAGAAAAGCCCTGTGGGGGCGAAATCCTTGTTGGTCAGATTGAACCAATTGGGGAAAGTTCGATTGATTATCTCCCGAAATGAAAAAGGAGAAGATGTTTTTCTTGTTACTAATCATCTCCATCTTCCCATGGTAGAAGCAATCCGCCGATATGATGTACGCTGGGACATTGAGTGTTACTTTCGAGATGCGAAACAACATCTCGGGCTGGGAGCGTATCAGATGCGGTCATTGCAAGGTATAGTTAGACACCTATACGCCGTGATGATCGCCTGCATACTCCTAGCCCGAATGAAATTATCGCTCGTCACATCTCATAATTGTGAGACGATCGGTGATCTGTGTTTGTTCGTCCGTGAGCTTCTTTATCGCAATCTACTTCGTACGATTTTTAAATACTCTCGGTCAAAAGAAGGTCGTGCCTGGCTTTCTAAACAACTTTTGACCGCTTAAAATTACACAAGTTTAGAACTTAATCAATTTTACAAGAGGGCAACCCCGTTTTCAAGAAAAATCGCTGTAGCGGTTTTTTCTTTGACAATTTATAAACAGTTAATTAATATACCTTAAAACCACAAAAGAAAGGAGGTGAATAGATATGGCAGTAGAAAAAGCGATTGCTTCTTCCAGCTTGGTCGAGGTTATTGACCGAATCCTGGACAAGGGTGTTGTGGTCGACGCCTGGGTAAGGGTCTCCCTGGTTGGTATTGAGATACTCGCCATTGAGGCCAGAGTAGTGGCTGCTTCAGTCGAGACCTACCTGAAGTATGCTGAGGCGATTGGTTTGACCACCACAGCAGCTGCTGCATAAGCCTGTCCCGACATCACGTCGGGGGATGAGGGTCAATAGCTAAAAGGACTCTTGCCGAGTCATCCTTTAATGAGCACATTATTTACGGAGCCCGAAGGTCGATTGGATGCTTCGGAAGGTGGGGCCTCATTTGGAAAGCATGTCTCGCCAAGAATCTTGTTGAAATTACCAAGGAAAAATGTATCCCGGTCCCTTTTGAATTGAGATGGATGTGATGCCTTCGGCACAGGATGCGGAACATTTCATGAGGAGCGCATTCTCTTCTTACGAAGTCGGGATTCAGAATATCGAATCCCTCTTTAGCGCTTCCCTTCAAATCTTGGAAGGCTTCCAGGAAGCCTTTCTTGATACAAAACAAGAACGCGATAAGATTAATACCCAATTGCGGGACACCCTTGCCAGAAATGAGTCTCTACGAAGGAAGGATTTCGACAATATGATGCAGGGGGTTCTTTCGATTCAGGATGAGAGAGCGAAAGAGGTAAGGAATTTGTTAAACAGCTACCTTAACGAACAGAAAGAAATAGCCCAGGCATTAAAAGATAACTTAGGGAACTTCAATGATTCGCTCGAAAGAGGTGAAGACGGAAGGGTTAACGAATCCCGCGCGTTGATCAAAGAAATCCTTGATAGACAGGAGGTGAGGAAAAAAGAGGTTATTTCAAGACTAGAGGAGTTTCAAAAAGAACAAAAAGCCTTGGAATCAAGGCTCAAAGATCTTTTAGCAAATGGGAGGGAGGCTCGGATAAGGGATTTCAAATACATGCTTAAGGAATTTAAGGCAAAAGATAAGGAAAGATTGGCTCGTCGAAACGAAAGGAAAAAAGAAGTTCGGCATTTACTCGGTAGCTTTAAAAAGGAGAGGGATGAGGCAGCCAAGAATTGGCGGACTATGCAAATCGAACTGGCTTACAAACGGGCAGCATCAAAAAAGGGTGTTAATCTACGTGCACCAAAGAAAGGTGTAGAGAAGTAATAAAAGATTGACCAGAAATATTGGCGAGGAAAGAGAGGAGGGTTCGAAAATGGGAATAGCGGATAGCATGAAAGGGCTCACGGAAGAGATCATGGCTTCCTATGATGTGCGGGTAAAGGCACTTGGTGAATTGGTGGCTGGTACCCAAAAGACCTTAGAGGAGTTTGCGAAAGAACGGGAAAAGATGGGGAAAGCGCAGGCCAAGGGTTTAGCTGACTTTGTGAATGATTTGAGGAACAATACAGGGGACATGCTCAAGGAGTTTCAGAAGAATCATAAGCAGATGAGCGATGATCAGGCAAAGGGCCTCGGCGATTTCAAAAAGAATCTGACTAAGGATGTAGGTTCAATGTTGAGTAGTTTTCAGATGGAACGTACTGAGATGTCAAAGGAGCTCAGGAACAAGCTTGCCAGAGAAGTAAAGGATATCGAGACCTATGTCAAGAGCAAATTAAAGGAGTTTTCTGATGCCCACGCCGACATGAGTGAGGAACTCAAGAAAGATCTGGCTAAGTTTGTAGCGGGCACTGTCACTGAAACCAAGAGACTACTAAATGAAACCAAGAAACTATTAAATGACTATGAAGATGAGAGAAAAAAGGCGGCGGGGGAATGGCAGCGTATGACTGCTACTTTGGCCAAGAAAAGAGGAGTTAAGCCAGAGGTGGAGGCCGAGGTAAAGGTAAGGCCTGTTGAAGAGGCAGTTGAGGAGGCAAAGCCAGAAGTTGAGGAAGCGGTAAAGGAGAGGCCAGAAGAAGTTGAAGAGGAAGAGGTTGCTGAAGAGCCCGTTGAGGAGGCAAAGCCAGAGGTTGAAGAAGAGCCGGAAGAAGCGGTTGAGGTACCCGTGGAGGACAAGGTCTTGCAATTTATTAATAGACACCCAGAAGGAGTGAGGGCTAGCGATATGGAAGAGCCCCTTCAGGGTACCAGAATGAGATTGGGGCAAATAGCCAAGAGACTTTTAGAAGAAGGTAAGGTGAGGAAGGAAGAGAATCGATACTATCCCCTGTAGGAAGATTACCTAAAGGATGAGCACCCTCATTATTTCGCTTCTAAAGCTACAGGGTCTTTTCGAAAAAGGAGGTTGCGTTATGGATATAACATCTGGAATAACATGAAGGAGATTTTGGCAAGTAAGAAGACAAAATCCGAAAAAGGTGGGTAGATAAAATGATCGATGAGATGACCACGGTACTGGAGCCAAGTCCTTTGCCTAACTTTGTGGAGACAGGGTATATAAAGGGGATCACTAATAGGGCCCTTTCCTATATCAGGGCGGGTTTCCCGGTCCATTTTCGGGGGGTATCGGGCACAGGTAAGACTACCCTCGCCATGCACGTTGCGAATAGGATAGGGAGGCCGGTGGTAATGATTCACGGAGATGAAGAGTTCACATCTTCTGATCTGGTTGGCGGCGAGCATGGCTACAGATTCAGAAAGGTTGTTGACCGTTTTGTCTCACGAGTGCTCAAGTTAGAAGAGGACATGGTAAAGCGATGGGTGGATAACCGCCTGACCGTTGCCTGTAAATACGGCTTCACCTTGATCTACGATGAGTTTACCCGCTCAAGGCCTGAGGCAAACAACATTTTGCTTTCTATCCTGAGCGAGAAGGTGATGGACCTGCCAGGCAGAAGAGGTGGTGAAGAACCGTATTTAAGGGTGCATCCAGATTTTACCGCTATTTTTACCTCTAATCCGGAGGAATATGCCGGGGTCCACAGAAGCCAGGATGCACTTCGCGACAGAATGATAACCATGGATCTGGATCACTTTGACTACGATACAGAGGTTGCCATAACCCGTGCGAAATCAAAGCTTCCCAAAAAACATAGCGAAACGATAGTTAATATCGTAAGGGAGCTGAGAGAATCAGGCAAATGTGAGTTCGCGCCAACTGTCCGTGGCTGCATTATGATCGCCAGGGCAGTCAAAGTTCAAGGCATCACCCCTGCGAGCGCTGATGGCGCCTTCCTGCAGGTATGCCAGGATATATTGGCATCTCAGACAAGCAGGGTTGGCTCCAAGACAAATCAAGCCAGGGTAAAGGAGATAGTCAAGGAGCTGGTTCAGAAACATGGTCACTCAGGGGAGATAATCAAATGACCCTCATGCGAGGCCTCTCCAGGGTAGATATGGACGGAAAGATAAGGCTCCCCGTCAATATCCAGAGGGAAATGGAACTAAAAAAGGGACAGGTGGTTGAGCTGAAAATTATGGGATCAGGCAGGAAGAAGGCTATCATGATCACAACGACAGGTATTGTCGGGAAGAGGGCCTCAACCGGGAGGGGAAAATAATGAGAAGCACCACAGAATTACGAGGATTGAGGGAGATAAGGACTATTCAAAGTGTCAAAAGGAGTTCTATGCCCAAGTCTCAGAGTTCATCCTACCTTGATTTGTATATGATGAAGAGGGAGAAAGACAGGTTAGAGAAAGAAACCTTTACGTTAGAAAAGAAAAGGAGAGCCATTCAGAATAGACTTGAGGAGATCAATAAAGAAATGGATAGATTGCAAGAGGAAGACACCAAGAGAAAAAGGATGGTTTCGCGAGAGGCTAACAAGCCTTCAGAAAAAGAGTGGAAGAGAATGCGCTTAAGATATTAACCCTGCTACCTTAAAAGGGTAAATTCTACAATCGGGGTAAGGCATGGCAAAAGAGAAGGAAAAAAAGGAAGATGAAGGATTAGATATTGACTTTGGAATTGGGAAATTAAGCTTGGGAGGTTTATTTAAGGGCATTGAGAGATTAGTTGATTTAGCGGCAGAGCTGAAAGAGGCAGGTGGTGAAATCAAGAAGGAAGGAGAGATAGACCTAAGCCATCTCAAAAAAGATATGAAAGGCGTATTTGGTTTTTCAATAAGGACCGATCTTGGAGGTAAACCTATAGTAGAGCCATTTGGCAACGTTAGGAAAACGCCTAAGGGACCTATAGTCGAGGAGGAAAGAGAACCTATCACAGATGTCTTTGACGAAAAAGAAGAGGTTCGAATCTACGCCGAGATGCCAGGGGTGGATGCAGAGGATATAAAACTGGATTTAAAAGGCGATGTTCTTGATATTTCAGCGCAAACTGGGGATAGGAAATACAATAAAGAAGTTTTACTTCCAGCAAAAGTTAAGCCTGAGACCCTTACATCGAGTTATAAAAACGGTATCCTGGAAGTAAGAATGAAGAAATGATAAACCCCTACACCGGTTTTGATAATTCGATGGCGACCTGTGCGTGGAGCACAGGTTTTTATTTATTACGAAGCGTGTGAGCCAGAAAAAGATGCCAACAGATAACACAACCCTAACACTGAAGGTAAAGGAGGCCTTAGCAAAGGATGTGGGCAGGGCGATAGCCAGGATTGACCCGGAGGATATGAAGGCCCTTGGCTTAGAAGTGGGCGAGATTATAGAGATCGAAGGTAAAAGAAAAACCCCGGCTAAAGTAATGCCCTGTTACGCTGAGGATAGAGGAAGGAAGATTATTCAGATTGATGGAATATCCAGGGAAAACTCGCAGATTGGACTGGATGAAAAGGTAAAGATTCAAAAGGCCTCACCTAATCCCGCGACCAAAATTACCCTGGCCTCTTTAACTATATCAAGTCTCCTCCAGAGGGATAAAGATACAAGGTACATTGGTTCGCTAATTGAGGGACTACCGATGATATCCGGAGACAGGATAAGAGCAAGATTGTTTGGGGCAAAGCCCTTTGATTTTAAGGTAGAAGCCACCACCCCTGATGGGATAGTGCAGGTTGGTCCTACGACAGTAATAAGGATGAAAACTGAGGCGGCTAGGGAAGAGAAAACGAGGGTGTCTTATGAAGATATAGGAGGCTTAGGCCCTCAAATTCAAAGAATTAGAGAAATGATAGAACTCCCCCTAAGATACCCCCAGGTATTTGAAAGACTAGGAATTGATGCGCCAAGGGGGGTTTTTCTATACGGGCCACCGGGCACAGGAAAGACTTTGATCGCCCGTGCAGTAGCAAATGAAACAGATGCCTATTTTACCCATATATCAGGCCCAGAGATTATGGGTAAATTCTATGGCGAGAGCGAGGCGAGGTTAAGAGGTGTCTTTGAAGATGCCCAAGCCCACGCACCGGCAATAATTTTCATCGATGAGATAGATGCCATCGCACCGAAGAGGGAAGAGATGGGCGGAGAAAAACAGGTTGAGAGGCGGGTGGTGGCGCAACTTTTGTCTCTGCTGGATGGATTGGTGTCCCGTGGCCAGGTTATTGTCATAGGAGCCACTAATATCCCTAATACTATAGACCCCGCATTAAGAAGGCCGGGCAGATTTGATAGAGAAATCTCCATTCCCATTCCGGATAAAAATGGCAGATTAGAGATCTTGCAGATTCATACAAGAGGTATGCCGTTGGCAGAAGATGCTCATCCCATGAGAAGTGGAATTTCTAACGGGGTATATTTAGAAAAATTAGCTGAAATTACCCATGGATTTGTGGGAGCGGACTTACAGGCATTGGCAAGAGAAGCGGCTATGTCGGCTTTAAGAAAGATTTTGCCTAAAATTGACTTTGAGATGGCTGATATTCCTTATGAGACATTAGTTGAATTAAAAGTAACGATGGATGATTTTTTGGAGGCGATGAAAGAGGTAGAGCCATCGGCAATACGGGAAGTCTTTGTAGAAGTGCCAGATGTCAAATGGGAAGATGTAGGAGGTTTGGAGAATATAAAGGAGGAACTGAAAGAGGCAGTAGAGTGGCCGCTTAAGCATTCAGATATCTTTAAGAAGACAAATACAAATCCACCTAAGGGAATACTACTTTATGGAGATCCGGGCACAGGAAAGACGCTCTTAGCCAAGGCAGTGTCAAATGAAAGCGGAGTTAATTTTATTTCGGTAAAAGGTCCTTCTCTTATATCCAAGTATGTGGGAGAAAGCGAAAGGGCAATTCGGGAGGTGTTTAAGACAGCAAAACAGGCCTCGCCCACAATTCTATTTTTTGATGAAATAGATAGTCTTGTGCCGAGAAGAGGCTCAAGCTCCACAGATGCACATGTTACTGAACGAGTGATAAGTCAATTTTTAACGGAGATAGATGGGATTGAAGAACTTAAGGGAGTCATGGTTTTAGCAGCTACTAACAGATTAGATTTAGTTGATCCGGCATTATTGAGAAGCGGGAGATTCGATCTTTTACTCGAATTACCTAAACCGGACGAGGAAACAAGGGAAGAGATATTTAAAATACATACTAAAAACAAGCCACTTGCCAAGGACGTTGATTTGAAAACATTGGCCAGGGAGACCGATGGTAAGGTGGGCTCTGATATCGAGTTTATCTGCAAAAAAGCCTCTATGTTTGCAATAAGAGAGTTTATAGAGCACCAGCAAGATTTAAAGATTTTGAGAAAGCATTTTCAAGATGCTATCAAGTTAATCCAAAGCCAAAAGGAGGTTTAAAATGGCAAATATTATTGAGAAGATTAAGAATTTCTTCAGCGGTAAATTCATATGGCGGCCTAAAAAGAAAGAAGAAGTTAAGCTGCAACAGGAAGAGCCTAAGGCGGAGGAGAAGTCTGAAGAACAAAAATAATCCCCACACCCTTAGCAGTGCAGTTTAGAATTAGTAAAAAGCCGCGTGGTTTATTTTATATAGCAGGTTTGTATAAGTGTAATGGGAAAATATATTTATGGAATTATCCCTCGGCGAAGTTTATCCCGAGCGAAATCGAGGGACTCGGGGCAGGTAAATTCTAATGGAGAAGGGCTTTTTGGTGGGTGGGTGTATACTATTCCTTATCGAGATATTTCAGCAGTAGTCAGTGATTCTGAGATAGTTGATTATACTCATGTGCTTAAAGATGCTTTAGCCAGACAACTTGTTACACATCAGAAGGTAATCGAAGAGATAATGCCTGAGCATATCATCATCCCTATGAGATTAGGGACATTTGCTTCAGACGAAAAGGAAGTTAGAGATATTTTAAATAAGGGGTATAGGGTAATCAAGGAAGTTCTCGGGAAAATAAAAGACAAAATAGAGATTGATGTTGTTGCCACGTGGAGTAATTTTGCCTCAGCCCTCAAGGAGGTTGGGGAAGAAAAAGAGATTAAGGAATTCAAGGAAAGGCTCTTAGCTAACCCTAAAGGGATAACTGTCGACGACAAGCTGAAAGTAGGGGTTATGGTCAAGAAGGCATTGGACGAAAGAAGACAAAAATACGCTTTTCAGATACAGAATGCTCTAAAAACAGTCAGCCAGGCCTTCAAGGTGCATGAAGTTATGGATGATAAAATGGTTATTAATACAGCTTTTTTCATAAATAAGGCCAAGCAAAAAGATTTTGATAGAAAGGTAGAAGAGCTAAATACCAACTTTGCTGAGGAGTTAGATTTTAGATGTGTTGGCCCGCTTCCCCCTTACACTTTTCACACACTTGAGGTAAAGAAGATGCAATTTGAAGAAATAGATTGGGCGAGAAAGAGATTCGGTTTAAATGGTCTCGCAGCAAATAAAGAGGAAATTAAAAAGGCCTATCAAAGGGCAGCCTTTAATTCACACCCTGACAAAAAGCCCAATAGATCAGGTGTAGAAAAGGAATTTGATGATGTAACAAAAGCCTATAAGATCCTTTTAAATTATTGCCAGGATGATAGTTGCTCTTTCAAAGAAGAAGATTTTAGAAAGAACTCCTTAATAGTACAAGTAAGAGAATAGCCCCATTAAAGATTTATATCTCTAAACGGGGAAAACAATCATGGTAGTTTAAGCTCGTAAGGTGTCTAAAGGTAACTAACCTCCCTCTAACGGGGTGAATATGGAAAGCGAAGGGAATTATATCTATTGCATAATTGGCGCAAAGCAGGACAGAAATTTTGGCCCAATCGGTATAGGAGGCAGGGGTGATGAGGTCTTAACAATTGGTTATGGAGATCTTTGCATGGTGGTAAGCAATCACCCTATGACCAAGTTCGTTGTGAACCGGGAAAATATGTTAGCCCATGAAAGGGTGATTGAAGAGGTGATGAAGGAATTTGATAGTGTGCTTCCAGTTCGATTTGGCACTATTGCCTCTGATGCCGATGAGATAAGGAGACTTTTAGATAGAAGATATAGAGAATTTAAGAATGTATTGAGAGATATGGACCACAAGATAGAATTAGGCGTTAAGGGGATATGGAAAAATATGGATGTTATCTTTAAAGAGATTGGAGAAGAGAACAAGGAAATTAAGAAGGCAAAAGAGAAAATCCAGAAAAATACAGGTACCCCCCCACACCAAAAAATTGGTGTGGGGGTAAAGGTTGAAGTTGGCAAGATGGTTGAGGAGGCCTTGCAAAAGAAAAAAGATCAGGAAGCAGACAAAATTGTAGATGCATTAAGAAGAATAGCCTTTGAGTACAAACTTAATAAGACCATTGGCGATGAGATGTTTATCAATGCTGCGTTCCTGGTAGATAAAGGACGAGAAAAAGAATTTGATAACATAATGGATGATTTAAGTGAAGAATATAAGGATAGAATAAGGTTTTTGTATGCAGGCCCTGTGCCTGTATTTAACTTTGTCAATATCGTCATTTATCCAGAGGAGTGGGAGAAATAGAGTGCCTGTGAAAGAGGGCAGATATATTTATTGCATAATAACCGTCAGGGAACCGAAGACTTTTGGCCCTTTAGGAATTGGTGGCAGAGGCGATGAACTACATACAGTCTCCTTTAATGATATTGCCGCGGTAGTGAGCAATTCTCCGATTATGAAATATGCGGTTTCAAGAGAAAATACCATTGCCCACGAGCGTGCCATTGAAGAGGTAATGAAGGCCTATACGGTTTTGCCGGTGAGGTTTGCCACCATTGCCGAAGATGAAGAAAAGCTTAAGAAGATATTAGAAAAGGAATACGATAAATTTAAAGATTTGTTAAACAGGATGAAGGATAAAAAAGAGCTAGGGCTAAAAGCGATTTTCAAGGAAGATATTATATATAAAGATATCCTGGAAAAATATAAAGACATAAGGATATTAAAGGAAAAAGTTGCGGCACTACCTCCGGATAAGACATATTTTCAACGGATGGAAATAGGAAGGATGGTTGAGACCGCTTTACAAAAAGAGAAAGGGATTTATAAAAAAACTATATTAGATACTATATCGCCTTTGGTAGTGGAGGTGAAAACCAATAATACCTATTACGAACTGATGATTATTAATGCCGCCTTTTTGGTGGAAAAAGATAAAGAGGCAGAGTTTGACCAGAAGGTTCAGGAACTTGATGCAAGATATAGCGATAAAATAAAATTTAAGTATGTGGGCACACCGCCATTCAATTTTGTTAATTTAATAATAAAAACGGAAGAATATTAAATGTTTATCATAGATGATTTGTTATTATCCCCGCTAAAAATGCTTGTAAAGCTTGCTGAGCAGATCAGGGACATGGCTGAAGAGGAGCTTTATGGTGAGGATAGGATCAAAGAGGAACTCTTGAAGCTTCAACTGATGCTGGAAACAGGGGAGATAACCGAAGAGCAGTATAAGGAGGCAGAGCGTGCTTTGATGGAGAGGTTAGAGGAAGCTGCCAGGCGTAAGGAAGGTGAGGGGTAAATGCAAAAATCAAAATTCTTAGATAATCCTGGCTTACAGCTTATACTCTTTGGTGGCAAAGGGGGGAGCGGGAAGACTATTTCCTCAGCGGCTACTGCCTTACATTTAAGCAAGATTAAACCCGAGAAGAAGATACTGATTATCTCCATTGACCCTGCCCACTCATTGGGTGATAGTTTTGACCTAATAATTGGCAATGAGACTACCCATATCGCGGGAAATATCTGGGGGCTTGAGTTAGACGCTAATGAATTATTAGAGAAATTCAAGGCTGAATATGGAGCCATAATCAAAAAGATAGCCGAAAGGGGGACATATTTTGACAGGGAAGACATTGAGAACTTCTTTGTTATGTCACTGCCCGGTTTAGATGAGGTTATGGCGATAATAAAGATTGCCAATATCCTGAATAGCGGAGAATATGATTTAATCATCTTAGATACTGCCCCTACCGGGCATACTACCGTGTTCCTATCTTTGCCTGAGAAGATGGAGAAGTGGGTTGAAGTAGCGGATATGATGATGGAGAAGCATCGTTATATGGCTAAGGGGTTTACAGGTAAATATGTAAAGGATAAGTGTGATGAGTTCCTTGTCTCACAGAGAGAAGATATAAGCAAGGTAAAAAAACTGCTTACGGATTCTAAGAAAACCGAGTTTGTGCCCGTGACCATTCCTGAGCCGATGAGTATCTATGAAATTGAGAGGCTCATTCAATTTCTAGGGAAGGCCGGGATTCCCGTTAATAGCGTTATTGCTAATCGTATTATCATGCCTGTCCCGGTAGAATCGGGGGAGGATAATAAATGCCCTTTTTGTTTAGCAAGGAGGAAAGAGCAAGAAAAATATGTAGAGGAAATTGAAGAGAAGTTTAGTTCCTATAATTTAGTTAAGATTCCTTTATTTCCCAGGGAAATTCGGGGGATAGAAGACTTAACTCTATATGGGGAAACCCTCTTTGGAGAAGATCGTTATAAACCTTATTCCGCACCCGCTAATACATTATCCCAAATCCCCCCTCTCCCTCGAGGAGGATTGGAGGACATTTTAGAGAGAAACCTCAAACTGCTTATCTTCGGTGGAAAGGGCGGTGTAGGTAAGACCTCAATAGCCTCTGCCACTGCTTTGCAATTAGCCCGGCATAATAAGGAGAAGAAAGTTCTCATTTTCTCAACTGACCCCGTACACGCCCTGTCTGACAGCTTCAATCAACAGATAGGTAATGAAGTTACCCTTGTAGATGGAAAAGAGAATCTGTATGCCTTGGAATTAGATGCGAGCCAGGCGCTTGAAGACCTTAAGGAAGAGTATAGAGGAGATATAGAGGAAGCGTTTAATAAATTTACCCCATCAGGGATAGACATAAAGTTTGATAAGGAAGTGATGGAAGGCCTTATCACCCTCTCTCCACCTGGGTTGGAAGAACTTATGGCACTGAAGAAGATCATCGAACTTATGAAGGTTGATTATCCCGATGAACATTTCGGGACTTTTGTCATGGACTCTGCCGCCTCAGGGCACCTCCTCAGATTCTTAGAGACACCCGATATAGTAAGGAATTGGCTAAAAACTGCGTTCAGATTGCTTCTAAAATATAAAGGAGTAATAAATTTATCAAGGATACACTCAATAGAAACCCTCTTGGATTTATCACGGGATGTGCGCAAAATAAGGGAAATGTTAGCTAATCCTGAGACAACGGAGTTTGTGATGATTACCATTCCTGAGGAGATGGGGATACGGGAGATGGAAGACCTTTCCTCAGCACTCCATAATCTTAAGATTCCTTACTCTCATACCATAATCAATATGATAATCCCAATATCTGATTGTGATTTCTGCACTGCAAAAAGGCGAGAGCAACAAAGATATATTCAATCTATCGAATCTAAGGTGAATAGCGCTGTTATTTACTTACCCCTATTTCCACATGAGGTCAGGGGCAAAGAAAGCTTAACTGAACTTGCTGAAATTATGTTTTCAAAATAAAGAAAGGATATAGTCATCTAAAGAATAAAGTTAACATTAAAAGATTAGTGGGGTGTTACAGATGGCAAAGGAGATAGGGGCATTGATCGAGGAGGCACGCGAACAATTAAGTAAGTTAACTGGACTCAAGGTCTCCTCTACAGCAGGGGCGTTTAAAGACGAAAAGGGATGGCACATATCAATCGAGATGGTGGAAAAGCAATCCATTCCAGATCAAATGGATATTCTAGCCCTATACGAGGCCCTCTTCGACGAAGAGGGGAACCTTATAGGCTTCGAGCGTAAGGCAATGCGCAAGCGCATGGAGACAGAGGTAAAAGAGTAAACCCTGCATCGCGGGATTGCCTTCGTGGCATTTTATGGTGCGAGGTATATTAAATGGAAGGTCTATATCTTTATTGTGTCAGGAAAAGAATCGATATTCCTTTTCCGTTCTCGACAAAAGGTATCGATGAGAAACACGAGATCAGAACATTCACCTACCAGGATTTGGAGGCAGTGGTAAGTGAGGTTTCCTTAGAGGACTTTGATTCTGAAGCAATTCAAATTAAGGCCCAAAACGACCTGAACTGGATTAAAGAGAAGGCCCTCATTCATGAGAAAGTTATCGAAGAAGCAATGAGAAAGGATGGGAAGATTTTGAATCTAATCCCGATGAAATTTGGAATGATTTTTAAAGAAGAAAGGTCACTAAAAAAGGCCTTAGATGAAAGTTATGAGCGATTTAAAGCCATCTTAAAGAGGCTCGAAGGAAAACAAGAATGGAGTATTAAGGTATATCTAGTCGATATAAAAAAGTTTGAGCAAGGGATAAAAGAAGAAAATGAGAAAATACAAGAAAAAGAGAAAGAAATAGCCTCTTTGCCTGAGGGTATGGCCTTTTTTATGGAGGAGGAATTAAAAGAAGTGGTTTCTCAGGTAACGGATGAGGAATTAAATAATATTGTGGACACTCTTTTTGAAAGTTTAAAAAAGCACACATCAAACTCAGTCAAAAATAAGACCTTGGGAAAAGAGCTAACAGGCAGGAAAGAACGCATGGTCTTGAACGCTTCCTATTTAATCCCTGAAGAAAAAATTAGAGATTTCAAGAAAGAGACTGAATACTTAAATCAAATAATGCAGACAAAAGGATTTTCCCTTGAATATAGTGGGCCCTGGCCCGCTTATAATTTCACATCAGATTAAAGACTGTGGCTGATCTATTAAATACTACAGCTAATAAAAACGACAATGTTACATTGGTAGATGCCCTGGATAAAGTCTTAGAAAAAGGGGCGGTTATCAATGGAGATATTGTTATAAGTGTAGCTGATGTTGATCTTGTTTTTTTAGGTTTGAGGCTTATCCTTACGTCTATCTCAAAGGCAGAAGAGGTATCAGGTAAGAGCTTTAGCAACACCGACAAGGAACTTACCGCAGAAGACATAGATTATATAAAAAAATTGCAAAAAGAGATAAGGAAGGCAGAAGAAAACATCCCTAAACTCATTGACATGGATAATCCTAAAAAGACAGAGCAAGGCTTGGCCAAATTAGTTTTAACGCTGGTTGAACTTATAAGAAGACTTATGGAGAAAGAGGCCTTCAGAAGGGTAAAGAGAGGATCTCTTTCTTCTGCTGAAATTCAAAAATTGGGATTGAGCCTTAAAGCAGTGAAAAAAAAGATAAAAGAGGTTCAGACGATCTTTGGCATTGAAGATGAGGAATTGAATTTAGATTTAGGTCCCCTGGGGAATTTGATGTGAGGGGAGATTATGCATAAAGAAGAACCCAAAATAGGTTGCCTAACATTCCAAAAACAAGAGCGGGTGATTAAGGACATTACAGATAAAATTAATCAGGCTAAAAGAGTACAAGAAAAGGCGGGGTTTGCTGAGGAATTACAAGAAGAGGTGGAGGTGCTTCTTTCTTGTCCCGAGTACGACAAAGAAAAATTAGACTGTAAAAACTGCCGCCTTATTGCAAACCTGCGCAAGAGGACAGCAAATCTGATCATAAAGGCCAAAAGATTGGCTTAAGGAGGAGGGTGTTATGGCTGAACGGATGGCACATCCAATGGAGGCGACCAATCTCGCTGATATCCTGGAGAGGGTATTGGATAAGGGAATCGTAATAGCGGGGGATATCCAGATCAGGATTGCAGATATTGAGCTTTTAACGATAAAGATAAGGTTGATGATTGCCTCCGTTGATAAGGCAATGGAGATGGGGATAAATTGGTGGCAGCAGGACTCCTTTCTTTCCTCAAAGGCGCAAGAGGCAGAGGGCGAGAAGAGGATCAGGGAACTTGAGGCAGAGGTTGAGCGATTAAAAAGCGAAGCATAAACCCCGCACCACGGCTTTACGCCTATGGTTTTGGGGTATTACATTCAGCTCGCTTGCACATTCACCACATGTTGACACAGGTGACTTTCTGTGGTGCGGGGTAAAAATGGACATAAAAGAGATTGCCGAGATAGCAAAACAGAAACTAGTCGAACTTACAGGGTTTAGTTCTCCCAATGTGATAGGAATAGACAGGAAAGAAGACATATGGCACATCACGGTCGAAATAACCGAAAAGCCTTCTGAAGCAATCAATCTGGAGATCCTGGGAATTTATGATGTTCGACTCGATGCTTCAGGAAACCTCCTTGGTTATGAGAGGATAAGGCTGAGAAAGCGCGGCGACATTCAAAGAGTATGAGAACTCTCTTCTATGTTCCTGTTATACATACAAGCGCTGACCTCGGCTCTTTAGCAAGAGATGTAGGAAAAATAGGAACCGCGGGTTTAGGGGGAGAGGTCTGGAAAGAACACCTGAAAACAGTTGGAGGCTTTTGGGATGCCATATCACACTATTTTGATTCTATTGATGTATTGGGGGTTAAGCTTTACCAGGATGGCATGGTGGCAGAAGGAGAGGTGGGGCAGAAAATAGTTGAAGAAGGCATAAGAGCGGGAAGTAAGAATTATGAGTTAGTCTTAAGGCTTCTCAAACGAGGGGCCGTTTTAGTGAAGACAGAAGATTTTAGACTTGTCAAGGAAGAACGCGATAGGTTGCTTGCCATAACACAGGCGAGGTCGACTACCCAGAAGTTAATCGCATTTACGAAATATAAATTGGTCAAGAATAGACTTTTGAACAAAAGAGATAGATTTATTGCAAAAAGGATAGATGAAACATTAGATCACAACGAAAAAGCCATCCTTTTTATCGGCGCCTATCATAATGTCAAGAAGGAACTACCCAGGGATATTCAAATGATAGAGATAAAAGATACGGAAAAAATTAAAGAATATCATAAGTTATTCCATTTCTAAATCATTAATGATATAATAGCTGCATATCCATGAGGAGGTGTGGCTATGGCGAGGAAGGCGAGAGGCAGGGATTTATTGGAGCAGGCAAAAGGGTGTTTATCCAAGGCCAAGACCGCAGAAGAGTTGAGGCAGGTTCAAGCTGTCGTAATGCCGTTGGAATTTGGTTTATCGATGGAACAAACGGCTCGTGCGATTGGTGTATCTACTGGTTGGGCCTGCCAGTTGCGTAATCGCTTCATACGGGAAGGAGGCATTCCCGGGCAGGACAAGCCTTTACGAGGCGGACGACGTCGGGCGAACATGAACATTGAAGAGGAAGAAGCATTTCTTGCGCCCTTTTTTGATAAAGCTAAAGAGGGAGGGATTCTGGTTGTAAGCGAGATAAAGAAGGCGTTGGATCAGAGATTGGGGCGTAATGTGGCGCTGGCATCAGCCTACAATCTATTGCACCGGCACAACTGGCGCAAGCTTGCTCCGGATAAACGCCACCCAAAATCGGATACGAATGCGCAAGAGGTTTGGAAAAAAAACTTCCCGACATTATTGCCGAAACCGGGAAAGCCTGGGCGGGCGAAGGGCCGATCCGGCTGATGTTTATGGACGAGGCCCGCTTCGGCCGTATTTCTGATACACGGCGCTGTTGGTGTCCGAAGCCCATTCGTCCTATTTGTTATGCAATGGTGAGCCAGGAATACACCTATGCTTACGCGGCTGTCTCTGTCTCCGACGGTAACATGGATTCACTGATACTGCCGTATGTCAACGGAGATTGTATGCAAATATTTCTTGACGAGTTGGCTGTGAGACACCTGAATGACCGGATCGTCATGGTGCTTGATGGCGCGGGTTGGCATAAAAACGAGTCGCTCATGATCCCTGATAATATCCGCCTGCTCAGCCTTCCGCCATATTCCCCGGAGCTCAACCCCGTGGAGCATATCTGGGATGATTTGCGGGAAAAGGAATTTCACAACCGAGTTTTCGATAGTATTGATTCCCTCGAAGATCATCTGGAAAAAGGATTACACGACATGGAACATGATCATGACCGTATCCGTTCCATCGTTGCTTGGCCTTGGATTATTAAGGCGCTAATGAATTAGAAATGGAATTACTGCCTTTTTATAATAAGAATAGAGAACGATTTAAGGAATTGGGCGGGTACCTTATTTCAAAAGTGGAGTAGTGGATAAATTACGTTGAAGTACGAGCCGTTGTTTTCCACCACTGTCTGCCGACTATTTCAATCAAATCCGACACAAACAATCAAAGCACTTTAAAATTTGAGAAATGGGGTTGCCGGCCCTGTGAACAGGAGAGGTTCGATTCAGACTATCACAATGATAGTTTTGGGTGTTGAAACTGATCAGGTTATCTAGTAATATAAATACATGATCAGCCAAACCAAATTCTCCTTATTAATGGTAGATGATGAGCCAGAGGTCCTCTCTTCCCTTAAGAGGGTCTTTTTTGAGGATGATTATCACATCCATACTGCCCGGAATGGTCAGGATGCCCTTGAGCTTCTGGGAAAGGTAAGAATCGATGCAGCCCTCATTGATCTGAAAATGCCCGGGATGGATGGTCTTGCCCTTTTAAAAGAAATAAGAAAGGGTTATCCTGCAATCATGATCATGATGCTCACGGGCTATGGTGGGGTCAGAGAGGCTGTGGAGGCCATTAAGCTTGGAGCTGTCGATTTTTTGGAAAAGCCCTTTTCACCCGAAGGACTGCGCGCCCGGGTTGCTCAACTTCACAAGATATGGGAATTGAAAGAGGAGAATCGAAACCTCAGGGTCAGGATAGAATTTGAGTTCGGGTTCAATCGTTTAGTGGGTAATTCTACAGCCATGTTAAAGCTGAAGCAGATGATAGCCCAGGTCGGGCCTACAGATGCCTCTATCCTGATACAAGGGGAAACAGGCACGGGCAAGGAGTTGGTAGCCCGGGCTATTCACCATCACAGTCCCCGCTCGGATAATAATTTCGTACCGGTCGATTGTGCTGCCATCAGTGAATCAGTTATGGAGAGTGAGCTTTTCGGCCATGTCAAGGGAGCCTTTACCGGCGCTCACGTTTCCACCCTGGGACTGATCCGTTCAGCTGATAAAGGGACCCTGTTTCTGGATGAAGCGGGTGAGCTCTCCCCTGCCATTCAGGTGAAAGTGCTGAGGACTATTCAGGAGAGAGAGGTTCGGCCTGTTGGTAGTAGCAAAAGTTACCAGGTAGATGTCCGAATTCTGGCTGCTACGAATCGCGACCTTGCAAAAGAAGTGTCCCTGGGGAATTTTCGTGAAGACCTTTTTTATCGATTGAATGTGGTTACACTCAGCGTCCCACCCCTTAGGGATCGGCGGGAGGATATTCCTCTCCTGGCACGGTATTTTGTAAAGCGCTTTGCCAACGATTTTTCTCCAGTGAAAGATATCGCCAAGGAAGCCCTCAGCTCTCTGGAAAACTACGACTGGCCCGGAAATATCCGAGAAATAGAAAATGTTATACGGCGGGCCGTGGCTCTGGGAAGGGAGGATATTATCCTGCCTGAAGACTTCCCGCCAAATATCTATCAACCGCCCAGCGGAGCTCTTCAAAAGATTGGTCATCCATCTGATGGTAGCCTCGCCACCTATGAAAACGCGGCCATTCAAGATGCCCAAGCCAAGAGCAGGGGCAACAGCAAAAAAGCCGCTGAAATCCTGGGTATTGGTGAGGCCACTGTCTATCGAAAGATGAGAAAATATCAGATCAGAGTTTAACCCAATAGTCTATCTTGGGATGATGCCAGCAACCCCTTTCCCTCACACATCCTCATTATTCTCACATCCTCTTTATCATCTGATCGCTGCAAGACCTAAGCAACCTTCTTATCGAAAGAAAACAATAAGATAGACAAAAATGAGCCTTTTGGCATGTCTTTTGCTCTATGATATAGCGAGGCGAAACCAAACAATCGGGCTAAATATGAGTTCAAATCACTGAAGAAACTTTGATGGGCAAATCACGGTAAATGGCGTGAATAGGTTGCGCAATAAAGTTAAAGGTTCAAGGAAGGTTTTATGACTAACTCAAAAACAGCAACTGTCCTAATATTCGGAAAAAGAAAGGGAAAGCTAAAAGAACGGGAAGGAATTATGGCCGAACATTTCTATTTGGAACTGAGGATAGGCTGGAGAACTTCGAGCTGTGTTATCAATCAGAAAAAGTGGGGGAACGAGTATTCAATGTCACGGCTGGGGGGATACTTTTTGCAGAAGAAGATGAGGATCAACAACTGATTGTATTGAAAGACAGCACCGAGCAAAAGAGGGCGGAGGAGCGGATCAGGCGACGCATAACCCAGCTAACCGCTCTAGACCAAGCCAGTGCCACGGTCGCTTCCCACCTGAGCCTGGAGGAGATCTTCGAGGCCGTTGTGCAAGGTCTCTCGGAGGACTTTGGCTATCGACTGATTGGGATCTACCTAATTGAAGAGACAGTACTAGAGCTGAAAGCCCATGCCGGCTACAGCTCACCCCTGGATCCTAGTATTGTTCATGTGCCTCTGGAGCAAGGTGTTGTCGGGCGCACAGCCCGTACTGGTGAACCCCAATTGGTTACAAATGTGCAGGAAGACGCTGATTTCTTTTCCTCCGAACAAGGTATTACTTCTGAGGCCTGTGTCCCAGTAAAAAGAGGAGATGAGGTCTTGGGTGTGTTGAACGTAGAAAGCGACCGAGTAGATAAACCTCTTGATGAGACTGACTTGCAGCTCCTCACACTGCTAAGCACCCATATAAGCATCGCCATCCAGAACGCACGGCTTTATGACCTAGCTCAGCGAGAACTGGCAGAGCGCAAGCAGGCAGAGGAGGAACTAAAGAGGAGTGAGGAGAAGTACCGGACCCTCCTTGACAGCATAGAAGAGGGACACTTTGAGATAGATCTCACCGGTAACTTTACCTTCTTCAATGATTCAATACCTAGAAGCCTTGGATATTCCAAAGATGAATTACTGGGGATGAACAACCGTGATTTTATGACTCCAGAATCCGCTAAGAAAATCTATAATTGCCTTAAGGAAGTCTACAGGACAGGAAACCCCTTAACAAAAGTGGACTATGAAGTCATTAGGAAGGATGGGAAGCACAGGTTCCATGAGCTGTCTGCTTCCCTGTTGCAGGACCAAGCAGGCCAGACGATCGGGTTCCGCGGCGTTGCACATGATATCACCGAACGCAAACGAGCTGAAGAAAAACTTCGTGAGAGTGAGGAGCTCTACCGCACCCTTGTGGAGAATATTAAACTTGGGATCAACCTCATGGATTCCGACTACAATATAGTGATGGTAAACGCTGCGCAGGGCAGAAAGTTTGGGAAACCTCCTACTGAGATGTTAGGGAAAAAATGCTTCCGGGAATTCGAAAAGCGGGATTCAATTTGCGCTCATTGCCCCGGAGTCCAGGCAATGGCTTCCGGCAAACCCAAAGTCATTGAAACTGAAGGTGTTCTGGATGACGGCAGACGTTTTAATGTGAAGCTTCATGCCTTTCCAATCTTTAGGCAGGATGGCACGGCTACGGGATTCATAGAGGTGGTGGATGATATCACCAAGGCCAAGAGGATAGAGGAGGCGCTGCGCAGAGCGCACGAGGACTTAGAAATACGGGTTCAGGAACGGACCAAAGATCTGGCAAAAGTTAACGAAGCATTAGAGGCTGAAATCACCGAACGCAAGTGGGCGGAGGAAGAGCTGAAAAAATACCAGGAGACACTAGAGGAGATGGTCAAGGAGCGTACCCATGAGCTTAAAGAAGCCCAGAAAGAGCTGATCAATAAGGCCATGGAGGCTGGCCGGGCCCAGTTGTCGGCCATGGTCCTCCACAATATCGGCAATGCCATCACTCCCCTGAAGGTTCATACAGAGCAGATGAAGGCAAGTGAATTGAAGCAAATACCTTATTATCTTGAGAAATGTTACCTTGATCTAAGTGAGCATGCCGCCGATCTTCAGCACTATATACAGAATGACTCGAGAGGCAAGGAGGTTTTCTCCTATATGGGGAAGCTGGTTGATTCTCTAAAACACCACGGGGAACATCTGATAGGTGTAACTAAGGACACAGACGCCGCCGTTTCTTACATATCGGAGATCCTCACCCTCCAGCATGCCTATGCCGCTAAGGAGCAAGAAGCGAAGGAGCTAACCGATCTAAACAGCTTGATTGAAGACGCCACACGTATGCAGGCACGCACCTTTGAAAGGAGAGGGATTAATGTCGAGGTAAACCTGGATCACAGCATCCCGAAGCTGCTGATAGATAAAAACAGGCTGATGCAGGTGATGGTAAACCTCATCAAGAATAGCTATGAGGCTATCAATGAGCTGAACGATGGCAGTAAGGAGAAGGTAATTAGGATCAAGTCTTTTGCAGAGGAGGGAGATGTTGGATTTGAAATCACAGACAGCGGCATTGGTATAGAGCCGGGGGATACGGAGGCTTTTTTTGAATTCGGAAAATCCCATAAGGGCTCTCTAGGGGTTGGCCTCTATTATAGCAAGATGTTTGTGGAGGCCAATAAAGGGACGTTGAATATCAGCAGTCCGGGCAGAGGAAAAGGAGCGACGGTCAGGGCGGTGTTTGAAACTGGCGTGAACCATGAAAAAAACCTATGAATTGGATAGTTACAAATTGACTGAAGAGCTTTCTGATTTGATCTGGTATGCGTTTGATGAATGGCCTGAAAAGGCTCGGCGGACCATTGGATATCAGATTGTACGTTCTTCTGACAGCATTGCTGCTCTTATTGCTGAAGGCTATGGAAGATTTACTCCAGCAGATAGCAAGAAGTTCAGGGAAAAGATGCAGATGGTTGTTCGTCTCCCCATAACAAAGTGATAAGTTAACCTACGATTGCGAAAAGAGAAAGAAAATGTTTTCCGTTAGTGAGAGCCTGGAGCGGCAGTTGG
>Ga0315547_1000872_pt1 | contig 26183 bp, 20 predicted proteins | sample SalMarSW160240MG_2_FD_202542 | JGI IMG/M metagenome (GOLD analysis project Ga0315547, IMG submission 202542) | Salt marsh sediment microbial communities from the Plum Island Ecosystem LTER, Massachusetts, United States - Salt Marsh Sediment SW1601-240 ...
TCTTTTAAACAGGGGCTGCAATCTACATTATGCCTTACAATTCTTGCATTATTACTAACCGGACTGGTTACAACATGATCAGTAGGGCCAAAAATAGCCACCAAGGGAATATTAAAGGCAGCAGCAATATGCATAAGCCCAGAATCATTTGTGAAAAAAAAATTACATCTCTTGATTAATGCCATTGCTTGAACTAATGTCGTGTGTCCACAGAAATTGACAGGATTGGCGGTATGCATCAAATTTGCTACCTTAGCAGCTATTTCTGTCTCGGAAAAAGAGCCGAATATTACTACCTTGGCATTCCATCTTTTGGCAGCCCACTCACCAATAACAGCAAATCTATCTTCCGGCCATCTCTTAGCCGACCCATACTCAGCACCTGGATTAATTCCAAAAATAAAAGAAGTATCTTCTATGCCCATAGAAGATAACATTAAAGAGCCTGACCTGCTATCCTCGTCGTTAACATATAAAATAGGCTCTCTTTCTTCAACATGCCAATCCATAGCCTCTATGAGACCGAGAAAATATTCAACTTGATGAACTAAAAGAATATGTTGATCCCTTTTCACTTTATGGGTCAATAGAAATCCTCTTCCATCTGTAGAGTAACCAACCCTATATTTAATCTTTCCTGTATAGGCAAGAAATGCGGCCTCAAACGCATTTTGAAAGAGAACAGCCAGATCGAATCTCTCAGCCCTCAGCCACGATATAATCCTTACTAATTCTTTTAATGAGGTAAAAACACTGTCACCTTTGGCGAAGATCATTGTTTTGTCCACTGAAGGATGATTCTCTAAAAGTGGAATAACCCAAGGACTAGCCAAGACTGTTATCTGAGCATAAGGGAAAGTCTTTTTAAGTGCCATTATTGAGGGGATCATCATTACTGTATCCCCTATCCAATTAGCAGATCTAACCAGTATTTTTCTAACCTCCTGATTTGAGATTTTATGCCTGGATCTGACTCTCATTTTTTTTATTAGGACGCAGGTTTTCGCAGATACCCGCAGAGAACTACTTTCTTGTATTATTAAATGCCTTACGTTTAACCTCTGGTTCAGTGCCAAAATTAAGTAAAAGTCCAACTTCAATATCGGTTGCTTTTAGATAATTCAATAACTGTGCTTCATTTTCTTCTACCAAACGTTTTGATGCCTTTATCTCTACAATCACCTTGTTATCAACCAGTATATCGGCATAGTATTCTCCTATAACTTCACCATCATAAAATACCTTTATTGGAGATTGAGAAATTGCAAGAATGCCTTCTCTTTTAAATTCTATCATCATTGCATTCTCATAGATTTTCTCAAGAAAACCATAACCCAGTTTATTGTAAACTCTATAGAAGATATTAATAATCTTCTCAGTTAATTCTTTATGTTTAAAATCATGATAATCTGCGTTCATCTGCGTCCAAGTTTATTTGATCGAATAATTCCCTGCTTGATGCTCTCAAAAAAGGTATGCGCACCAGAAAGAAGACCTATCTTTATAGTTAATATAGCAATGTCCAAATCAGGATCAATTTTACCGTCAATCCTTATCCAATCTTTCTCTGTGGTCAATAAAAAATCTACATTTGATTGCTTTTTCCACGATACAAGCTCTTGGATCTCATACTTACTAAAAAAGTGGTGGTCAGAAAAAGCTTTAAAGTGCACGATATTGGCCCCACAACTTTTTACCGTCTCTAAAAAATCATCTGGATGTGCTATCCCTGCAAAAACCACAACATTTTTCCCTTTCAAAATATCCGGCGGATGTATATTACCAGCAAAGGGAAACATGACTTGATCAGGAAAATAACTCGATCGAAAGATCGATTTTTCAGGGAAATTTTTTTGAAAATAATCGACGAGCTTACCTCCAGAATGAGTATTTGTACATTTGGTGATAACAATAATATCCGCTCTTTTTATCTGCTCAATCGGCTCCCTCAAAGGTCCCAGGGGTAATAGCGATCTGTTTCCAAATCGTCTTTTAGCATCTGCGAGAAGAATATTGACATCTCTATGCAATGATATGTGCTGATATCCATCATCTAGTAACAGTAGCTCCGAATTAAAGAGTTTTAAGGCGAGAGATCCAATTTTATATCTTTTTTTGGATATTAATACAGGCACGGAAGATAATGTTGTAGCTAACATAACTGGTTCATCTCCTGCATCATCGACAGATGCCAAAACCGTTTTTCCATCAGATACAACAAGTGAATCATTACTTCTCTTTCCTCTATAACCTCTTGAGAGTATAGCTATCTTAAATCCATGTGTTTCTGCCCACTTGGCGAGCATGGCAACAAATGGTGTCTTTCCTGTACCACCTGTGGTTAGATTTCCAATACTAATTACATGAGTGGGAAGGTGTTTGGCCCTTAAAAAACCACTATTATACGCAACAAGCCTAAATTGAATAGCAAGGCTATACAAAAATGAAAGGATTCTCAGAAAAAATGTAAAAAGATTCTTTTCCCTTGTCGTGTGTAAAATTGACCAATTAATCGCGTTCATAAGTTTATTGGGTTTATTAGATTTGTTGAGTTAATCACATTTAGGCAGTTTATTAGCCTAAGGCTGATCTAGTCCACTTTAGGCATTTCAATATAAGGTTCAAGGATTCCCATTACCCTCGCAAGAGCTCCCTGATTTTGCTCCACAAATTTCTTAGCCTTTTTTCCTATCTCGTTTCTTTTACTTTTTTGAGCTAATAGCTCTAACATAACATTGAGCAATTCTGATTCATCAGCAACCATTTTGCCGCCCCTGTATTTGATCATTAATTCTGACATAGTAGTAAAATTATATGTGTAAGGACCAAAAAGGACAGGTATACCAAAAAATGCTGGTTCTAAAAGGTTATGGCCACCTTTAGGAACAAGGCTTCCACCTACAAAGGCAATATCAGCTAAGCCGTAAACCTGGCCTAATTCACCGAGTGTATTAAGAATGAAAACATTGTATTTCTGGTTTCCTTCCCGCTCGTGCCTCCTTGCCCGACCTGCTCCGCGGGATGAGGCGTGGGGAGCAGTGGCAGTCTGGTCTACAGACAATTGCGTTTTTCTTATGACCTTTAATCCACAATATTTGGCAAGATTGTACACCTCATCAAACCTGTGAGCCTCCCGTGGACCGATTATAAGGGAAAGGTCAGGGAAGGATTTGGTAAGTTGACTAAATACATTAAATATGATTTTTTCTTCAGGATGATGAGTACTCCCTGCCACCCATATGAGCATGTTTTTAAGGTTTAGGAGGTCAAGCCATCTGTCTCGCTCTTTATTGTTAATAGGTCTCCATGCCCTATCAAATTTAATGTTTCCAGTAACCTTGACCTTATCTGGACAAAGCCCTCCTTTAATAATTCGACGTTTATCGAGTTCTGTTTGCATCAGAAATAATTCAAACATCTGCAGCACTCTCTTGATTAAAAATCTCCACCTCCTATAAGATTTTGCCGTCTGTGGAGAAAATCTGCCATTCACTAAGATAGTTTTTACCCCCCTCTTCTTTAACAATGAGATTAAGCCCGGCCAGATGTCTGTCTCAACCAAAATAAAAATGATTGGATTAATATTTTTTATCATCCTCCTTGCTGACCACCAGAAATCAAGAGGCATTGGTAATATGTAGTTAACGTTATCTTTAAGTTTTTTTCTGGCTACATCTAAACCGGTAGCTGTCTTAACAGTAAGGACAACCTCCTTTGATCGGTATTGAATTTTCAATGCCTCAAGCAAAGGAATTGCTGATAAGACTTCACCTACTGAAAGTGCATGGACCCATAACCTGCCATTTGATGATCGATCAAGATTAGGTAGATTCATACCTAACTTTTCTTTGAAACGATCTCTATTTTTTAAAATATAAAAAACAGGAAAAAAAATGATAAAAATAAGGGTGGCTAATATGTGGTAGAGGATAAGCATTGCTCGTTACTCGTCTCTCTTTACTCACTATTCATTAACTAGAAACCAGCAACCAGCAAAGGGTAACTAGTATATCGTTTCATTAAAACACATACATATCTAATTATTAAAAATGACAAATGTCAAAAATAATGATCGGTGTAAGGTATTTTTAAATTTGAGCTTTGACATTTGAATTTTAATATATGTAAATATTTTAGCGAAGCGCACTACTGGTTTAGGCCCTCATGGGTAGCTCGATGATAAACTTTGTACCATGAGGCTTATTATCCTCAACTCGGATAAAACCATTATGATCGGTGATTATAGTATTAACGATTGCAAGGCCCAGTCCCGTCCCTGATTTTTTTGTAGAAAAATACGGTTCAAAAAGCCGCTCTTTATCATTATTTGATATACCTGTACCAGTATCAACAACTTCAATTCTGACAATCCTTAATGCCTTGTTATACAAAATCCTGATATTAATATTTCCTTTATCAGGTATGGCTGCCACAGCATTATCTAAAAGATTAATCATCACCCTTTTTATCTGTTCTCTATCAAGTTTCAATTTAGGAATATCATCATTTTCGATAAATTTGAATGTAATATTTTTATGAACATCCTTATATAATAAAATTGCATCCTGAATGATTTCTTTTAAATTATCTGGAACTGGATTAGAAGTTGGCATTCGAGCAAAACTGGAAAATTCATTCACTAACACCTTCAACTCTTCAACATTGTCTATTATCAACCGCGTACATTCATCAAAAACGGTTCCATTTTCTTTTGCTAAACGTTTACCATATTTTTTTCTCAATCTTTGTGCTGAAAGCTGAATCGGGGTTAACGGATTTTTCACCTCATGAGCTATGCGTCTGGCTACTTCTCTCCATGCAGCCATTCTTTGGGCTTTTTCCAGCTCAGTCATATTCTCAAATACTGCAACCAACCCAAGATAATTATCTTGATCATCCCTCAAGAGATTCAACGAGACCAGCAATGTTAAGGAACGTCCCTTTATTGAAATACCTATTTCTATTTGTATAAATTCTTTTCTATTACGATTTTTGCCTTCCACAAATCCAGTAATAATTGATCGATATTTTGGGCCCAGAATACCCTTATAATTCTGCCCTATTATTTCCTTGGCAGAAATATTAAGCATCTTTTCTGCAGACTTATTTATTGTTGAAATCACACCTCTAGAATCTGCAGATATAACACCAGCAGCCACATTTTCTAAAATAGTCTCCATATAGATCCTGCGTTGCTCAGATTCAGCATTGCTTTTAATCAAATCTTTGTTAACAACCTCAAGTTTGATCTTGCCCTCCTTAAGATCCTTTGTCATCCTATTGAATGAATTTACAAGAACGCCCATCTCGTCCTTGGATTCCACATCTATATGAAATCCGTAATCACCAGATGCAATTCTGTCAGTAGCTTTAGCCAGCTCCTCTATCGGAACTGTAATCCCTTTTGATAAATAAAAGCCAAACCAAATGGCTGAAAAGATGACTAAAAGTGTAACGATAGATAGAGAAATCAAAGGCAATAGCTTAATAGGTCTCTTGAGCATCTTTAATTGTTTATAACCTTCCAAACCTTTAGTAATAGTTGCCAGCCTATTCAAAATCACTCCCGGAATAAATTTAGCAACCATAATTGCTCCCACCTGAGCCTTTGTCTCAGTTCGTGAAAATATGGGCACAATGCCCATGACTAAGTCCCCGTGTGAGGATGTTTGAATAACCTTAATATTAGTTGAATCCTTAAAACTCTTGTGCAGTATATCAATACTCAGGTCTTTAAAAGGCTTCAAATCAACACTCCTATCATAAGATGCTGCTCTTGGAAGCAACTTTGAAGAAAATATCTGAATAGCGGAAAGATTATATTCTTTCCTTTTTTCTTCTATAAACGTCTGTAGTTTATCTTCCCTCGATAGCAACATATACCCTTCATGGGTAATTAAGGAGCTTAAGCTATTACCAAAGGCCAATGCCTCATCTTCTACTCTTTTATAGTATTCCTGACCTACCTCTAAAGACTTTTGAAGAGACTGCTCAATCTGAAGATTAAACCAATAATCGATGGACAGAGAGATAAACTGCACTGAAACAAAAAAGATGATTATAGTGGGTAAAAGAGAAAGGATTACAAAGGCAAGAACGAGTTTCGATCTAAGACCGGAACCCATGATCCCCTTTTTTCTCTCGAACACCAGCTTGACCAGATTTCTCATGGTCAAATAGAGCAGAAGAAGTAGCAAAATTACATTGATATTTATTAAGACAAAGATCAAGATGTTGCCAGCAATCGGTAACTCAATGCCGAGATCAAAGACCTTGGTGCCCAGATAGGTAAGGAGGATAATAATAGGTAGTATAATACATATGATGATTATTTCTCTTTTACGCCTCTTTAGATCTTCATTTATAGTATCTACATGTCTTTTCATTGTACTTAATACTTGAAAACAACTGAATACCAGTCTGTCTCAAAATCCCATAGGGATAAAAAGAAAAGCACATAATTTAAGTAAAAAGGTAATTCAATTTTGTCAAGCTCCGCCTTCATTCGTAGTTGATACTGAGCTCCTCTTTTAAGCCTGTCGAGCCCGATCACCTTTAAGGCAACCACATCCGCCATTAATTCTTTCGCTCCATCAAAATCCTTAGTTTTTATCTTTTTATTCTTTTGTTCTGATAAAAAAAGACTAAATTCGTTTTTCAAAGTGTCATATTCTATAGTATGTGTTAACCTAATATCTGCTAGTTTGCGATCAAACCATGCATTTCTAACCTCAAATAACTTGACGATAAAAATAAATTTAGTAGAAATTCCATTCATTATGGCCATATTCATTTCTTCGGTAAAACAGTCTCTTACATTAAAATAACTAAGTAGATGGTCCCGTGTATTAGTGACAATTATATCTGATAAGTAAGCTTCTTTTGCTGAAGAAATTTCTGGAGAAATACAGAAAAATAGAATAAAAACTAATGCACACTTTAAGTGCTTAAAGTGAACTAACGTGCCTAAAGTTACCAATTAAAAGTGCCTAAAGTTTAGAGTGAATACAACTTATAACCTGGAACGAATAATCCCTCAATCCCTTCATTCCGTAATCCTATATCTCACATTAAAGATTGCAACTAATTTGTGAGGTTCTAATGAGCAAGAATATTGCGAATATCATAGAAAAAAGGAGAAATTATTGCAAGATTTAATAAAAGGTATTGATTTTGGATTACGAATTTGGAGGTTGGGGAAACTGCATACTGGCCGCGGCTTCCTACTTGCTTTCTTAGGCAGGGACTAAATCAAGGGCACTAAAAGATGGTATCTTGATGCTTTTTTTTCCGTACTCTTCTTTATTTCTAAATCGTACTACCTTCCAGTACCTTTCTTGTGTCATAAACTGCTTAAGCAATTTTTGGTTCAAAGAATGCCCTGATCTTTCAACCACAAAATGTCCGATTGGTATACAACCAAGAATAGCGAGATCACCTATGAAATCCAGGAGTTTATGCCTTACAAACTCGGTTTTATACCTTAAGCCATCCTCATTTAGAACCCTGAATTCATCCACAACAATTGCATTATCTAAGGATCCACCTTTTGCCAGCCCATTGTTCCTTAATGTCTGAACATCCCTCAAAAAACCGAATGTTCGTGCCCTGCTAATTTCATCAACAAAACTAGATTTTGAAAAAGATATCTCATAGGATTGGTCTTTGATTAGGGGGTGATCAAAGTCAATTTTATACGTTATCTTTAGCTCATTTGAGGGATTGAGCTGAACAGATCTATTGCCATCCTTAACCTTAACTGACTTCTTTACAAGAAGAAATCTTTTGTGGCTGTTTTGTATGGTAACACCGGCATTTTTTAGTAGAAATATAAAGGGGGCAGAACTTCCATCCATAATAGGAATTTCTCCAGCATCAATTTGTACCAAAGCATTATCTATACCCATTCCAAAAAATGCAGCCATAATATGCTCTACTGTGGAAACACTATATCCATTAAAACCAATAGTAGTAGCCATATTCGTATCAACTACATTATCAAAAGAGGCCTTAACTTTACAGCTGGGTGATATATCAATACGTTCAAAGGATATTCCGCTATTTTGTGGAGCAGGTTTTATGGTAAGATTTACTTTTTTACCAGAGTGAAGACCTATTCCTGTACAGCTTATCTCCTCTGCAACTGTCCGTTGTCTTGAATCCATAACGATTATTTTGGTAGTCAATAAATTTAAAGAGAAAATATTTTCCAGAAAACATATTAGTTACACAGCAAACTATGTGCCATGTACGAAAAGGTTTATTACAAACGGATATTTATGTGTCTAACTGATTGAAATTAATGATGATAATTAAGATTAGCAGTAAGGTAACTATTTTTCTCTTTATCTATTTATATCATCAATGTGTTAAATTTAACACAGCTTTTGTGTTTGATTTATCCAATTTCATTATTTTTTATGATTTTTTTTCTTGTATTTAAGAAAGGTTTGGATCTAATATTTAGCATATGATTCATCGCTATCTTTCAGCAATATTAATTTTCATTATTATAGGTGGTTGCTATCCTTTGGTTAAAAAAGAGGTTAAGGAACCATCCAAAGCCCTTAAAAAGGTAAAGTATTTCTGGCCAAGATTTCAGGATGACATGGATATAGATTCTCTTTCATTGGCTATTGAAAGCGATCTGCAGTACTTAGACCGGCTTAAGAAAGATACAGTTTTTACCTTTGGTCCTGATACATTTTCCGCTGAACATGTTAGGGAATCATTAAAAACCTTTTTATCAATTTTCAAGCAAAATTCAGATAGTAAAAAATTCAATAGAGATTTAAGGGAAAGATTTTTCTTATATAAGGCGGCTGGTTTTTGGGGAAGCAAAAAGGTGCTCTTTACTGGATATTTTGAGCCAATCTTTGACGGAAACCTTGAGCGTGATTCTATACACAGATATCCAATATATAGAAGGCCAGACAATCTATTGACAATGAATTTGGGCCTTTTCCGACCGAAATTTTCCGGACAGCGCATTACGGCCAGGATAAAAGGTAATAGTCTTATCCCCTATTACACAAGAAAAGACATAATAGAAAACAACGTTCTAGAAAGAAAAAATCTTGAAATTGCATGGCTCAAGGATTCTCTTGATGTAGCCATATTACAAATTCAGGGTTCAGGTATGATAAAATTACCCAGTGGAGAGATAATCAGGGTTGGGTATAGTGCCTCAAACGGGCATCCCTATAAGAGTATAGGCAGATATATGATAGATAATGGATATATCACAGCTGATAATTTATCCCTTCAGGCAATCAGATCTTACATAAAGCAAAATCCAGATGTTGAAGATGAGATATTGAATTATAATCCGTCGTATGTTTTTTTCCGATTACTCGAGAGTGGACCTCTCGGCAATATTGGTGTTCCTCTAACACCTGGACGGTCTTTAGCCGTTGATGACAGATTATTTCCAAAAGGGGCCTTGGTATATATTCGCTGCCAGAAACCCATTATGGGGAAAGATGGAAATATAACTGGATGGGTTCCTTTTTCAAGATTTCTTTTGAATCAAGATACAGGAGGTGTTATAAAAGGCACAGGGCGTGCAGACATTTTTTGGGGTAGTGACCCATACGCTGAATTAGCTGCAGGCAATCTTAAACATAAAGGAGAGATGTATTTTTTAGTAAAAAAACCAGATAACTAATAACCTTTATAATTGAGGAATTGTGAATTTAGGGATTTAGGAATTGGAGGTAGCAAGGAGTTTCATAGTAAAGAGTTTGTCTGGTTTGATCACTTCAGACACTTCACACCTAACTACTATATAGCAAATTTTGAAAAATCAGCTACCTGCAAAAACAACTGATGCAGACTTTTTAGAATTCCAAGCCTGTTTTCTTTAATCCTTCTGTCTTCTGCCATGACCATTACTTCGGAAAAAAATTCATCTACCGGCTTTATTATTCTGGATATTACACTCAATGCCTCAAAGTAATTTTCTCCATCTATCTCTCTTTTTGCTTCATCTTTTACTAACTGAAATTCTTTCCATAAACCTTCTTCACTTTTATGTTCAAATAAATCAGGATTCACACTATACGTTTCTTCAAAACCTTTTCCTATGTTCATGATCCGTTTAAACGCTATTGCTAAGGTTTCAAAGTTTTTAGAAATGTCTCGAAATTTTTGTAATGCTTCTATTTTTTTCTCTACTTGATGGAGGAAATTAAAATCGATAGAAATTACTGCCTCTATAAAATCTTGAGTAATTCCTTCAGATAACAATAAATTCTTAAAGCGATTTTTTATAAAATTACTGACCGCATCTTCAACCTCTTTTTGGTCAAATGAAATAGTTTCATTAAGAATAGATGATGATTTATGAATGAAGTCGTGAAAGGAAATAGCAATCTTTTTATCTCTCACTATCCTGATAATAGCCAGTGCCTGCCTCCTGAGTGCATAGGGGTCTGCTGTTCCATCAGGCTCAAGTCCCATTGAAAAAAAACCTACAATAGTATCCAGCCTATCAGCTATGCCAACAATTGACCCAATAAGAGATTCCGGGAGTTGAGATTCTGCTTGAATAGGTAGATAATGATCTGAAATAGCCAGACAGATATCTTCAGGGTAACCATCCAATCGGGCATATTCTTTCCCCATTACACCTTGAAGGGAAGGAAACTCCATGACTATTTCAGTAACCAGGTCACATTTACATAGCTTCGTTACAAGTCCGACATCATGTATCCTTTCTGGAATTATCTGTTCAGCTAAGTCCTCGGCTAATCGGGTAAAACGTTGTACCTTGTCAAAGGATGTCCCTAACTCTGCCTGATAGATAACTGTTTTCAAATCCTCCAGCCTATCCTCGAGAGGCCTTTTCCTATCCTCGTTAAAAAAGAAATTCGCATCAGCAAGCCTTGCCTGCAAAACTCTTTCATGCCCTTTTCTGACAATAGATTCATCCCGTGCAATCGTATTGTTAACAGCCACGAAATTTGGCATCAGATTTCCCTCTTGGTCCCGAACAGAAAAATATCTCTGATGCTCTTTCATTGCTGTTATGAGAACAGGGTCAGGGATAGCAAGAAAGGCCTTATCAAAACCACCGCAAATGGCAGATGGGAATTCCACCATATTGGTCACTGTAAATAATAATTCGGGGTCTATCACAGGTAAGCTTGATACAGGTTTTGCTGCTGTGATGACAGCTTCTTCAACTCTATCTTCTCTCTCTTTTTGATCAATAATTATAAAGCTTTCATTCATTTTTTGCAGATAATCTTCCAGGTCTTCTATTTTCATACTCTGGGGCGCCATAAACCTATGACCTCTGGTTTGAGTCCCACTCGTTATCCCAGCTACTTCAAAAGGGATAATATTACCGTTAAAAAGTGCGAGTACCCAGTGAATAGGCCGAACAAACGAAAACGCTTCACTTCCCCAGCGCATCGACTTTGGCCAGGGAATATTCGCTATTAATTTTGGTAACACTTCGGATAGGATAGTTATTGTATGCCTTCCTGGCATTTTACGTTTAATATGAAGATAGACGCCTTTTGGTGTTTCCAATAATTGTAGCTCATCCACAGAAACTCCCTGTTTTTTAGCAAAACCAAATGCTGCCTTTGTAGGGTTTCCTTCTTTATCAAATGCAGCCTTTTGAGGAGGGCCTGTTATTTCCTGGATTGTATCTTCCTGTGTATCAGCGATGGCCTTACCTACTAAAACCAATCGTCTTGGAGTTCCGTATGTATGAAGACCTCCTTCGATCTCGATTCGGTTATCTTTTAAATATAATTCCGCCAGTTGCTTAAGCTCTTTTAAACCGTTCTCAAGGTAGTCTGAGGGGATCTCTTCTGTGCCTATTTCTAAAAGCAGTTCAGCAGTCATATATCCTCTTCAACTATTTCTTCAAATTGTTGCCACCAAAGGTGGGAGATTGTAATTATTAAGCCTGAAATGGACCGTGATTTGAGTGAACTAAAGTGCCTAAAGTGAACTAAAATGCCTAAAGTTGAAGCGGAAATAAAACCGATATTTCAATACCTCCAACCCATATAAAGCGCTCAATATCAAAAAAGAAAGAAGTTCCAAATTTTGTTATATACCTTTTAATAACCATGCTTTTTCAATTCCTTGGCGAATTGTTCATAATCCATATCTTATCCTTAATTTTAGGCACTTTAGACACTTTAGCTCACTTTAGACACTTTCTTTCATCAGCGGATATCCCATCTCTTCTCTCTGCTTTAAATAATTTTTTGCTACCAAACTAGCCAATTCCCGAATCCTTCCAATGAAAGATGTTCTTTCTGTAACACTGATTGCCCCCCTCGCTTCAAGTATATTAAAAATATGGGAACATTTGAGACAATAATCATATGCTGGCAGGACAATCCCCTTTTTGCTTATTGTAAGAGATTCCTTTTCACACATTTCAAACATCTTTAAAAGCATATCTATATTAGCAATTTCAAAACAATATACAGAGTTTTCCCACTCTCCTTTTTTATGAACATCTCCGTAAGTAACATTTTCATTCCATATAAGATCATAAACGCTCTCTTTTTCTTGCAAATACATGGCGATTCTTTCCAGGCCATAGGTTATTTCCACAGAAATCGGGTCAAGGCGAATGCCGCCTGCCAATTGAAAATAGGTGAACTGGGTGATTTCCATGCCATCCAGCCAGACCTCCCACCCGAGACCCGATGCTCCAAGTGTGGGGGATTCCCAATCATCCTCCACAAAGCGGATATCATGATCAAGGGGATCTATTCCCACTGCCTTTAAACTTTCCAGATAGATTTCCTGAATATCAATGGGAGAAGGTTTTATAATCACCTGATATTGATAATAATGCCCCAGACGGTTGGGATTCTCACCGTATCTGCCATCAGTAGGGCGCCTGGAGGGCTCTACATAGGCAACAGACCACGGTTCAGGACCCAATGTCCTCAAGAGAGTAGCCGGGTTAAAGGTCCCTGCCCCAACCTCAATGTCATACGGCTGCTGGATGAGACATCCCCTGTCTGCCCAGAATCTTTCCAGGCCAATGATCAATTCCTGAAATGTCATAGAAATACTTTCTCTTTGTTTGTTGTCCGTTGACAGTTTTCCGTTGTTCGTTGTCAATTGTCTAATTACTGGTTGCGAGTTAAAGTGACTAAAGTCAGCTACAGTTTAAAATAAACTCAATAAACTCAATAAACACAATGAACCTTAGTTAATGAAAGGTTTTGCGAAAAATATCACCTGCCTTGCAAGATGTCAAGAAGGTAACCAACCCTAAAATCTCAACTTGTACCTGGATAATCTATTCTCACCGGACGTGTCATAGAAGCATACCACCATTCATGACTTACTTGTCTGTCATTAAATGACAAATGAAGATGTGACCCTATGACCTACACTATTTTTTCTTTGAAATGATGACGTACCTGCTCGTTACACCGATTATCTTCCTCTTTTGCATGGCGGACACTACATTTGCCTTAAAACGCTCTGAGGAGAGTGGCGCCTGAAAGATATGGGTTTCCTGCCAGCCACTTTGATTTAGAATCCGAAGGTAATCATTGATTAAAATAGAATTCACCCGGGTCTCATTCTTGGCAGGGGTGTTCTGGAAATCGCGCCAGTCTGCATTGATAAATGCCATCTGTGTGGTTTTTTTGGCATTCAGGTGTGCCAGCGCAAAAAAGTCTTCTAAAAATAATAAATATTTCTCTTTTGATAATCCGGATATGCCATCGGGATCGTAATTGTTTGATTGCTTTTTAAAATAAGGTGGGTCAAAAATAATCAGGTCCGGTTTGGTTTTACCCTTTATCGGCCATTCCAAATTGATGATATCCCAGAAATAGGGTTCTATTTCCGGTCGTGTATCCGGCCGATCATCCATGTCAAAGCTCCAACATCTCCGGTTGAATGCCAGACAGGTGTCAGCAACCACACCACCGCCTGCCATGGGATCAAACACCAGATCGTTCTGATCTGAAAAATAATATAGGATGTGTGCGATCATTTGGGCCGGGATTCGACCGGGCCAATCATCTCCGAAACGTTTGTCACCCCAGTGAAATACGCTTTGCTTGTCATTTACATGCCCCAGTTAAACAGAAGAAACAGAGCGGTTTAACGGGCTAAAAATTTCACGGGGTAAACAATCATTCCAGTTCCACAGATCCCATGTCCGCAGTCCCCAGTTCAGCGCTTTAAAACGTGACTGGTCACTTTTTCCTTCCAGTTCAATTGACCAGACCAGTTGCTTAGGACAGCCCCCAGTACGATCTTCCGGACCTACCCCAGTACCATCTGCCGGAGCTACGGGGCAAGCGGGGCAGGCGTGCTTTTGGGCTGCTTCAGATGCGGAAAGCCCTTTGTCCAGTGAATCCCGGATAGATTGAAACAATTTCAAATTATTACAATACTTTGTTACGGTCTTCCAGTTGATTCTCAGATTCGAGGCGATGATTTCAACAGGGATGCCCAGCCGGCTCATTAACAGCGCTTTCACTTTCGAAACGAGAGGAATTGTTTCCCGCAATCGCTCCTGTTCGGCCAGAGCTTGTTTCTCTATTTCTTTCTCAGCAATCGCTTCTATCTCTGCTGCGCTGAATTCTTTCAATCCTCTTTTTGATGGGGAGGGCTTATCAGATCGATCCTTATTCTTTCCGGATATGCCTGATTCCTCTATGAACGAGTCAAATCGGCTTTTTGAGGCTCTGCTCAGTTTTTGTAAAGCCCGGGCCTGGGATTTGCTCAGTTTATGCCGGATGGCCACATCCCGAACCTCCTGACCAGTCTCCACTATCAAATTCAGGTCATGATTGAAAAAAGATCGCCATTCCAAGGACTTAGGGAGATTTTTGAAGATTTTTTCCACCTGTTGAACAAATTTGTTCAACAACGCCTCGTTTTCTTTAGAAACCTTCGAGCCGCGATCTTTGCTGTTTGTGATTGAATGAAGTTTCCCTAATAATACTTTCACCCGATCTGCCGGCTTTTTCCCCATCGATGCATATTCCTTATCCTCGATCAATTCAGCGTCCACCATCTCCACATTGCCTTCAATCGTCTCAATCGCGGAAAGATCTTCTCGCTGAAGGTTTTCAGCAGCCGATATGCGCCGGGCTTGAAGGTCGCCTGCAATAACGATTTGAGCCTGAATGGTTTCCATCTCAGTAAAGTCCCGGATGGCTCGAAACCGTCGTTCTCTGGCAATAAGCTCGTAGCGTTTCCCTACTGATCGGACGACAATAGGCTCAATTAGCCCCTCTCGTTGAATGCTCACCGCAAGTTCTCTCAGTTTATCCTCATCAAAGTGTCTGCGATGTTGATAAGGAGATGGATCGATATCCTTAAGGTCAAGAGCCTGGGTGATGCCTTCATTCGCACTATTACTTTTTTCCGGCATGGGGAATGTGGTAGGGAAAAAGGGTGTTATGTTATTTATTCAGTTACATAGAATATTTTTCCGCCAAAATCAAATAGACTTTCGCATAATGCTGAACCGAAAAAGCGAGCTAATTCCCGCCGTTTTGTAGTTTGCTGCAAAATCAGGCGGGTTAGCGAGCGCCTAAACTGCCACCGGTAAAAGCAGGGGATTTTGTTTACGACCGAAGGTTGTTAAACAAATGAGGCACGTTAGCGCCATTAATTTAAGTTTGTATTCCCGTGCGAAGTAAGGGGGTTTTCCAGGCAAACAATCTTTAATTAGTGTCTGAACGAAAAGCCCTCTTTATTGTCATTTTGACCAAAGGGAGAAATTTTATATTTCACAGAAATTTACAAACTGATAATTAAACGTCTGGAAAAACCCATATTTCCCCTCCCCTCGTGGGAGGGGACAAAGGGGAGGGGGAGGATAAGTGTTTGAAATATCAATTTTACTCACCCTCTTCCCAGCCCTCTCCCATCAAGGGCGAGGGAGTATTGTTGCAGTTTGTAAATTTCTGATTTCAATAATAATACGATAGGATTTCTCGCTACGCTCGAAATGACAGCTTTGGATAGTTTTCGTTCAGGCACTAATTAGGCAGGATTCCTTAACGGAGGAAGAATCTCCTCAGCTTGCTGAGTGGATTCTTTAAATCTTCAGGGACAATTCGAATCCAGATCCTGGGCGGTTGATGCTGATAATAATCGAACATAACCAAAAAGCCGGGTGCTCCATGCTCTACACCCGGCTTTCTATTTCTTAAAACACTCTTTTTGACCCCAAAAAGGCCACTATAAGGCCATTATCGACCCTATTTTCGGTGCCAATTAATGTAATATCGAATGGTTAGCGCGGCCCGACCCCCAATTCTTAACCAATTCTTGGGCTCAAATGACTGAGGGAAAATGATTTAACGTTACAAAATTATAATTGAAAATCTCAATAGGGTCAATCAAAATTGACAACAAGAAATTCAAGGAAGGAGTGAAACGATTCACAATATATTCTGCTTAGCACATCTCGTCCGATGTTTCACTATCCGTGTCAAAGTCAACAATTACTCTCAGTTTAGATGTATTGAATGCTTTATATTGGAACCGTGAGTCTATTAATGAAAGTTAACTTTCAAATATCAAATTGGTAGACTGGTTGAGAAGGGGAAAGCATTGTTGTGATTGTGTAAGCGTGGCAGAACTCCTCCAGCATCCCGGCAACCCTGTCACGGGTAACAATCGTTCTTGCTTCGTTATCCTCCCCAAGCCCATCAATGTTCATAACAATGGTGTGAGTATCTTCTGTAATGCGAGTTTTATGTCCATTGCGCCAGTTCCAGCGACGGCACATTACCTCCCCTGACTCTGAAACCACATAAATAATTTCACCAGGGTAAGGGTGCTCCACATTTTCCGGGTTACCTAAAGGCCTGAAAATTTCGCCGCCATTAGCATAGCAGAGCTCCAGGCTTCCTCCTGCCTGTATCACGTCGTCCCCGCCCACTGGCATTACATCGATGATCGAATTATAGTTCATAATAGCAACGACATTATTGATGAAAGGAATCTGCGCTCCCGGTTTCTGCACCCGCTTTAAAAGGGCACAGTGCGCGGGTGGAAATTTATTTGGATTAGAATCAAATTGCCGATGGGCTTGATTCCAAACAATGATCCGAATATCAGTTTTTATGTCAATTGGCTGAGTAGCGGACTGTGCGATTGCCTGGTTCAGTTTGGCCTCAAGTTCCTGCGAATGGCCATGATTTTGGATCTTTTTGGCCACGACAATCCCACGCCTAAATGTAGGATATTCCTTGAATATGTTTTTATGAATCCTGATTTCAGTCATGATTGAATGAAAAGTGATAAGAAATTGTTTATTACAGAAAGATATATAGAGAAATCGGTGTTATGTCAAGGATAAGAGTTGAATGATCATAAGCATAATAAGCATAATATTCCTTGACAAAACTAAAAGAGAATACTATTATAGTAATACTATTTTCAATATCAATGTATTCTATATTCTGCAGGATACCGACTTTTTTTCCACTAAAGGAGCAAAGGCCAACATGAAAATAAAAACATCCATCACCCTTTCAGAAGAAATTATTAGAGAAATAGATGAACTATCCAGCCAATATGGCAATCGATCGGCTCTTATAGAAAAGGCGATACGTGATTTCCTGGCCAGTGAAGCGAAGCGCAGACGGGATCTTCAAGATATTGAAATTCTCAATCGACGCTCGGATGCTCTGAATAAAGAAGCAGAAGATGTCCTTTCCTATCAGGTAGCTGTATGAGGCGAGGGGAACTCTACCGCGTCCATAAAGGTTTATCACAAGACCCGAAGAAATATAGAGTCTTCGTGGTAGTGAGTCGTCAAATCCTTTTGGACTCTCGCTTCTCCACAGCGATTTGTGCCCCAATTTACTCCTCCTTTGATGGTCTTTCTACTCAGGTTCCTTTAGGAATCGATGATGGATTGAAACACGATAGCAGCATACATTGCGATGAACTTGTAAGCATACCCAAGTCTTCCCTGACTCATTTTATTGGCACCCTTCGCCCTGCTAAAATCGAGGATCTTAATCGAGCGCTGGCCATCGCTATTGGTTTAGATTTTCCTGCTTGACAATCATCTCTCAATCTCCGTTCTGGTACTGTGTAGAACTGAAGTGCCGGGCAGCGATAACCGATCGAGACCTTGTCTGGTTTTCTTAAAGATCACGGAATCGAAACATGAAAATATCCCTTTTGGCCTGACTTTGCCGTTCTTGGTGTTGGGATATCTTTTATCCCTTCAATTATCACTTCCATGAAACCCTGACATAGCTGAACTATATCGGAAACATGGCTGCATTTTCCATGGAATGTAGTCCTGGCAAGATATCTAAATATATATAAACACATCATTCACAATTCAAGGCTCTACCCCAATCTTTTATGATGTTTTTTACCTGTGATGATAGTCAGGATTGAAACCCTATGAAGGGAAATATGGTTAGTGGCAAGTAACCTTCAAGCCCGGCGTATAGCCGGTGCCGAAAACATGCAGCGTGAAGACCTTTCCGCTATTGAGACTATTGAAGCCATTGCGGAAATCGTGGATGCAGAACTGATGGAGGATATTGAATACCTGTCTATGGGGAAAACGCCGGCAGACCGTGTGAAAACATTATTGGGAAAACTTGATTCTGTAAGAAGAAGTAAGGAACTGGGCTATGGAGTAGCAACCCAAGCCAGATTGACTTCCAATAAATTTATTGGAAGTGTTGAGAAAATCTTTAAAAACCTCCCTAAGCCCTTGGAATGGCGGTCTTTTTTCAATCATGACCTTCCACTACTGATGGACTTTTGTGAAGAGGTCCAGGAGGTATCGATTCAACACCAATTGAGTTTGACTCAATTGGGATTAGACCCGGAATGTAAATGGACAGAAGCAGCTCTGGCACAAAAATTAGGGGTAATATAGTAAACGATCAATTCCTGGATCTCGAATATTAGAGCGCGCCAAAGGGCGAACAGAAATATCACTATAGTTCGATTGGGCCGTCTGGGGTGGACACAGGAGAAGATCGCGAAGGTGGTGGGGTTAGATCGAAGTGCAGTTTCAAGAATTGTGCAAAATACCAAAATTAGTGAAATGCACAATTTACTCTCCCAGGGCCGGGACATGGATTACATTGACCTCCTGAAGGGTGCTGGGTAGGAGGTTACCCATATCGTCGATTGCCCCATGTCCACACAACGATTCCTACCTAACATGGTGAGCCGGATGCAAAAAAACCGAACCCTGGGAGTCGTTAAACGTTCCCTGATTATAGGAAGAAAGAATGAATAAACAGATCAGCCTCGGCAAGAGAGCCCATGAACTACGATGGGATGGGCGATGCGATTGTAGCCTTACGTAAGCAAGGACAATTCATTAAGAAAAATACTTGAAGAGATCACAGCCAATTTGTCTTAAGTCAAGGTCTGCCCCGTTAAATGCCTTTTAGTTTTATATTTAACTGGGGTGTAATGCCCGGGGTGTAATGCCCTTGACTATTCCGCTGGGGCCTTTTAGTTTTATATTTAACTGGGGCCTGACCCCATCATGTGACGTTCGCAATAATCCAGTTAATGAACAATCACTATGCACAAAACCTTCTGTGTAGTCCGATATTCTTTGTTTTTGCAGAATTCTCAAGTGTGTTGGTTTATTAGAATCAGTTTTCAGGGCGATTGCAAATAGATCGAGGGTTTATCCGCCGTCTTTGTGGCGGAGTGGCGGACTGGAGGGCTTGCCCGCCGGTTTTGTGGCGGGCTGGCCTGCTGGCCTCAATCTGACGTTAAGCACGTTCTACACGAACGTCCCCTCCATACATTTTTCTTATGACTTTTTCTCCCAGCTTTACGAGCTCTTCAAAATCTTATTTTCTTAGGATAGCAATCATTAAAAAAGGTCAAAAAAAGAATCCTGATCCAGATGCTTTATATATTTTTTTGCAAGGTTCTTTAAAAAATCAGGCTCACCTATGTATATCCAGTCATCAACTGAGCCCAAAAAACAGTATCGCTCTGCAATGAAAGTCCTCTTTGTCTTATTCTCAAGGGTAAATCTCATGATAGGACCGTAATCTACAGCAATATTAATGATATCTTCTATTGCAGAAACATCATCCGAATGACTGTTAAGGGAATCAGGTTTAACATCCCTAAATATGTCCTTCAATGCTTCAATATCCTGATTTGACTCAAATATAGTTATGACTTCTCCTTTTATATCAGAAAGATAACGCCTTGAACCTTCTATCTTCTTTAACTCCTTCTCAACGATATGCTTTTCAGTATCTGAGATGAGTTGGGGTAGTTTCTTGCGCAAGAAAACTCCCCCAGTTGCGGGATGCTGATATATTTCATAACCGTCGGGTATTTTATCAACCAACTCTCCCTTATTCTTCAGAGAAAAATGATATTTATGTTTTCCTGTCTTCGTTCTTCCTTCGTGGAGGTAATAGGTTTTGCCTCTTCTATTTTTGTATGTCACTGGCATTTGAGGTTTCCTCTATTTTGCTTTATAATTCTCGATTTGAGGGCCGCCCAAATTCATAATTTGCTTTAGAGCCTACGTCCCAGTCTATGATTCTTGAATACCAGGTGCTAGAGCAGACGACAATAATCAATTAATCATGACCCCATTCCTTTCCTATTTCCGGGACCGTATATTGAATTAACATAACGGAGACTTTACTCCTTTTTATGCTTATTATCCTGCTTTGCCTTCTTCTTTTCTTTTAACGATTTGGTTGCCTTCTTTTTAACATCTTTCTTAGTGTTCCTTGGTTTTGCCATTAATATCCTCCTGAATATAGCAATAGAGATTCGCTTTTTCTGAAAACAAGGATATCATGGTGCTTGCAGTGGGGTCAACCAGAGATAAGTACCTGAAAGGTCAATTAATGTATGAACGACCATAATTTTGACTTAAAAAGTAGGATACGTTGTCAGGCTAAGAGTTGACTCGCCCTTTAATGGGCGCTCCTTTTACTAGAAAAAGTAACTTATTTACCAATTGACGTCTCACTTTTCGTAGAATCCTTTGGTATCCTGATATACCAGCATCAGTTTTTGGGGCGATTGTTGATAGATCGAGGGTTTATCCGCCGTCATTATGGAGGGCTTGTCCGCCGTCTTTCTTGTCCGCCGTTTTTATGGCGGAGTGGCGGGCTGGCCTGCTGACCATCTCATGACCGCATCATTGGCAGGAGGGGGAATTCAAGGTTTAAGGATAACCCCTATCCATAAGCTGTTTTAGAGCTTAAGTCTCTTCTTCCCAAAAAAAAGTCAACCGCTGCCCCCTATTCATTTTCTCACAATACTTATTTACTTAAGCCCATTCACAAATTGCTCCACCACCACGCCCTTCTAACTCAATGAGCCCCCAAGCGCTTCAGGTGATTAAGTGAGAAATCACGTTCATAGGGCTGCAACTCTATCAAGCCTTCGAACATGAAGGATTTCATTTTTCTTGACCGCATCAATTTTTGATTCTTCCACGACCAGCACAGCGATAGTTTCACCAATCGCATTAAAAACTTCCAGCGAGTAGCCTGTTTCCTGTCCAGGTTCACCTTCGTGTTTTTCTACAATGGTGGCTAAATCACCTTCATGAAGTCCGTGTTCAGGGAAATCTTCCCTCAAAGATACGCGTGTAAAAAGCTGATATGCCATAATTATTCCTCCTTATCAGGAAACAGAGTGATAAATTTTGTTTGCTGAGATCTGTTCTCTTTTATCCAAATTGTGACGACACTGAGTGAAACATTATTTGGCCCCACAAGTTTGCCGCGAATTTCAAATAGATCCCCATAGGCTGTTTTGCGTACCAGTTCAGCCTCAATCGGTAATACCTGGTTACGAATATCTCCCAACAACCGCTGCCAGTTGTCCAGTGAGTAACCTGCCCGCCCCAAGAATCGAGACTTATCATTGTCGGCTTGCCATTTCAGAAGATAGTTGGTGAGTTTTTCCCTCGAGATAATTGAATTATTTGGTAGTTTCAATCTCTTGTGTTCTTTCGTAGTTTAACCAGACACTCATAAGATCGATCCGATCCAATCATATTTCTGAACGTGGCCATTTACCATCTGTGCAATAATTGAGTTTATGTTCTGATGAACACACATGGCTTTTGGGCCACAACGAAGGATGAAAGTAGTTGAGTAGTCGAATGGTTAAGTGGTTGAGTAGTAAAGGAATTAACTTTAGCTCACTTTAGGCACTTTCATATAAATGATAGAATACATGCTATCTTACCACCAATCAACAATTACTATACAGAAGATCTTCTGTCCAGGCCAATATTCTTTGGCTTTTAGGGAATTCCCCTCTGCATTGGCTTATTAGAATCAGCTTTCAGGGTGGTTGTCAATAGATCCAGGGTTTACCCGCCGTTTCTGTGGCGGAGTGGCGGGCTGGCCTGCTGACCATCTCATGACCGCATCATTCACATGAGGGAGATTCGCGTTTCGAGGATCGAGCCTAAATTCATAGAATATCAATGGAAAAAAGCAAGACCTGACTCTCAATCATTTGACCCCAATCAAAGGTACCGCTTGATAATAACTTATAATCTTATGTCCCCCATTAGACAAAAGGTATCCAACCCTGGCAGCACCACTTCCAAGACGCCTGAGTGATCCATAATGTGATGCAGAACACCGGGTGAGTCAAGTCGAGCTAATCTTGGCATGCATTGGCACTTATGCCTTTCTCATGACTTTCAAAACTTAAAAGCTTAAGGGCGACCTTTCTCGTAATATAACATGATGTCAAGACTAATCAATAATCAAGCTTTGACCCCTTTTACTTAATTCATTATGAAGAACAGTCAACCAAAGATTTGACCCCTTTTCTTTTTGAGTATCAGGTTTGGCAACATTTTCCAGAAATTTATAAAAATGGCGCTCACCATCGGTTTTAAAGCGAGCATTGTCATTTGGAATCATTGTTGCCATTTTTTCACTGCAAAGGAAATATATTCAAGCAATATTAAAGATCACATCTTCCATTACCAGCCCGCCACCTTTTTGGAGGGATATAGTTTTATTCGACATGTGTTTCATCAATATCTGAAAGGCCTTCAAGAAAAAAAGCCGATCCTCACTTGGGAAATATCCTGTCCAGTGTTTCAACAATTCATGAGTGCTGAGCAAGGGGATGATTTGGAAATGATAAAAAATCGACCACAATTCAATTCAATAGCTTCATCGGGTCAAAGCAATTCTGGTGCATTTTCTACTTCTCTATGGCATGTTATGCAAAGAGTGATAAGATTGCTCGGCCAATTGGATCCGCCTTCTTTTCGTGGAACAATATGATGGACTGTAAGATGAGATCCAACCTTTCTCAATTCATCTTCACTGGCACCGCAACGTCTACATCTGTTATTATCTCGTTTCCGTATTTCTTTTGATATATTTTCCCATTCCGAAGAATAAATATCGTATGTTTCCTCTCCAGCTTGGAGTCGATTAAGCCTTCTTTCAATATTACGAATCTGTCTATTGTAAAAGACCTTCACCAGTTCTTCATGTTCCCTCTTTTCCTCTTCAGTCAGGGGCTTTCTATTATCTTTAAGTTGTTCTTCTGTCAAAGGGTCTCCCGTCTCAAAGTCTTCCCTGTCAGCATAGTATTGTTTTCTTTTTTCAAAATATTTCTTTCGTTCTTCAGCTACTTTATCTCCCTGGGGTTTTTCCTTTGTTTTTCGCTCGCTCGGGGGCTTCGTGTTGCCAGGCCTGCCAGAATCGGTCTCATGAGTTGTTTGTTCATCCTTATCCCCGCCTTCTTTATCGCCATCCATAGCTCCACTAACATTATCTTCGCCATCAAAAATCGGTTCTGCTTCCCCCCCTGGCTCCTGTCCATGATCGAAACCTGTAATTTTCTTTTCAACGATTTCATCGATCCCCATATAGGTTAGAAATTTATGAACATCATCATCTGAGAGTTCTGGATTTATTGCGTACCTAATTTGTGAACAAAGTACTGCCGGGTCTATTTCCGCATTCAGGACATTTGCAAGCTTTCGTGATGTTTCAAGGAGTTTTATTTCATCCGGGAGATTTTTTAAAATATAAAGATTTGAAGTTGCGGAATCAAAATGGGATTCAGGATGCTTTAAACCAGATTTAATTCTGGTTCCATTCACAGCAATAAAAAACTCAACCTTAATATCATCACATTCTGTTATTTCCATATTAAGCAGTGAATCCAATTTCCAGTGTTGTTTAGGAACAGTCTGCTTGTGCGTTTCAACGATTCTCTTTAATTCTTCGCCTCTTTCTTTAGAGTGAAGGGTATCCTGGATAGGTGATTTTTGAATGATAATCGGTTTTTTAAAATTCAGTACTTCCACAGCAGAACTTAATGGTCTAACACCAATTGCATTTAGGAATGGCCAGGTTTGGGGGTCTTTGTCCACGAGAAGATCAACGACTTTCTCCTTGAAGACTCGAATCGCCCACTCCTTGTCAGCGAAAAAGCAAATCTTAGGGTTTTTTAGTTGATTAGATTGTGTTAAAATTACTCTATTCTGTTGTAGAGTATTTGCCAAGTCTTGTTCCACTTTTTTTCTCTCATCATCTTCTAAGGATAAAAGTTTTGATGAAAGGAACGCATAAATTGCTTGGATTAGATTAAAATCTTCCGCTTCAATTTTTCGATGAAATTCGTCTTTTTGACCAATTTCAATTAGCACGTCCACATAATCTTGCTCTGTGACTTCATCTTTTACCCCGAATACATCCTGCATTAATTTCTGGAATTCGCGAAGTTTTTCGTTAAGAACATATCGATATTTTCCAAAGGGCTGGGATCTCCAAAAGACCTTAAATCCATGCACAAATCCCACATCATTATCAATATAAAGCAATGGTTGTTTCGATAATGTTTCTTTTTCGGCATCTGTAAATTCTGAAATCCTGTTGTTAAGCTCACGGTATATAAAGAAGTCAGGTTCCTCACCTCTGTCCTTCAAGTCACTTAAGTTATAGAGTATTAATTCCACTGCAGGTCTTTCTTTTAAACCAATGTGTTCACGAAAATCACCCTTGAAGGCACCTTCCCTACTAAACCGTAAAATTTTACCTTGGCGACCTACAAGTTTAGACAAAGACCAAAGATATAGGTTTCCAGATAGCTCGTATTCATCCTCTCCAGCTACTGGTAACCATTCGATATATTTCAGGTTGCTGACCTCTGATTTCTCATCATCGTCCATATCTGAAAACCGTTTAGCAAGGTAATAGAAAACTTGCTCCATCAATTTTAAGCTTTCATCAAAAGGCCGTGCAGCAATCGCTCTAATCTCTTTAATTATGTCCTCAATTGCAGGCTGTTTTTTTGCTCCTAATTTAATAAAAAAGCCTTGCCAACTTTCGTTCAAAGGATAGCCATAATTTGTGTGAGGATGAGGATAATTCTGAAAAATCGCTATTAGCTCGTCTGATTGTAAATATACATCTGATGGAAAGTGATATAGTTCATCGGTGCAAAGAATACATTTTTGTTCTCTTATAATATCCATGGCTTCTGAATCTGACTCTATATCAGGTAATCGGCGGCGAATAACATCGAGAAGCTCAACGCGATGATCTTCAGTGCCAAATTGAAAAGGATTATCAAAATATGTTGGTGCGACCTTTTTTATGTATCCTATAACTTTAAGCTCTGTTAATCCTAATATCTTGAATACACCTATATGCCTATCCTCAACTAATTCGGTATCCAATATGATATCCAGGCCAATAGGGTCGTCAAATTCCCCTGGAAGAAATAGATCGGTAATTGACCTATACGAGGAAGATTGCCTCGATGGGAATACCTTGAGTGAGGCTATTTCTTCAGCTAAGCTGAGGTTTGATTTTAACTTTTTCACATTATCTGCCAAGTAATCATAGATCTTAAAAAGGTCTATTTGGCTGTCGTGTTCCATAGAAATGATCTCTGTAGATTCCTTTTCACTCAATAATGCTGGAATAAGATTCAAACCACCATTTTCGCAGAGTTTGATAGATAGGTCAGGATTCTTTTCCTGGAATTCTCTCTGAGTGACTAAGTAATGAGTCTTAATCAAAGGAAGCGCTTCGATCAGGTCTTTATCAATAGCTAGCTGATAAATGCCAGGACATCGTTTACATGAAAATGTGCCAAGACATCGTTTACAGCTTTTAGGGGAAGCAGGAATTGAAACCTGCTTCCTGATGTTAAATTAACGTAATTTATAATCAAACTCA
>Ga0315547_1000873_pt1 | contig 26182 bp, 22 predicted proteins | sample SalMarSW160240MG_2_FD_202542 | JGI IMG/M metagenome (GOLD analysis project Ga0315547, IMG submission 202542) | Salt marsh sediment microbial communities from the Plum Island Ecosystem LTER, Massachusetts, United States - Salt Marsh Sediment SW1601-240 ...
GAGCAACCCCTAAACATTGGAAACGATCCACGTCCAAACCATCAATGCTTATTCTTAAGGGGGCAATTGATATATTAACGAGTTTCGGAGTTAGGACTACCGACGCCATTCCAATAAGGGCACCTAAATTCCACTCTATGTTGTTAAAGATGGATTTTACATCACTCGATAGCCTAATTATTTTCTAAGCATTTTCCATGGTGTTTTATGTATAATCAGTTAGTATATAGATTCTATGTTAATATCAAATTAAAATTATATTGAACACTTATATCTCAATTTTCTATATAATTTCCAGCTGGATAACTCCACAGAATTAACATTATAAGAGAAATTGATAAGCTCATTATGATCCAAATCCCGTCCGAAGTAAAAACTAAGTTTGACGCGCTTTTAATTCAAAAAGCAATCCCAGAAAAATTCTTTAATGCTCCCCGTAATAAATTTAGACACTTTAGCCCTGGCCCAGACCTGGTAAAACCTGACTCAGCAATGGTAAGCCAGGATTGGTGATATATCAGAAGCAAGCGTATGTTCAAATCACGTCGCACCCCTGGCCCAGACCTGGCATGCAATGCTTAGGCTGTATTGCCAGGACTTATAAATAATATAAAATTGCAATATTTGCCAAGGAAGTCGCGCCAGGGCGGGCAGGACGGGCTCACTTTAGGCATTTATAATTTTACTCACTTGTTTCACGCCTCTTTTCTGATCTCCTGAGCCATATTTTTCAATGTGCTGACCTTCTCAAGAGATTCTCCAACCCAACAGGGGAAAATAGTGTTATTATGGAAGAGTGGATCCGATGCTAAATTAAATCTTGATACCTCTACTGCCTCTTTCCACATCTGAGTATGCGGTATGGGAGAGTATTCACTTAAATAGGGCACAGCTCCTGCTTTTCCAACATATGTGATTGTTTCAGCTACCTGATCATAGGTTTGTCCTGGAAGACCCATCAAGATATAGGCTCCTATCTGGGGAGTGGTAAATCCTACCTTTTTAAGCTGATTGACAGCCAGCTCGAATTCACCTGTGGAGTACTTTTCCCCCAAATTTCTGTGGAGCTTTATGTCGGATGTCTCCAATCCTAGTCTGATCGTTTTAAAACCTGCCCTATAAAGGAGGTCTGCTGTAATTTTATCTATATAGGTGATATGAAGCCCATTGGGGCAGTGAAATCGTAGATTGAGGTTATTCCTTGCCACTTCTTCTAAAAAGATACAGATATGATTTTCGGCATCTACAAGAAGTGCATCATCATAAAAGGCAAAATTTTGTATGTGATATTTTGTATTCCAAAAGAAAAGCTCTTCAAATAACTCTCGTGGCTCCCTCTTGATAAAAGAGGGATTGAGATAATGTGAGGCACAGTATCGACATCTGAAAGGGCACCCAGAGGAACTCAACAGGCAGATGTAATCTATCTCAGTAAGTAGATCAAAGGCTGGATAAGGAAAAAAAGGTTGAGTCTTTTCTTCAGCAGGAAAATCTGGTATATTTCTTCTTAAAAACTGGCTCAACTCTAATGGCCAGGATTGGCTGGGTGATGAGATAATCAGATCGGCGTGAGAATAATTTCTGGCATGCTCGGGGCATAATGTGGCATATATTCCACCGAGTAGTATCGGGGCATTCGGATGAATATCTTTCGCCAGATTGATGGCCTCGAACACACCTGGATACCAATAGGTCATGAGGGAGGTAACAAAGATGGCTGCCGGTCTTTGTACCTTTTTTAATTCTTCTATAAATACCTGGGGAGCTATCCCGTAGCGATTGTATGATCGTGGAATACTGGACAGCTTGGGAGGCTTTGGCACGGTTTGTTTCCAAAACTTCCCTGTTCCATATTTACGCCGTATGGGTTTCCGGAGATGAGCTATTTTTTCCATGGATGTATTGTGGACGTCAAGGCAGTCTATGAGGTGTACCGACAAGCCCCTTTCCCTGAGATGGCCGGCTAAGTATAGTAAGCCGAGTGGTTTTGCCCAGAGATCATAGGCTGCAAAATCATAGATCCAGGGATTAATGAGAATTACCGTCGGTTTCATGGTAGAGTTTATTGTGTTTGTTGAGTTTATTGTGTTTATAGGGTTAATAAGTTTTTAGTTCACCCTGTGGAGTAAAAGATCTACTCATAACGGAATATTTTAAGTATAATAAATTCTAAATCCCCATGCTGCAAGGTAAAATACTTACTCAACAGGGCAGGCAAACACAATAAACACAATAAACTCAAGAAACCCAACAAACATTAATTAAACTTGAGGGAGGGCCTTTATGAGGGCAGTTGTACAGCGGGTAAAGACGGCTAAGGTCATAGTTGCTGGTGAAGTTGTTGGGGAAATTGGTAAAGGTGTTTTAATCTTTCTGGGTGTTGGAGTAGGGGACACTATCGATGATGCAGATTATCTGGCTTCTAAGATAGTTCACCTGCGAATCTTTGGCGATGATGAGGGAAAGATGAATCTATCACTCGTGGAGACAGGTGGTGAGGCGCTTGTTGTATCACAGTTTACCCTCTGGGGGGACTGCAAGAAGGGGAGGAGGCCCTCTTTTGTTCGGGCGGCTGATCCTACAGCTGCAAATGATTTATATCAAAAATTCATTTTTTTTCTTAAGGAAAAGGTTATCCAAGTAGCTGAGGGCAGATTTCAGGAAATGATGGATGTCTATCTTGTTAACGATGGGCCAGTCACTCTGTTACTTGATAGTGCCAGAACTTTTTAGTCAAGGAAGGTGTAATATTATGGATTACAACAAAGAGACGGTACAGGGAAAAACAGATGAAATTGGTATTCCAGAAAAACTGGATAAGAGGAAGAAAGTTACAAAATTGTCTATTTATAAGTGGCTTCTTTTTCTTTTTATCGCTCTCTATTTTGTTTTAACATTTTACCGCATTCCCCTTTTAGCTGCATTGGGGAGGTATCTTATCGTAGAACATGAGCCGGAGAAAGCTGATGTGATTGTGTGCCTTGCTGGGAAAAATATAGAAAGGTCTCTCGCAGTGGTTGATGCTTACAGGAAAGGACTCGCACCCTATATCTTTATGGCAAAAAAGAGTAAACCAGATGGTTTCGAGTACCTTACAAAAAAAGTAAGGAACTATCCCACTGATTTTGATCTATTTACATTAATAATGGAAGGCTTTCAAATTCCTGAGAAAGTGATTCTATCCCCGGAAGAGAGAGTTGATAACACCCTGGATGAGGTACGATTAGTGCACAAATTTATACTGGAGAGGGGCTTTAAATCACTCATAGTAATCACCTCACTCACCCATTCTCGCCGAGCCTGGCTTACCTTTACAAAGGTTTTTAAGGATGATGGCATCAAGATAATCTCACTTCCATCACATTACCAGCTATTTAATCCAAAAGATTGGTGGAAAAAACGAAAATTTATTAATGACCTTATTCTTGAATACCAGAAGTTGATCTATTATAAGATTACTTATCTTATTTGATAAAGTTAGTTGTTCGTGGCCTGTGGTCCGTTGTTTGTTGGAAGGAATCATCAGAGTAAATCTCTGGGAAGGCAGATGTACGGTTCTAAATGAAAAAGTATTGCTCTTTGTTTCCTTTGACCTTGACAAAAAAAGGGCGAGTTGGTAGCTACCTTTAGGGTATAATTGTACTTTAAGGTGTCATGTACTACAGATTATGAGGGATAGAAAGGAGGAGATGGCAAGAATATGAAAAAAATTATAGGACAGATCGTTTTCTTCACGCTAATTATGACAAGTGTTTCTTTTGCAAGCATCTATGATCTTGAGCTCAATATAGGCCACTCAGTTCTGGAAGCAAGGTTTAATGCTACACTGCCTCTTGATCAAAACACTTTAATAACTGGTATTGGTGCCATTTACAACGACGATGATTACAAAATAGTCGATGCAAAATTGGCCCTGGGTGGCCAAGCATTTTTACCCGAATTAACTTTTAACTTGGGTTTTAAAGGTTTGCTGGGAAACATGGAAAAGGATTATAAAGATGGTGATCTGATGGCGGTAGGTTTTCTATTGGTAGGAAAGTATGCCATTCCCGAAATCATTTTGCCTATACCTGTAGATGTTTCAGTAGGTTTCACTTTTGCCCCGGATCCTCTTTGTTTTTCAGATTCGGAAAAGTACCTGGAAATAAGAACCGGCCTTGATTTTCATATTGTTAAGAATGGAGCAATTATCCTTGGATATAGATACATAGAAGTTTGTCTTGATACCAGCCAAGGACAGTGGGAAATGTCAGATGCAACTGTATTTGTTGGTTATCGGATGATGTATTAGTAATATTCAAACGTTGGCGCACACGTTTCTTGGGTAGATTGTCACTTGTCGGGCTTTGATTTAACCCAGATTTTGCACTTAAATAAAGCTTCTCCTTTTTCCCTTGTATTGCAAGGGAATTGATTATTAGGTTTATTCTCTATCAGATATGATATAGGTTTCCGAACCCCAGATAACTTCCTTTCTCTCTAATAATTTAGCTCTTTTTGCCCTTCACTGATCAACTGCAATGCAGTTCAAACGATGTGATATCAAGGAAATCCGCCTTATTATGGAAATCAGCGTAGTCCGCATCTTTCTCTCCTGAACGGACAAGCGGAGTGCATAATTTCTCCCTCCAGTTCCCAACTGACCTGGAAGGGTGAAATATTTATGTCGCAAGGTCTTAAGTTGCTCTTGAGGTCGGTTATGGTTCAGAATGGTTCTGTTAAGGTAGGCTATCAGCTTGTGGTACCAGGGCAATCATGGTAAGTACCGCCAGAAAGGTAGCCAATCCTCCCCAGGCCGTGATGGGTTTATAGGTAAACTGTATTTTTACTTGATTGACTCTTAAGGATTTTCTATTTTTACAGTTAGTATGTTTCACTTTTTTGTGCTCCTTTCTATGATGGTTTGCTGACTACATGAAAGGAGCACAATCAACTAGTTACATGCGTTTTGTCAATACCTTCCTTCATTCAACTGCAGAATGTGGGTTTAAAAAGATATTGCTCTTTTTAGCATTATTCTTCATCCTTTTCTTTAGATGAAGGTTCCCTTAGCTTTTCTTACGGAATTTCGAATAGCCTGACCGCTGCCTAATAAAAATCGGTATACAAATTTTTCAGCCCTTGCAATTCGACAAAGATACGTATTGCCTGTAATTTCTAAAATTTCATGATTGTATTCTTTTGTGCTTACGTGAAGTTAATTACAATCAATCATCCAGGTAAAATGTGTCTAATTGTCTGCAGTATCCTCGGCTGACCATTTATTGTGGGTATATCTTCAGCATTTAACTGTACAGCTATATCATTGTCTTAGCCTTCAGAAAAATATCTTTTATAGAAAATATAAATTGCTACTATTTTTGCTACCATAACAAGAAATAGTAAAGTCTATTTACAAACAGTAAGAAATATGTCATTTTACTCTAAGTTGCAAAAAAATAGACAACAATAAACAATATAGCATAATAATAAATATAATAATTTTAGATAGTTTGATACATTTTAATCTGTTGATCGCGCGTTCGATTCGCGCACAGCCTGCTTTCTGCTTTTTTCGCGTCCCCATCGTCTAGCCAGGTCCAGGACATCGGCCTTTCACGCCGACAGCACCGGTTCAAATCCGGTTGGGGACGCCATTTCTTCTTTTCAGGGTTAGCTTTTTCAGCGAGCCCTTCCCTGTTAGCCCATGAACAATCCGTCACTTAAACAGGCCAACATCCCGATTGATCGGGATTGGGGATGCCAACTCCAAACAAAAAATAAGGTATCATATCCATCTCTTTTTGATTAGAAAGCTTATTCGCTTAGACTTTCTCCATACCATTCCCATGAGTCAAGAGCAGACGCGATCCCTTTTTTGCTCTCTTCATAAATAATGAGTATCCCATATACCCATTTTATCCCCCTTAAAATAACCCTTGATTTTTTAAGAAATTAGAGGTTTATAGAAATAATGTATTTTTGACATAAAACAGCTACAAAACAAACCTTAATCGAGGATGCTATGCGCTGAATAATTAAAGCCTATTTTTCACATAGAGAGATGGGTTTTTTATGGTAGAAAAATTATGCAACTTGTCATCAATACACCTGGCACGTTTATCACCCAGAAAGATGAGTGTTTTCGCCTGAAGCAAAAAGACAAGCGCTTCGATATATCTCCCTTAAAAGTTGAAAGCATCGTCATCTCGAATCAGGCCATGATTTCTACCCAGGCAATTAACTTGGCCCTTGAGCACAATATCGATACTATCTTTATGGATACTTATGGGTATCCAATAGGACGGGTCTGGTTTTCCAAGATGGGGAGCACTGCCCTTATCCGCAGAAAGCAACTGGAGGCCATGGGCAGCCCACTGGGATTTCAACTTGTCATTGATATGGTGACCCAGAAACTCGATAACCAGATACATTTCATGAAAAAACTAATGCACGCCAGGCCAGGCAAGGGCGCAACCTTCACAGCGCCTATCCAGGCAATTGAGAGGATTAAATCCGATCTCCATTTCCCTGAAACCGACATTGAGTCTGCGCGAAACAGCCTTATGGGCCTTGAAGGGAGCGCAGCCAGGACCTACTTCGAATGTTTGTCCGGCCTGATTCCTGAGAAATATCAGTTTCAAGGGAGGTCTCGAAGGCCCGCAAAAGACCCGTTTAATGCATGCCTCAACTACTGTTACGGGATGCTTTACTCCCTTGTTGAAAAGGCCTGTATCCTGTCCGGGCTTGACCCTTATGTCGGATTCTTACACACGGACAATTACAACAAGAAGTCCCTTGTTTTTGATCTCATCGAGCCCTTCCGCATCTACGCAGATCAGGTTGTTGTGTACCTTTTTACAGGGAAAAAGATAAAGGATGAATATTTTGAAACCAGAGAGGGCGCGGTTTCGTTAAATAAGGCTGGCAAACCTATTGTTGTCGAAGCAATGAACAAGCATCTGGACGAAAGCGTGAGGTACCGGAGAAAAAATGTCAAACGAAGACACATCCTCCAGCACGAGGCCCATAAGCTTGCCAACATCCTCTTGTCTGATGAACCTGAAAAACGATCCGAATGGCTGGAGATAAAGGAATTCTGATAAAGTAGCAGCTATGTCTGTATTGGTATGGATAATTTATGATATTGTAGACGACAGGGTTAGATTCAGGGTAGCGAAGGCATGCAAACAATATGGCCTTGAGAGGGTTCAAAAGAGCGCATTCTTGGGCAAGCTCAAGACCAACCGATTCGATGAGCTGGCAGAGAAATGCCTCAGCCTTATCAATGAAGAAGAAGACAGCGTCTACCTCTTCCCATTTTGCCAGGATGACTTTAAACGCATCAAGGTCTTGGGGCAGGGGTTTGATAAGAAGATGATAAATGAGGAGATATTGTCAAAATTCTTTTGAGAGAAGCCACAAAAGTATTAGCAAGAAAAATTGCTTGATAAATAATAATAGTAAGAATATAAATAAAAGTAAGAAGAAAAGGAATAGTAATCGGAGTGAAGAATGTACGCACGAATATCAAGAAAAGGTCAGGTAACAATACCAAAGCCTATCAGGGAAAGACTGAAAGTGAACAATGAGGGAGGGGTATTGTTCCTTGTTGAAGGCAATGAGGTCAAGCTCAAAGGAATTCCCGGAGCACAGGCAAATCTTTTGGCGGGAAGCCTCAAAAAATATTCTAAGGGGCATGTTCCTTTAACTAAGATAAGAAAAGAGATACAAGGGAAAATTGCAAATGAAATTGCCGCAGAAGGTGTCCCTGATTGATACAAATGTTGTCCTTAGATATTTATTGGGAGATCACGCACAGTTCAGTCCCAGAGCGGAAGCCTTTATGGCGGATTTATCTGAAGGGACAAAAAATGCAGAGATATTAGACATTGTTATTGTTGAATGCGTCTATGTCATGGGAAAATATTATGAGATTCCAAAAAGTGAAATTGTGGAAAAATTAAGCGCCATATTGAATTTTTCCGGCATTGTAAATCCTGATAGAGCAGAACTACTTGAAGCGCTGCTGAAATATGAAAATTCCAATATTGATATTGTTGATTGCATTCTCGCCGCCCGCTCCTCTCCTGAAAAGGTAGTTATTTCATTTGATAAGGACATGGAAAAATTGAAAGCGGTCTTAGAGACCTTATGAAATGATGCAATGATCTGCTAACTATTGACCTCAAGATCGGCAAGTTCACTCATGCTGGTGCAGGCCAGATGAATCTGTATTTGAACTACCTGAAAGAGAATGAGACTCTCAAAGAAGAAAATCCGGCAATTTGTCTGATCCTTTGCACTAAAAAAGACGAGGCCGTGGCGCACTATGCCCTTGGTGGCATGAACAACAAGGTATTCGCCTCACTCTGCAAGCCCCAGCTCCCCGATCCCGAAATCCTCGCCCGTGAGATCGAAGCAGAAAGAAGCTGGCTGGAACAGCGACGTAACTAAAAAACTCGGGGAATTAGATGCTAAAGATTGAAAAGCCAGCATGATGGCCAAAAAAAGGTGCACGAATTAAAAAAATATCAAATTTTTGAATCCCTTTTGACCTTATCTGTCAAAACCTAATGATATGATAGAGTCAGTAAACAAGAAATTGTGTTTTCGTATTCTTATAACAGTTTGCATATGCTACCATATGCAATTTCATTTAAGAGAAGGGTTATTCCAATAAAAAAATCTGTTAGCCCAGGATGACTTTAAATGAATACAAGCACTAGACCAGGGTTTTGATAAGAAGATGATAAATGAGGAGATACTGTCGAAATTTTTTTAGCATGGGTTCAGGAAAATTCGGCTCCCTCGTAGAAGTAGTATCTCTCGAAACATAAAGGGAAGCGGCAGGAACAGAGGTATCAAAAATGAATCCATTTGCAAATGAAGCCATTTGTAAACTCCTTTAAGATGATTTCTTTTCTGTCCAAAGGACTTCAGCTAAATAAGAGTCTTAGGCCAGGGGTTTGATAAAAGCTTGTCAACGAGGAGATACTGTCGAAATTTTTTTGAGAAATGATCTTGGGAATATGGAAATCCGGCAACAAATGAATGTGCATTGTAATGAAGCGATGGGAAGGCGATTTTGAGGCATTCCTTAGTAGGGTGTATAGAAATAGGTTACAGTAAGTTTATACAAGGAGAGTAGGGCTATGCTTTCCGCGATTAGAGAAATTGGGAAATGGCAGATAGAAAAATCCGGCAAAGATGGACTGGATGTTCTTGTCAGGGAGCCAAATTTCAGGAGTGGCGGTAAGGTTGTCTTTATAAAGATCGATCCAGGCGCTAAGACTTATGAAGGCATGGAACTGGAAGATTATGACAATTTCAAAAAACATCAATACCTTTTCAGAGGTGGAGTGTCTCAAGGGCCAAATCCGTCACCAGTTGCGATAATACCGAATGCTAAAAAGGGTAAAACTGAAGAAGAGACAAGTACCAATCTTGAAAATAGACTGGGAAAAACCTTTGGGGGAAAGATACTGAAATGGTTCGAAAAATATGCGAGCGGGAAAACTCTTTCGGAAGCGGAAAAGACTTTCCTTGAAAATATTAAGACCATCCTCTCTAAAAACCAGGATGCAATCACGCAAGAAATACAGTCCTGCGTAACTGAAATTCCTAAAAAAGAAGGTAAACTGCTTACCCTCAAAATCAAGAATGAACATGAATGGAAATATATCGGAGATTTTGACATATTTAGAAATTCTCTTAAGGAAATTGAAGCCGAGAAAACCATTGGAATCTCCGCCAATGACAAAATATGTTCTGTGTGTGGTTTAAAAAAAGGAACTGTTTCGGGAAGCACCAATGTGTTTAAATTTTACACCATAGATAAGCCGGGTTTTATAACAGGAGGTTTTAAGGAACAACAAGCATGGAAAAATTTCCCTGTCTGCAATGACTGCAAATTTGAACTGGAGGAAGGACGGCAATTTATCGAAGAGAATCTTGCGTATAGATTTTATGGATCAAGATACCTGATTATACCAAAGTTGCTTTTAGCAGATCTTGTTTCTAAGCCAGATATATATGACATATTGGTAGATTCAAAAAAGGCAGTCTCTTTAAAAGATAGGGTAAAAAAGAGAATAACCGCCGATGATAATGAGATTCTTGAATTGCTTGCCGATGAGAAAGATGTCTTAACGTTCAATTTTCTTTTCATGAGCAAGCAACAAAGCGCTGAAAGAATATTGCTCCTTATTGAAGACGTCTTTCCTTCAAGGATTAAAAGGATATTTCAGGCAAAGGATGCGGTTGATGATATTGCCGGAGAAAGCTTCAATTTTGGAAGGATCAGGGATTTTTTTGCAAAATCAGATGATAAAAAAAGAACCTACGACCTGGATAAATATTTTTTAGACATTGCAGATAAGGTTTTCAGAGGAACGGCTATCGATTTTTCTTTTCTTGCCAAGTTTTATATGCACCGCATAAGAAGAGACTTTATATCGGACAATTTTTTCAATCCGATGGTAAAAAACGCGATAATGTCCACCATGTTTTTTGAGAAACTTGGAATCATAACCTTTGAGGAGGTAAAAGAAATGGAAGAAAATATTTTTGAAGAGGTTTTTACACGTTACGGCGGATCTTTCGAAAAGCCTGAAAAAAGAGGAATGTTTTTAATAGGCGTGCTGACCCAGTTGCTTCTCAACAAGCAGTGGAGCGATCGAAAAGCCAAGCCTTTTATGAAGCATTTAAAAGGATTGAAAATGGATGAAAGGGACATAAAGGCCCTACTTCCAAAGGTACAGAACAAGCTTGAAGAGTATGATTCATTCGACAAAGGAAAACACTCGATCGCATCCGAAGCATCGAAATATCTGCTTGAAGCAGGTAATGGATGGAAAATGCCCGTTGATGAGATAAATTACTATTTTTGCTGCGGGATGAATCTTACTGAAAGCATTGCAGACATTGTTTATGCGAAATAACAACTATTTAAAGGAGGATATATACCATGTCAGAATTAGTTAAAACCCGTTCCGAGATACTTTTTCTCTATGATGTAACAGATACAAACCCAAATGGCGACCCTGTAGATGAAAACAAACCGAGGATTGATGAGGAGACAGGAATAAACATTGTAACCGACGTAAGGCTTAAAAGAACAATAAGGGATTATCTTCACGACTACAAGAAGAAAGATGTCTTTATTATAGAGACAAGGGATGACAAGGGGAAGTTAAGAACAAAAGAAGACAGATTGGGCGATTTTAAAACCCCGGAAGACTTGCTTGATAAATGTATCGATATCAGGCTCTTTGGGGCCACAACGGCGGTAGAAGGGAAGTCTATGGTGCTAACAGGTCCTGTCCAGTTTAAGTATGGAAGATCGCTTCACAAGGTGGATCTGACTTATGTTAAAGGAACAACCGTCATGCCTTCGAAAGAGGGATTATCTCAGGGAACATTTACGGAAAGATACATTCTGCCCTATTCCTTGATTGCCTTCTATGGGGTTGTAAATGAGAACGCTGCGTCAAATCAGGGGATACAATTAACAGAGGAAGACATTCTTTTAATGCTCGAAGGCATCTGGAACGGCACCAAGAACCTGATGTCATGTTCCAAATTTGGGCAGGTTCCAAGGCTGCTGATGCAGGTGGTTTACAGGGAAGGGAATTTTTATATCGGTGAATTAGATAAGAGATTGGCCCTTATCTCAAACAAAAATGACGACAAAGAGATAAGGGATATTTCTGATGTAAAGATTGACATAACAGGCATTGTAAAAGCTCTGGATACTCACAAAGATAAGATTGAAAAGATACGATTGGAAGTTGATGGGCGTGTTGCTTTCGTGAAAGATGAGGTGGATGTAGAGATAGAAGATACCTTATCAGGTTTTACTGTTGAAGCCGTTAACTTTTAATTTCAATGGGAAAGAACAGAATGGAAACCTTTGTAATAAAAATTAAGCCACTCACCCCTCCTATCTGGACTGGTGATGTTAACGGGGAGTGTACACATATCCGTGAAACGGGAATTCTTGGGTCTCTTCGCTGGTGGTACGAGGCGGTTGTAAGAGGATTGGGTGGAATGGCATGTGACCCCACAGATTCAAACTGCAACGGTGAAGAAAATCATTGTGACGCCTGCGAGCTGTTCGGCTGCACAGGATGGGCAAGGAAGTTCAGGCTGGAAATAGAGAAGGACAATGCCAGCGAAATAACGCTTAGGTTTATATCCCTGCGCGGGATTAAACATATCGAGAAGATTTTGTTGTCTAAGACTTTTGAATTTATCGAACAATATGGCGCCCTAGGTGGAAAGATGGTCGATGAAAAAAAAGGGCTGATTAAGGTAACAAGTTCAAGTTTTGATAACCAAACAATCTCCAATGATGAATTGAACAAATATTTCAAGAAAAAAATGAAGGGGGTTGCACATCCCGATTTGAGATACTTCTTCTTTGTTATAAATGGATTAAACAGAGATATTGTCAGGGATTTAAAATCACAATGTACATTTCTAAAGGGGAAAGAGGGGCCACAGGGTTATAGCAAAACTTATTTTTATAAACAGGTGAAGGATAATAACGGCAAATGGCAACCAAATAGACTCTTTGGCTATGTAAAAGATGATAATAAATTAACTGAAGTTGAGAAATATTTCAATGAGAAAGAACTTACAATAACCAAAGGCTCTGACATTATCAATCAATGGCTGGAGGCAAAATAATGGGTTTCGATTTCCACCTAAGCCAAACAGATGGAAAAGTTGAAGAGGCTGATCAAGAGAAGCTTGTGCTTGAGTTAAGGCAAATAATTGGTAATGCCATTAGAAGGAGACAAGAAAATGCTTGGGACTATTGGAAGGATCAACAATTTTGCTTCCTTCCACAGCCGAAAGATATGAAGTGCCTGCCAAAGTTTTCATGGCTTCTCAAGATATGTTTCACCTTAAAAAAGCCCTTTATCAGCAAGGATGAAAACGAATTACATCCTTATGATAAAAAAGATAATAGAGAGATCCAAAATTCTGTGGTCCGTGATTGGATTTTGGGATGTCCTATGGTTCGGCCGACTACATGGAAAGGACACCTCCGTTTTGCTGCAAGGATAATTAAGAATGACGATCAGATAACAAGAAGGCTGTTTGGTAATGAAACCCGCGACAAAGAACATTTCTTTAAAGGCAGGCTCCATTTTTTTCCCACATTCTTCGATGATACACCTGAACTTGATGTTATCACACCTCTATCTAGGGAAACAAGAACACCCACAAAAACAGGGCCAATAAAAATTGAAGTTGTTCGTATTGGTGCTAAGGGAGAGTTTTATCTTTTATATGTTCCATTTCCGAGAGGCGCAGATTATGTTCCGGGCCAGATTAAAAAAGACCTTGAAGTTGTCGTTAAATCGCTGGAGGCAATGTTTTTGACATATGGTTTTTCGGCAAAAAAGACATCCGGGTTTGGAGTGGCAAATGAGGATATAAAAGGGAGCATGTTTTATATAAATGGGGCAGAGAAAAAAACAGGCAAAAAGGATATTGAAGAAGCGCCCGTAAAGAAGGTAACTGAGTTCAAAGATATTGGGAAACTGACAGCTAATTTAGAAAGCATATCTGATTCAGACAAAATAAAAAAAATTAAGATTGACAACTTTAAAGCCCTTGAACGCTTACCGGATAAATTTAACTGGGAGGGCAAAGAATGAACACTCTCCTGAGTAAAATAAAGGATAATAAAGACGCAATCCTGATTGGTGAGATTGCTGCACTTTTACATGATATTGGCAAGTCTGACAAACGATTTATCCAAAGACAATCTATAGAAGGAGGAGATAATTTTAAGCATGCAGATATTAAAGATGAAGAAATTCTTCCGCAATCCTTAATAGATCTAATGAATGATAATGATGCCTTCAGCAAAAAAGTAAATAATGAAAGTTTCACCCTGTTTGATATCATCACAAAACATCACAATCGCAATGACGAATCAATTGTCATAAAAACTATAATCCAATGTGACAATATGGATTCTGCAGACGACAAGGGGATTGTCAGGCGAAAGCAACCTGTTGAAAATACAATAATTGCCACCCCTTTTGGATTTAAAGAAGAGAAGATTGACCTGGATTGTCTGGAAAAAAGAAAAGATGATCTGTCAAATTCCTTAGAAAATCTTTTTAATGACTATCTAAATCACGATCTGACTATTGAATATTTCAGGAATGGAATCAGCAATTGTCTCAGAAAACATTTTATCCATGTATTAGGTGAAACAAGAATACCTGCCAATGATGTTACCTTGTGGCATCATTCCTATTCCACTGCCTCACTATTTAAGACTTGCCTGGCATCTTTGATATTTAACAAACCCGATGCAACTCAAATAAGCAATACGAAGTGGCAGCTTCTGGGGATCTGCTGGAACGGCCTATCATTTATTCAGAAGGCAAGAAAGATCGGCGATATAAAATCGCGGACTGCTATCATTGAAGAATTGAAAAAGAGCATTCGCAAACGGATGGAAGTGGACTATCCCCTTGGAAACGCCGTGTATGAAGATGTTAATGGGCTTTTCTTTACCTTTCCAGACCTTACTGAATCGGAGGCTATTGCAAAAGAAATCTGCTCGTTAGAGATATTACCGATAATTCAAAAAGAAACAGCTAACGAGATGTGGCCGTTTTTTACCTTAAGCGCCGCCAGCAGATCGATGACAAAAATTGCTGGAGAAATTAGAAAAAGAGACAAATATTTGAACATGCCCAAGATGTCTCCGATTATCTTTATAAATAATGGAACAAAAGACTGTAAAAAATGCTGCTCATTATCGAATTCCCCTTCAATGCCTGAATTAAAGCAAGGCGAGGATATATGCTCATCCTGCCAGTTTCGCACTAAAGGAAGGGATGAAGAAATCTGTACAGTATGCAAGGGTCGAAGACAGGGACGGCTGGAAAACTGGCGCTTAGATAGAAACAATGAAACCATCTGGACGGAAGAGGTAGCGGACAAAAACGGACGAGTGGCGCTTTTGACCCTGCGATTCGATCTGAGCCTCTGGCTCAACGGTGACTGGTTCAAGACAATATTTTCTCAAAGTTATAAGGATTGGGCAAATGGAAACCATGCGAAAAGTTTCATAAAGGGAAAAAGTATTTCAATAGAGCCAAGCCTAAAGGAAGTTTATAACTTATTGGAAAAATTTTTTAATAACAAAGATAGTGATAAAGAGAAGGCAGCCAAAATATTAAATACCTTTTTTGAAGAGAATATTGGATTGAAGAAAAGCACACTGTGTGATCACAGTAGGAATATAAAAGAGAGGATTGGAGAATTTAATAAAGAACATCTTGCAACATATTTATTTACCCAAAATCCCTCACCTGCCCGTCTCCACCGTATCTGGGATGAAACTGAAAATTTTTTCGATCTCTTGAGTCTCAAACTTAAAAAGGAAGTCTATACACCTCAACGCAGACGGTTTTCTTTCAAGTTGAATAAATCATGTGATAAAATCGAAAAGAATACAACCTATTGGCTTACTGTTCCAGATCTTGATCCTTCCAGGATATCATGCCTTGCGCTATCCAATGAAGAGTTGCTCCTTATCGATTCGGCTGGGCGGTTTTCCTTCAAAGAAGGCAATAAAAAACTAAAAGGCCTGGATGCTATAAAAGAGGGTTTAGTAAAGAACGGCATCGAAGAGATTAAAGAGGAGGAGAGCGGAGAGATCGTTTATCAGCAGCATTGCTATGTTAATAAGACCTCATTCCGGGGAGAATCCTTCTTGCCATTTATTACGATTGTAGAATCTCCCGTCTTTTTCCAGATACTGGTTCCTGCATTGGATTCTATTAAAATCCTGAATGTAATCACATCACTTTACAAAGAAAGATATAACAGAGTCCAGGGAAAGCTTCCCCTGCATATCGGGCTCCTGGTTGCCAAGAGAAAGATCCCCTTATATGCCCTGCTCGAGGGAGGGCAGAAGATTTTAGATTGTCCTGAGTTTTCCAAGCCAGGGTCGATGTTGCCGTATTGGGATATCTTCCCCAACAGTGATGATCCCTACTATGGCTATTATCCCATAAAACAAGAGATGAACGACTTAGATAATCTACAACCGCTTAATACAGCTAAAAAATATTATCTGACCCCCGGCAGGTTTGACTTTGATTTCATGGAGGCTACCGCAGACCGCTACCGGCTGGTGTCCGATGAATACGGAGGGTCAAGACCCAGCATCAACTATGGTTGGTTAAAACCTCGTCCATATTTTACTTATGAGATCGAAGAACTTTGTACAATCTGGGATATTTTAATAACCGCCAATATTTCATCAACACAGATACACGGTATTGAACAGGCATTAATCTCAAAGTTAAACCGGTGGCGCCATGAAAAGGACAGAGAGAAAGAAAAAGTCTTCCATCAATTTGCTTTAGCAGGCATTAAAAATGCCTTCGGTGGCAAAAAATGGAGAAATCTTAAGACAGAGCAGAGAACTGCATTAGAAACCGGCATCGATAAAGGCTATCTGCTTGATACAATCCAGCTTATGAACCATGTAATCAAGATTGGAGGAAATAGCGATGGTTAAGCAAGAAAAGAAATACGCCATGGCACTTGACCCTATCCATATAGGTGCAGGCGGTTATCAGCTTGGAAGGGTGGATAATGTCATTGTGCGGGAACCTGCGACAGGCATACCCAAGATACCGGGGACATCTATTGCAGGCGCTGTTAGATCATACGCAACTATTGCCAACGATGATGCACCTAATGATGAAGATAAATTGGATATCGATACTGTATTCGGCACTGTTGAAGGTCAGGGAATGCTCAGGTTCTATGACGGCCAGATACTGTTCTTCCCTGTCAACTCTATGCAAGGTACAATTTGGGTTACAACAAAAGAGCTGCTGGAATACTGGTTCGGCCAAGATGGAACTGTTTCGTTGTCATTTCCAGAAATAATCGATGACGACAAAATAATAGCGCTTAAAGGAATAAACGGGAACCATTCCATTGACATTGGATGGCTTTTGCTGGAGATGCAAGAGTTAAAAAAGGATAAAAAAGAGATTAACCTGCCCGATGAAATGTATAAAAGATTGGCTAAGATAGTTATGGTTTCTCAAAAACTGTTTACTCATATTGTAAACGATAATCTTGAAGTTCGCACCTCTGTGAGAATCTCTCCGGTGACAGGTGCAGCGGAGGACGGTGGCTTGTTTACCTATGAAGCGATGCCACGCGGCACAGTGATCGGTTTTGAAATCTGCTGTGATGAACGTCGCGGGAAAGATAACAGCTTGAACTACGATAATATATCTCTGCTTCTTTCAAAAGCCTATAATTACCTGAGGATGCTCGGTATTGGAGGCATGGAGACCCGCGGATTTGGGAGACTTGCGGTTCTGAAAGGAGATAAACATGATTAATCTTGATTATCTCTGTATGAAATGTGGGAACGAAATTGCTGAATGTGAAGGCAAAAAAACCGACAAGGAGAACCTTGTAACTAAGGCTATGGGGGTTTTACAGGAGAACGGGCCTTACGCCATGTTCCTGTATCTTGAAGGTCATAGCAAAAATGATATAGCCGGCTATTGTAAAAAAGTTCTCCTTAATTTATTTCGAAAAGAACAACAGCTTGCAGATTGCATCAAGGTAGAAACAACTATTCCCCAAAAAGATGATAAATTTTCCGATATAATGGCCTGGCTTCGAAAAGTTTCATCCGATGTTGACAGACTGTTTTTTTTAAAAAAGATTTGCCAACAGGTTTTGATCTATGCCCGGTATCATATAAAAGCGCTTGAAGAACCCAAGGAGGGGGGAACATGAACTGGCAAAAATTAGATGTGATTTTCAAGATCCTTAGCCCTCTTCACATCGGTTATCTGCCGAATAAGCCAGGCACCGTGATTGCGGGGACCAGGTATTACGTTCCCGGCAAAAATTTGTGGGGAGCTGCCACGGCGAACCTCACGCCAAAATTATTTCAGGAGCCAACACCTGAAAATTATCTCGAAGTCGGAGAATGGATAAGTGACAACCTTCGTTTCACATATTTTTATCTGTCGGATGGAGGAAAGAATCAATATTGTCCTCAATTTACGACAGAGAAGGGATTACAATATGGTGGGTTATCTTTGCAGGAGTTCCAGAAGCGGTTTATCGGAAGCCGGATATCAACCAAAATATCAGACAAAGGCACTGCGGAAGATAAAAGGCTTCACGAAATAGAATTTATCAATTGTAATGGCAAGCATGATGGAGAGATCAAGCCACTTTATCTTGAGGGATCGGTTTTTTATAACACAAACGCACAATTTTGTAGCGAATATCAAATAAGATATAAAAGCGAGATCTTAAGTCTTAACGGAATTGCTCTATTTGAAACGCTTACACTGGGTGGTGAATTGAATTATGGATGCGGAAGAGTAGAAAAAGCAAAGATAAACGAGACAAGCGAAGCACTCAATGCTGAAAACAGCAAGATAAAAATATCCATAGAAAAGGATGGGTATATACAAGGGCACTTAAAATACGATCCGTCGATTCAATTCATGGGAGATATTGAAGTTGTTTCCGGCAGGACATATCCCAAAAATAATATTGAATCATTTGATACATGCTTTGTTGGGCCAGGTAAAAAGATAGAGCAAGGAGAATATTATTTTGTGCCTGGAACAAAAATAATGACCCAGGAAGAGCTTGTTCTTGATCCCTGGGGCCGATTGTTAAGTAGCAACTTAAAAAGTCGATTGAATGTATAAATGTATATTAATGATGAGGTGCGATCAAAAATGAAAATTCTAGCCTTCGATATCTGGAGTGATTATGGCCATTTTCGCAAGTTTTACACAACATCATCACCGCTCACATTTTCTTTTCCGCCGCCTTCCACCATTGAAGGTATTTTAGGGGCTATTTTCGGCGTGGATAAGCATCAATATTTGGATGTGTTTTCTCATGCCAAATGCAAACTTGCCATAAAGATTGCCGCCCCTGTCAACAAGGTAAGGATGGGCCTAAATCTGATCAACACAAAGGGCAATTACTGGATACCTTACGGAAATAAATACCATGAACCGCGAACTCAAATCAGAACGGAATTTTTAAAGGATCCGCATTTCAGGATCTATTTTACCCATGAAGATGAAAATATATCAGGGAAGGCGGCAAAGCTGCTGGAAGAACATAAGAGTGTTTACACGGTTTCCTTGGGTTTAAGTGAGCTTCTGGCAGATTTTGAGTATATGGGGTTGTATGATGCCGAATATATATCGGATGGTGCATTGATCGATTTAGCCACACCTGTCCTGTTCAGCAATATGATTTCTGATGGGCTTGAAATCGAAGAAGGTAAAAAATATTTCAAGGAAAAGATGCCAATCGTAATGAATCCGGAACGGATTGTTGAAAGGTATGATGACGTCATTTTCGAATCACAAGGTAAAACGATTAAAGCCAAAGTAAATAGTTATTGCCGTCTTGAAAATGGAGAAAATATTGCGTTCTTCTAAGCTATATTCCCACCCGGGCAGGTTGTTGGAAGATCATCTGATCGGAGTTGCAAGACTCTCTGAATTATTTTGCCAGGACAAACTCCTGCCCAACCAGAGCATACTAAAAGAAATTACCAAAATAATTGCCTTGTCACACGACTTGGGCAAGGCAACCAGCTTTTTTCAGGATTACCTTAATGCTGATGATAAAGATAAAGAAAGACTCAAGAACCAGGAAGAGACGCATCATAGTCTTTTTTCCGCGGTTTGTGCATATTTCCTCGTCAAAGACCAATTGGGAAAAAATGGAGGAGAGGTCGGTTACTATCCATTTTTTGCATTTGAGGCAGTGAAAAGGCATCATGGAAACCTGCGAGACGTAACTGATGAGGCGATCTTTGATGACAAAGACGAAAAGGTGCTGGCAGATCAGCTTGAAAGCATATCGGAGCCAAAATTCTTTGTTCTGGCGCGACGCTTATTTGAAGCGGGATTACCCGTTGTATTGACAAAAACCGTCATTTCTCAGTGGATTGGCAATATTTCGAAAGAGTTGAGGTTATACAAAAGATCATTCAGAAAAATTGCTGGGGTGGCTTACAACTATTTGTGGTTGAATCTGATTTATTCCATCCTGATCGATGCAGACAAAAGCGACGTAGTTATCAGAGATCATTCCTTTTTTTTAAGGAACCCGGACATAATCCCGGCTGATCTGGTCGACATTTTCAAGTTAAAGAAAACTTTTGATGATTCACCCATAAATAGCTTAAGAGAGTCTGCGTATAAAGAGGCGCTTTGTCAGGAAATTAATCTCGACAAAAAGATTTACTCCATAAATTTACCGACAGGATTGGGAAAGACGCTTCTATCTCTTTCTTTTGCCATGAAATTGAGGGAATGCGTACAAAGAAGCACTGGGGGCAAATCCATCCCGCGTATAATCTATGCGCTCCCCTTTCTAAGTATCATTGAACAGAATGCGGATGTTATAGAAACCATACTTGAAACCTGCGGCATCAAGCCTTACAGCGACATCCTGTTAAAGCACCATCATTTATCGGAAATATTTTATAAAAAGGGTGAAAATGAGGAGCTTGAAAGTGACAGCGCAAAGATCCTGATCGAGGGGTGGAATTCAGAGATCATTGTAACTACGTTCATTCAATTATTTCATAGCGTTATATCCAACAGAAACAAAAGCCTGAGAAAATTTCACAGGTTCAATGGCGCAATTATAATCCTGGACGAGATACAGGCCATTCCCATCAAATATTGGCTTCTAATAAATAAGGTATTTCGGCTTTTAACAGATAACCTCAACGCATACATCCTTTTTGTAACTGCAACAGAACCCATTATTATTGAAAAAAAAGAGATGGTCAGCCTTGTCGAAGGCAATAAATATTTTCAGAAGATGGATAGGGTAGTAATTAAGCAGATGCTTCAGGAAGATATGACTCTGGAAGATTTATTGAGCTCTATCGAGATCCAAAAGGGTAAAAGATACCTGTTTATTTTCAATACGATTAATTCGGCTAAACAATTCTATAATTTAATAAGAAAAAAATATGAAGATGCAACATTTCTTTCCACGCACATTGTCCCGAAGGAGCGGCTTCAGAGGATTGCGGATATTAAAAGCGGCAAATACAAGATTGTAGCTACAACTCAATTAGTTGAGGCAGGGGTGGATATAGATTTTGACGTTGTCATCCGGGATATTGCTCCTTTGGATTCCATTAATCAGGCATCGGGTAGATGTAACAGAAATGGACAGAGAGAGGGAACAGTGTATGTGGTTTCCCTGAAAAATGAAAATGGGCGAAAATATGCATCGTTTATTTATGATCCTGTTTTGCTGGATATAACGAAAAATATATTAAAAGACCACACGGAAATCCGGGAGCGGCAATTTCTTGAGCTTATCAACAAATATTATCAGGATACAAAAGCCAAAAAGACGCAAGCTATTTCAAGGCAAATGTTGGAAGCTATTCTAAAACTCAGGTACGACTCCACGGATAAAGATAAAATATCCATCTCCGATTTTCGGCTGATTGAAGAAAATTATTCAAAAAAAGACGTGTTTGTTGAGGTCGATGAAGAAGCTAAATCAGTTTGGAAGAAATATGTGAACCTCAATCACACTAAATATTTGTTTGAACGAAAAAGGGCTTTCGATGCGATAAAGGCCGATTTTTATAAGTATGTTATATCAGTACCGGAGAGAACAAAGAATATTCCGCCTGAAGCAGGGTTCCTATGTCATGTAGATAGCAACAATTTACCTGAGTATTATGATCGCATGACAGGGTTCATTACGCGGGACGATAGAAGCATTATTATATGGTAGGTGTTGAGTGCCACAACATCGATAACACTCATCTATTTTGGTAGATTACCCATGAGTTTATCGCAATTTGCAGTCGAACTAATTGAGCCGGGTCTACCCCAAGAGGAGCTTAAGTTTCTGTTGTTTTCGACATTGACTGTTCCCAAGCTTGAACCTAATCGCTATTTGATTGTTAAACAACCATGTTAGCGATGTCGTGGCACTTCGTGCTGTTATCGATGTCCTGGCATTTGTCAGGTAGGCTATAGACTATGAATGTAGAAATATTGAAACTAACTATCGATATTGACACAAAACTAAGACCCCGCCACGCAGAAAAGATAAGGGGGTACTTAGGTAATTTATTCTGGAAAAACCCATACGCTCACAACCATTTAGAAAATGGGAGATTCATCTATCGTTATCCGTGTATCCAGTATAAGGTGCTTGGGAATACGTGTCTTTTGATTGGATTTAATGAAGGATCAAAGATTATAGAAAAGACTTTTCATGATTTAAAGACAATAAATTTAGATGGAACAGTAGAAAATATTTTATCTAAAACTTTAGAAAGTTATTTATCTTCTTTTTCTATTACTTCGGAAAAAAACAAATACACATACCTCACCCCCTGGCTTGCCCTGAATGAAAAAAACTATCAAAAATACCAGATGTCAGGAACGTTGGCCAAAAGAAAAGAGCTTCTGGAAAAGATTCTGATCGGCAATATTCTATCTATGTCCAAGAGCCTTAGTTACACGGTCCATGCGCCAATTGAAGTGAAAATTTTAAATCTTAAAGAAAAGCAAACATCGTTAAAAGGCACCCCCATGCTTGGCTTTCTTGGCACCTTTTCCGTCAACTTTGAAATTCCTGATTACTGGGGTATTGGAAAATCGGTTTCAAGAGGTTTTGGGTCGCTTAAGAGGGTTAATGAAGAATGATTAGTTCAGGTGATAGGGTGTTCGAAACAATTGAGAATATAACTTATAGTAATGACATTGCGGATTACAGTGATGGTTTTTCCATCACGGCCTCTGATATCCTTGAATATCTGTTTTGCCCCAGATTCATTTATTTTGAAAACTATCTGGATATCCCCCAGCACGAAGAAAAGCGTTTTAAGGTGCAAAAAGGGCGTACGATTCATGAGGATAAAATACAGTTTAATCCGCAATACCTGAGGAAGAAGCTGGGATGTGTAAAGCGAAAAAAATCGGTGTATCTCTCTTCTGCAACAAAGGGTATCAGGGGCATCGTGGATGAAATACTATTCATGAATGACGGCACTGCTGCCCCTCTTGATTATAAATATGCAGAGTATAAGGATGTAACCTTTAAAAATCATAAATACCAGTTAACGCTTTATAGTCAGTTGATCAGGGAGCACTTTGAGGTGCCGGTTAATCGTGGATTTATTGTTTACACGAGAAGCAGGAATAAGTTGATAGAAGTCCCCATCAATGACCAAATGTATTCTGAACTGGATAAAATTATAAATGGTCTTCTGGATATCATACAAAAAGGGATATACCCGAAACCCACTAAATACAAAGCGAGATGTGCTGATTGCTGCTACCGAAATATTTGTGAAAAGGTGATTTAATAGAATAAATGAAGGGATATCATAAAGTTAACTTAACTCTGGTGAGTGGAAAATTGGCTATTTCAGAGCCAAACAAAGCCGCTTTAGGCCTTTTTAAAGGATATGAAAATGACTATAATTGCTTGTTTTTGAAGAATATTTAGCCAAAATAGAGTCAGAGAAGGGAATCCACTAAAACAAGGATTGAAACTTGATTAAAAGAGACGCTATAATAACTCACCATAATGTCAGAGAAGGGAATCCACTAAAACAAGGATTGAAACTCCTCTAATCTGCATATACCTCTAACCCTTTTTCCTCAATCAAGTCAGAGAAGGGAATCCACTAAAACAAGGATTGAAACATTACTATATGGGCAGCTTCTTTCATAGCTTGACCAGTCAGAGAAGGGAATCCACTAAAACAAGGATTGAAACTGCATTGCAGCAGTATTGATAACAATATCTGGCTTAGGTCAGAGAAGGGAATCCACTAAAACAAGGATTGAAACTATCAAACTTTTCAATAACATACTGGTAGGCCATCCTTGTCAGAGAAGGGAATCCACTAAAACAAGGATTGAAACAAATCATGAATATTCAAACGCATGGGAATGAACAATGTCAGAGAAGGGAATCCACTAAAACAAGGATTGAAACGCAGTACCTCAATATTCACAAATTCCTGAAGAAAAACGTCAGAGAAGGGAATCCACTAAAACAAGGATTGAAACTGAATATGGCCAAGGCAATAAGCCGAACATCTTGCCTGTCAGAGAAGGGAATCCACTAAAACAAGGATTGAAACATGTAGAGTTTGACCCGGATACCGAGAGGAAGGGATTGTCAGAGAAGGGAATCCACTAAAACAAGGATTGAAACACAATCCGAGCGTTAAAGTTGCAATCAATAGGCCTAGTCAGAGAAGGGAATCCACTAAAACAAGGATTGAAACAGTATATCGGTTGTCTGATCCGGTACTTCTTTCGCCTGTCAGAGAAGGGAATCCACTAAAACAAGGATTGAAACACACTGCGATTAGGCTCATCCTGTGGTATCACCTTGTCAGAGAAGGGAATCCACTAAAACAAGGATTGAAACCTAAAATGAAAGACAAGTATCAATAATAGTAGTCCTCGTCAGAGAAGGGAATCCACTAAAACAAGGATTGAAACAATATGAACCCCAGTTCTATTAGCTGATAAATCAACGGTCAGAGAAGGGAATCCACTAAAACAAGGATTGAAACTAAAAGGATTTGGCTTCAGCATGGACGCTTTCTGATTGTCAGAGAAGGGAATCCACTAAAACAAGGATTGAAACCATACTCGCCCAGATCGTTCTCATCACTGTCTTGAAGTCAGAGAAGGGAATCCACTAAAACAAGGATTGAAACTACAAACCTTCATCTCTTATCTCTTTTAAAACCAGGTCAGAGAAGGGAATCCACTAAAACAAGGATTGAAACCCCCTATTTTCCTTTTTAGCATACCAGGCCCTTCTCGTCAGAGAAGGGAATCCACTAAAACAAGGATTGAAACTCCCATGTCGTTAAGGCTCCTACTTGGACAGGGCTGGGTCAGAGAAGGGAATCCACTAAAACAAGGATTGAAACTCTTGCAACAAGCTTGCCCTAATTCATACCAAAGCGTCAGAGAAGGGAATCCACTAAAACAAGGATTGAAACATTATGTTCAGGTGGTTTCATTAATCTCTCTACCTGGTCAGAGAAGGGAATCCACTAAAACAAGGATTGAAACTCGACATCATCAGATTTCCCAATACCATATGTTGCGGCGTCAGAGAAGGGAATCCACTAAAACAAGGATTGAAACAAGTTTAAAAATCTTGCCTGTGCATAATCTTTTTCGGTCAGAGAAGGGAATCCACTAAAACAAGGATTGAAACTAGCTATCCAAAGTTGTGGACAAGCATTCTCTGAGCATGTCAGAGAAGGGAATCCACTAAAACAAGGATTGAAACTAAAAATAGGCTGTACATATAGGATAGAATAAAAGGTCAGAGAAGGGAATCCACTAAAACAAGGATTGAAACTTTATAAGTATCGGAATCTGTAATCCATTAGGAAGTGTCAGAGAAGGGAATCCACTAAAACAAGGATTGAAACACTGTAACATTGCCCCAACCTCGTGTAGCACCACTAAGTCAGAGAAGGGAATCCACTAAAACAAGGATTGAAACCAAAAACTCCATCATTCCCATTCCCACTCAGATCAGTCAGAGAAGGGAATCCACTAAAACAAGGATTGAAACCGCACATAGCAAATGGCATCGGTACTCACGCCCTGGGTCAGAGAAGGGAATCCACTAAAACAAGGATTGAAACATTTTATCGACTGAGCCATCTTTGTTCAGATCAATGGTCAGAGAAGGGAATCCACTAAAACAAGGATTGAAACCCGTGCTCCGCCCATACAATTCCGCCACATACATGGTCAGAGAAGGGAATCCACTAAAACAAGGATTGAAACCTATTTATAATAGATAGTATGTCTTCCATTTTACACGTCAGAGAAGGGAATCCACTAAAACAAGGATTGAAACTTCCAGGGGTTACTGTTACTGCAAGAGTTTGTGTCCGTCAGAGAAGGGAATCCACTAAAACAAGGATTGAAACCCCTGAAATTTCCTTAGACTAAAGAATCCATCCGCGTCAGAGAAGGGAATCCACTAAAACAAGGATTGAAACATTTTTTGCACCCCTACATCTTGCGGTCTTTGATCTGGTCAGAGAAGGGAATCCACTAAAACAAGGATTGAAACTTATCAAGCCCTAAAA
>Ga0315547_1000875_pt1 | contig 26167 bp, 53 predicted proteins | sample SalMarSW160240MG_2_FD_202542 | JGI IMG/M metagenome (GOLD analysis project Ga0315547, IMG submission 202542) | Salt marsh sediment microbial communities from the Plum Island Ecosystem LTER, Massachusetts, United States - Salt Marsh Sediment SW1601-240 ...
TGTCTAATCTTATAAATTCCACTTCTTTAGGAAGGCTAGGTAAAAGATTCTTTTCGAGAACATCAGGAAGCCAATACTGAATAACGATAACAGTTATTTGGGAAAGTTCTGAGGGCTCGTGAATAGGCTTGCCAATTTTTTTTTCAGGGATTGTAGGAGGGAAAAAATTCCGGGGCCAGATTTTAAGAAGTCGCATCCCCCGATGGGGGGCAACATCCACTATTTGACCATTATGAGCTTTTACATCCGTCGCCTCGTAGGTCTTTAATTCGGGCGTTTTGCGAAATTTCAGTTTCATTCATTACACTTCTTTCTTCTTTGTCGCCTCGTAAATCAGGATGCCGATTATGGTCGAGGCTGAGGTCCCCACCAGAAACCAGGTAAGGCTCTGTCCGCTCTGCTTCCGGGCAACCCAGCCCAGAGTTCCCAAACCGCAGCCTACCAGCACCCAGCCCCAGGGAGGAATTTGGCTCATCTAAAACCCCAACATCTTTGTGGCTATGGCATAAATGAAGCTGCCCGTCATCCCAAGAAACATACCAATGGTAATCCAGAGAAAGCCCTTGGGGGCCTTTTGTTTAATTTCTATCTGAATGCCTACTGCACAGACTATTATTGCTCCTAAACAGAGTGCTGCTCCGAGCCACTGGCCCATCAGGGCCGAAATCTGGAATGGTGTCATATTCTTATCCTATGAGAGAAATTATGGGGGCTCCTTTTTTCATAACAAAATAGGCTTCCTCTTCTGACCACTCCGTTTCAATGTCTGGCGAGTCAGCAATCATCCAAAATCTTATACGCCAGTAATATTTAGTTCCATCCTCAGCAGGTGGTCCTACTCCCCACCAAGTATCCTCGCAACGAGTATTTTTAGGAGAAGAGGTCCCGAGTTCCGTCTTGCCGCTATCCCAAGTGTGTTCTCCACTAAAATCTGAATTAACATTAACTTGAATTTGATAATAGCTGGCATAGGCGTAAGCATATACTGACCTGTATATCGCCGAAAAATAGGGAACCGGAGTTGCTAGCACATCTATAGGATTAGTCTCGTCGTTACAGAGAAGAGTATCAGGTGCGGTGTCTGCCAATTTCCTTCTCCAAATATGGGTGCTTTTCCATAATTAAAGGATGCTTGCCCTTAAATGACTTAATCCCCCAAGGATGATTGTCTTTGATCCTCGCTCTGGGTATGATATATTGTCCGTTCCGAAAATCCTCCGGTAATTCATGTTTTCCTTGCAAGCGTTTAATTAGAAGCCTATTTACATTGGGTATCCAAGAATAGTGATACATTACTAAATCGGGGATAGGTTTTCTAGGAGAAAACTCACCCTGTGAATGCTCTAAAGCATTAACCTTAGAGAATTTTATCCCTTCTTTCAAACGAAAAGCACGAGGATAGAGGGTCTCAAAGCATTTATAGAATGAATTAACAAAGACATAAGCTCTGATATAGTAGGCATCCTCTTGAGCTTTGGCCAGAAAATCTTTTGTCTTCGACAGCTCCTTTTTCTTATGAACTTCATCATAGTCCACGAGAAAAAGCCAGTCTCCGATAGCGTATTCCAATCCCTTATTCCTTTGCTCTATTTGAGTTTTGGATGAGGTTGTCCGGTAAACAATCTTCTTTTCCTTATCCGGGAAGCCCTCAATAATCTCTCCGGTTCTATCAGTAGAGAAAGGTGTGGGCATCCTCTCATTAAAAGCTCCGTCAATAATGACTATCCGGTCAGCAAAATCATATATGCTGCTAAGGGAGTAGAATAGGTAATCCTCAGCGTTGTAAACGTTCATTTGGACAGTTACTTTCATCCCGTCTTCACCAAAACCATCGTTATCATCAAGGGATTCCCCCCAGGTGTCCCGCTTCCTACTTGGTCAACATCAAAGCTGATTCTGTCCCCTTTGGAGATTGAGACTACATCAGGGGTATCAGAATCATCGCTATTCTCTCCGATAGCCACCTCTGGCCTTTTTGACTGGTCGGTGAATATGGTCGTCCCGTTCTTATTGCAGTCAACAATAAGGCTTGTCCCAGTCGGAGCATTAGTTGAGTAAACGGAAACCCTAGTTATTATGAAATTATGCTGGGCATACCAAGCGGCTTTGTCTGTCCCTGTAGAGGCAGCGCCAGTAAGGCAGATTACCAGCTCTGTCTGTATCCCCAGATTCGGGGGATCTTGCTTGATATAGGGGTCAGTTTGTATGCTCATTACTTATTCTCTCTTTCTTTATGGCATAGAGTCTGCATAAGCTCCCAATCTAAAAACGGTATTTGCTACTGCCCCATTGGTATATACAATACGGGCATAGTGGGCTATCCGCCGAATTGAAAAACCTGCCCCAGTATTGGCGATAACCCTGGTCTGGCCTGGGGAATTGACAACTGTAGAGTAATCTGCATTCACCCCATCAATGGACTGCTGGATTTCAAAACCGTCAACAGCCGAGTTTTGATTAGGGAAAACCAGACCAGTAATTCGTCCACGGTTAAGCACTTGACCCCAATTAGAAGTGTAAACGCCTCCTGCTCCTAAAACTGTAGTAGTAAAAGCAATTCTCAGCGTTCGGTTAATCTTCTCAGGAGCTTCAGGGAACTCAAAATCTCCCCTTCCCAGAATCAAAACGAGGTTTTTTCCACTCTGGGCAGTATTGGTAATGTAGATGCCATGGAATAATTGCTTAAACTCGGTATGGGTCTGGAGGTCAAAGTCCTCATCCCCCAAGGTGTCCAGTCTCAGACTAGCCTCTCCGTCCAAGCTCTTGACCTTGATATAATTGCCTGTTTCAAACCCCTGAGGGGGTATCATACTTATAGGGTCGGCATCTCTGGCAGTATCGAGCTTAATCTCCCTTCTTTCCAGCCACTCAATAGTCTCCGTGGCCCGCTTCATGGCCGCAGCGAAAGCCTCAGCCGCCCACTCGACAAATTCCTCTTTTACAAAGAGTTTCCCTTTGGTTGCTTCACCATTCATTTGGATCTCCTACTTTTTTGATAGGGCTATTATACTAAATAAAACTGCCGTCCCCCCCAGAATCCAGGGCCCGTATTTCTTCCACCAGGGGATCTCCTCTCCTATCGGAGGCTCCACAGGGGGATATTCGGTTTCTATGTATCCGGCCTCTCTATACTCGTTCATATTAACCTCACTTTTTAAGACTATAATAAGTTATCACAGCGCTAACTGCCCCAATTATCGCTAGATGAGGAGCGTACTTTTTATACCAAGGTACCTCACCTAGAATTTGCTTCTTTAAAGCTGCCAGCTCCTCTTGCAGGCCCGCCAAGGTTGCCTCTAGCTCTGTCACCTGTTGCTGTCTAGCCTCAAATTCAGCCTGAAGTGCCTCTAGCTCACCCATCTTAGCTCTCCTATAAGACCAGCTCTCTTTTGAGAGTATTTATCTGGTCTTGGACTGTGGCTATTAGACTCTGAAGCTCTGCTATCCTAGCGTCCAAATTAGCTATTTGTCCTCGCAGAGAATTACAGGCATCCTCATACTGCTTTTGCAGGAGTGCCAAAGCTGCTTGTAGGCTATTTAGATCAGCCTCTAGGCTATTTACCTGGGCACTCCTGGCATCATACTGGGCCTGAAGGTCGCTTAATACGCTCATAATCCTAAATCCTTCTTAATTGCATCTATCTGAGTCCTCACGGCAATTATAGCTTTTTCTATCTCAACTACTTTTGCGTCTAAGGCTCTTATCTGTTCCCTTAATCTGTCAATTAAGGGGGCTGAGAGCACTTCCACCTTGGTGCCTTCACCTACATATTTCCCGCAGATAGGACAATTGAGACTCCTGTTGTTCTCAACAATAGAGGAACGGGTAATTCTCAGGTTCGACTCGCAGGTGGAGCAGGTTATATCCTCGGTGGTAAACTCTTCTCCAATGTGCCAAGCAAGGTGAAGCTCGGGGGCGTGAGAGCCATTCCCACTGCCAAGATAGACGCTTATGTCCTCGCCAGCGTCATATTGGAGTCTATACTGAGACCTGCCAGCCTTGTTGACCTGAGTGAAGTTTGAGCTATTTACCCATACTCCATCGGAAGTCCCGGGTTTTATGGTCGCTATATTGGCGGCCTGAGGAGTCCGGTCGTAATCGCCAACCTCAAGAGTCCCATAGAGAAGATAATTGACGTTGATGGTGCCGCCTTTATTTTTCCCTGCCTCGAAGTGATCAACGTAGACTCTTAGGTAGGCAGCGTCTATAACTGCGTTATCAGGAATATCTGAGGTGTCAAAAGAAACAAATCCCCGACGGGTGTATCCAGGATAGATTTTGACCCGCATGGTGGGCTCATCGGTGTTTACAGCTCCAGTTTCGTGAACATAGCCGTCTCTTTCGCCTTCGGAGTAATAAACAGCCACTCCTGGATGCTCACTGGCAATATGAGCATCAAGCTCCTCTTGGGAGCTAAAGGTGGCCCTGCAATAGGGACAGGGATAGACTAGAGCACCAGCAAGCTCCTCATTGAGTTCTTTCACCCCGTCATAAATTACAGGGTAAGCTAGGATATGGCTGTACACAAAATAGGATACGTGAGGCGACTTATAGGTGTCCTTCCACCAGTTATACTGGAGGGCAATTTTGCCCCTCAGGTATTCAGGATCCTCTCCACTTCGTATATAAGCCTGTAATGTTGGTATGATAATCTTACCCTTATTTATAAGGTCAAGAATCCAATTACCTCGTTCTGTTCCGATCCCGTGCCAGTGTTCTAAGGTTTCTATTGTCTGTGCATCCGTCTTACCAGGATTACAACAATAATTATTTGGAAGAAAAATATCGAGAGCATCATAAGGGTCTCTCCATGCGAGATTTATGCACGATGTGATACCTAAAGGGAGATTTGGGCATACTGCTTTTACCTGGTTGTATCTTGCTTGTATTGCTTGCTTTAGGTTTGCAGGTGTGATGTTTCCTCGGTCAATTTCATTACCCGGTTCCTCGAAGAGTTGCCAACCAAAGAGGGCGGGGTGAGAGCTATATGTTTGTATGTTCCCGATATCTTGGCTCTCCAATAATCCAGTATATTTTGCCGACCTATAAGTGACATAGGGCATGAGTTTTATTCCATGAGCCTGACATCTTGAAAGCACTAAATCTCTTTGTGTATCTAGGGTATCATGGCTTGCAAAGGCACCAAAGCAGTGTGCTATATTGCAACCCATCTCCTTTACCTTCCGTGGCATCTCCTCATCCCAAATATCAACTCCCAAGACTATTCGATAGATTTCCTCTGGCATAATTTCCTCCTCGGAAAAGTATTATTTTTTCTTCAGAGCCACCCAGAGAATCGCCAGTCCTATCCCCCCGATGGCAAGATAGGGAAGATACTTCTTCCAGTCCCATAGAGCGGGAAGAGTGCCTAGTTCTCCCAAAGCAACCCTAACTGCTGCTTCCACCTCTTGGTCACAGGGGCCAAGCCCGCTGCCCTCAGGAGCACATATTGCCTCCACTACAATAATTTTGCTTTGACCATTAGGATGAGTTACGGTAATGGGACCAGCATAGCCTTCAGCAGTAAATTCTGCATAAGCCTCGCTATACGGACCTGGGTGACCCGTCCAAGTTTCGTTTCCTTTGCAGACATACATTTTGCATACCTCCTCTTTAAGTAATATGTTCCGACAAACCTGTAAGACCTAGAAGACGTGCTACTCGCTCCATATCTTCGGGGCAGTAGCGGGCTAAACCAGCGTTTTTATCCATCCACATGGCTACCGCATCCCAAAGAGGATAAATACCTAAATCCCTTAATGCCTGCACCAAGCAAGCGTTATTCTTAATTTGTTCGGCAACACTCCATTGCAGGTCTACATCAGCTTTCTTTCGGTCTTTCTTGAGTCTTCCGAACGCTTCGTCTCTTGCTTTATCGAAGTCTATGCTCATTTCTTCACCCCCAGATAAATGCATAGGCCAATACAGCCCAGCATAAGAAAGGACAGCGCCTTGTGTTCCCTAATCCACTCCCAAATACCTCCAGCCATTATAGGCGGAGCTACGCCTTCTAAGGCAGCCTCCAGAGCAACCCAAGTCTCCTCTCCTACAATCCCGTCGATCCTGAGGCCCCAGTAGGACTGGAAAGATTTCACTGCATGCTCGGTAGGGAAATCAAAGACAGAAGTAATTTGCTCTTTCTCTAAATATCCCAGCATATTAAGAATAGTTTGCAGATTATTGACAAAGATTCCCTCATCCCCTAATTTCAAAGTAGGTTTTGTCGCAACTGGCATCCTATTTTCTCCTCTTGGTCAAGGTTATAACCAAGCCCAGTCCCAGACCTCCTGAGGCTACCCAAGGCCAGTTAGCCTTGAGCCAATCTAAGATTCCTATGACCGGAGGTTGAGGTTGGTCCTCTTCTTTTATTATGGCAACGCCTTTTCCCATCGCTTCCTCTAGTCGGCTACAGCTCCGCAGACAGGACAGAACTGATCCACATTGCGCTCCGCCGTAGGTGAAACATAAAGCACCAGAGCAGCTCCGCAATTAGGACAATTTATTGATTGCGGGCTTGTTGCATCCAAAATACCATGACCGTAACCCTCTATCCCCAAATCAGCACCGCAGACCTTGCAGTATTGTGGACTTTTCGTTAGCTCTATCCAAGGAAACTCTCCGAATGGGGGTAGCTCTACTGCAACAACCAAGAGACTCCCACAATTAGGGCAGGTAACTGTCTGCACGTAGGGATTTGCCATAATCACCACCCCTTGACCCATTATCTCCTCCTCGCTAAAACTATAATTAGTGCAGTGCCCAGCCCGGCCATAAGACCATAGGGCAAGTATTTGATATACCAAGGCTGAAACTCATAGCCTGTCTCTCCCGGGTGCTCTATCTGGTATTTCTCTATAGCCTGCGTTATGTAATATTGGATTCTCTCTAAAGTTGCTTGACAACACTCCTGCCAGTGGCTCACATCATCCCAAATTTTTATGGTATGTCCTGCATAGTGGCAATAGCTGTGCCATTCTCCATCGTATATCGTGGGACCAAATCCAGGATCATGCTCATAGCGGTGGTCAAACCAGTTGTAGGCCCATTTGATGTCATCAGTGAGTCCGACCTTTCTCTCAACCGATTTGATGGCGTTCTCAACATCGGCTTCTTTGTCGAGTTTAACTCCACCAGTGAGGAACTTTATTAGACCTATAACTCCAACAATTATGTCAATGGGGCTCATTTCATTTCCTCAAAGCCAGAACCAGAATAAGCCCTATGCCGAGTCCGCCCGCTATTATCCAAGGAAGATAGGTCTGCCAGCGTGCTGCCGCCAGTCTTGCCTCAACTATGGCGGCGATTTCCTCACGGGTCAGACCTTGAGCTTCCATAGATTCGCTCTCAGCAGTGGTGATGATCCCGACATCCACCAATTTATTGTAAATATCAGCGAAAGTCTCGGCTATGTTGACAATCCAGTCCCACCAGTTTGTGTTATTGGGCATACTAGCCTCCTTTCTTTTTCTTAACCGCTGTCCCCACTGCTACTGCTCCAATACCCAGAAAGCAAAGCAACAGCCACCAAGGAAATCTGGGCAGAAAAATAGCCACCTCAAGCAAATCCAGATAGACATAGTGGGAAGCTGCGAAGTTCTCTATTTGGACTAAGAACTCATTGTGCGGCTTGGCTATGGCGTCTGAAGTCTTTCTGAATTTCAGGGAAAATTCCACATTTCTTTTCAGGGGCTCCTGCCAGAGCACCATATTGGTAATTTCAGGAAAGTGAGCAAAAACGATGTCAAGAGCCTCCTTCACCGACTCAGGTGAAAGCTCAGGAGCGGTAATCCGATAATAATACGAATACAGTTTATCGGGGAGGATTATCTCATCAGAACTAATTTTTTTTCTATATAAGTAAATCATGTTTTCTTCCTCTTAGGGATGAATAAGGGCACCAAAGACCCCGTAACCACTATCCCCGCCAGAATAGCTATCCAAGGAATGGGCTCTGTTATCTCCTGGAATAGTTCTTTGATTTTTTCAACCAAATCAGGGGTAAGATTCTCAATTGTTCTTCCAATGATGAAAAAAGTAACAGGGATGCTAATAGCAACAACAATTACTGCTATTGCTATAGCTATTAGGGGGGCTCCGGCAGGAATAGCACCAATTTCAGATGGGCTAGGAAGCCAAATTATCTGGATTTGAAACTTATTGGTGTCAGGATCATGGCTAAACCAGAGGACTTTAATCTCATCCTCTGGAATACCAGATTTGGCTGATATGGATTTAACTATTGCCTCTTTAAGCCACTTAGGGTTAAAAGCCCAAGGCTTCCAAGGTGAAAAATAGGTAATCCAAGCAACCCATTTCCACCACCAAGGTTTCTCGGGAATAGTATAGGTAAATTGATAGACTACATTAGGCGAAAAGTCGCCCTCGACAGTTATAGTCTCCCATGTATCATCTTGTCTATCCCCCCAAACAGTGATCACTAGACTACCTCCGTAAGGGGGGAACGCTATATTGTAGACATCCCCCCTTTATCCCTTATTTTTAACTGCTACTAGGGGGATTCTATACCGCAAATTCAGCGGGTGTTTTCCCGATTACATCTGCCCTCGATGTGGTTCTATAGTGGGTCCGATAGACCAACACCACTTCTGCTCCAGTATCGGTATCTACATTGTCAATGGTAAAGTGCCATTTGAGGTCTTGTGCATTGGCAAGGTATAAACCTGCCTTCGTTTTTTGGAATATATCTCTCAAATCCAGCAAGACAACTCCAGTCAAGGCCGAAGTCAGCTCGTAGTCTCTCATATTGTCGTCCAGGATGTCCGTAAAGTCCTTATCGAAATACTCAAAGCCCTCCTTGTTAGTGATCTGGACCTCTGTAACTACATTGTTGACGAGATCACCATCGACATCCTTGACCAGCATGAGCACTTCTTTAAGGAAGAACCCATTGAGGAAGTTCTCCTCAAAACCCAGGTTGGCGTAGGTGGTGTTGATATTCCTGAATTTTACGATTCTCCACTGGGGCTGCCAGAACGAAGGAACCGCTACTCTCCCGGGTAATGCTGTCATGCCAGGGAAAGCCCGTTGCTCAGAAATATTGGGTTGCAGGACCACATAGTTAATTATCAGCTCTACTGTTCCAGAGTTGATGGTGTATCCAGTCCCCAAATCAGATGCAGCACCCCACGTCAGTTTGAAAACCAAATTGGATAGACCTCTGGTGGCTATGACATCGCTGATGTCGAAGGGGTCTAGGAAATTGTCTCCCGGGTGAATATGGATCTGCCACTTCACGTCTAAGTCTTCCTCATCAGCATCGGGTAGGTCAGGAATATTAACCGCACCATGTGATCTCAACCAATTCTCGTACCGCAGGTATCTACCATCATCGTGCTCCAGATAGGGCTTGGCATTGGAAGCCTCTATCTCCAAGTTTTTGATGACCGCTGCATGCCAGTCGGTTGCGGGAGAAACGGTAGAGCCACCAGTAACATTCAAGAGGAACTTCACCACAATATCTAAATAGTATCCGGGAAGCTCAAGATCTATCGGGTCAACCGCTGTACTTGCTACAAAGCTCCTAGTTACACTCACCTTCTTGGTTTTAGCCAAAAAGAGAGCGGGATTTATTGATCTCATGTTGTTCACACCTCCTTTATATTCTTTTTAGCCTAGAGGGACGCCCCTAAATCTTTTGCTGCCTGTTCTCCGTTCAGGTCTATTCGTGAAGTTGGATTAGGGTTTCTCCCTATCTGTCTTTGTGCTATTTGCTTTCGTCCGGCTGTTACTGGTGGCGTGGGGTACAATATCTTATTGAGACCCACCCCCATCCAAGGTGCAAGAGCCTGACTTCCAAAACCAATGGCTAAGGACTTAGCCGTAGCTTCCCCCAAGAGCTTCTTGGCCTGAGGCACGAGCACCGCACCAGCGGTTCCTACCAGGGTATCACCCCATTTTGCCAGCTCAGTGCTGCCAGGCCATTTCCTCCGAAGTGCCGCAGTCAATAGGACACCTCCAGTCTGACCAAGGGATGCCCAGAAAATTGCCCCGTAGGGGACATTTCCTTTCTCAGCTTTTGCGATTGTTTCAGTCCACATCTTTACTTACCTCCTTATTTTGAGTACGCTTCGAGCCTTGCATAATATCCCAAGACCCTATCCACGTACCATTGATTTTCTGGCGTATAAGTGCCTGCTTCATAGGCACTCAGAGCCATTTCTAAATCTTGTCCGTACCTATCAAGTTGCCAGCGCAGATACTTCGTCCCGTAGTAAACATTGGTATCGGGGTCAAAAAGACCATCAGGCTCTCCGGGATATCCCATCTGCTGGGCGGTGGTATAGAGAACTCCCATAAGGCCCAGTGCATGTTTCTTACTCTCGGCATCGGGGTCGCCGGAGGATTCCGTCCAAATGATCGCCCTGACTATGTTCTCACCTACGCTGAAGCAATAAGCCCAATCTTCCACTACAGATTGGTAGGGGGAGAGTTTGTTTAGGAAGAATTTTACTTCCCAGTCCTCAACTATCTCATGGAGTCTGAATCTCAAGAGGAGCAGGGTTATAATCCCTCCCCCTAAAATCAGCCAACCTACAGTCTTTTTCTTCATTTTTCCTGTATCTCAAGGCGCTTTCCGTCGCAGTCAATGGTGATCCTATCGCCTAAGATTTTGAGTTCGCACTTTCGGTAGTTGTCCCCCACTCTTTCGAGCACTGTTGGCACAGCCTTAACTTTGCCTTCCTGAACCAGCTTCCAGGCATCATCAGAGACAGCAATATCGTGGATGGGAAGCTGACCATCTACTATGTGCTCGACTATCTCGCAGGGGGGGCAGTTACCATGAGATACGATGAAGAGCTTGTCTTTGATCATCTCTACTTGGCCATTGCTGGTCCAACACATTCCACCATGAGCTTCTGGAGTTCAGATTTGGAGATCCCAAGTTTAATCCCACATTTGCGTGCTATTTCCCTAACTTTCCTCTGAGGAGCATTAGTCGGATATGCCCTTGGGAAAAAGGCTACATATCCGCCCTTATGTCCTCCCACTGCGAAAGCTGCATCTTTTGCCTTGTATCGGCCAGGTCTGCGTTTCTTGTAGACCATTCCAGACAGTCCCATCATTTTCGCTCACCTCCTTAAATTTATTGGTGTTAATACTCTTTGACGAAAAACAAAATTTCTTTCAGGTCTTCTAAGTTCAGATGCTTTAATTCGTCCATAATATCTTCCATTATCCTATCCTTCTCAGAAACCCTTCCACAATCTTCGATAAATTCCTCGATGGTCCCAGTATGACCATTTTCCAACCAAGCTCTATAACCAGCTAAAGTAGGACTGTAAAAAACTTCATTAGGTATAGGCAAGTTAAGTTTTCTCTGCTTTCCATTCCTTAACGCAAGTTTTCATGGTCTTACCTTTCGTCATACATGCGCCAAGAAATATGTTATATTTCGAAGGGGCTCTTTTCTTTCCCTTTACCTGTCTTTCACTGATGTCCTTAATTTGTAAGAGGGATCCATCAGAGCACTCAGGAACTTCTTGCAGGAGTCTATGCACCATCTCCGCTTCTTTGTCACTGAGTTGCTCCTGTTGCATTTTGGTAAAGAGCCATCCTTTAGCTAAATCGCTCATACAAGCAATAACTCGTTTGGTTTTCATGTAATAATCCTAATAAAAAAGCCGCCCCGTCTGCCCACAATCGCTATGGACAAGCGGGACGGCTCGATTTTAATAAAAAAAGCCGTCTATGCTACCCACAACTTTTTTGTGGACAGTATAGACGGCTCCGTTTCTCGGCTAACCGTTAACTAGACTGTATTTTGAATCTCATAGCTTACCTCCTCGTCTCCTCTTCGGAGAGTGAACCGATAAGCTACATGATTTCTTACAAAGATCTCAGGTTTAATTCTACCGTATTCTAAATTTTTGTCAAGCCATTCTCTAAGAAGCTCAAGAACATCAACTCTTTTATCAGATTTCGATTTTAAGTCTATACTATTTTTTCCTTTTGTCAAGTGTCTGCCTTTCTAGTCCCTGAATATTCCTGCTTCATGTAATATCTTAAATCGCTTCTGAAGAGTCTCGGGGGTCTTTCCCCAATCTATACCAGTTTTACAATACTTCTTTTTCTCTTCCTCGTCAAGTGCACCAATTATACCCTTACACCAAACTAGCTCAGATACCTCACCATCCAAAGGAATTCGGTAGCCGTGACATCTGCTTGCCAGAGCTTTCTTCTCATCAACTACTATACCTCCTCTCTCCAGCTCCATCTTAGGGACAATAAGAAAAAGAACATTTATTTCTCTTAGTCCTGTCCCCCGAGGCGGGAGTTTTTCCTCTCCATAGCGCCTTATATGCTCCTCCCTTCTCTCTTCTTCTTTAGGCTTTCCATATCGAGGTTCTCCACCTATGCCAATACCAGTTTTATCTACGATATGTTTTCCATCGGTTATATGGTTCACAGAAATCACCTCCTAAGTTATGTGTTCGCTTTCCGTTGGAGGAAATGGAACTAAGAACTCTATGGGGATAAAGAAACTAACAGAACTAACAGGCTCTTTACCTGTATCTGGCAATCTGGCATGACACCAAAGTCTCTTTTTATCAACGTCTATGGTAGTGTACCAGCTTATCAAGGGATACTTTTTTCCTTTTATAGTAACATCCATACCAATTCTCTCGTCTATCATCTCGATCACCTCCCTATCTTATATGCTCCCCACTATCCCGGATATGTCCGTCATCTCCAGTAAGTTTCTTTCTTATCTGCCGGAGACGAGTGACAAATTCTTGGCAGTCGGCAAAGACTTTCTTGGTATAATGCTCTTTCTTGGTATGCTCATTGAAAAAATCGTAGATCTCCGAACCAAAGTTATGTAAATCTCTCCATCCACTTTCGGGGCTACAATAGCCCCTTATACACTCTAGGCCATAGCCCGCCATCTCTCCCCCATGCCGGGGAAGACACTCTATGCAAAATTCGGCTTCTTCCCAAATCTGGTCAAATTTGTTAGGATCGTCTGCATATTCACCAATAGCTATCAATTCTGAGAGATGATTTTCTATGAGAGGTATAAGAAACATGACATGCTTGAGAGTATATTTTTGCAGGTCAATTTTGCTCTGAGTTAGATCTTTCATACTATATGCCCTTCAGAAGGAGAACCCTCTGGCTCATGAGTTCCTACTAATCTCTCCAAAGCCTGTTGCCCTGTTGGTTTGGGTAAACCCTTGATTGTATCGAAGATTCCTGCTGCTAGAACCTTTTGAGCATCGGTGAATGCTCTGAGTTGATCTAAGGTGATAGCGTTATTTCCTCCACCGCCTCCTCCCATAATCTGGTTTTTAATCTGTGCTATCAGCCACTCTTCGGCAAGACTTGACAAGGTAGGCTTTCCCTCTCCACCTCCACCTCCTCCTCTCTGAAGAGCAGCGGGCAAAACCTTGCCTACGGTATCCAAAGTCTTGCCTAGAAGGTATACGTAGAGTGGATTACCAGGACCGGCAGGGACTTGGCCTTGGCCTTGACCAGCTTGTTGGGCTCGTTGGGCCTCCTGAAGCATAGCTAATTCTTGCTCTGGGGTGAGTTCTTCTTGGGTGGCACCTTCGGTTTTGCCAGTTTCTCCACTAGGATTGATTACTTCTGTTTTTGTTTCAGTATTGGTTAATCGAGCCTCTAGCTTGCCGACTACATCAGTTAAACGGTCAATGGAGCTTTTGAGAGCTAGAGTTTGAGGATCTGGAGGTGGAACTTGGGGTTTCGGCTTTTCCTCTTTAGGGAGAGGGGCTGAAGGCTCTTTTTTCTGTACGGGAGGTTTTTCTTTAGTCTCTGGCTTAGGCTTTTCTTCAGGAGTACCCTTCCCTCCCGAGGCTGCCTTCCTCGCCTTCTCCATAATTTTTCTTATCTCTTCCTTGTTAGGCATAGCTTACCCCCCTATTTGACCAGGAAGAACTTCTTGCCTTCCGGGGTTTTTTCCTTTTTCTTTGTTTCTTCTTTCTGCTCGCTAAATTTGTTAAATTTCTCCATAACATCTACTCGGCACTGTTCATTTTTGGGATCGCAGAGCATAGCAATCATTTTATCCCTGTAATCAGGATCTTCTTTCACCCTTTTTATGTGGATTTCGCCTACGTCCTCCACGTATGTTGGGTTCTTCTTTACCTCGTCCCATAAGTCTTGGCCTGTGAGTTGGCTGAGATCAGGCTTCTCTTCTGATGTTTTCTTAGCTTCTCCTTTGGCCTTCTCAAACTCTTTGGCTTGCTCCTTTTTCCAATTCTCTAATTCTTCCTTAGTGAAAAAGCAAACTGTCCCATCTTCATTGCAAACCAACTTTTCTACTCGACCTATTTTTTTACTCAAACCATCATAGGCATCTTTAACAGGTTTAATCTGCTCCTCAATGAGTTCTCCAAATCGCTTCTCATTTTCCTTCCGTTCTCGTTCACCAAAGAGTCCTTCTAAAATTTTGCCATGTTCCTCCAGACTTTTGCCGATTTTCTCAAGATAGTCCTTGGTATCTTGATCCATCTTATCACCTCCGGGTGGTGTGTCACCACCAAATTTTTTATTTAACATATCTATCACTTTCTCATTAGACCTATCTATTAAAGCCTGTGTTTCTTCCTCGTTCATATCATCCTCCTGGGATGGATTTTTTTTATTAGGACTGTCTATTTGTTCTTTGTCCTTAGACTTAGACCATCCAGTTGGTTTACCCTTGTATCTTCTTTTTTTCTTTCCCTCATTCATTGCTACCCATTTTTTTTCTGTAATATTCTAAAGTTGGAGTGGGCAAGTTAGATTCTTGGATTTCTTGGCAAGATTTAGTCAAATTGCCGATTGCTTCTTTAGACACTAATAAAAAACCGTATCGGCAAACTCCACAGTATAAGGCTGGTTTACCATTAGGCGTTTCTATAGCCGACATCCAGTTTTCACACAAGGGGCATTTAACTGTGCATAGCAAAGTCTATTCTCCTAACAAAAAAGCCCATACAAAAACCAACGTTACTTTGGTCTTTGTATGGGCTTCCGTTTCTCGGCTTCACCCAATACTGTGACTTATTTTATCCAGATTCCCTTAGGGAGTTCCTAAGGGATATATTTTATTTTAATAGTTTTTTAGATAATGTCAAGGGACCCTGCCTAAGGCAAATAGTATTTTTCCCCTAAGGAAGAACAAATTTTTTAACTTGACAGCTTTAGGGAGTTCCATTATGATAACCCTAAGGGAAAAAAGATATTTATTCCCTAAGGAAGTTCTAAGGGAAACTGCCTAAGGGAATTACTATTTTCTCCCTAAGGGAGGCTTGACTATGGCTACCATTATAAAAATGGTTAAATGCCCTTTATGTGGCTGGCATTGGAGTCTTGAGGCTAAGGGAAGCAAACGTCTGCAAAGGGGAGAAATTGCTGATCTCCCTAAGGGAAAATTTCACTTTACCAAGTTCGACCCTAAGGAAGCAACTTTTATCTCCCTAAGGGAAGCTCAGGGGCGCGGTAGAGGGCTACCAGAAATTAACACAATTAAATTGGCTGATGTTATAAATGATCCAGAATATAAGGAATTGATAGCTTCTCTTAGGAATCAATGCTATTCTATCCTAAAAATTCTCTTACCTGAATAATTCCTTCCCAGGAAATTCCTTCTTAAAATCTTGCCAGCAATTAGCTTTGTTATATTAGCCTATTTAACCTAATAGGTTAAGTTAACCAGTTATTAACAGTTTATTTTTGATTATAATTTGGGTGTATGGAACCTTTTTGAATTTATGGAGTCTAATACTAGATTATGAGTATTATCAATATCTCACAGACCGGGGCTATAGCGGTTATAGCTGGAAAGTGAAAAGCGGGGAAGATCCCATCCTTTTCTATGTGGGGAAAGAACTGGCGGCGGTGGTGATGCCATATAAGATATAGGAATAAGGGGGGGCTAGTCCCCCCCCCAAAGGGGGTGATATAAATGGGAAAGAAGCAAATATGGAATGGAAGAGATTGGATAAAAGCAGAACTTTGCGAAAATGCAGTCAGGAACACAGACGTAAATTATGGACGTGGTATTGGAATTACTCAATGCTATGATAATGCTGCTGAGTTTTCTGTCACTATTCACTACACAAATTGTATAGGGGATGAGTTTGACCAGGACTCGGTTAAACTTTGCGCAGGGTGTTTGAGAACACTTAAAAAATCGGTAAGAAAAAATGGTTATAGACTTGAAAGTAGGAGGATATAAGGATAAACAAAGAACAAAAGGGGGTGATATAAATGAAAAAGAAAGAGTGGGCAACGCCTAACAGGATGAAGTTTGAGAGCCTTCACAAAACTTTCAACAGACAAGTAAGTATGATCAGCACTGGCAACCACATAGGCAACACCGTATATAGTGGATACATCCGAGCCTATAATGAGACAGAGTGTAATGGACACACTTCTCCCAAAGGACACCTACAGGAGTATGATCTTGGCTGGCTTGTGAAGGAAGCACCTCAAGAGGCAAAGAACTTCATACGCAGGCAGGGAAAGGATAGAAAATTTATCCTGTATGTTTTTTTCCATAGGAGTAACGGAAAGATATTCTGGAATAGGAGTTATGAGGAAAAAATAATACACGGAGCGGTGATAACTGACCCGGAGCATAACCACGTCAAAACCTTTTACTCTAGAAATAACATTAAGTCAAGGTTAGTGATAGACGAGGCAAAGAAGTATATAACTAATTAAAGGGGGTGGGACCAATCAACAAAAGAAAGTCTATCAAGCTAAACAAAAAGGAAACCGATGAGCTTTTGAAAAGGCTGGGCAAAGAGGCAAGGATCGCAACGGTAGAAAATAGCACCTCGAACCAGGTATTAAAGGACATCATCACGGAAGAAGCACTGGCTAAAATCCTGGACATAAAGAAAGAGACTCTCCGGGACCATCGGAAAAAAGGGCTACCTTATATCAAGCTGGGGAACAAAACCTACTTCTCCCAGAAAAGTGTCTATATCTGGCTACTGAAACAGGAAAAGGGAGGATAGCAAAAAAAAACGCCTCCATAGAAGGGGCAAATAGCTCATCCGACAGGCGGAGCAAGGGTTTGATGCGTTGCCACCTCTCAAAGTGCCTCTATCAAGAGATTTTTATAAAGCCAGTTGAGGGATACGGAGGTTTTAGACAAGGCTTGACTTTTTTGGGAGAGAGTATATAATGATGGGTGAGTGGATGGAACTTTCTTGGAAAATAAGAGTCTAATACTAAGGAGGAGAAAATGCAGTTTATTCCAGAAATAAAGTTAAGGTGTCCCCACTGCGGGGAAAGAGGGCACATAAGGACGCTGGACCGGCTAGGCGGTAAGCGCAAATGCTACCATTGTGGCCATATCGGAGATCCCAAGACCTTCGAGGTGAATCCCCGCAAGCCTAAAAAATAAAGGAGGTGAGAAAGGTGAAAAAAAAGTATCTAGTCTTGCTATTGATACCTTTACTCATAGCTCTGTCGGGATGCGGAGGAGGAAAGAAGAAGCTCGTTGCCCCCCCGCCTGCTCCGTCTGCCCCTTCCAATCTTAGTACCAATGCAATTTCCTCTACCGAAGTCAATTTGAACTGGCAGGATAATTCCACCAATGAAAAGGGTTTTTACCTCTATAGGAGAGGCACCGGCAACTATGCTAAAGTGGCAATCTTGGAGGCCAATGCTACGTCTTGGAATGATGATGGCCTGATGCCAGAAACAAGTTATTGGTATAAAGTTATTGCCTACAACGATGGCGGGGAATCGGCTTCGTCCAACGAAGTCAACGTGAGAACTCCTTCAGGGCCGGAACCGGAGCCAGAGCTACAAGCTCCCACTAATCTAACAGCAACCGCAGTCAGTTACAAGCAAATCAATCTTTCTTGGAAAGATAACTCAACTAATGAGGATGGTTATAAAGTTAAAGTGCGTCATAATGGAGGCGTATATGATACTATAGCCGAGCTTGGCCCGAACGCTACTCGATATGAGCATTCTAAACTTCAGCCAATGACAGAGTATGAATATTATGTAGTGGTGTATAGAGGAGAGGATTGGGTCAATTCAGAGGGAGGAGCTTCTGCCATCACTCCTTGTCCTGTGGTAATTCTTAGCTCTGGGACCTCAGCTCGGGATGGGGTTGAATATCTGGATATAGAATTAAAAAATAATGCTAGTGAGGATTGCGAAGTAGAAGTGACTGTAAATTTTTATGACGCTGCAGGACTCCTAGAGACTAAGAAAGCAGATATTTACATGAAGCCAATAAGTTATGAGTGGCTTGAAATTGTTATTAGTCCCTATTTCGGGTGGAAAACATATACTATAGAAATTACCGATGTCGAAATTGATTATTAAAGGGGGTAAGAAAAGTGACAAGGAAAATAATTTTATTATTTCTAATTGTAGCTTTTATTTGGGGTGTATCACTCGAATTTGCTTACCCTGGTTGGTGGAAGAAAATGTTTGGACAAGGCTATTGGATGGGTCGCTTCTCTTTGGAACAAGACAGCTTTGCAGTCACGCTTGGAGATTATGAAACTCGTATCTTCATCCTTATCAACACTGGGCTAAAGAAAGAGAGCTATCTCTTTAATGTTAAAACAGGGGAGCCGGTGAAAATACATAGCTCAGTGGACTACAAAATCAGCCTTACTACTTGGAAGGACTTTGTGGACGATGTGAATAAAATTGATGAGAGAATTAACGAAAAACTAAAGGAAATTAGACCGGAGAAGATAGAGTAAATGGAACCTTCCCCCATTTCTTGCGTCTAATATATAAGGACTTGACACTTTCTTGAAATGTTGTATAATAAAGTAGTTGTTTGAAGGGAGTTCAGCGTGGCCTACCTTTCTCTACAATTTGGATTTTTACCAGGACTATCCTTTGGGTTCTACAGCCTAAAAGATAAGCACCTGAACTCCCAGGCCTCATTGCCCCCACGAGCTTTGAGGCCGCCTTTTTATTCTGATCAAAAAGGAGGTGATAAAATTTTATGTAACCCACCCCATAGCCAGCCCAAAAGCTCACCAGACAAGCCTCTCCGCAAAAAAATTAGGGTGCTAACTTATCTCTTATCGGAACATAAATTTTTATTCTTATGGCCAAAAGCCCTGCAATCTTACCCCAATTTTGCCTCAAATCTAAACTTCCTCTTTAACAGAGGCAGTCCTGTTTTTCTTCTCACCCCGATTTTAACCCCCTCCAAGTTCCTATCTTCCCCCATTTTGCTGGCATTTTGCTACTCTATAGGTATAAAAAACCTAATAAGGGGGATGCAAAATGATAGGATCGGAATTTTGCCAGTGGAGCCGGACAATCTGCCAGCTTATGGTGTTGGTGGGGGTGGGGATTTTTGTGTTTACAAGGCAAATTGGCGAGAATCGAAGGCCGTCCCATAGATTCGGAGGAAAAATGATGCACAACACCTGTCTGAGCTTGGAGCCGAGCTATATTCCTGTCAGGATTCGGCGGAGAGTCCTAGAAAGAGATGAGTATAAGTGCGTCTGGTGTGGCGAGCCGGAAGAACACGATGTCGGCCACTTCATCCAAAAGCGGGCGGGAGGCGAGACCTCCTATTATAACTTGGTCACTACGTGCGAGGAATGCAAGCAAAAAAGACACTACGATATGCCTTCGGAGTTCATATCTAAACTAAAGTTAGAGGAATTAGATGTTTTCAAGGATATAACAATGAGAGTCAAGGTAATTTTCAAAAATGGTGAGGAAGCAATTGGCTATGTTGATGAGATGCCTAGTTTCACCGATAAGGGATTTTACCTCCGTTATGAAGGCAATGGAAACCAGGAGCCAATATTGATGTCCGAAGTGCACAGAGTTAAGCCGCTAGGAGGAATAGAAAAAAAATAAGTCCCCTACCCTACTATGAAGAATGAAAAATTGGCAGAAAAAATAAAGTGTCAATGGTGTGGCAGATATATATGGGTGCCAATCGTAGTTCTCGATAATAGTAGCGATGATAAATTTTACTGCCCTTATTGCGGACAATATACCAAGACACAATGAAAGGAGGGAAAATTGAAGGAATTATTTGACGAGGGAATCACCGCCGAGGCGCCCAAGGAATATTGTCTTATTTGTGGAGAAATTCTTAAAACAGAGGAAGAAAAAAGACAGGGGCTTTGCGATTTGCACATTGGCAAGGCAGTAGGAAACAAGGGTCAAATAAGACGGGAAAAGACAAAACATAATGAAAGTATCAAGTAAAAATTTTAAGTAGCAAAACAGGGCGGTTCTGTGCATATTTTGAGGTAAAAAATCTAAAGCTCTGGTTGAGAAATGTACTGTATCCTTTGCCATAGATATTCTGGCCTCAAGCCCTTCCACTACTCTTGCGAGCAAGCTTGGCATGACTGGCAGGACTGGAGGTTAAAGGAGGAGGAAGGAGATGCAATCAAGCGAAACCATTGAGTACATCTTTTGTAGTCTTTGCGGAGCGAAAGTTGAATTGTCGTATGACTGGGTTACTGGACATTATAGGGGCGAGTGTCCAATCTGTCACAAGTGGTTTGAGGGATATAAGTAAAGGAGGAAAGGGAAGAAAAATGAAGGCTAAAATGCTATGGGCTCTATATTCTTCATTAGTAGGGCAAGATGCGATAGATGCTATTTTTAAGGGTGTGCTGGAAGGGAAGAATAATGATGAAATCATGCAGGGGATAATTGAGAAGAGAGTGCGGAAAGAAAAAAAGCTGGACAAAGAAAGAAAGGCAAAAGGAGATCCGTTCAAAGAAGAATATGAGAAAATTTTCGGAGAAGATAAAAAGGAAGGAAGCTCCTGATCTTTATATACGGAATATCCGTAGCGGAAGCCTTCGAAAAATTTGGCTAAATGGACCAAACAATATGGTAAAAAGCGAGATGTTTGGCGGACCGTTTGATGGACGAGTAGGTTGGCTGGGTTGGAACTTTTTCGTTGAACTTACGCAGACTGGGCAGTTTATAATCGAAGGTACGCAATTGAGTACCGGAGGAGAAAGAGGATGATTCTCGGAGAGAGGGTCAAGAAGCTGAGGAAGAGCCTGGATCTGACCCAGAAGCAGTTCGCCAGTCGGGTCCCGGGCAAGGTTGATGACACTTACATCGGCAAGATTGAGCGGGGGACGCAATACCCGTCCCTGAAGCTATTGGAGAAGATAGGGAAGACATATGCCGTACCCTTGAGCTATTTTTTCGATAATAGCCGGGAAAGCAAACAAGGAGTGATCAGCTATGTCCAGCTCTTGAATTGGCTCGATGACATCGCAAAGCAGTGGGAAGAGGAAGCCCAACAGTATCTAAAACAGGAGGATTATTTAGGATATGGCGCCAGCAAGAGCTTGGCTATCCAAACCAAGGCAATGATGCATAGAATCGTAAAGAAGGCAATCGAGGAAGGTGCTTAATGAGGAGAATATAGTGCCAAAGGAAATCATATACTGCCCCAAATGTCATGCCATAATGAAATTTGACAGAATAGAATCATCATATTTAGACTTAGAAAATATCAATGACGTACCCATAACTTGGGACATCTACAAATGCCCCATGTGCGGGTTTGAGAGTTTCAGAAGGAAATATTAAAATGATTATAGCCGTAAAATGCCTGAATTGCGATTGGATAGGAAATGCAGAAGTTGGACGGCGCAAGGGTGGAGTTCCACTTAATGAACAACAATGTCCTAAATGTGGCTCACAAGTTGAACGCAGACCAGGCAGGTACAATTGGGGGGACGAAGAAGCAAAAATAATAAGGAGGTGAAAGAGATGGCTAAGGAATTAGCTACACGAGAGCAGGCTTTGCCCAGCGAAGTGTATGAGCTTATGGATGATGCCGATACCGAACTTATTATCAGTTCCTTAGCGGGCAAGGTTATTGAAAGATATGTGTATTATCTTCCACATATTAAGGCCTATGGTCTCTCCGTAAACGGAGTGGAGGATGCTTGCAGGTATATGGCAGAGCGTGGGGAATTTATCAGGGTGGAGGATATGCCCCAGGTAATCATAGACGAGAAGGGATGTTTGGCGAATGTGATTGCCAGAAGGTATGTGAAGGATGGGAAAACGGGGGAACTTATCTGCGCCGATACTTCTTTGGGAACAAAATATGAGTTGAGAATTAAAGAAAAAACAGATGGCTCACCTTGGAAGGACAAATTCTTCCGGGAAATAGCAGTATCCAAAGCCGCACGTAACGCCAAAGGCAAGCTCATCCTAGAAGAAATAAAGGTAAAGCTCATCGAGAAATACAAGAAACTGACCGGGAAGACAGGCGAGTTGAAAAGGCCCGCTCCGCCGGAGAGTAATAGGATCCGGGACCCCAATATAATCAAAATACAGCAATTCAAGAGGGAACTCATAGAGCTGGGAGTCTGGCGGGGCGACTCCGAATACCGGGATTTCCTGGAGGGTAACTTTGTCGGAGGCCGGGGGGAAGCCATCCTCTCGTCCAAGAACCTCTCCGACATACAGAAGACGGAAGCGATTGACATGATGGTGAAGATGAAAAGCGAAGTCGGGGAAGGCGAAGCTGAGAAGGAGGAACCCAAAAACGTTATCGAGGAACAACTCCTCGTGATAAGACAGCTCAAGGAGAGCCTCGGGGAGATATGGAAGCCTAGAATGTTTAGAGACCTCAGCCTAGAGGGAGCCCGCAAAATTATCCATGACTTAGAGGAGAGATTGAGAAGGAAAGAGAAGAGTCCCGCAAGTAGAGGTAAAGATCAGCTTTTTGACAAAGAGCAAGATAAGGAGTGGTAGCTCATAGAGGGGGGGAAGCCCGCTCTGTGGCATGTAGAAGCAATGAAAGGGTCTCAGGTGGCTCTGCTTTGGTCCCCCATTAACATATAGAACAAAACATAAGGGTTGCTAACCTGACAGGGCGGGCAACAGGAGATAACTATGATAGTCAAAATAGATTCAGAAGTAATTGCAGTGATCAGAAATGCTCTGCAAATTATAATGAGCAATGCGGAGTTAATACCAAGTAGCAAGTTTGTATCAAGACATAAAATGATGATGGATATTGTAGAACAGGTCAAAAGGATTGATAGTCTTTTGCCACCAGTCAAATTTGAAGGATAATTATAGTCCGTTCTGTGGTTAGCAACCAGGTAAGTGTCTCTAGACCGCTACGGCAACGTCTGTGTATGGGGTCGTAGATTGAAAAGTAGAGGCCAGGGGTTCACAGACAATGAATGCGTTCCTCTCGTAACAACGGGTGCAGGCTGGTGGAATCCTGCCAGGGCGGGCAAGGACAATAAGATGAAGAAGCCGGAACAAATTATAGAATTTTATCCAAATGTCCCTTTTAAGATTTGGTGTGATGCAGAAGTTGTTGTTATCATGGATATGGAGGATCGTCCCTTATTTAGTAGACGTTTAGAGCATGGAAAAGTTTGGTTGCGAGTCAGAGCGGGGAAGGAAATAATTGAATGTCTCTAGCTTTCATGGGAGTGATCATTGGGCTCGGTTTTTTCAAATCCCGAATTGCCATCGGGCTCCTGCTGATGATTGTACATCCGGTAGGCGGAGCAGAGTCAATCGTCGGGACACTCCAGACCGAGAGATATGGAGGGCAGATCATCGAGGAGATGGAGAGAGATTACCCTACTTTGAACCTCCATAAATCGCCCAGAGAATGAAGAAGTCATGCACCGGTTGCGGGAAAGAAAGCGACAATCTTAGTTTCACTTACATCACAGATCCAGACCTATACTGTTTCAAATGTATGTCAAAGATATGGGGAAAGTATTGCGTAAGGTATGGCAAGAAAGACGGGTGCTGTGAGAGCTTGCTGAATGATGGCGTCTGCCCGGGGCATGTGAAATACGTGAAAGATAAACAAGAGAAAATAATGTGCCAATAGAGACCGTAAGAGCTTATAAGACAACCAGAGTCAACTGGGCCAGAACCCAAGCGCAAATCGTGCAATTATTGGAGAAAAAGGGTATCAAGGATATCCAGTTCACATTCCTTAGTGCCGAGAAGGCCAACCAGAACAAAATCATCACCGAGGAGGGAAGCTCCGTCCTCGATACCCGTTTTATTATCCCCTACTCTCCCCAAGGCATCGGGGTGAGAATCTTGGTCCCCAATATCAGAGAAGAAAACCGAAACCAGATGCACCGTCTCTTGCTCTGGTATTTAAAAAGCAAGTTCGAGGCCATAGAAAGCGGTCTGGTGGAGGTAATGCAAGAGTTTCTACCTCATCTGATCGTCCAGGACAAAGAGGGAAGGATGGCGACCATGTACCAGATCATCGGCCCGCAATACTTGAAGGGTTTGGAAGCAGGAGAGCAGGGCGAGATTAAGATGTTACCCGAGGGATAAGATAAATGACAACTGAAGAGATGAAGCTGGCCCTGATGTGGTACTTCCGCTGGAAGCTCAATTATCCCTTGGTGATAACTGAGGGCACCATCACCCGTAACTATCATGGACTGGCTGATATACTGGCTCTCCGCAAGACAATGGCGGTTGAAGTGGAAATCAAGAAAAGTTTCTGGGAAATAAAACGAGATCTCAAAAAGAAACAGTTGAAACATTGGCATTATTTGAAGGGAGCTTTTTCAGATAGAATCCCAAACAAGTTCTATTTCGCCCTGCCTTCAGGCTTCAAATATACTACTTTAGAAAAATACAAAGACATCATTCCAAAACCCTATGGGCTGATAGTAGTGGAAGATGATGACTTTCGACCTCATAGTTGCCATACGGTGAAGCGGGGCCAATACTTGACAAAGTGCACAGATCATCTTGAAAAGCTCAACGAAAGGGTGTCGTGGAGGCTCACCGCCGAGAATATTGATCTGAGAGACGAGAATATTCATCTAAGAAAAAAATTGATGGAGAAGAAATAATGCAATCATTCCTAGCTAAACACTCCGACTGCCAGGAGCAGGTTATCCAGGACAGTAAATTCGTCATTATCATCAGAGAATTCGGCTCTGTGGCAGAGGCGAATAATGAATACAAAGCCGTCAAGAACGAGGTAAAAAAGATAGCACTCAAGATTAAGCATGAGACAAAAGAAAAGACGATGATCAAGGAGATAAGGCACAGGCCCCTGAAGGAGCTTATTAGGAAAAGAAAGATCCTGGGGTTGCCCGTGAGGTGGGATGAAGATAATTCTTGACCTTTGTGGTGGAACAGGTGCTTGGAGCAAACCTTACACAGATAGTGGATATGATGTCAAAATTATTACGCTCCCTCAGTATGATGTAAGACTTTATAAACCACCGAAGAAGGTGTATGGAATTTTAGTAGCCCCACCTTGCACACATTTAGCGATAAGTGGAGCTAGATGGTGGAAAAGGAAAGGCAAAGTTGCATTATTTGAAGCTCTTGCCCTTGTAGATGCCTGTATGAGAATAATTTTAATAGCAAAACCAAAATTCTGGGCTTTAGAAAATCCGATTGGTAGGCTCTCTCTTTACCTCGGCAAACCCAAATTGATATTTAATCCTTGCGATTATGGCAACCCTTATACAAAAAAAACTTGCTTATGGGGTGAGTTTAATATACCGAAGAAAAATCCAATACAACCAGTAAATAAAAATTTTCTTTATTACATTGGACCCGGCCCAGATAGGCAAAAGAGACGAAGCATAACGCCTCCGGGATTCGCAAAAGCATTCTTTGAAGCTAATCGGTGAGGTGGGATGAAAACTAAACAATACATCAAATTACCCGGGATCCCTAACCAAAAAATAAGGCAAAAGTATTATACGCCTGAAAGTATCACTTATCATCCTGCTAAAGCAAATATACCGACGATGATCTGGATACTCAAAAAATTTGTAAAAGATGGTGATATAGTCTTAGACCCGATGGCGGGAATTTTTACTACCGGCATTGAAGGAATGAGGTTTTTTCCTAATTCTCTATTTATCGGAGTTGAGTTAGAAGATAAGTTTGTGAAGATGGCCCGAGCTAATATCAAGAAAGTCAAGACCATAGCAAAGAAAGATATGTTTATGAAAATAGGTAAAGGTGTTGTAGTCCAAGGAGATGCCCGGGAGCTTGAGAAAATAATGAAAGAGAAAGTAAATAAAATTATAAGCAGTCCCCCTTTTGAACAAACTATTTCTGGCAAAGCTGGAGGTCCTACCTCAGAAAAATTCAATGCGGGTGGCTCTCGTAAACTCCGAAATTACTCCGATAATGAAGACAACATTGGTAATCTCAAAGGCAAAA
>Ga0315547_1000879_pt1 | contig 26127 bp, 21 predicted proteins | sample SalMarSW160240MG_2_FD_202542 | JGI IMG/M metagenome (GOLD analysis project Ga0315547, IMG submission 202542) | Salt marsh sediment microbial communities from the Plum Island Ecosystem LTER, Massachusetts, United States - Salt Marsh Sediment SW1601-240 ...
TCCAGCGGAGCCTAAAGCAGGCAAGCTGCGCAGGTTTACAGGGAATCCCATTCTCAAGGCGATAGCAGAACACCCCTGGGAATCCAAATACGTGTTCAATCCTGGTGCGATAATGCTGAAAGGCAAGATATACATCCTGTATCGCGCCTGTGGAGAGGATGAGGTTTCCCGAATCGGGCTCGCCATAAGCTCAAACGGCCTGCATATTGAGGAGAGGTTGGAAAGCCCAATATTTGAGCCAGGAGAGGAATGGGAGGCAAAAGGCTGTGAGGATCCCAGGCTTGTCCTCATCGGAGAACGCATTTACATGTTTTATACTGCCTACAGCAGTGTCTCCGCTCAGATCGCCCTAGCTTCAATCGGTCTGGATGACTTCTTGAATCGTCGCTGGAACAAGTGGAAAAAACACGGCCTTGCTTTTCCTGGCTTTGACGACAAGGATGCCACCTTATTTCCGCAGACGTTCAACGGACGGTACGTCATGTATCATAGGATTGAGCCAAGCATTTGGATTTCCTCCTCTGAGCGTCTTGACTGCCCCTGGCCTCGAGAAGACCACCGTATATTAATAGGCCCAGGAGCAGGAATGGCGTGGGATGGGTTCAAGATTGGCGGCGGGTCCCAGCCTATCAGAACCAAATATGGGTGGCTTCTCATCTATCACGGTGTTGACCATTCTTGGATATACCGACTTGGTATGCTGCTTGTAGCACTGGACGACCCAGGACAGCTACTTTATCGCTCGCCCAATCCTGTGTTGGAACCCGAGGAAAGCTACGAGCTTGACGATGAGGGATGCTACGTTCCTAATGTAGTATTCAGCTGCGGTGCTGTTCCTCAAGTTGACAAGGAAATGCTTGACGACGATGACGAGATTCTTGTTTACTATGGCGCAGCAGACACGGTAGCGTGCGTTGCCATAGCGAAGGTGTCCGACCTTGTTCCAGAAGAGATCAGGCAAGGTAAAAACCGAGGTGCTATTTGAGATAATACCCTTCTAGAATTCGTCATTCAAGTAAGCCTACCGCGATTGCAATCTTGACATTGCCCCGCGTCGAATCATCTAAGCGTCTAGACTTGGCGTGAGTCACACACCCAAAAGTTTCACAATTTTGTTAGTTTTCTGGTCTAAATGTTGCAGCATTTTCATTTCTAGAGGCTTACAATATAGATGGTGGGTTCTCTTAATAGGGCAGGAAGTGATCCGAGAATTCTAATGGAATTCTAGCATTTCTTTAATGTTCTTTTAGGGTAGACCTTTTTATCCTGAAAGTTGGAAGGATTCCGCCGGCAACGATTGTGGATAGCACCAGGTTCCGCTAACTCCAACGGGAGCGCGTAATCGGGTGCTAGTAAAAGCAGAGAACATCAAGAAAGGATTGACGTGGCGTTCATCACCTTCGTTCTTGAACTTATTTGACAAAGAGACTCCTTCTAGTGTATGATTTATTCAGTTCAAGTTTAGGTTATTACAAGCTTCTTATTTAATCCCCTCGGATTTATCTAAAGTATTTGGATAACCCGAACTCTAACTAAAATTCACAGGAGAGGAGCAGGAGAGGAGGTTATCCAATGAGTTTTCAGGATAAGTCGATCCAATGTTCCGATTGTGGAACTACCTTTCGTTTCAGCGCTGGGGAACAAGAATTCTTCGCATCTAAAGGCTTTACTAACGAGCCCAAGCGCTGTCCCTCGTGCCGCCGAGCCAATAAAGCACGGCGGTCTGACAGTGGCAACTACAGCTACAGTTCCAAGTGGTGAATGCTTTCGGCTACTTGATACACTGTATATGGTATGCACAAAGGGAATGTAAGGGCGTGGTGAAATGGCATCCATTTACTTCGTGGGACCATATAAACCAATAATGTGCGGGATAGCTGACTACACGAGCTTTATAACCCGTAAAAGCCCTGTAGGAAGATGGGGAGCGCTATCCTTTGGTTTGGAGAAATACGGGGTATCGTTAACGGCTGACCGTGAGGTGGTAACGGGTCGTGTTTGGTATGGCATACCTGACCGTCGTAGCTATAGCGCCCCAATGATTCAAGATGGACTTAACGAACTCGTTGCGAAAAATGAAGACTCTGTCCTGTGGTTTCAACACGAATTCGGTATCTGGCCAGACAGCGCCAAATTCGTTGATATGCTCAGGGACTTGGATCAAATAAAGGTGGTTTCCCTCCATTCACTTCACTTTCAAAGTAGTGAAACCACTTGCGGGCTGCGAAAGCAGGAATACTCACTCCTGGGCTTGTTGCTACCTCACACGGATGCGATCACCGTGTTTAGTGACGGAGTATACCAAACAGTAACTCGAGCCTTCCCAGAACATAGGGACAAGGTGCACGTGTTAAGACATGGTATTCATCTTTATCCTATAATAGTCAGGATGAGTAGAGCAGAGGCCAAGGTGAGGATTCACAAGCATCTGGTATATGAATCCGGATTGGATCAAGCGTATAAGGATAGTCTAAAGCAGCAACGTGTGTTCCTTGACGAGGATACGATCGTGATGGGCGCGGCTGGATTCATCACCGCTAGCAAAGGTACTGAACTCCTCTACCGTGCCCAAGATTTGCTGCAGCAGATGCTGCCTCGAAGGAGGATCGTCGCGGTTCGTGCCGGCTTCTTGCGGAAAGCCGGCAGCAGTGTCGATAGCAAGTTTGCCGCGGGATTGAGGACTAGGCACAACAGTACAGGACAGTTCTTTCTAGAGACTTATCTACCTGAAGATGTCCTCCCTATCCTACTGAGAGCGTTGGACATCTACTTCTATTGGCCAAGCGACTGCACGCAGAGCGGAATTTTGGCACATGCCTTAGGTGCTGGGGCTACAATTGCTTGCCGGGATACTGAGGGTGTTGGCGAAACTGTGAAGATGGCTGGAGGTTTGACTTATGTGGACTTTGAACAAGCAATTGCTGGCCTCAAAGAACTTGTACTCCATCCCGAGCTTAGGAACGATATTTCGGAGAGAGCGGTGAGGTATGCGGAGGAGTTCTCGTGGAGAAATCAGGCCTTGAAGCACTTCGAGCTGGCACAGCGACTCTGGCATTCTAGGATTCAGCGTTTGCTCCCAACTTTGCCTCTTAGCACCCATACCGATGCGACTGGGAAACCAACTCTTACTGTGTCTGACAAAACACCTGCTATTGTCTAAAGGCGGCTTCTCTCCGCGTTACGTTGGGATGAACTCTTTTTCATAATACTTTAGGTTGTTTTGAAGTTCCTTTTCCACCAAAGTCAACGAAGTGAGATGCCAGCTAATAGGCGCGATCGATACAACCATTGTTATGCCGTTACTTCATTGCGTAAAATAATGCTTTGTTGCGTCGTTGAACGAAATTCCATTCTGTCACATGCGTTAAACGCATAGTATTCTTCCATAGCGCTTGAATGTGACAAAATTGCATTTTGTTCAATTAGGGTCACATTAACTTGTATTGTTACTTCAGAGGCAAAAAAATAGGGTCGAGGAGTTAACCTCGACCCTATTCGTTCGCAGCCTGTCCCAGCTAAGGCTAGGCTATATTTAACTTCTTGCCAGCTTCCGATTGACAGGGTAGCCAGCTTCAACTAGAGCCAGTTTGTTCATTACCTTTGAGTATGGTTTGTGGCGATGGCTATCTATCGCCTTATAGCACTCCTCACAGACCTGAATACCTTGTCGTGTGTAAACTCGCAGGTTTATCAAGCCCCGGGCGTTGTGATGGCAAAAAGAGGCGGTTCCTCGCCTCTTTTTGCGTGGCTCTGTTTGTGGTTAAGCGTTCTTATGCTACGGCTACTGGTTCTCTCTTACGGCTGCGGCTTCGCTTCGGCTTTGCTTCACATCGGCTTGGGCTTCGGCTTCTATTGCCTCTAGCTCGGCTTCTGCTTCTCCGCTAGGCTCGGCTTGGACTTGGGCTACGGCTTCCTTCTGCGCTGCCTGTGCCTTGCTACTCATCATCGGCATTACTACCACTTGATAACCTTCGGTAGCAAAGAGCATTGGTGAGTAAGCATTGGTCAGCTTAAAGTCCACCATACCACCGCAAGCCTTTAGCACATCGGCAAGGTATTTACCGTCTATCCTGACATAGCCTTGTCCATCGGTATCGGCTGTGATTATGGCTTCGCCCTTCTCATCGGGACTGGCGATAACCATCTTGCCTTCGCCAATGGTCAAGTCCAGCGGATATTCGTTAGGCTTGTCTGACAGTGCCTTGAGTGCGCCAACCGCCTTGATAACCTCTAGGGTGTCAAGGTGTGCGAAGGTGCTAAACTCCGTCGGTATAAGCCTTGCATAATCGGGAAACTGTCCATCAGCGCCACGCCACTTATAGCGTATTGCCTCTGTGTCAATGACAAGGCTCATTCCGTCTAAAGTTTCACCGCTTGCCTCAAAGCCTAGCCTAACTCGCTTTGCCTTGCGAAGTGCGCCAGTTATGCCTTTCAACTCATCACGATTTATCAGGACTTGCCCCTCTATGTCCTCGTCAAAGTCGAGTGTAACCTCTGCTAGCCTAAACCCATCAGCACCAACCAGCTTCAATTTACCTTCCCCAGCTATAAACTTGACGCATTGGAGAACTGGTCTGGCGTCGTCTTTGCTAGTGAAGGGAAGCACTCTATTGAGTGCCTCTGCTAGCTCTATGCTGCCGATGTTAGGCTTGACAGTGTTATTAGGGCTCACCCTGACTTCAGCGAAGGTCATTGATGTCTTATCGCCAACCCAAGCTGTGTCCTCAAGGTAACTGGTATTAGCTCCGCAGACTACCTTCAGCCTCTTATCAGTAACCTGCGAACCGCTAGCGTTACCGTTGGCAGGAACTATCTTGACGATATTAGAACCTGACAAAGCCTTGATATATCCTGCGAAGCCTTTACGCCCTATGGTCAAGTCCATCAGTAATAGCCTTTCAGCCATCACCCTTGACAGGGCGTTTACCAGTGTAACCTTGTGAGTTACAAAGCCATCGCCTGAACGCTTGCCCACGATATTCAATTGTTCTATTTTAGAACACCCCCTTTGGCTATCCGATAGCTGGGCAAAGTCCATCGGCATCGCCTAGTAGTAAGCCTCGCATAGCTGAACCTCGCTAGCCTATACGATGCTTCCACTAATATAAGTCTCCGAAATCACCCCAAAATTGGACATTCAAAACAGCTTTTTTTGAGCTTCCCGCCTGTATCTCTGAAGGTATTTATGGTCTTTCCAGCCTAACGGTGTTCCCGCCTTCAGCTTGTTGGCTATGGCTACCAGTCTAGGCTTGTATCCCAACTGCCAGAGGCTTTCCTTATCCCAGAACTCAGGGCTTAGGCTGTCTGGGTCGGCTATCAGCTCTCCCAGCTCGGTCATGTTGCCTTCGCTGTCTATAATAGGCTTTGATAGGCTTTCCAGTGTGATAGCTCTCGGACATTCGGTATATAGCCAGTCCTCTTTACACTTTGCCCTTTGCGATTTGCTACAGTGCTTACAGTCCAGTCCGTTGTTTATCCCGTAGTGGTCAAACCAATAGTCGGCTACACATCGCCTAGCTATCCTGTGCATTGTGCCTAGAGTAAATGGCTTGTGTCCGTTATTCCGTTCCGCTACCGCCAGCGTTTCAAGTATGGTATGTAGCAAATCCTCAGTATCCTGCGCCTTTCCTTTGTTAGCATATTTTGAGGCTACATCATATAAGGTAGCCCAGTGAACCGTTGCCCACTTAAAGCCGTCTGTGGTTGGTATCCAGCCTTGCTGGTCTTATAGCTGGTCGTAACCGTTGCTACCATTGTCGGTTTGCCTTCCCTTTCCGCTTCCGTTAGACTTTAGCTGGCGAGGCTTTGCCGTTGTGGGCTGGCAACTTGCGGTCTGTCCACACCAAACGCCCCGCCTTTCGTATTGTCCAGTCATTTACTTGCCCCCTTTTGCGTCTATTTGCCCAAAAGTGAGCAATCGTTCAGGCTAGGCTTGTCATTATTCAATTGTTAAAGTTCAATTGTTCAGTATCCATCATCACACAAAAGGACATTTTGTTCATTAAAAGAATGAACCTATATTTTCGTTGTATTGGGCGGGCAGCTTCATTTTCTTGGGATGAATCAAGTTGGGTGAAATGGCGAATACAGGCTTGTCAGATGCCAGCAGGACTGCTCAGGCAGAGCTGTAAGGGAGAGCAGGTACCATCAAGGGCAAGACCGAGAGGACTGGCCTTACCAGCAGAGTGGTAATCTACTCTGCTTCTATGACCTTGATTCTGAGCTTTGGCTTGTTCAATCCTGCAATCTCGGCCAGTCTGTCCCTGGATACCGGCAAATGCAGCCGCCCCTCCCGAACATCACCGACCAGCTTGTCAATCAGAACAGTGAATACCTCTTTGCTGAAGAGGAGATAGCCATCGTCTTGTAGTTTCTTCATAATCTCAGGCTCCGGTCGATTTGATTCACGGGCTGACTGAGATATAGAGATAACTGTCGCGTCATCGGGCAGCCCCTTGGGACCGACACAAACCATGACTGTACCGAAAGGCTTTTTATGACCTTCCGTGTCAAAAATGTTGTTAACAACGTTCCACGCCCGCTGGTTCTTTGTTGTTGCTACAATGATTTTTGCAGCGAGTCCGGTGAGTTAGAAAGTCAAATTGGCTTTAGTATCTCCGTAGCATGCGGAACTCTCGCTGTATTTCATTCGCTCCAGTTGCTCTACGATAGTACGATGCAATGCTCTCAGACTTGATGCTTCTTCTTCCCACTTCAGCCGGGTTTCCTCTCCGGCAAACAGTGCATTCAAGGCAAGCTCTGTTTCGGTTAGCTTCTTCGCTTGAGACTGCAAATTTTCCAAACGGTCGCGAAATGATTTCATACTTTCCATTGTTCCAGCTCGCTGATCAGGTTCTCAACGGTAATCGGTAGAAGTGTGAAGGACAGAGAGTGCTGATGTTTCAACCAGATGTGGAGAGCTCGTATGACTGACAAGGCAATAATCCTGACCCGTTTGGCTTCAATCTCCTCTTCACCTCGCACCAGGGCCAACAACTCATTGAGCCATTGGCTAGACTGCAAGATTCCTTCGCATCGGCCAACCTCTTTGCCTACGTCCACGGCTTCGTCCCTGAGCCGCCGTACCTCGGCCAAAGCCTCGTCGTTGCCGTGCTGCAGTTCCTCCCGCAGTTTGCCGATGGTATCCTGAGCGAGGGGGATGATTTTGAGGATTTCCCGGCTCACCTTTTCCCTCATTTCCTTGATGCTGGCCTCCAGATTTGTCTTCTCCTGTTTGAGGCCGTCGACAACTACCCTGGTGGTCTCTGCTTCGCTTTTGGTTGTGACAAGTGCTTGCTCCATTTTGTCCAACTCCTGCTGCCGGCTATGGATTAGCGTTTCCAGTGTCAGCCCTTTATCCAGGTTCTCAAGCTCGTGCAGTAAGCGAATCCTGAGTTCGGAGGGCTTGATAGTGTGATGCTGGACAATCATTTCTAAGTTCTCGCTGAACTCAGCCAGCTCTCCGAGGGAAATCCCCACATCTTCAAGCTTCTGCATCTCGCTCTTCAAGGTAGAGAGAGTTGCTTCCGCTTTGTTGGCCTTCGGTTCCATATCACCAATCCGGCGTGACAGGGCCTGCTCACGTCTTTCCAGGTCCTTGATCTGTGGCCTCAGCAGTTTATTCTTCTGGTCGAGCATGTCTACTGAGCTGGTAAGTTCCTCTCGCTGCCTGGTCAGTTCGACGAGCTGCTTCTTGTAGTCCTCTAGTTTGGTCGACATATGTTCCAGGTCGGCTGCTTTTTTCTCGAGTTCGCGGGCCTTGTTGTCGAGAGCCTCAAGACTCAAGCCGCTTCTTTGCTGAACCTCTTGAATGCTGTAGACCAGCCGGACAAACTCGTTAATATCATCTTCGTTTCGCACCGATTTGAGAATCATCGGCCAGCGACTGATGTCGGCCGGGTCGAGCCCACATTCAGTGATCTGGTTGAGAAGTATGAGCCCCACAGCACACTGCCCCGGAGTTAGCTCTGACCGTTTCAAGTCGAAGGATAATTCGCGAAGTGCCTCAATGTAGTCACCGACATCAGCTGCCTCGGGAATCATGCCTGCCTTCAGCTCGGTGGCAACATTGGCGACTGTCCCTTTGCTGACACCGCTCTTAGCTGCAATGTTATCATAGGATAGGCCGGACAAATAAAGCCTGACAACGGCGAGTTTCTTTTTTGCTGTTAATCGTTCCATCTTTAGTCTCCTTTTACACGTGATTTTTGAACTGATAAATGCTGGAGATTTGAACCACATTTGAATGATGTAACCGGCATTTGAACGGCATTCTGAACACCATTTGAACGTCCCTTGAACAAGAGCCCCTCATCTGGTTTCCCTTAGATTTCATGAACAAAAACCAAGCGTTATCGGCTTTACGTCCAGTAGGCCAAATATTAGCCGTAGAGAGCGCGATAGGGATTAACCCAGGCTATCTCAGGAGCGGTCCTACCAGCGTCAGTGAGACGGAAATAACGGCGTGGCGGACCGGGTGGGTAATGATCCTGGAAGCTAGACGGCTCCTCTCGCCCTGTGGGCTCCACCCAATGTAACCGTTGAAGGTTAGAGAAATACACGACAAAACTGTGGAATCGGCATCCTCGAGATTTGTAAGGCATTTTAGACAGATATTGCTCAGTGAGCTTCTCGATGTTAGTGGGGTCTATCGAACGCTTTTCCCCTCGGGCCCGCTTTTCCTCCATTCTCGTCGCCTCGTCCACCGCCGTAGCTCGCATTAACGCTCTCTTGTAGAAATAGAAAACATCGGCCTGAGGGGCCCCAACTTCAGGGTCGATTGACGGCGATCCGTCCGGGCCGTACCCCAGAAGAAATTCCCTGATAAACCAACCGCAGCCAAAGGGGCGAAGAAAGCCGCCCCTGGCTGGTCTCAGTAGCTCAGCCAACTCGCTTCACCTCGGAGATGCAAAATGTGCCGATCAACTTTTTTTGCTCCAGAGTCTTTCGTACCATTCCTGATGCTCTGTGCCCGATATTTTTCTGTATCTAGCGGTCGTATCGAAGCTGCGATGGCCGAGATGTTCTTGAATAAGCCGCAACCCATCGCCTGAATCGTCGAGTTTTACTGCATGAACTGCGAAACTGTCCCGCAGGCGATGCGGACTGACGTTATGCATCTTTCCGCTCTCAGAGTTAACTAGCTTGGGCAATCCTGCTTTTTCAGCGCATTCCCCTACAACCTGCCACGCCCGATGTCTGTTAATGCCGAAAATCAGTTTCTTCCCATCTCGAACAATCGGACCACCTCGCCGAATGTATTCGTTGAGCAGCTTTAAGGTATCCGTGTCAATGGGCAACACGCGCTGCCGGCGGTGCAACTGCTCTTCGCTCTTACTCATCTCTATCTTGACACCGCATTTAGGGCAAAAGACATGACTCGCCCCAAGCCTTGCTCCACACATACGGCAAGAAAGTCTGATGCTGCACTTTTAGATGTTGAATAACTACTGTGCCGTTGTTGAAGTCTATGTCCTGGATTTGTAAAGCTAGAGCTTCGGATACGCGACATCCCAGGTGAAATAAGAGGCGAACTAGCAATCTGTCTCGGAGATTGCTGGTGCATTTCTCCAGGCTTTCTACTTCGCTGGGTTCTAAGTATGCCTTAGTTCCTGCAGTTTGGTTTGGATGGGACGCGGAATAGTCATGCAGTTTCATAGCTCCGCTCCTGCCATGAGGGTGAAAGAGAACCACCGAGGGTCTGGAAACACAGGCACACGCGTTGAGGTTTGCTTCGTAGCACGATCTCAGCGGGCTTTCGCGGGATGCTGCTTTCCGAGAAGGGGCCTTGGCCATTATTCACGCCTCCTGCCTTGGAAAGCGTGCGTTATGGCGAACTCAAAGAAGGTCTCGACTTCTTGGTGTGGAAAAGTTACGATTGGTGGAGCTGAGGGGATTCGAACCCCTGACCTCCTGCGTGCAAAGCAGGCGCTCTCCCAGCTAAGCTACAGCCCCAACGTCAATTATTGTATCAAATACTGCGTAGTAGCAAAAGTTTCACCCTTTTTAGTTTGTAGCATAGCTGCTATACTAAAAAGAAGATAGTCCATCCCAAAGCTGAAATAAAGAGACTTCCAGATAACACAATGCCAGGAGGATAAGATCACCAAAATGAACTACATAGGACACATGAGAGCCTGGAGATGTTGAACATAACCTTCTTAACGGCTCTCGTCGCTGGGATCCTATCCTTTTTATCACCTTGTATTTTACCGCTGGTTCCGGTATATCTGGCCAATATAGCTGGCGCATCAGTTCTTACTCCAGAACTTGCTGATCGAAGACATATTTTCCTCCATACCATCAGCTTCATAGTCGGTTTCTCGCTGGTTTTCACCGCTTTAGGAGCTTCTCTCGGCTTACTAGGAGCTGCGGTGCCACAGGGAGTGTTGGAAAAAGTGGCCGGTGCGCTATTAATCACGTTCGGCATATTCTTAATAGCTGCTACTAAGGTACCCTGGCTCAATTATGAGAAACGCCTTGACTTTACCAAAGCCAAAGGTACAGGCTATTTGAGGTCTTTGCTAATAGGGGTAATATTCTCCCTGGGCTGGATTCCCTGTGTTGGCCCGATTCTGGGAGGCATACTAACCCTAGCCGCGAGCTCACAAACAGTGTGGCAGGGAATTTATCTTTTACTTGCTTATTGTTTAGGGCTGGGGCTGCCTTTCATCGCCGTGGGTCTAGCGTTAGGGGCAGCATCGCGATACATCAAATGGCTTAGCCGCCATGCTTTCGTCACCTCAATCGTATCCGCAGTACTGCTTATCAGCGTAGGAATTCTGATGTTGACCGGTTACCTAAATTATCTCGGCGGGCTTATGCCAGGAGGTTACTAATATGGCCAGTAGAATGTCAAAAAAGACTCGGTTAACAGTAATGGTAATCCTGATTATCGCGGTTGCGGCTGTAGTTGGAATCGCTCTGAGTCGTAATTCCTCCAGCCCATCGGATTCAACACTACAATCACACAAGGCACCGGACTTCACATTGCCTACTAAGACAGGGGCTAACATAACCCTGTCTGAGCTAGAAGGGACTCCAGTGGTGCTTAATTTCTGGGCCAGAACGTGTGGGCATTGTCTTGTGGAACTGCCCTACTTTGAGGCTATTGCCCAAAAAAGTGAAGGGGAGATGAAAGTCATAGCCATTAATGTCGGTGAAAGTGCTTCAACGGTACAAGCCTTCTTCGGCGACTATGAACCAACCATGATAGTAGCATTAGATGGGAATGCGGAGGTTTACGTGAACTATTGCCGGAAGGATAACCCGCGAGGGTATATTCCAATTACATTCTTCGTCGATAGCGAAGGTATAGTTCAGTACATAAAAATTGGCGCATTTCAAAGTGAGACGGAACTGTTGGAAGCCCTGGACAACGTTTTTTGAAGTACTATTCTGCGAACTTCCTGAAGGCAAGGGTGGCATTAACTCCACCGAAGCCAAAGGAATTGGAAAGAGCTATATTTACCTGCGCCTTTCTGGCTATATTAGGGACATAATCTAAGTCACATTCAGGGTCCGGCGTATTATAATTTATGGTAGGCGGTATAATACCATCCCTGATGGTAAGAATAGTGAAAATAGCTTCTACTGCACCTGCTGCCCCCAATAAATGACCGAACATAGATTTATTGGAGCTTATAGGCACCTTTTTGCTTTGTTCTCCCAAGGCTGCCTTTATAGCCTTAGTCTCAGATAAATCATTGAGAACGGTAGACGTTCCGTGAGCGTTAATGTAGTCAACATCGCTAGGCGAGATAACGGCGTCACTCAGGGCCAGCTTAAGACACCGTGCTTGATTTTCCCAATTAGGCTCGGTTATATGAAAGCTGTCGATGTTGGAGCCGTAGCCGGCAAGCTCGGCATAGATTTTAGCCCCTCTTCGTATGGCTGACTCCATTTCCTCCAAGATAACAACCCCGGCACCTTCTCCGATTATGAAACCATCACGGTCTTTATCAAAGGGGCGGCTCGCTTTCTCGGGCTCATTATTCCTTCGGGACAGGGTTCTCATTTTGTCAAATCCAGCAATGGCAATGGGGAGAATGTAGGCATCGCTCCCCCCAGCAATCATGGCATCTGCTTCGTCATATTGAATAAGCCTGAAAGCATCACCAATACAATTGTTTCCGGTAGCACAGGCAGTAACGACACATTTGCTCGGTCCCCGGGCGCCAAAAGCCATGGAGACCTCCCCTGCCGCCATGTTGGCTATAAATCCAGGAATGAAGAAAGGGGAAACCTTCTCTGCCCCTTCATCACGAAGGGCGAAAAGGTTCTTTCCATACATAGTCATGCCGCCAGCGCATGAGCCCAGCACTACCCCTACTCTACTGGCGTTGTTATCGCTTATAACTAGCCCAGCATCGTCTATTGCCATACGAGCAGCTACTAGCGCATACTGTATGAAGGGGTCTGTCCTTCTAATTTTTTTCTTATCCAGGAAATCTTCAGGATGAAAATCCTTGAGTTCGGCAGCGATTTGCACGTTAAAACTGGAAGGATCAAATTTGGTGATTTTGGCTATTCCTGATTTGCCCTGGCATAGCCTTCGCCAGGATTCTTCAACACCAGTGACTAAGGGAGTAACAGCACCCAGTCCAGTGATTACTACTCTTTTTTTAAGTGCCTTGTTCACTCTTGTTCAACACTTGTTATCCAGCTTAAAAAGCTTTTTAAGCTAATTTTCTAGCCCTATCAGCCACATCACGGTGTAAAGGGATATATCAGTGCTTATTCCAGCAATGGCTACCTTCTAGATTTTTGCTTCGATGTAGTCAATTGCGTCTTGAACAGTTTGTAAATTTTCCGCATCCTCATCGGGGATTTCAATTTTGAAGTTATCTTCCACCGCAGTAATCAATTCAATGAAGTCCAGGCTATCAGCGTTAAAGTCATCAGCAAATGACGCCTCCGGGACTACTTCTGATTCATCAACCTCCAACAGCTCCACGATTAACTTTTTTAACTGTTCAAAGGTTTCGTTGTCACTCATTTTGTCGCTCCCTTTCTGGCGCTAATTACTTAAGCCTTACTTAAATTATATTGCCTGAGGTAGTCCTGGTTGATTTACCATTTATCATTTATTTTATCATTTATGATGAAGTTCTCATTGCCCAATATTACCGCTGCGCAGGCGAATAATTTAGTTTTTTCAGCTCTTAACTTTTATTATATCACCCCCGATTGTCAAGACGAATTCCAAACTCCCCGGGCAGGACTCGAACCTGCAACCAAGCGGTTAACAGCCGCCCACTCTACCATTGAGCTACCGGGGAACGAATACCTGAGGACAAATGCTCAAATTCGCTGGCGCTAATTTTGGCATTTTTTAGGATTTTCCTCAAGATGCCTTTCCCTAAGTCTCTTTAATGTAACCCTCATCACCAGGCAAATTCGGTTGCTGGGCAGCTTGTATGGCTAACTCGTCACAGCGTATATTTTCAGGGGTTCCGGCATGCCCCTTGACCCAGCTAAACTGTACCTCATGATACTCGCATAGTTGCAAGAGTCTCTCCCAGAGGTCGGGATTCAACGCTTTTTCCCGTTTATTGCGCTTCCACCCCTTTGCTCGCCATCTCTGAGCCCATCCTCTCGACATCGCCTTGACTAAGTACTCGGAATCACTGTACAACATCACCTTGCATTTCCCCTTCAGAGCCTCTAATCCAACAATCGCAGCCATTATTTCCATTCGGTTATTGGTAGTTTTGCGATAGCCCCCTGAGAGCTCTTTTCTGTGACCCTGGTAGAGGAGTATTGCTGCATACCCACCAGGTCCAGGATTTCCAAGGCATGCACCATCAGTATATATAGTCACGTTCTTGACTTTTTCCATCGTGGTTTTTATTTTGACATCAAGACGTTAAGTATTTCACTTCTTTTCTGATTTTAACTGGCTGCCGGGCCAGGATTCGAACCTGGGCTAAAGGATCCAAAGTCCTCTGTGCTACCGCTACACAACCCGGCATTACCTTATGAATTGTAGCACAAAGCACTGCTATGTAACCTCGTGCTGCTTACCACTTCGGGCCTAACTGGGCCCTCAACATGCTTGACCCGGCAAAGGTAAGAGTGACTTAGTGCCAGTTTCCTAGCTAGTTGGATCAAAGATTTCTGTTTCGTCTTATGTCTCTCCTACCACTTTTTTCCTCTTCTCCCTGGCTTCACTTATAACCATTTCACGTGATATCACGTCACTTGTCAAGAAGCCATTTCGTACCTTTTCCTGCATTTCGTCAACAAAACGACGATATCCGACTTCCCTGATTCGCTCAAGATTCACTATATTCCAGTTTGAGTACCTCCTCGTGACCCGTCCAAGGACATCCGCTGCTTCTGGTGATGGCCCTTCTTCCAAACGGTTGCATGGCATCCTTTCACATTCAGCACATGTCAAAAACGCTTGTTGTTGTGAGCAGGCTCGGACTGCACAAGAACGGCTCCCACCCCCTAACCAACACCCTGGACATTTGTTGCCTTGGCTCCAGTTCTGCAGTATGTTCAAGAAGTCTATTACCCTCTCGCGCTGGATTCCCATAGCCCAAGGCCCAACGTCTGCCATGTTGAAACCATTCAGAATTCGGTACATCTCCTTTGCCAGATTCCTACTGTTTCCCAAAAATAGGTCACACGCTCCACAATATATTCCGCATGGAGCTATTAGATGCTTTTCACTTTCGCTTAGTTCTTTTGGATCAAGGTTACTCACTTCCATGCAATTCTCCTTGTATTATTAGGATAAGTTTGTTTTCTTCTTTGGCCTTCTTTTTCTTATCTAGTCCAGGTTCAAGACTACAGAAGTTTTCTTGATGACCCTCCTATTCTTCCTCTGGTTGCGATATATCAGACAGGCTAGTCCAACAATCCATGCCTCTTGGCATATCCAAAGTCCTCTGTGCTTCCGCTACATAAACCATCATTAATACCAATTTAAGTCTGATATCTATAGTGCCGAAGGTCGGACTCGAACCGACACGGGGGTTGCCCCCCAACAGTTTTTGAGACTGCCGCGTCTACCATTCCGCCACTTCGGCGCATTTACCCAGAAGCCTTACCCCCCTAAACATTCTCAGTGACCTTCTATTCGCCAGGAGGCGTTCTACTATTAACCTGTTTTCGTTCTACAACTGCATAGTTTATGCCGAGGAGCGGAGTCGAACCGCTGACACGCGGATTTTCAGTCCGCTGCTCTACCACCTGAGCTACCTCGGCTTCAGGGATATTGTAGGTTTTCCCCACTCTAGTGTCAAGCAAGTACATTCGTGATTGTTTAACCGAGGCTTAAGCGAGTGAATTCTAACGGGCTGCTAGCTTGGAGCACCGGGCTTGACCAGGGGGATGTGAGCAGCACAAAGGGGGCATTCTTGAGGTGAATAAACTATGGTCGGAGCACGAAGACAACTGAAGAAGGGCAGGTTAAAGTCTAAATTTCCCTCACTGCGGTCGACAAGCACCCCAATACCAATGCCAACTCCCCCCAGGTTATCTACAGCAGTTATCGTCTCTATGAGCGAGCTTCCTGTGGTCAGGATGTCATCAACAACAAGAATGTGCTCGCCAGGCGCAATTTCAAAACCGCGCCGGAAGACCCTTACTTTCCCCTCTTTTTCGGCAAAGATGCTCCTCGCTCCTAATTGACGTGCAGTTTCGAAGGCTAAAATAATGCCGCCAGTGGTTGGTCCAGCAACTACGTCTATTTTTTGCCCTTTAAAGTGTTGGGCGATAAGGCGACACAGTTTCTCAGTGAGATGTGGGTGCTGCAAAATGTGGAACTTTTCCCAATAAACAGGCGAGTGTAATCCTGAGGCGAGCAGGAAATGGCCCTCTTTTATTGCTCCGGCCGTCTTGAATATCTCCAGCACCTCGTCACTCAAGTTGCACCCCAAACGAATGACTAACCACCATTTCTTGCTCACCAGCTCCGTACAACTCCGGATAGCTGTAATGCTTGACTATCCCCAATTTGCTTGGTGGCCAGTAGGTAAACCAGGCCTTGCCAATGATGTTGTCCCAAGGTACCGTCCAGCCATTATGTGAGTCGTTACTGCTATTGCGATTGTCACCGAGGACGAAGTATTCATTCTCGGGAACTTCCTGGGCTGACATCGTGTAATTTGGCGGCGCCATGATATATTCCTCTTCGATGGGGATGCCGTCGATAAAAACCTTTCCATCTTCAATCTCCACGGTCTCGCCAGGCAAGCCGATAACACGTTTGATGAAAGGGTATTCGGAATCAAACGGCGGGTCAAAGATTATTACATCTCCTCGCTGTGGGCCAGAGGAGCGGTAACACACCTTGTTAACCATAATGCACTCACCGTCTTGGAAATTGGGCTCCATACTGGACATTACCACAGTATAGCTCTGTACAGTGAGCCGAAGGAGAGCAAAAACGGCTACGGCGATAAGAACAGTTATGCCGACTTCACGAAGAATTTTCATTACCGAAGGTTCATTCTACCATAAACCATAAAATTAGTTCATTCGTTATAGCTCTACTTTTCGGCACTATTCCTTAATGCTAACATTCGAAGACATATTCTGGCTGAATGCCATCCAAAGCCTGCATGTGGTAAAATATATGTGTGAGGAATCGCCGATGATTGAGCTAGCGAGACTATTCAACTTAAAACCTGAAGATGAGCGGAGGCTTAATTCCCATGTATTAGAGCGTATGAATGCCTGGGAGGCTCGCATTCTAAAGAAGACGCCACAGCGCGATATCCAGGAGATCATGGCAGACCTGGATATCTATCTACATGACAACGAGAGGGTTGAATTCAACAAATCCTTGGCCGCTATAACAAGGTGGCTGTCTGGGTGTATGGATATTGCAAGTAGATATTTCTTCCATGCCTATGCTACATGGATTATTGACCCGATGCTCCGAGTTGAATCGTTGATAGTGAGGGCATATCAAAGGGCTGACGCGGAACGACGGGATAAGGAATACGAGGATAGATGGTGTGCTGCATTCGTTTCTATAAGTCCGCCTGTTGATGACGCCAAGAAATATCTGAACGATAAGGAACACGACGAGTTCACACTAGCTGTCGGAAAAGCCATCGATGCATACCTAGAAAGGGGCGGAGCATACCTGGATGACGCAAGGGCGTTTGACTATGGCTGGTGGTTAAGAAAGATTCAAGAGCGCAAGGAGGAAGAGGCATAAAAGCTACAGGCTACACATGCAGCCGATGAATACAGTCAGCGCCCTAATCAAGAAGTAGCAAAACTGACCTCTCGACTTGACCATAAGCAGAGAGACCTGGCAAGTTATTCCCGGGCAAAAATTCGGGATAAGCGGTATACCGATCACAACTTTAATTATGTTCTCTCTCAAGAGAATGAAATGAATTTTGACAGTTTTCATGACCTTAGACACACTCATGCTACCCTCTTGCTAAAAGCTGGTGTACACCCTAAAATAATTAAGTGAAAGGCTGGGACACGCCAATATTGACATTACCCTTGATACTTATAGCTATGTCTTGTGGGGGTTACAAGGGAGAATGGTGGCAAAATAGTGGCAAGGAGTCCTGACCTGGCCAGTATGGGCCGCTAGCTCAATTGGCAGAGCAGCTGACTCTTAATCAGCAGGTTCAGGGTTCGATTCCCTGGCGGCTCACGTTCAACTCCAGCATCATTTGCTAACATTTTGCTAACGGACGCCCTCAAGTTTTCGTTATTAACTTCTTCAAAAATCTTATCGAACCTTTCAGGCAAGGATGTCAATAGTCAAAAATACTAATGCGGTTGACAATGACTTTCGAGCATTGTACATTTGTCAAAAGCTAACAACAATCGTCGGGGGAGATATTCAATGGATAAAGGAACACATTTTTACCGTTGTGATTTTCAGGTTCATACTCCTAGGGATAGACAATGGCACGGTGATATAGCAGTTTCCGAAACAGAACGTCAAGAGTATGCAAAAGAATTCATCCGGTATTGTCGTCAGAACCAACTACACGCCATCGCAATAACTGACCACCACGATATGGGATTCATTCAATACATTCAAAATGCTGCACAAACAGAACTCGACGAGAACAACGACCCAATTCCCGAAGACGATAGAATCATTGTTTTTCCAGGCATGGAACTTACTTTGGGTATTCCCTGTCAAGCACTACTTATATTTGACGCGAATTTGCCCAATGACATGTTTAACCTCGCAACAACTCGCCTCGCATTGACTCCCAGCCAACCAGCAGACCCACAGTGCAGCGAAGTTTCTAGACTCTCGTCTATAAATACCTTCGCTATACTGTATGAAGAATTGGATAAACACCATTTTCTAAAAGGGCGATATATTGTTTTACCAAATGTGAGTGAAGGCGGGAATAGTACCCTCCTTCGTTCTGGCCATGCTGGTCAATACAAGAACATGCCATGCGTAGGCGGCTATCTGGATGGTAAAATCGACCAACTTGGAGCTGGAAATAAGCGTATCCTTTCCGGGAGAGATAGACAATACGGTCCAAATGCTCTTGCGCTATTTCAAACTTCTGACAACAGGCGAAGGGATTTCATAGATTTAGGAACTTCAAGCACTTGGGTAAAATGGGCTGAACCTACTGCTGAAGCCATTAGACAGGCTTGCCTAGCCCGCGAATCAAGGATTTCTCAAGATGAGCCCCTGCTACCTTCAATCTTTATAGCTAGCATTAGTGTTTCTAACAGCTCTTTCATGGGTCCCATAAACCTCGAATTTAACCGTCAATACAACGCCATTATAGGCGGACGTGGCACAGGAAAATCCACTTTACTCGAGTATTTACGATGGACACTATGCGACGAACCCATTTCTACTTTGGATTACGAAGACCTCCCAAGTTATGAAGTAAAACGAGATAAACTGATAAAGCAAACGTTAACAGAACTCAAATCAAATGTCCAAGTTAATTTCATGATAAACGATGTTCTTCATTCGGTCAGAAGAGATTCAGCCACCAATGAATTAAACATGAAAATCGGTGATGGGGACTATGAGCCCTGTAGTGAGTCAGATATCCAGACATTATTGCCAGTTCAGGCCTATAGCCAAAAACAGTTAAGCAATGTTGGTGTAAGAATAGATGAATTGAGAAGATTCATCCATTCACCTATCCGTACTCAACTCGATGAAATTAACGCGCGTTTTGATAAGGTCCAAAATGAACTTCGGACTCTGTATTCAAGCATTCAAGAAAAACGTTCATATTTGAAAAACATACAGAATGACCAACGCGAAGCGAAATCTCTCACCGAACGGGTTACTGCCACCCGTTCTAGGCTTACAGGTATAAGTGAAGATGACCAAATACTACTTTCTAAATATGATAATTATCTAGAAGAGTTGAAATTACTTTCTGCATGGATTGGACAAATCGATACATTAAAGGCTAGTCTCGATAGCATAAAGCAAGCTACAATATTGCCTTTCAGTGAATTACCTGATGTTGAATCATTACCCGAATCTGAATTAATAAAGACAATTCACAGAGAAATCAAATCACTTTTCGAAAGAATCAATTCTGACTTCGATACTCATATAGCCCTGCTCTCTGGCAAGTCTCCCGAAGGCTCATTACTATTTGATTCAATCAAGCAATTAAAACAAAATCACGAAAACTACAAAAAAGCCTATTCGTCAGCCTTAGCAAAGTCTACGACTCATTCAAAAATCTTGGAAGAACTCTCTGAGCTTGATGAAAGGCTTCAGATAATCAATAAAAGGATACTGTCTAATCAAACCGCACTATCCAAATCCGGTAACCCCGAAGCTCAGTTTGCACAAAAAAGGAACGAATGGCTCTCACTTCACAATGAACAATATGAAGCAATAGCAAACCAATGTAATGTCATGACAACTCTATCAAATGACCAGATTCGTGCCCGCTTGATTCGAGGTTCTAATACAGACACAATCTACGAAAAAATAAAAGATGCTTTTACAGGCTTGAACCTTCGAGGTTCCAAAATAGAAAAACTCTGCAAAATCATTTCATCAGATGCAGAACCTGTCTCTAAATACCACACCATTTGCGATGAACTTGAAAGTCTGGCTTTGCATGATACAGGCACACCAACAATCGACGTGGTGCCACAAACTCCAAACCTCTCGAGTGCTGGTTTTACTGATACTGACATCAAAAGAATTGCGGAAAAACTAACTACTTCAGACTGGATTGATTTGTTCTTACTAAGACTAGGTGATGAACCAGTCTTTGAGTATAAAACCAAGGAGCATCAGTACATTCCATTTTCTGATGCTTCCGCTGGTCAACAAGCCACCTCACTTCTTACTGTTCTACTAAACCAGGGCGGAATACCACTTATTATCGACCAGCCCGAAGATGACTTGGATAATAAAGTTATTCCAAAAATCGCCGAACAAATTTGGAAAACAAAACAAGTTCGGCAATTAATATTTTCAAGTCACAACGCTAACTTGGTAGTTAATGGAGATGCTGAGCTTGTAGCTTGTTGCGATTATCGCGTTGCCGGCGAACAATCATCTGGTGAAATCAAATACGAAGGTGCTATTGATATGAAAGATATCCGAGAGGAAATTACCAGCGTTATGGAAGGCGGACGTGAAGCCTTTAACCTGAGAAAACAAAAGTATGGATTCTAATTTAATTGCTAACATTTTTGCTAACGAACTTTACACCGTCATATTACCTAGCAATGCATTAATGAAGAACATGTCTCGTACTAGTGATTTAAAGAATAACCTTTGTATTAGAGTACAGGAAATTGATCTTATCCTGAACCTTTACCGTGATGCTGCAAATGAAAAGAAAGGCAAAATAATATTCTTAGCAGGATTCCCTGGCAGTGGACGCACCGAAACATTGAGAGCTTTAGTGAACTCTCTAAATCGTGAAAAACAACGTCCCATTATTGTAGCTGGCCATTTTGGCTCGAGAGGGGAGTATGAGCCGTGGGAAACAGGCAAGGCGATGAAGGTCTCCCTTAGTAAAATCATTAATGTAATTGGCAATGTAATGCCTGTATTAGGAATCATTGGTGGTCCCATCGGATCTTCTATTATTAATTTTGCAGCACAGGTAGTCAAAGCCAGTACGGCTACTTGGGAATTCATCAATAGTTATGCTAAACAAGGTAAGGTGTTGCCAGAGTTTCCTGGAGGATTAAAGACGTTGCTACGTGAGGCCAGTTTAAAACAACCAGTAGTTTGTATTATGGATGATTTCGACCTAGCTGAGGGAAGCCTTTGGCGCGATTTGCTGATAATGTTTGCCACAGAGGTTTCAAGCGAACTACCGTTGCTGTTTATACTATCTATGGAAGGAGCGCCAGACTTGGGTGAACATGAGCCGAGTGAACCAGACTGTCTATATATGGCACGGCGTCTGAGAGAAAGATCTCTAGCACTTTGGCATGCCCTTCTTCCACTTTCAAGTGATGAGGTTGCCAAATGGATAGGACGAGCAGATGTTAGTCTTATAAACCTTATCCTCGAAATAACTGGTGGCAATCCAAAATGGATAATGCAACTTTGGGAGGATTGGCGTAAAAGGAATGTTGTTATGCAGAACCAATCGAGCGGTAGATGGAGCTTATCAGTTGGGCAAACTGACCAGGCCTCCGGTCCTGTATGGGATATATTTGGTGACCGTATTCAGAAGCTAATGGGCACTAAGGACTTGCGCACATTTGAGGAGACTGTTCGCTTACTTTCTTTTGCTGCGTTAGAAGGGAGACAGTTCACTGCCCAGGCATTGGCTAGGGTATTTAACAGGAATCACGATGAATTAATGGACTTCCTTGACAAAACCTTACTGGTTTGCGAAGAAAATCCTGATGGCCTACTTACTGAGGTTGGTTTTCTCACTATTAATGATTATCACGGGGAGAAGAATCTCTTCCGCTACTCATTTACAACTGATCTTTTCTGGATGACCTTGAACCGTTATGGGCTCACTACAACGGATATTCCGGATTTGGCTCATAGACTTGGGCAGATTTTGATAGACGAATATTCACCGCAGGAGCGTCAAATTGCTCGGACATTGGCTAGGCTGTTTCGACTCGCTGGAGATAAAGATTCTAAAATAAAGTATCAAAGAATGGCAGATTTTGATATGAGTGTTTCAGCGAATCGTCTGCTGGCCAAACATATCTTATCTTTACCCAAAGATGAATGGAATAAATTTGACTACGTTAGAGCAATATCGCAAGTGTTGGATGCAGGTATAGCTATGTATGGGTGTTGTCCGTACTCAGAGACATTACAAGTATTCGAAGAAGTCTACGAGATGGCACTTGAATACAGGCAGTATACTGATAAGGCTTCGGCTCTCATTTACCGAGCGGATGTGCTACTAGCCATGGGCGAGTACGGATCTGCTAGAGCATTGCTACCCCGGTTATATAGACTAAGGAGTCGTATTAAAGATAAGAGTCTTGAAGCTCATTGCCTGTTCGAAGTGGCCAAAATCAGGTATACTACGGCTACTGACGTAGATACGTGCCATAAATATTTGCAAGATGCTTTGAAAATATATAGACAGCTTGAGAATCGCCTTATGGAATTTTACTCACTTGAGCTTTTGGGTGTTATTGCACTACAAAATAGGAATTATGGTGAGGCTTATCAGTTGAGCCAGGAGATCGAAAAAATCGCGCAGGAAATGGGTGACGAACACATTCTGGGTAGGAGCTATTATCTGCAGGCAATGGTGCTAGATTTTCAAGCTAAGTATGATTCCGCCCGTAATAGCATACTAAGGGCTTTAGAAAGCACAAGAGATCTAAGTCCTCGAAGCCATAACATTCCTATGCTCTCAGAGTTAGTTAGTATTGAGCTCCACAATGGTAATGATAAAGCTGCCAGGCTATACAGTATTGAAGGTTTACAAACAGCCAAAGCTTTTGGTGACTCGTCTAACGAGGGTGTATTCTGGGTCTTTTTAGGCCTAGCACAGGCTAATCTTGGTTGGCGTAGTCTTGCCATGCAATTAATAGCCTTGGGATATCTTATTCTCAACTCTAGAGGACATGGCTTAGCCCCAATAAGTTACACGGTTTTATCAGAAGTAGCTTCTATAGAGCACTGTGGTAAAGACCAACTAGCCACGTTGTTAAATGAGACTGAGAAGGTGTATGAAACAGATAAAGGTTTGGGTCTATTACAAAAGGCAATTGATGCGAATTTGAAATCTAGAATCGTAAGGAAGCGAGTTACAATATAGCATGGTGTGCTAAATCACGGCATTTAAGCCATATCTTCGATTATTATTATGCGGAAATTGAGCCACTTGACTATTGGTTGTAGGTCACGCTTGCTCGCTTTCATCTTGATCCGGGCGCTTCGACTCGGCTAAGGCTCCGAGTTCTGGAAACTCAATATGAATTCTATTTCTGTGGTGCTTTCCGGCCCTCTGGCAGACCTCCTCCGCAAGCAGGATGGCTGCATCAAAACACTAGATATCATCTAGATGCACCTCATATTGTTCACCTCCTTTCAATTGCTAACATTTTTGCTAACGAACTTTTCACCACCATAAACAACAAGATGGTACTAAACAGTACCACCTGAAGCTAAATCGCCAATAAAAAGGTATCAGGAATTACTTCTTTTCACATTCAGGGACAAACCTTCTGTATCTCTTAATCAGCCGGTTCAGGGTTCGATCCCCTGGCGGCTCACCAGGAATGATAAAAGGTAGAACTCATCACTACTTCTACTCTTCAGACAGACTTTTTTCGGCAGGTAAAAACCTCAGGGCTCTAAGCCTTCAATATATCCTTGTGTCTCAGGGCGCGCTCCAGTGAGGGCTGCATTTTCATGTCGCGGAACTCGGTGATGGCAAAATCAAGGTGCTCCAGCGCCTCGGCTCGCTCTTTCGGATAGTGCTCCAGAAGTAACTCAGCAAGCTGGAGGCGGGTGAGCGCCAGCTCCGGGCGGAATTTCATCTCGGTGCAGTCCTTGATTGCCTTCTGGTAATATGTGCGGGCTTCTTCATATCTCCCCAAGAAAGCCGCTGCGGCTCCCATGTGGCGGCCTGCGCATGTTGTGATCCACAGGCCACTCGTGAGTCTGTTGGTGTCAGCCAGCCGGGGAACGAGCAGCTCAGCCGCCTGGCGATGTCCCGCCAACACAGCGGCTTCCAGCGATGTGATATCTACGCATACCATGGTCTCGTCCTCGGCCGAGCCAATGCCGGGGCATGCCACGACCAGCCGTTCCAACATCTCGGCCACCTCGGCATAGCGGCCCAGGTGTGTCAGGTAGAACAGAATACTTTGGTTAGAGGCTACGTTCTGGGGGTGGTTTCTCGCGACCTGAAGCCGAGCCTCGAGTGCCTGGCCAGCGTTCCCGAGATACACCGAGGCAGGCAATAGCCAACTTGCCCAAATCCCTGCCCATTCAAAGATGCCCAGTTCCTCAGCACGGGCCAGAATGCGGCGGCGGATGGTTACCGCCTCCTCGAGGCGCCCATCCCAGATGGCCCTGATGGCATCATTCACCATCGACAGGATAAGCAGGTTCGGCTGTTCGCTGCGTTTGGCTAGGGTTCGCATCTCAGCCATGATGTCTTCGGCGCGGCGGCGCTGGACAAATTCGAGAAACGTGTGCACTATCATCCACAGTGTCCAGTAGAGTATTGAAAAGCTCACACTATGCCTGGACTGCTCCGCCATTTCCTCTACCAGGCGCAACTGCTCCTCGTCATGCTGTGGCGCTTTTACGGCCACTAGCCACAACCCAGCAACCCACCAGTACGTGTCAGGGTCTCCCAGACGACGGGCCAGGTCCAGGGCTCGGATGAGGAGGGCTATCCCCTCTGGTGAGGAGCTAACTGCAGCCCACTTTACAAGGCCCAGTATGCCATCTGCCCAAACACGCTCCACTGTAGCGGGCTCGGCGTAGCGATCGGCTCGAGCGGCCCACTGTGCGCCCAGGGGGGAGGTCATCATTGTCGATCCATAGGCTGATAGCCCCTTCATCGCCAGCAGGCAGGCCCGGGAGGCCCGATTGTTGTCGGCGATGGCCTCAGCCAGAGAGAACGCCTGCGGTGCCTCCATATCAATAACGCGTCGAGTCTCCCCGGCGAGGCCTAAGGCTTCGCCTAGGGCCAGGAGCAGGTCACACCGCTTGGCCTTGTCCTCCGGGTCCAGCACCTCCTGGACCTTGAGCGCCTGCTCCAGCAGCCGTACCGCCTCGCCATAGGCATAAACATCCGTAGCCCTTTTGGCTGCCATCTCGCCGTATTCAACCGCCTTCGTAAGGTCGGCCGGGTCGGTGGAATGGGAGAAGTGCTCAGCCAATTCGGTGGCGTGTTCCTGCAGGCGCCTGGCGTACAATGTCTCTAACGAGCGTGCTACCTGCCGGTGCAGCTTCAGACGATGCGGGGCAATCATCTCCTCATAGAGCGTCTGTCGGAAGAAGGCGTGCGTGAATCGGTAGCGCACCAAGCCCCTCTGGGAATGCTCTTCCAGTATCGACAATCGCACGGCTTCCTTAAGGGCGTTGGCAAACACATCTTCGTTAATGCCAGCCACGGCTTTAAGACTCTCCAGGGCAAACTCCCGCCCGATAACGGAGGCCACTGAGAGGAGCTGATTACACTCCGGACTTAACAGGGATAATCTCTTGCCGATGACATCGCGGAGCCCCTCAGGGATGCTCATCTCCAACGGGGTATCTCTGGTTACCCGCCACCGTCCCTCCTTCCGGGCGATGATTCCTTCCTCGGCGATATAGCGCACCACCTCTTGCACAAAGAGAGGATTCCCTTCCGTCTGCCGGTGCACCGCCTCGGCCAGTCCCCAAGGGACACTTTCCCGGGTGATACTCTCAAGCATCCGCCGGACCTCATCGGCATTCAGGCCCCGCAGGAGGGCACGGCCATAGTTGGAGACGCGCCTCAACTCGGCCAGCGCCGCCGATAGCGGATGGCTGCGGTCTACCTCCACATTGCGGTACGTACCCACTATCAATAGCCTGGTACCAGCCAGATTACGAGAGACATGGGTCAGCATGTCCAGAGTGCCCTTATCGGCATCGTGCAGGTCTTCCAGGACAACCATCATGGGCTGGACATTGGCGGCGTTACTCAGAAAGGCGGTGACCGCCTGCAGCAGCCGGTATCTTTCCTCTTC